>Ga0181537_10001813_pt1 | contig 19308 bp, 17 predicted proteins | sample PEATcosm2014_Bin_39_FD_119765 | JGI IMG/M metagenome (GOLD analysis project Ga0181537, IMG submission 119765) | Peatland microbial communities from MTU Mesocosm Facility, Houghton, MI, USA - PEATcosm2014_Bin23_10_metaG | ecosystem: Environmental > Terrestrial > Soil > Wetlands > Peat | place... | reverse complement strand
TGATCGGCATACACATTGGGGGTCGCCATCTCGACGGTGGCCGGCAAGTTCAGGATCGACTTGTGATCCGGGGTCGGCTCCCAGACCGCGTTCACCGCATCGCAAATCTCCACCGCAAAATCGAGCTCCGTTCCCGTGAAGCTCTCGGGGCTGTATTGAAAAACCCATTCCGTTCCGCGATCTCGAAGCGCATGTTCACGCACCGCTTCAGCACCGCGCACGGCGATATCGACGATCCCGGCGCGGTCGGTACGAAACACCACACGGCGCTGCGCGACGGAGGTCGAGTTGTAGACATGCACGATGGCGCGCCGCGCGCCCCTCACGGACTCATAGGTTCGCGCGATGAGTTCGGCGCGCGCCTGGGTGAGCACTTGGATAGTAACGTCATCAGGAATGATCCCTAGATCAATGATTTCCCTGACGAAATCGAAGTCGGTTTGCGAGGCGGCCGGAAAGCCGACCTCGATTTCCTTGAAGCCGATTTTCACCAGCATGTCGAACATGCGGCGCTTGCGGATTGCATCCATGGGTTCGATCAGGGCCTGGTTGCCGTCGCGCAAATCGACGCTGCACCAGGTCGGGGGAGCGGTGATGACCCGGTTCGGCCAGGTGCGGTCGGTCAAGCCGACGGGGGTGAAGGGGCGGTACTTGGTAGACGGAATACGCAACATTACAGTGTTCTCGGGTGTTCTCTGACTCTATGCAGAACTTGGACGCGCCGTTTCAATGGGGCGGCGCACTTCTGGTGTCATTCCGGTCTTGTGAGCGCCGACCGATAGCGCGGTTTAGTGGCGCCTAGCGGCGCAGGAGCAGTGCAAGGGACGTGAGGCACGGGGTGCCTGGAGCGGGATTCTTGCGGGCGAAACTGCACATTGAGGGCGAATCTAGCATTGCCGCAGATCGGGGGCAAGATCTCACTCGGCGTCAGCGGTGCGAGTGCGCGCTACACTTGGGGATATGCGGCATGCTCGCGGTACTCATGAGGTGTTCAATCAGACTCCGGAGTTGGGGGACTATAACTTGTTCACCAGCGATGCGGCGCTGCAGGAGGGGGTGTCGCGCGAGGGTGCGGGGGCAGATTGCGACGCGCTGGTGAGCGCCGGTGCGGCGCTCGGGACTGCCTCGAGCTTTGAGGACGGGCGCCTCGCCAACCGACACGCCCCGGTGTTGCAGAGCTTCAATGTGCGCGGCGAACGGATCGATGCCATCGAGTTTCATCCGGCGTGGCATGCGTTGATGCAGGGCATCACGACGCGTGGCTACCACTCGGGGCCGTGGTCGGTGGATACCGGCGCCGTCGGCTCGGCCACGCATGCGGCGCGGGCGGCGGGATACTTGATGCAGGCGCAGGTCGAGGGCGGGACGCTCTGCCCTACCACGATGACGTATGGCGGGATTGCGGCCATGCGACGCGATGCCTGGCTGGCGCGGGATTGGGTGCCTCGGCTGGTCACGCGTGAATACGACCCCCGCGACATTCCGATCGAGCACAAGCGCGGCGGCTTGATCGGGATGGGCATGACCGAAAAACAGGGTGGTTCGGACGTACGCGCGAACACGACCCGCGCCGTACGAACGGCCGACGGTACCTACCGGATTACCGGGCACAAGTGGTTCTTCTCGGCGCCACAGTGCGATGCGCATCTGGTGCTGGCGCAGTCGGACGGTGGCCTGTCGTGCTTCTTCATGCCGCGCCGGCTGCCCGACGGATCGCTCAACGGCATTGCCATCCAGCGTCTCAAGGACAAGCTCGGCAATCGCTCGAATGCTTCCGCTGAAGTCGAGTTCACCGAAGCCTGGGGGCACCTCATGGGCGAGGAAGGCCGGGGAATTCCGACCATCCTCGAGATGGGCACCTATACGCGGCTCGACTGCGTCACGGGCACCGCGGGAATGATGCGGCAGTGCGTGGTACAGGCGGTTCATCACGCCCGCCACCGCGAGGCGTTCGGTTCATTCCTGATCGAGCAGCCGCTGATGCGCAGCGTGCTCGCGGACCTGGCGCTGGAATCGGAGGCGGCAACCGCGATCAGCCTGCGCCTGGCGCGTGCCTTCGACAGCGACACGGAAAGCGAAACGGCGCTGCGGCGGGCGCTCACCTCAGCGGCCAAGTTCTGGGTGTGCAAGCGGGGCTGCGAATTGGCGGCGGAAGCCATGGAGGTGCTGGGCGGGAACGGCTACACGGAGGAATTGCCGCTGGCGCGCATGGTGCGCGAGATGCCGGTCAATTCGATCTGGGAGGGATCGGGCAACATCATGTGCCTGGATGTCCTGCGGGCCTTCTCCAAGTCGGCGACGACGCGCGAGGCGGTCCTGCAGGAACTCTCGGGATCGCGCGGGTTGAATGCGGGTTTCGATGCGGCGTTCGAGCGGTTCGCCGCGACCTTGCAGGCGGCCAGGCTCAGCGAGGCGCATGCGCGGCGGTTTACGCAGTTGTTCGTGACGCTGATGCAAGGGAGCGTACTGCTCGGCGCAGGCAGTTCACGCACGGGCGCGGGCGCAACAGCGAGCGCTGCCCGGAGCCCCGGGGCGGCGGAAGCGGCGGAGGGATTCTGCGCAACCCGGTTGAGTGCCGAGGCTGGATGGGGTGCGGTGTTTGGGGCCGGCGGCGCGTCGATGGAGGTCGACGCTATACTCGAGCGGGCGTGGCCCGAATAGACCTCTCCCTTGGCCCGGGATGACTTCGCGTGTTACGATTCTTTACCTCGTGTAAAGAATCTCCGCTAAAGTAAAGAAGCCCATGAGCGAGTCCACTGTTTCGAGCAAGGGTCAGGTGACGATTCCAAAAGCAATCCGGGATCGGATGCACCTCAAGGTCGGCGATCGGCTGAGATTCATCGTTGAAGCTGACGGGTCGGTTCGACTCGCCGCCGCTACACGTGATGTCTCCACCCTCCGGGACATTCTGCCGCGACCCAAACGTCGAGCAACATTGGAAGAAATGGAAACAGCCATCCGAAAGCGGGCGGCAATGCGCGCGCGCGCATGATAGGCGTCGACACCAACGTCGTCATTCGATTGCTCGTCGCCGACGATGAGAGACAAGCGGACGCAGCGGCTCGGTATCTCAAGGCGCATTGCTCCGAAGACCCCGCACTGCTGTCGGATATGGTTCTGGTCGAATGCGCGTGGGTGTTGGAAGACGTCTATGAATATTCGCGCGCGCAGATCGGGGAAGCGATGGACGGTCTTCTGTCCACGGCGCAATTGCGGGCGGCCAACGCACTCGAGGTGGGGGTGGCTCTACAGCGCTTTCGGGAGGGTTCGGCGGGCTTCGCCGACTGTTTGCTCGGGGTAAACAACGTGGGCGCGGGATGCGAATACACGGCGACATTCGATCGCAAGGCATCCAAACTCCCCGAATTCAGACTCCTTTCATAGCGAGCTGAAGGGAATATCCAGGGGTGTTCGCGTGCGGGCGCGTCGTTAAATCCAACCCTCGAGCTGGCGCTTCACGATGGCCGTCAGCAGCTCCGCATGCCGATCCTCGTCGTTGAGACACGGCACGAGCTTCAGGCGCTCGCCGCCCAATTCCAGGAACTTGTCGCGGTATTCGATCGCCACCTCCTCCAAGGTCTCCAGACAGTCCACCGCGAATGACGGCGAGACGACGGTCACCTTGCGCACGCCGCGCTTCGCCAGCACGACGAGCGTGTCCTCCGTATAGGGCTGCAGCCACACCACCGAGCCGAAGCGCGACTGATAGCAATGCGAATAGTCGTCCGGCGAGAGCCTCAGGCGCTCGACCACGAGACGGGTCGTCTCATTCGCCTGCGCTTGATACGGGTCGCCTTCATTGACGTATACCGCGGGAATGCCGTGATAGGAGAGCATCAAGTGCGAACGCTCGCCGACCTCGGCCCAATGCTCGAGAATCCGTGCGGTCAGGGCCTCGATATAGCCGGGATCGTCGTAGTAATCATTCACGAAACGAGTCTCCGGCAGCCATCTCCAGCGCTGCAGCACCTGACTGGCTCGATCGAACACTGAACCGGTGGTCGATGAGCAATACTGCGGATACAGGGGCAGCACCAGAAGTTTCTTGACGTTTTGCTCGGCGAAGGCACGGATGCCGCGCGCAATGCTCGGGTTGCCATAGGTCATGGCGAGATCGACCCGCACCTTGTCGCCCAAGAATTCTTGCAGCTTGGTCCCGATTTTCGCGGTGAGTCGCTGGGAGTACACCAACAGGGGCGAGCCGCCGTTCATCCACACCTTGCGGTAATTGCGCAATGTTCTGACGGGGCGAAACGGCAGCACCACGCCGTACAGCAGGGGCAGCCAGATCAATCGGGAAGTGTCGATGACGCGGCGGTCGCCCAGGAATTCGCGCAGGTAGCGCTGCACGGCCAAATAGCTGGGCGAATCGGGAGTGCCGAGATTGACCACCAAGACACCGATACGTTCAGGCGTCGACGCCGCCGCCGGCGCAGCGGCGCGATAATAGGCCATTGACCATCCTTAAGATAAACCGCCGCACAGTATACTGCGTGTCCGAATGAAGCCCTGCCGCATGCCGTTCGACTCAATATGTGGCCACTCAAGATGAGCCGATCGAGATGTGGTTGAGTCCCGGCGAAAGCGAAGCTCTCCGCTTGAGCTTGAGCGTCGCCTCGCGCAGCGTCCTGGTGAGTTTACCATTCGCGCTGTGGCTGGCGTGGGTGCTGACCAGGGGCCGATTCCCGGGCCGTACACTGCTCGACGCGTTCGTCCATCTGCCTATGGTGCTGCCGCCGGTGGTGGTCGGTTACTTGCTGTTGGTGCTGTTTGGAGGCCGCGGTCCGATCGGCGGATGGCTGCAACGCGCCTTCGGGATCACGCTCATTTTCACGCGCAACGGCGCGGCCCTCGCCACCGCCGTCATGTCGTTTCCGCTCATGGTTCGCGCGATGCGAATTTCGCTGGAAAACGTCGATCGCGGCCTCGAGGATGCGGCGCGTACGTTGGGCGCCGGACCGATCGACCGCTTTGCAACGATCACGCTGCCCCTGATGCTGCCCGGCGTACTGGCGGGCGCCATCACCGCTTTCTCCGCCGCCTTGGGGGAATTCGGCGCCGTGATCACCTTCGTCTCGAACATTCCCGGTGAAACCCGTACCCTGCCGCTGGCGCTGTACACGGCCCTGCAGACACCGAACGGAGATGCCGAGGCGGCACGCCTCGCGATCATTTCGTTTTCCTTGGGCCTGGGCGGACTCTTGTTATCGGAGTGGTTCGCGCGCCGCGTGCGGCGCCTGTTGGGTCGATGATGCCCTGCCGGGAAGATCATGCCTTGCTGGGAAAATAATGCTTAGGGTCGCCGTCCAGAAACGCCGCGGAAACTTTTTGCTCGACGCGGAATTCAACTTGCCGACCCCCGGAGTGGTCGCGTTGTTCGGCCGCTCGGGCTCCGGCAAGAGCTCCCTGGTCAACATCATGGCCGGGCTTCTCGCTGCGGATGCGGGACACGCGGCGCTCGATGGGACGGTGCTGTTTGACACCGAGAAGCGTGTCGATGTGGCGCCCGAACGGCGCCGCATCGGCTATGTGTTCCAGGACGCACGATTGTTTCCACACATGAGCGTGGCGGGAAATTTGCGCTATGCGCTGAGGCGCGCGTCCGCGCAGGCCTTTGTCACTTTGAGCGAAGTCTCCGACCTCTTGGATCTCGGGTCACTGATGGACCGGCGCACGCACCAATTGTCCGGCGGCGAGCGGCAGCGCGTCGCCATCGGCCGGGCGCTCTTGACGCAACCGCGGCTCCTGCTGCTGGATGAACCACTGGCCTCGCTCGATGCCGCGCGGCGCGAAGAGATCCTCCCCTATCTCGAAACCCTGCGCGATCAGCTGGCGATACCCATGGTGTACGTCACGCACCACTACGACGAAGTTCTGCGGCTTGCGACCTGCCTCGTGCTCATGGAGGATGGCAGGTCGGTCGCGCAGGGCGGCCTCGGGGAAATGAGCTTGAATCCGGCGCTACGGATGATTGTCGGCCCGGACGCGGTCGGTGCCATCGTCGACGGCACGGTGCTCGGGGTCGATCCCGCGAGCGGATTGACGCGGGTGAAGGTGGGCCGGGGCGAACTCAAGGTGCAAGCCGTGAAGGTCGCCATCGGCCGCAAGTTGCGAGTGCAGTTGCTCGCGCGGGATCTGATCGTGGCGACGGAAGTGCCGCGGAATTTGAGCGTGCGCAATGTGCTGACCGGCGTGGTCACGGCGGTGACGAGCGACGATGACGAGTCGGATTTGGTCGGCATGGATATCGGCGGCACGGTGATCATGGCGCGGGTGACGAAGGCCGCGACTCGCGAGTTGTCGCTGACGCCGGGATTGCCCGTGTGGGCGCTGGTGAAGGCGGTGTCGTTGCGGGGGCATTCCTTTACGGCGCCGGAATCATTTCGACCGGGTGCCTAGGTGCAGGATGGCGACGATGTGATCGTCGGGCTTGAGGCCAACGGCTGCCTTGACGTTCTGGTCGTAGGCGGCGGCGCCGGTTTTCCACATCACGCCGTAGCCTAGATCATGAGCCGACAGAAAGAGGTTTTGTACGGCGGCGCTGACGGCGGCGAACTGTTCGATTTCCGGGATCTTGGATTGTTCGCGATTGACGGCGCAGCCGACGACCACGATGGTGGGGGAACGGCCGATTTTCTCACGCTCGCCGGTCAACTGCTCATCGGTCATCGCGGGCAGGCGTACTCGTTTGGCCTCGGCCGCCGCCCGGATAAACGTCTCGCGCATGGCTCCCTCGAGCACGATGAAGCGCCAGGGCTGAAGGCGGCCGTGATCGGGGGCGCGGGCGCCCGCCTTCAGGATGCGATCGAGGTGTTGCGGGGTCGGGCCAGGTTCTGTCAGGCGACCCGCCGAAGAGCGTGTATCGATGGCGGCGGAAAGTTCCATCAGGCGATCCCTAAATGACGAGATAAACGATTAACGGCAAGATTGACCGGTAGATCGGCTATGATCTGCGGCCGAGGTCGTCCGAGGCGGCAAACAACAACGCCCGGCCGGTGCCTCGGAATTATACCCTTAGAGTCTTCAAGGAGCCTTCAATGAAGCGTATTGTTTTCGCGTCAATCGCCGCGCTGGTGAGCGTGGGCGTGTTCGCAGCACCGGTCACGTATATTCTCGATCCGAGCCACACGTATCCCAGCTTTGCCGCGGACCACATGGGCGGCCTGTCGGTGTGGCGGGGTAAATTCGATGCAACGTCCGGCAAAGTCGTGTACGACAAGGATGCCAAGGCCGGCACCATCGAGGTCACGGTGGACATGACGTCGATCGACTTCGGCATGCCCAAGTTGAATGAACATGCCAAATCGGCGGAAATTTTCGATGTGGCGAAGTATCCGACCGCCGTGTACAGCGGCAAGCTCACCAAGTTCGTAGGCGCGATGCCGGTGGAAGCCGAAGGCACGCTGACCCTGCATGGCGTGACCAAGCCGCTCACCTTGAAGATCGACTCTTTTTTGTGCAAGCCGAGCCCGATGCTGAAGAAAGAAGTATGCGGCGCGGATGCGTCGGCAACCTTCAATCGCAGCGATTTTGGCGTGAGCTACGGTGACAAGTACGGATTCAAACAGGAAGTGACGCTGCAGATCCAGGTTGAAGGCAGCCCGGCGAGCTAAACGCTCGCGCGGCCGGCGCGCGGTCGGCTCGAGTTCGCGCGAGCGCGCTACAACCCGCTACAGGGGGTTGTAGCGGCGCTCGCGCGAGAAGTTCATGTAGCTCAGCGCAATGCCCTGTCGCCAACCGACGCCGAAGCGCACGGGCGCGAGTGCGATGCCATCCCGCTGAACGTAGTTCACTCCGAAGCCGCCGACGAAATACAGACTGCCCTCGACGCCGGGAAAGCGCTTGAAGAGCGCAGACGTATTCGGCAAGTCGTACACCAAAATGAATGCCTTGACCGCGTTGGCGCCGACGTCAAAACCGATCGACGGACCCTGCCAATACACCTTGCGTGCCGGGACGCCTTTGTAGACCAGTTCACCGCGGCCGTAACGCAGGCCCACGCCGATCGCCCCGCCCGCCTCCTCACCGCGAATGATGGCGACGGGGTGGCCCTTTTCCTTCAGCACTTTGGCGAGGACGTCGGATAGATCCTTGGCTCCGGTGCTGAAGAAATCGGAGGCTGCCTTGGCAACCTCGTCATCGCTGTAGGTGTCGTGGGAAACCTGGCGGTCGACGTTTGCGGGTGTGGACGGAGCGGTGTCGGGGATCGCTGCACCGGCCAGCAGAACACCGGCCGCGAGACCTGCGAGTTTGGAGAGTCTAAACGTCATGTTGCATTCGCCTCCGGCCGCGGGTTTCCGCTCGAGTGCGGCAAATTGTACATGCCGGCGAGCCGTGCGCGGCGCCGCGACGTTGTGTATCGCGGGCGCAGGAGCGCGCGATCTGATCGTGCAATTGACTGCGCAGGCGGATTAATTAATGAAACCGTGCCTGGCGGCGTTTCCTGCCGCTTCAACGGCAAGGTGCGGGTCGATGATCAGGCGAACGGCAACGGTCGATCTCGGCAAGGTGCTCCGCGCCATGGGCGAAGCGCACAACCGGCTCAACATCGTTGTGCTCTCCGGGGGCAAGTTCCTCGCGCGCCACGCGATATTGCTTGCCGATGCGAACGGCCCGCAGACGCCCGGTGCGCACATAGGCGCGCACCGTTCGCACATGAAGCCCGAGGCGCGCGGCGACCTGGTCAAGTCAGTACATATGGGATTCTTCACTCATCGATATAAAATGCCTCAAACGTATCTATCGGTCTATATTTAGGGATATTTAGGGAATTATAGCGCCGAGAGCCCGCCGGACCCAAAACAACAATCAATTAGTGAGGCCGGTGTGTCCGATCGCGAGCCAGGCCTTTCGAATCGGCGGTTGGATCATCGACGGCATGTCGTATTCGATCTCGGCTTATGAGATTCCTTGGTTGCGCTGCCAGGGTGCAGTCGCTCCGGCCGCGGGTTTCGGCTTTAGTTTTAGTGCGGCAATTTGTACATGCCGGCGAGGCGTGCGCGGCGTAAAACGCCGTACACCATCAGACGAGTTTCAGATCGACCGGCGCCGTCTGTTGAAACACTTTGGCGCTCTGGTCCGGCGACAGGCCCCAGAGGGAGCGGAACAAACCGCCGAGCACTGCGCGATAGTCGTTGAGAACCGGGAAATCGCGATCTTGAAACAACGTGCTGCGATCCACGCGTTGCTGCTCGCCGACGATCCGGCCGCCGCTCACCGCGCCGCCGAGCACCCAGTACACCGTACCGTGTCCGTGGTCGGTGCCGCGGTTGCCGTTCTCGCGGAAGGTGCGGCCGAATTCGGACACGACCACCACGACGGTGTTGTTCCATTCGGCGCCCAGTGATTGAGAGAAGACCTGGAGTCCGCGGGCGAGGCTCGCCAGATTGGTGGCGAGCGTGCCTTGCGCGGCGCCCTCCCCCACGTGCGTATCCCAGCCGCCCACGTCGATGAAGCCCAAGCGGTATTTGTCCCGCATGAGCTTGCCCATGCGTTCGGCTTCGAGTTCGAATCCCTTGGTATTGATGGCGTCGCGATTGGCGGCGCGCATTTCGTCGGCCATTTCCTGCGCGACCTCCTGGCGCAACTCCAAGCCGTTGCTGACGGCGCCCTCCAGATGGTGGCCGGTGTACATCTGACTCAAGATGCGGGCCTGGCGCTCATCGAAGGGCGGCTTGCCGACGCTCTTGAGCGAAAGATTGGGCACGGTGCCGACGCCCTCGAAGGCGAGCGGCAATGCGTCGGTGAATGAGATCGGCGCGATGATGCTCGAGCCGCCGGTCAGCGTATCGGACAGCCTTCCCAAAAACCCTGAGCGATAATTGTGCGTGCCATTAGAGGGTTGGCCGAGCTCGATGCTGTCCTGGGTCTCGAAGTGACTGCGCGAGAGATCATCGGTACCCGCAAACGGAATGAAGGCCACCTGTCCCTGGCTATACATCGCGCCCAACGTGTCGCGCACCGCGGGGGCAAGCGCCCAGTCCGCATCCAGAGCGAGCGCGGTCGTGTTCGATGCGGCGTCCGGCTTGGGAATGGCGATGTTCGGTCTCGCCTCGTAGTAGTAGCTGCTCGAATAGGGAATCAGCAGATTGGTCGAATCGTAGCCGCCGCGCAAAAAGACCATCAGAAAACGCGGCCCGGAGATCGGCGCTGCCAGCAGCCGGCCGGAGACACCGAGGCTCACCAGTGCGGCGCTGCCGAATTGAAGTAGATCGCGACGGTTCATGGCAACTCCTGGTGATCATTCATAACTGAAATCCGGCGACGACAACAGGAACGTGTTCCATTCCAGCTGCGAAGTCGCGTGATCGAGCGCGTCGCGGGTGCGAACCGCAAGGAAGGGCTCGACGGCCTCGAAATACAATCGGTTCGACAGCTGCGGGAATCCGGTCGTGGTCGCAGCGCTGCCGTCCTCGGGATCGAACAACCCGGCGTTGCCGGCGCCGATGGCGCGCGCGATCTCGAAGCGGCGGCTCATCTGTCCGGAGCTGGCCCAATTCAGTTCGGTGAGCGGATAGCCGTCCGGGGTCTGGCGGCCGAACGGCGCTTCACCGAGGCCGTTCAGCCAGTTGAAGATGGGCCGCGTGTTGCTGATGGGCCGGCCGTCGTACGCGAAGCGCACCGCGGACACGACGAAGCGCATGGGGTCCTTGAATTTCCCGCCGAGCGCGGCGTTGAATTCGGGCGCCAGAAACATGGTGCGCAGCACGGCGGCAATGTCGCCGTCGGTGTGCATGAAGGTCTGCGCCATGCGCTCGACCAGCCGCGGGGGCGGCTCGTCGGCGACGAAATAGCTGGCGAGCTCTTGGGAAATGAAATGCGCGCAGGCGGGTTGGCGCACGATCAGCGTCACCGCCTGTTCGACTTCGCCGAAGCCGCCGCCCTCGATGTCCTTGCCGAGCAGCGTTTTGGTGCCGAAATCGTGCCGCGCGGGATTGAACTCGAAGGCGCCGCGCCGCACGTACAGTCGCTGCCACTCGGGTTTGAGCTTGGGCGGCGGATTGGTGTTGATGCCCACGCCGGTCAGCACACGCGCGAGCTGCTGTACGTCGTTTTGAGTGTAGCCCGCGCCGACACCGAGGGTGTGCAGCTCCATGAGTTCGCGCGCGTAGTTCTCGTTGATGTGGCCGGCCGCGTTCTGATTGTTGTCCAGGTACTGCAGCATCGCGGGATGCTCGAGAGTGGCGAGCACAAGATCCTTGAAGTGGCCGAACACATGCGGACGGATGGCATGCTCCGCGTAATCGCCGACCAACCAGCGCAGGTTGGCCTTGTTCTGATGCACGCTGAAATGGTTGAGCCAGAACCATTCCATTTGTTGCTGCAATTGCGCGGGGGAATACACCGCACGCAGCAGTTCCCGGCGAATCGCATCGTAGGCAAGCTTGTTGCCCTGATCGTTCAGGGTCTTGCGCGCCGTTTCCTTGTCCGGGCCATCGGCCATGGCATTGATGGTCTTATACCCTGCGTTCACATCCGTCAGCAATTTCTCCGGATCCGCGCGCGAGACATCCAATGACGCGATCTGCGCGGCGATGGGCGCCGGCAGTGCGGTGTCGCGCGCGGACAATTGCTCATCGAGGTATCGCGCGCGCCCCAGACGGCGGTACTCGGCGACGGAGGAACTGTCGAGGCCGAAGGTGACCCGCTCCAGCCAGAGCGAGTCCTCGCGATGCAAGGCCGGTAGTGCCGGGGCCGTCGGGCGCCTGGCGCCCAGGTCCATGCGCGTGACTGTGTCCGTGCGTGTGGCCGTGCCTGCGCAGGCGAGCATCAGGCACGTGGGCAGCAGCGCGAGTGCTGTCTTCAGAGGCGCCGGCACTGGATGTTCCCTTTACAAATTGTCCGTCACACGCAGCAGACTGTTCGCGCCCTGGGAATTCACGAGATACAGGTCGCGCGTCGCGGGGTCCTGGGTCGAGACGGCAGTGGTCGCTTCGATGAAACCGGTATCGCCATAGCCGCGGAAGGTGCCGCTGAGAAAGGTCGCCGTGCCCGCGGGCAGTGTACCGATCGTCGCGATGGGTTGATTCGACGTGGTATCGATCGAGGTCAGCGTGCCGCCGCTGACACCGTCTTCGACGTATTGCTCGCCCGTGGTGGCATTGGTGACGGTGACCGGAGACAAACCGGTGATCTGGAATACGGTCACATAGGGCGTTTGCGTGGTCGTGGTGTCATCGGGCCACGGCGACTGCTCGCCGCCGGTCATGAACGCGGAGTTGGCGAGCGGCGCCTGTACCACCGATCCGTTGACGCCGACGATGCCCGACGTGGTGCCGCTGTGCGTGTCCACATTGGTGGTCGAGTCGTATGACGCTGTCCACGTCGTGTAGTAGACGTTGGTCGCCGTGGCGGTGAAGTTGCCGCCGTTCTGCGTGCTCGTGACGAGGGTCACGGCGGGGCCGCCGGACGCCGGCAGCGCCCGCAGCGAAAAGGCCGGCGCTTCGACGCTGAAGATCAGGTTCGTCGATTGCACGGGAAACTGCAGACCGACGATGCGCCCGGTTTCCGTGTCGACGACGGCCGGGGCTGCCGACCCGTCGGCGGGCATGGCATAGAGCGCCGCGCTGGCGGGCGTCGCGCCGCTGGCCGCCGTATTGACCGAAAAATACAGAGTGGTCGGTGAGGCGGCGAAGGTCGCGCCGGTGTTCGTAACCGTCCAATTGGGAATCGTGAACAGCGTCGCCGAAGTGGTATGCGCGACGTAGTCGACGTACACGATGTTGCCGTCGACGATGAATAGTTGGCCGGTGGGGTAACCCTGGGTCGTACCGACGGCCAATGCAGTGGCGACGCCGATGGGCGTGGCAAACGTACCCAACACGACGGGGTTCGCGAAATTGCTGTCGACCAGCTCGAGACTGGCGCCGCTCTTGACGACGAAGCCGGAGATGCCGCCAGACGAGGTGCGCACGGTCACGACGGGCATCGCCATTACGGTGATCGGCGTATCGGTCGGCGCCATTCCGGTCTTCACCATCTGCACGACATCATCGGCGGTGTCGCACACGCCGTCCGGTCCCGGCAGCCGATAAAAGTAAGATGAATTCGTGGTGTTCTGCAAATCCGCGGTGAAAAAGACGCCGACGTAATCGGTGTTCGCCCCCGCCACTTCGGTGCCCGTGAGACTGCAGGTATCATCGACGGTCGCGGCCGACTCGCTGGAGAGTTGCTGCGCAGACGGAGTGCCGAAGGTGGTGAGGTCGAGCGCATAGATGTGGCCATCGCCGGCCTTGTATATTTCCACGCCGGCCGGCTGGCCGACGCTCGATCCCGTCAAGAAATCGATCGAACCGTGCAGAACCTGCCGCTTGCCGGCAAAACTGCCGATCTGCGCGGCACTGAAGTCGCCGGTGCTGGGGTCGGCATAAGCAACAAACACCCCGGTCGTGCCCACATAGCTGGTCAATTGAGCCGGCGGCGGGTTGCCGTTTCCGGGATAGCCATCGTCTCCGCCGCCGCAGGCGGTGAGGCAACCCAGCATGGCAACGATGAGAGCAGGGACCGGTGAAACGTCCCGCACGGTGCTCGTCCAGGAGGCCAGGACACACAGATCGCCTGCGCGTCGGTGCAAGTGGCGAGATAAATTCATTGTGTCGTTCCCTTTATAGCGGTGGCGTGGTGTTAAACCGGCATCCACACAGGGAACGGCGCATGGACGAGGGCGTTGACGCCCGGCGGGTTACAAGGGGTTAACGTGGGGCCAGGCGACTTGAGCTCACGCAGCCGCGGGAGGAATCATGACCGGCGCTGCGGCCACGGGTGCTCGAAGCGGGTCTTCTCCGTTGGCCGCCTTGATCGCCAGTGCGGCCGCAAGCGTGCCCATCGATGGGTTCAAGCTGTCAACCATCGAGCTCGGCATCAGGATGGTGGCGCCGCGCTCCTTCGTCGTCTCATAGATGATGTTCATGGCGCGCAGCTGCAGGGCGATGGGGTGGCCGGCGTAGATGGACGCCGCTTCGACGAACTTGCCGGCGATGGCGGCTTCGGCCGATCCGAGAATGACTCGAGCCTGCTTCTCACGTTCCGCCTGGGCCTGGCGGGACATGGCATCCTGCAGAGCCACCGGAATGGCGACGTCGCGGATCTCGACCGACGTGACCGAGATTCCCCAGGGAGCGGTCTTCTGGCCGATCTCCACTTTCAGTTGCTCGTCCGCTTCTTTGCGGTCCGAGAGCAGCGCCGCCAGCATCGATGAACCGATCATTTCCCGCAGCGACGTCTGTGCAACGCGATCGATGGCCTCGCGGTAATTGGTGATGGCGAGCGCGGCCTTCTCGGCGTCGTGCACGTGCCAGAAAATAATGGCGTCGACATTGACCGGCACCGTGTCCTTCGTCAGCGCCTGCTCCGCGTTGAACGCGGTGGTCTGTATCCGGCCGTCGATCACCGCGACGACCCGATCGAGCAGAGGAATGATGACGAACAGTCCCGCTCCCTTGACGCTCTGCAGTTTGCCCATGCGAAGGATCACAAATTTCTGCCAGACGTTGGCCATCTTGAGTGACAGGGCGATGATGACGCCTGCCGCGAAGCAGAGGAACGCAAGATAAGGATTACCGAACAGCGCCGTTGCCGCGCCGGCGCCGAAACACACCAATACCAGAAACGCGGTGATGGAATTCATGGAGAGGTCCTTGGACGAAGTCATCGCGTAAGAAATCGCGTCGGGAGATCCGGTCATTCGGACCAACGGGCGTGGTGGCCGCGATCCGACACGTACGCACGCTTCACGTTCATGTTGGAGAGGACCTCGGCGCGCGCCTCCGGCGGCAGGCTACGCGATCCCTTGCTCTTCACGGGTATCCCGGCGTTCTTGACTGCAATCGCCCCGACCGGAGCGGAATCCGGGTCGCGACGAGAGCCATTCGGTCCGAGTGTCAGCGTCGCTCGGTGTGTGGCGCCGGCGGGTGCCGCAGCGCCAGGAAGGTCGTGAGACGTAGTCGCCTGAGCGGGCGGGTGGGATTCGCTTTGAGGATTCATCGCTAAGCGGCGTGCCGCGAATGCATTTCGCGTCCGTAGTGTTTGTGGATGAGGGCTTCCTGTTCAGGATCGAGCGGCACCGTCGAGTCGTAGGCCGGCGAGCGCTTCACCGCGTCGCGCGTCAGGGCGACATCGAGCTTTGACTCGGCCCAGTAGACATCATCGATCCATTCCGGGGCGATGAGCACTTCGTGGCCGAGCCACCAGTTGCTGGTGTTCACGATGATGTAGCGAATTGCCCAGGTCTTCTCCTCGACCAGGAGACCCTGCACGTGTCCGATGTCGCCGTCGGTCGCGTGAACGTAATATCGCATCACACCGTTCGCGCTGCGCAGATGTGGGTCATCGTGTTCATGCCCCGGGCGGGATGATTCCGCCGCGAAGTTCTCCGCGCCCGCTTGCAGCATGTCCGGATACAGCCCTCCTCCCCAAAGTCCGCCGCCGCCCCAATAGTTCGGATACCCGTAGTAGCCGAGATAGCCCATTTCATGCTGTCTCGAGACCGGCTTATCGGTGTCGATGTCGGGGCTGTTCCTGACCTGATTCTGCGTCAGCGCCGCGGGAAATATTTTCTCCTGCCAATTCGGCTGATTGATCGACATAGGCGAAATGAGAACCTTGCGATTCGACAGCCACGGGCCGGTCTGGACGACGAAGTAACGGATGACCCACGACTCGTCATCGAAGTAGAAATCCCTGACTCGACCGATCGCGCCGTCGGTGGCGCCGATGGAGAAATTCTCCATCTCTTTGATGCTGTGTAACATGGGGTGGCCTCGGGCGCGGTGCTGTGGAAGTGAGCGCACTGTAGCGCGCTCGGCGAAAATGCGTCTGTTCGGTACCCCACGCGCGGTCTCACTGCATGTGCTGACCCCCATTGATCGCGATATTGGCGCCCGTCAAGAACGCCGCTTCCTCGCTTGCCAGGTAGGCCACGAGTCCGGCGACCTCTTCGGGCTTGCCGAGCCTTCCCATGGGGATCTGCGGGATGATCTTGGTATCGAGCACATCCTTTGCGATCGCCGTCACCATCTTGGTGCCGATGTAGCCGGGTGAAATGGTATTGACCGTGACGCCCTTGCGCGCCACCTCCAGCGCGAGCGCCTTGGTGAACCCGTGCATGCCGGCTTTGGCCGCCGAATAATTTGTCTGACCAAACGCGCCCTTTTGGCCGTTGACCGACGAAATATTGATGATACGGCCCCAACCGCGCTCGACCATGCCGTCACAGACCTGCTTGGTCATGTTGAAGCAGGAGTCGAGGTTCGCGTGCATCACCGCGTCCCAGTTGATTTTGTCCATCTTCTTGAAGGTCATATCCCGGGTGATGCCGGCATTGTTCACCAGGACGTCCACCGGCCCGAGTTCTTCGGTCAGTTGACGGGTGCAGGCCTGGCAGGATTCCCAATCGACGACATCGCAGGGATAGGCGTAGAACTGATAGCCGTGCTCTCTCATCGACTCGAGCCACGGCCGCACTTTCGTGTTGCCCAACGAATACGTCGTTGCGACCGTATCGCCCAACGCCGCCAGTTTCATGCAGATCGATTCGCCGAGTCCGCCCATGCCGCCCGTGACCAGCGCAACTCTCTTTGCAGTCGCCATATAACCCCCGTGCTGCGTTTATTTCGTTCGCCAAAGTCCCTGTTTGTTCAGTTTCTCGACGCCGCTCTGCGCTCTCGTCGGCGATGCGGTGAGCATACCTCTCTGCTACTTTTGCAGCACGTACTCCCCGGGTGCATCGGCGATCGGCGGGTAGCCCGCCGCGGCGGATCCCATCGAGGGTGGGTCCACCTTCGCTTGCGTGGAGTGGCGCGCGAGCCAGTCCTGCCAGACCGGCCACCAAGAACCCGCCTGCGGCGGCGTCGTTTCGAGCCAGACGTCCGGCGGCAGAGTGTCGCTCGCGTTCAACCAGGTGCGAACCCGGTGCCGTCGCCGCGGATGCGCGGGGCCGCTCACGATGCCGGCGTTGTGGCCGCCCGAGGTCAAGAGAAAGGTATAGTCGGCGGAGCGGGTCAAACCGCGCGCCTTGTAGACCGACTGCCACGGTGCAACGTGATCGGTTTCCGTGCCGACGACGAACAGGGGCACGGTGATCGCGGCCAGGTCGACGGTGCGGCCCGCGGCCTTGAACTCGCCGCGCGCGAGTTCATTATTGAGATATAGGGTGCGCAGGTATTCGCCATGCATCCGGCACGGCATCCGGGTGCCGTCGGCGTTCCAGGCCATCATGTCATTGGGATCTTCGCGCTTGCCGCGAAGGTAGGTGTTGACCGCCGGCGTCCACAGGAGATCACGCGAGCGGAGCAGCGCAAACGCCGCGCCCATTTGCTCGCTCTTGAGCACGCCCGCGCGATCCATGACCGCCTCGAGCATGTCGAGCTGGCTCGGGCTGATGAACACCGACAGTTCTCCAGGTTCGCTGAAATCCTGCTGGGCCGCGAGCAGGGTCACGCTGGCCAGGCGCAAATCGCCGGCGGCAGCGAAGGTGGCGGCGGCGATCGAGAGCAGGGTGCCGCCGATGCAATAACCCACGGAATGAATTTTCTGCCCGGGCACGATGCTCGACACCGCATCGACCGTCGCCCCGACGCCGAGCCGCAAATAATCGTCCATGCCGAATCCGCGATCGCTGGCATTCGGATTCTTCCACGAGACGATGAACACCGTATGGCCCTTCGAGACGAGGTACTTCACCAGTGAATTGGCCGCCGACAGGTCGAGAATGTAGTACTTCATGATCCAGGCGGGGATGATCAGGATCGGCTCGGCAAACACCGTCCCGGTCGCCGGCGCATATTGAATGAGTTCGACCAGCTCATTGCGCAGCACGACTTTGCCCGCGGTTGCCGCAAGATCACGGCCCACCACGAATTTATCGGTTCCGCCCATGCCCTTGCCGGCGAAGGTGCGTTCGATATCCTCGAGCCAGTGGTTGAATCCCCGCACCAGGTTTTGGCCGGATTCGGCGCGCGTGGATTCGAGCAACTCCGGGTTGGTGGCGAGATAGTTGGCCGGAGATAGAGCCTCGAGGGCGGTGCCGGCGACGAATTTCAGCGTGCGTTCATTCGCCGGACTCATCCCCGGCACATTGGACCAGGAGTTACGCCACCAATCGGCATAGTTGCGATAGGTGTGCGCGTAAATGTTGAAGGGCCACTGCGCCCACGGGTCGCTCACGTTGTGAGCGTCACCCTCGCCCTTGACGTCGGCGGGTGCCGGGGACGCGCCGACGGTCGACTTGAGGGCAAAGGTGATACTGTCCGCGGCCTTGGTCCACGCATCCTGCAGGATCTGCAGTTGCTTGGGCGGCTCCTTGGCCAGATTCAAGTACCAATCCCACCACGCATTGACGTACACATCCGGAGCGAGGCCGCCGGAAACGGTCGCCAGTTGCGCCCGCATGGCGCGAGCCCACTCGGCCGGATCATTTTTCGATGAAGACGCGCCAGGCTCTGCGTTCGAGCCAGGGCCAGCGTTGGTATTGCTATTGAAGTTCACGGTGCCAGTCGTCCGTTGCTACCCCCGTGGGAAGTATAGCAACTAGCCGGCGCCGGGCAGCCTGTCGGACTTAGGCGCATCACTGCCCCTAAGACCGACAGCTCCTACATCAGGCCGCTTTCTTGGCAGCGTCCGCCACCTTGCTGGTCGCTTCCTTGCTCATGGCGGCGACTTTGGCAGTCGTCTCGGTCACCACCTGGGTGAAGCTCGCCTGGGCGTCGGTCGCCAGGGTGGCCAGTTCTTGCGCCCGCGTACGCAGTTTCTCGCTGAGGGCGGTGGCAAGTTCCACCTGCTTGGACATCAATTCGGCGGGTGTCTGCGCGCCAACGACGGCCTTCGCATGCGCAAGGCTCCATTCCAAATAGTCGCCGGCAACCGAGTACTGATAGCGGCCGAGGCGGTCAATGGCATTGATGCCTTCCTGCTGGGCCTTGAGGGCGGGCGCGAAAGCATTGCGGTAGGCCTCGAAGAGGCTCTTGGGATCAAAGGGTGATTCGCTCATGTCGACTCCTGGTCGGTGTTTGTCGGTACGGGCGCCATTATATCGCGTTTTGTATGCAGTGCAAGAGGAATTTACCGAGTGCGATCGACGTGGGTAATTGCATATAAGTATATGTTTTTGAACATTAATTATTTATATAACTGAAATTACTGCGTCACCACATGATAAAACTTATGCATTGCACAAGGAATTGCACAGGGATCGACGCCGCAAACCCGGGCGCGCATAATCCATTCATCACGCCCCGGACGAGGTCGTGCGATGACATCGATCCTCGAGCACATTCAATGTCTCGAAGCCTACCTCGAGCGCGGCGGCGCGCG
>Ga0181537_10001812_pt1 | contig 19316 bp, 16 predicted proteins | sample PEATcosm2014_Bin_39_FD_119765 | JGI IMG/M metagenome (GOLD analysis project Ga0181537, IMG submission 119765) | Peatland microbial communities from MTU Mesocosm Facility, Houghton, MI, USA - PEATcosm2014_Bin23_10_metaG | ecosystem: Environmental > Terrestrial > Soil > Wetlands > Peat | place... | reverse complement strand
CGTGGTGGCTGCCGACACCTCGCCGGCGATGGAGCAGTGGATTCGCGGCGCGGTCGACAACGCCGAGGGCGCGCTGGCGCGCCTGACATTTGCGCCGCTGCCACCCAAGGGCACGCTGTCGTTCACCACGGACCTGGGGGCGATGGCGCGACAGGTGGATTTCATCCAGGAGAACATTCCCGAGCAGCTCGAGTTGAAGCAGCGCGTGCTGGCCGAGGTCAGCCGCGTGGCGCCGCCAGATGTGCTGATCGCGTCCAGCACCTCCGGGCTCATGCCCACCGACCTGCAGCGCGACATGCAGGCGCCCGAGCGTTTGCTGGTCGGGCACCCGTTCAATCCGGTCTACCTGCTGCCGCTGGTTGAACTGGTGGGCGGCGAGCGCACCTCCGCCCAGGCACTCGATGCCGCCGCGGATTTCTACCGCTACATTGGCATGCATGCGCTGCGGGTCAGGCGCGAAGTGCCGGGTCACCTGACCGATCGGCTGCAGGAAGCGCTGTGGCGCGAGATCCTGCATATGGTCAATGACGGCGTCGCCAGCACCGGTGAGCTCGACGACGCGATCGTCTACGGGCCGGGGCTGCGCTGGGCGGCGATGGGTACCAACATGATCTACCACCTGGCTGGCGGCGAGAGCGGCATGCGCCACATGCTCAGGCAGTTCGGCCCGTGCCTGAAGTGGCCGTGGACCAGGCTCGAGGCGCCGGAATTGAGCGAGCAGCTGATCGATCGCATGGTCGAGGGCACGCAGGCGCAGGCGGGCGGCCGCTCGATCCGCGAGCTCGAGCGGCTGCGTGACGATTATCTGGTCGCGATACAGCAGGTGCTGCGACAGTTCAATATCGGCGCCGGCGCCACGCTGCGTGCGCTCGAGGAGCGCCTGTATCTGCAGAGCGGCGCGGCCGCGCGCGTCGCGACGGCGCGCGCTACGGCGGCCGGTGGCGACGGCCTCGCGAGCAGCCAGCCTCTGCGGCTGATCGAGACCCAGGTGCGTCCGGAATGGGTGGACTACAACGGCCACATGACCGATTCGCGCTACCTGCAGGTGTTCGGAGACGCCACCGATGCGCTGCTGCGGGCGGTCGGTGTCGATGACGCTTATCGCCAGTCCGGTCGCGCGCTCTATACCGTGGAGACGCATGTATCGCACAAGGCCGAGGCGCTGGCGCTCGAGCCGCTGTATGTGACCACCAGGATCCTGGGACTGGACGACAAGCGGGTACACCTGTGTCACAGCCTGTATCGGCGGCGCGATGAACGCCTGATCGCCATCGGCGAGCAACTCTACCTGCACGTGAACCGAGCGGCCGGCCGGGCTGCGCCGATGGACGCCGCGGTGCACGCGCGGCTGCAGCGGATCTGCGCCGCCCATGCCGGCATCCCGGAGCAGGCCGGTTTCACCTCGCACCTGCGCCTGTCCGGCGGTTAAAGGCCAGTCGTGCCCAAGATCGTCGATCATGATCAACGCCGCGATGAGATCGCGCTGGTGGCGTGCCGCGTGGTGGCCGATTACGGCTTCGACCAGGCCACCGTGGTGCGCATTGCGCGCGAGGCCGGCTACACCACCGGCATGGTGGCGCATTATTTCGACACCAAGCAGGACATCATCATCGCCGCGCTGCGCCTGATACTGAGGCGCATTGAGGAGCGCCTGACGCCCGCGGCCGATTCACCTGCGGCCCGCCAGTCACCTGCGGCCGGCCAGGCGCCGCCCGATCTGCTGCAGTTGCTGACCGAAGCGTTGCCGGTGGACGAACAGCGCTACACCGAGTGTGCATTCTGGATCGCGTTCTGGGGCCAGGTGTCGGCCGACAAGCGCCTCAAGCGCATCAACGTCTGGGTGCATCGTGAATACATGCGGCTGTTCGAGCGCTGCCTGGCGCGCGCCTGGCCGGAATGGGCGCGCTGGCCGCCGGCGACGCGCGACCAGGTGCTGCGCTCGATCGTCACGTTCGTCAATGGACTGACGGCCGGGGCGGTGGTCAGCCGCAGCCACTGGCCAGCCGAGCGCCAGCTCGAGCAGTTGCGGCTGCAGCTGCAGCTGCTGCGCGCGTGGGCCGGTGCCGGCGTCGCGGCCGCGCCCGACAAGGGCGGCAGGAGCCACAGGACGACCACGTCCGGATCATCGAGCGGGTAAACGAAGGGGAGGCAGGCAGCATGGAGTTCGCACTCACCGAAGAACAGCAGCTGATCGTCAAGTCGACACGCGAATTCGTGGAACACGAGCTGTATCCGCATGAACTGGAGATCGAGCAGAGCGGCGAGTTGCGACCGGAGCTGCTGCGTGAACTCAAGGCGAAGGCGATCGAGGCAGGGCTGTATGCGGCCAATATGCCAGCGGAAGTCGGCGGCGCGGGCCTGGATGCGGTGACCTGGATACTGTACGAAAAGGAGCTCGGCCGCACCAGCTATGTGCTGCACTACAGCTGCGTCGCACGGCCGTCGAACATCCTGCTGGCGTGCGCTGGTGAGCAGCGCACGCGCTACCTGTTGCCGGCTGTGCGCGGCGAGCGATCCGAGTGCCTGGCGATCTCCGAGCCCGGCGCCGGCTCGGACATGCGCGGCATGAAGACCAGTGCCGTGCAGCAGGGCGCAGACTTCGTGATCAACGGCACCAAGCATTTCATCAGCCATGCCGATCACGCCGATTTTGTCATCCTGTTCGCGGTCACCGGCGAGGAGCCGGCTGCGCGCGGTACACGCAAGTTGATCACGGCTTTCCTGGTTGACGTCGGAACGCCAGGCTTCGAGGTGCGACCCGGGTATCGCAACGTCTCACATCGCGGCTACAACAACAGCATCCTGCAGTTCAACGACTGCCGCGTGCCGGCCACCGCGGTGCTGGGAGAGGTCCACAAGGGCTTCGAAGTCGCCAATACCTGGCTCGGGGCGACGCGCCTGCAGGTCGCGGCCAACTGCCTCGGGCGCGCCGAGCGCGCGCTCGAGCACGCCAAGCAATGGGCCGTCGATCGCGTCCAGTTCGGCCAGCAGATCGGCAAATTCCAGGGCGTGGCATTCAAGCTTGCGGACATGGCGATGGAACTGCGGGCCGCCGAACTGCTGACGCTGGAGGCGGCATGGAAACTCGACCAGAAGATCGCCACCGACATGGACATGGCGATCGCGAAATTAAAGGCCACCGAGATGCTGGCGATGGTTGCTGATGAGGCGCTGCAGATTCACGGTGGCATGGGGTTGATGACCGAGATGCCGCTGGAGCGCATCTGGCGCGACGCGCGCATCGAGCGCATCTGGGACGGCACCAGCGAGGTGCAACGGCACATCATCTCGCGCGCGCTGCTGAGGCCACTCGGCGGCTGAGAGATGGCGCCGCTCGCCGCTGCGCCGGGCCAGCCCCACCGTGTCTTCAGCTTTCCGCCGCCGCGCACGCGTACTGCCAGGCGTCGTGACACAGAAAATGAAAGCGGTACAGCCGCACGCCGGATGTGTGGCGCGTCTCTATCTCGTACTCGACCTCATCGCTGCGAATGGTCACGTCGCACAGCGCGCACGGCTCACTGCTGCCGCGTCCGCCCCAGGTGCGATGATGCGACGGGGAGGGCAGGCGGCCCTCGATGATGCGCTGGTGCGCGCGCCGCTCCAGATCCTGTTCAATCTGATCCGACGGCATGGGTTCGGCCTCAAGCTTCCAGGACCTGGCATTATCTAGTCGCATCACGACATCTCCCTGTCGGCAGGTGAAATCCGCCGACGACGAAGCTACGTTGATGCGACTGAACGGCCACTGAATCGCCTCGTCGCGGGCGACGGCCGATTCGGTTCAGGGAGTCTTGTCCGGCGTCCTGGCGCCAGCTGGCGGCTTGATGCCCTCGGGATGCAAAATGTTCAATTTCATGCCGTCGGCGCCGACGTAATCTCCCGGCACCATGCCGGCCGGACAGCTGCCGACATACCGGCTGTCACTGGTTACCGTCACGCTGCCATCGGCCTGGTGAATCTCCGTGTGCACCGCGCTATCGCCGGTAAATGTGGTGACGCTGGTACTCTTTCTGACTTGACCGCCGAAATTGCATTCTGTCTGCTCGGTGTAGACCGAACCGGTGTGCGTCATGCTGGTGATCTTGCACGGCTGATCGGTGGCTTTCTTGTGGGCATCGATGACGCTCTGCATGACGGCGGTGCTGTTGCACATGGTGCCGGTTTGAGGCGGCAGCCTGGTGTCTCGCATGGTCGTGGTCGTGGACCACAGGCCAGCCTTGATTTCCGGATAGTCACCCGCCTGCGCCGCCGCGGCGATCCCCGCGCAACAGCTCAGCCCCAGCAACAGCGGCATTTTCATCGGCCAACCCCCGGTTTTATTCAACATCTATGGCTAGCATAGTAGAGACGCCGCGATCCTACTTGCCTTTCCACACCGGCGGCCGCTTCTCGCTGAAGGCGCGCGCGCCTTCCTTCAGGTCCTCCGAACGAATCACCTGCTGCACCGCGTGCAGGCTGTCGTGCAGTTCGAACGCCTGGTGCTCGGGCACCATTTCTGTATGACGCAGCAGCTGCTTGATCGCCGGAAACAGCAGTGGTGGCCCGGCGGCCAACTGCCTTGCAATCTCGCGCGCCTTGCTCATGGCGTGGCCCTTGGCAACGACATGATTGGCCAGCCCCCAGTGCTTGGCTTCCGGCGCGTCCATCCAGCGGCCGGTCAGCAGGAACTCCACCGCAACGTGGTAGGGAATACGGCGCCGCAGCTTGATGGTACCGGCGTCGGCCAGTACGCCGACATTGATCTCCGGCAGCGCGAAGCGCGCATGGTCTTCCATGACAATGATGTCGGTGCCCAGCACGATCTCGAAACCGCCGCCGCAGGCGATGCCGTTGACCGCGCTGATGATCGGCTTGTCGAGATTGCGCGGGTAGTTCAGGCCGCCGAATCCGGCGGCGCCCCAGTCGGCGTCGGATTCCTCGCCGGCCGCCGCCGCCTTGAGGTCCCAGCCGGCGCAGAAAAAGCGCTCGCCGGCGCCAGTGATGATCGCGATGCGCAGCTTCGGATCATCACGGAACGCCGTGAATACTTCGTTCAATCGCCGACTCGCCGATACGTTGATGGCGTTGGCCTTCGGCCGATCGAGCGTCACCTCCAGAATCGGGCCATCGGTGGCCGTCCTGATACCATCGGACATCGCGTTACTCCTGTGGCAGCAACCGGACCAGTGCATCGACAGCGACCGCACCCTGACCGCGCGCGCGCACGATCACCGGGTTGATGTCGAGTTCTACCAGGCGATCGATATTGGCCTCCGCATAGCGCGCGCACGCAAGCGCGGTCGATACCAGCGCTGCGACGTCGGCGGCCGGGCGGCCTCGATAGCCGCCGAGCAGTCGGCTGACATTCAACCGCATCAGGGCCGCCTCGATGGTCGCAGCCGTAAACGGCGGCAACAGGCTGACGCTGTCGCGCCACAGCTCGGTCAATACGCCGCCGGCGCCCAGCACCAGGATCTGCCCGAACTGGGGATCGACGGTCACGCCGATCAGGATTTCCGCAACGCCGCCGCGCACCATCTCCTCGACCAGGATGGTGTCGGAAAGTATAGCGAGTCGCTGCGCGGCCGCGGCCGCATCGGCGGCCGATCGCACGTCGACGACCACGCCACCGACGTCCGATTTGTGTTCCAGCGCAGCACCGGCCGCCTTGATCACCACCGGAAAGCCGATCGATTCTGCGGCGGCGACTACGTCGGCCGCCAGCCGGGCCGCGTCGTGGCCGGCGACGACATGCGCTCGTGGAATCTGCACGCCGAAAGCCGCCAGTGCGCTCTTTCCCTGGTGCTCGGCCAGGGCGTGGCCACTAACGGGCGGGTGCGCCAGCGGGCGCGGCAGCCGCAGCTGCGGGGCCTGGCCGCTGCGCCAGCTTTCACCGACCGCGCCTGCCAGATCCAGCGCCTCGAGCGCTTCGCGTTGCCCCTGCAATGGCGCGATGCCGGCAGCCAGGCACTTCTCGCGCGTGCCGGTGGCGAGCGATTCGGGCAGCGAGCAGATCAGCGCGGCGCGGGTAGCGGCGCCCGGCGCGGCCGCGATGTACTCATCGATCACGTTCAAGTAGCTGGACGGATCGGCCTGGTCCTCGGGCGGGCAATCCACCATCAGGCCGATGGCGTCGAACCCGGCGCGCTGCACCACGGCGAACATCGACTGCAGTGCCGGGAGATCGAACCAGATGTGGGTATGGAAATCGAACGGATTGGCGATCGTCACCCTGTCACCCAGGATCGCCTGCAGTTGCGTCGCCACCGTCGGGGGGAACGGCGGAAACTGCAGTCCAAGCTGGCGCGCGTTATCCGCGCTCATCGCCATATCACCGCCGGACGCACCCATCACCAGCACCCGTCGCCCCGGCAGCGGGCCGCCGGTGTGGAATATCTTCAGCGTCTCGCACAGCGTGGCCAGCGAATCGCAGCGGGCGATGCCGGCCTGCCGGCAGAACGCGTCGAACACTACGTCGGCGCCGGCGAGCGAACCGGTGTGTGTGCGCGCCGTGCGTGCCGCCGCTTCGGTGCGTCCGGCCTTGACCAGTGCGACCGGCTTGCCGGCCGCGCGAGCCTTGTCGACCGCACGCGCGAAGGCCGCGGCATCCTTGATGCCCTCTATATAGACTCCAAAGGCCGTAACCCGCTCCTCTTCCGCCAGTAGCCCGATCAGGTCCTCGACCGCCAGGCGCGTCTGGTTACCGACCGTCAGCACATAGCCGATCGGCAGCGAGCGATCGTTGAACAGCAGGTTGAGCGCGATGGTGCCGCTCTGGCAGATCAGCGCGACACCGCGCTCGGTGCGTCCGCCGACCACCTGATCCGGCCATAGCGCGGCGCCGTCGAAAAAGTTGATGAGGCCGTAGCAATTGGGGCCGAGGAACGGCAGCTCGGCGGCGCTCGCCAGCAGCTGCTCGGTGAGCTGCCATCCCTCGACGCTGCCGGTCTCGGAGAATCCGGCGGCGAAGCAGACGAAACCGCCGCTGCCGCCGCGTGCGAGCGCGGCGGCAATGCCTGGCACCTGGCGATTCGGGGCGGCAATGAAGGCGGCGTCCGGCGCGCCCGGCAGCTCATCGACCGAGCGGAAGTACGGCGCCTCCGGCGAGGACGGCCGGTGCGGATGGATGCGCCACAGCTTGCCGTCATAGCCGATCGCACGGCAGGCGGCGACCGCAGCGTCGGCCCAGGCGCCGCCGATCATCGCGATGCTGCGCGGCGCCAGCAGTCGCTGCATGGCCAGCCGGTTCATCTAGCGACCGCGCAGTTCCATGCGGCGCGAGCCTGGGCCGGTCCACGGCGTATCCGTGACCGGCGGCATCAGTGCCGCGATCGCTGCGGCGACCGCAGGCTCGAAAGCCGTGACCGACAGCGTTTCTGCCTGGTGCACATGCAGCAGCAGCAACTCGGCGGTCGCGGCGACGCCTTCGCCGGCCTCGCGGCTGATCTCGAACGCGGCGTGAATGCGCTTGTGGTCCGCCGCCAGCAGCCGCACACCGACCAGCGCGATGTCGCTGTGGTGGATCTCGCGCAGGTAATGAATATGCATCTCGACCGTATACAGTGTATTGCCGCTGGCGGCCCGATAGGCGGCGTCCATCCCCAGGCGTTCCATCAACGCATCGCTGGCATAGCTCAATATCAGCGCATAGTAGGCATCGCGCACATGGCCGTTATAGTCGATCCATTCCGGCAGGATCGCGGTCCGATAGATCGGGGTGGCCGCCACGTTGGGGCTGTGCGCTAGTGCAGCTGCAGCCGCTCGCGCGTTTGCGCCGGGGTGAGCACCCGCGCTCCCATGGCTTCGATGATGGTGCGCGCCTTGGTGACTAGCTGCGCGTTGCTGGCGTATACGCCCCGACTCAGGTACAGGTTGTCCTCCAGCCCGACGCGCACGTTGCCGCCGAGCAGCACCGACTGCGCCACCCACGGCATCTGCATGCGGCTGATGGCAAACGAGCTGAATACGCACTGCTCCGGTAGCGAGTTGACCATCGCCAGCAGGTGGCCGGTATCAGCCGGCGCCCCATAGCCGATGCCCATGCACAGCTGGATCAGCACCGGCGCCGGCAGCAACTGCTCCTTGATCATCTGCTTGACGAACCAGAGATTGCCGGTATCGAACACCTCCAGCTCCGGCTTGACGCCCAGGTCGCGCAGGATGCCGGCGCCGCGCCGCAGGTAATTCGGCGTCGATACGTAAGCGCGGTTGCCGTCGCCGAAATTGAGGCTGCCGCAGTCGAGCGTCGCGATATCCGGCCGGTACAGGCCTTCCTCGCACAACTCGATGACGTGGCGCATGCGCTGTTCCTGGCTGCAGAAGTCGCTGCCCGGGGCCGGCGTGTCCTCAAGGCCGCGATCGCCGATGACGATGTAGCCGCCCATGCCGCAGGTCAGGTTGACGATGACGTCGACCTTGCTCTCCCGGATGCGCTTCACCACTTCACGGTAGTGGCGGGTCTCCATGCTGAATGCACCCGTGTCCGGCTCGCGCACGTGAATGTGCACTACGGCCGCGCCGGCGACGGCGGCGTCCACGGCCGCGGCCGCGATCTGTTCCGGAGTGATCGGGCAGTGCGGACTCTTGGTGACGTTGGTGTCGTCGCCGGTGATGGCGCAGGTGATGAAGACATCCTGGTTCATGGCAGCCTCGCTGGCATCCCGCAGGCATGCGATCCCCGCGGCTGGTAAATATTATGTAGTCGATAATATAATAATGAAGCACACTGCGGCAAGCGGCTGGAGCGTACCCATGCAGACACAGTTGTTGATCGGCGGCCGTCTGGTGCAAGGTGAGGGGCCAATCGAGCAGGCGCTGGATGCCGCCACCGGCTTGCCGTTGGCGGCGGTCGCCTCGGCCAGCGTCGCGCAGGTCACTGCGGCAGTGACGGCGGCCGAGCAGGCATTTGCGGGCTGGGCACAGACCGCGCCGAAGGATCGCGCCACGCTGCTGCTGAGGATTGCCGACCGCCTTGAAGCCGAGGCGCACGGCTACGCGGCACTGGAGTCGCAGAATACCGGAAAGCCGTTGAACGCCGCTCTCAACGATGAGATGCCGGCGATAGCCGATGTGTTTCGTTTCTTTGCCGGCGCGGCGCGCACCCAGCACGGACCGCTGGCGGCGGAATACCTGCCGGGCCACACCAGCTTCGTGCGCCGCGACCCGATCGGGGTGGTGGCTTCGATCGCGCCGTGGAATTACCCGCTGATGATGGCGGCATGGAAAATTGCGCCGGCCATCGCCGCCGGCAACACCGTGGTGCTCAAGCCCTCCGAGCAGACGCCGCTGACGGCGCTGAAACTGGCCGTGCTGCTGGCCGAGCTGTTGCCGCCAGGTGTTGTCAATGTGGTCTGCGGCCGCGGCGATCCGGTCGGCAGCACGCTGGTGGCCCACCCGCGCGTGCGCATGGTGTCGTTGACGGGTGACGTCGGGACCGGCCAGAAGGTATTGGCGGCGGCGGCCGGAAACCTCAAGCGCACGCACCTGGAACTGGGCGGCAAGGCCCCGGTAATCGTGTTCGATGACGCCGGGATTGCCGACGTGGTTGCCGGCATACGCGGCTTCGGCTTCTACAACGCCGGCCAGGACTGCACCGCGGCCTGCCGCATGTACGTCGGGGCTGGCATCTATGACCGCCTGGTCGCCGACCTGACGCAGGCGGTGCGCACCATCCAGGTCGGAGCGCAACAGCAGCCGGGCGTGGAGATGGGTCCGCTGGTGTCGCACGCCCAGCGCGAACGGGTGGCAGGGTTCGTGAGTCGTGCGGCAGCCGAGCCGCACATACAGGTCACCACCGGCGGCCGGGCACGCCCCGGGGCAGGCTTTTTCTATGAACCGACCATTATTGCTAATGCACGCCAGGGCGACGAGATCGTACAGCGCGAAGTGTTTGGGCCGGTGGTATCGATCACCCGCTTCACCGACGCGGATGACGCGGTACGCTGGGCCAATGACTCCGAGTACGGACTGGCCTCCTCGGTCTGGACGCGCGACATCGGCCGCGGCATGCAAGTGGCCGCGCGACTGCAATATGGCTGCACCTGGATCAATACGCATTTCGCGGGCGTCAGCGAGATGCCGCATGGCGGCTTCAAGCGCTCCGGCTATGGCAAGGACCTGTCGGTGTATGCGCTCGAGGACTACAGCGTGCCGCGGCATGTCATGGTGAGGTTATAGCGCGTGGCTGCGCACGTGCGGGCTCGCGTGCAGCTGCACGCCGCTTGGCCCGCGGTGCCGCTGCTGGCCGCGGTGGCGCTCGGTGCCAGCCTGCTGGGCGGTTGCAATCCTGGCCACAAGGGCGAGGAAGCCAAGGTGGTGAACATCTACAACTGGGCGGACTACATCGGCAAGGACACGCTGGCCAGATTTGAAGGCGCCACCGGCATCAAGGTGGTCTATGACACCTATGATGCCGATGAAACCCTGGAAGCCAAGATGATGGCCGGCGACTCCGGCTATGACGTGGTCAGCACGTCGACCGATTTCTTCAGCCGCCAGATCAAGGCCGGCATCTACCAGAAGCTCGATCGCAGCAAGTTGCCGAACTGGAACAACCTGGATCCGCACGTGCTCGAGATAGAGGCTGGCGCCGATCCTGGCAACCAGTATGCGATGCCGTACCTGCGCCATGTGAATGGTTTTGCGTACAATGTCGACATGATCAAGCAGCGCATGCCGGACGCGCCGCTCGACAGCCTCGACATGATCTTCAAGCCCGAGATCATCGCGCGCTTTGCCGACTGCGGCGTGTCGTTCCTGGACCAGGCCGAGGACGTGCTGCAACTGGCGCTGAATTACCTGCACCTGGACCCGAATTCCACCGATCCTGCGGATTACAGGCGCGCCGAGAAGCTGCTGCTGTCGGTGCGGCCGTATATCCGCGCGTTCGACTCCAGCGAGTACATGAACGGCCTGGGCAACCGGGAATTCTGCATCTCGATGTCCTGGTCCGGCGACTATGCGGCGGCCAGGGCGCGCGCCAAGGCGGCCGGCATTGACGTCAACCTGGCATTTACCGTGCCGAAGGAGGGCGCCAACGCCTCGTTCGATGCCCTTCTGATACCGGTGGACGCGCCGCACCCGGAGGCCGCGCACCGCTTCCTGAATTTCATTCTTGAACCGCGGGTGATCGCGGACATCACCAATGAGATTCATTACGCCAACGATAATCTGGCCTCGACTCCCTTTGTCGATCCGAACATCCTGAATGATCCCGCTATCTATCCGACGCCGGCGATGGCCGCACGGCTGTACGAATCGGCGGAGGTCAATCCGGCGCTGGAGCGCATCCGCACCCGCACCTGGACCCGGATCAAGACGGCGCGCTGATCCGATGACGGCACCAGTCAGCATGACGCAACTGCACATCACCGCCGTGAACGAGCTGTCGATCGAGCAGGCCGACGGACGGCGCTTTGCCATCCATCCGATCTGGCTGCGCGAGCGCTGCCAGGATGCCGTGACGCTCGATCTGCGCACCGGGCAGCGGCTGCAGGATCCTTCCGACCTGGATCCGCAGCTGGCGCTGACCGCGGTGACGGTCATCGAACCCGGCAAATTTCGCGTGCACTTCAGTGACGGCCACAGCGCCGATTTCCTGGAGCGCGACATCGTGGCGGAGGCGACACTGGCTCCCGGCGATCACGAGCTGCCGGCACCGCGGCTGTGGGACGCGACGTTGCAGTTGCCGACGCGGCCGCGCTGGAACAGCGCCGCGGGAGACGCCGAACGCGTCGGCTGGCTGGCGCAGTTCCTGGAACTGGGCTTCGTGATCTTCACCGGGGTGCCGATCGAGCCAGGGCAGATACTGCGCGTCGCAGCCGCCTTTGGTTTCACCCGCGAGACCAATTTCGGCGCGCTGTTCGACGTACGCTCGACACCCGAGGCCTGCGACCTGGCGTACACCGCGATGCCGCTGGACCCGCACACCGACAATCCCTACCGCTGGCCCGTGCCTGGCGTGCAGCTGCTGCATTGCCTGGTCAACCAGACCAGCGGCGGTCTGTCGACGCTGGTGGACGGGTTTGCGGCCGCCGAGGCGCTACGCGCGAGCGATGCCGAGGCGTTCCGGGTGCTGTCGCAGACCGCGGTGCGATTTCGCTATCGCGACGCCGGCACCGAGCTGGTAGCCAGCGCGGCGCCGATCGAGCTCGACGTCGCCGGACGGCTGCAGGCGGTGCACTTCAGCCCGAGGCTGGATTTCGTGCCACTGCTGCCGCCCATGCTGCTGGATGGGTACTATCGCGCGCGGCGCGCGTTCGATCACCTGCTGCGCTCGCCGCGGTTCGAGATCCGTTTCCTGCTCGATGCCGGCGAGCTGCTGCTGATGGATAATCGGCGCCTGCTGCACGGTCGCACCGGATTCGACCCGGCCGAGGGACTGCGTCACCTGCAGGGCTGCTACATCGACATCGACGGGCCGCGTAGCCTGTATCGGGTACTGCGACGCCGGCAGGCGCGCCCAACCCGGCCCTCAACCCCAGTGGAGAGCGCGTCATGAGCCAGATGGTCAGTTTCCGCCGCATGCAGGACGGCACCCGCGAAGACTACCTGCTGCTGGATCAGTCGGAGCGCGACTACGCCGCCGGATTGCCTGATCGGGTGCTCGAGGCGCTACGCCGCCTTGATCACTCGCTCGCAGGTTATGCGGTGAGCCGGCTTGGACATTCGCTGCAGGTGGCAACGCGCGCGCTCATCGACGGCGCCGATGACGAGTTGATCGCGGCAGCGCTGATTCACGATATCGGCGACGAACTGGCGCCCTACAACCACGCCGAATTCGCCGCCGCGATCATTCGCCCGTACGTGCGGGCGGAGGTGAGCTGGATTGTCGAACAGCACGGACTGTTCCAGAACTATTATTACGTGCATCACCTGGGAGGTGATCGCAACGGCCGCGACCGCTTCAAGGATCACCAGTGGTACGGCGCCTGCGCGGCGTTCTGCGAGCGCTGGGATCAGGCGTCGTTCGATCCGGACTACCCGAGCCGGCCGCTGGAGGCGTTCGAGCCGCTGGTACGCAGGATCTTCGGCCGACCGGCTCACGACCCGCGCTATGTCAATGTTCTGCCATCTGCATCTCCAGCGCCCGCCTCTGATCGGCGCGGCGCATGAAGTAGCCGGCGGTCAATACACAGGCGCCGACCGCGCAGATGATCAGGCTGGCGAGCGCATTGATGTCAGGGCTGACGCCGAGCTTGACCTTGGAGTAGATGACCATCGGCAGCGTGCTGGCGCCCGGGCCCGACACGAAGCTGGAGATCACCAGGTCATCGAGCGACAGCGTAAAGCTCAGCAGCCAGCTCGACAGCAGTGCCGGCGCCAGTATCGGCAGCGTGATCTCCAGGAACGCGCGCGCCGGTCCCGAGCCCAGATCCATCGCCGCCTCCTCGAGCGAGCGGTCGGCGCTCTGCAGCCGTGATTGCACGGTGATGGTCACATAGGCGGAGCAGAACGCGACGTGCGACAGCACGATGGTGGTGAAGCCGCGGTGCGGCCAGCCGATCACCTGGAACATCGAGACGAACAGCAGCAGCTGCGTAATGCCGGTGATGATCTCCGGCATCACCAGCGGCGCGTTCACCATGCCGGTCAGCAGCAGGCGTCCGCGAAACCTGGCAAAGCGCACCAGCGCGATCGCCGCCAGGGTGCCGAGCAGCACCGCAGCTGTGGAGGCGCTGACGGCGACCTCCAGCGACAGTAGTGCCGCCTGCAGCAGTTGGCGGTTGTGCAGCAGCTGGAAGTACCAGGCGGTCGAGAAGCCGCCCCAGACATTGACCAGCGGTGAGGCGTTGAACGAGAACGCTATCAGCACCAGGATCGGCAGGTACAGTACCGTGACGCCCAGGCACAATATGGTGAGCAGCGTCGGGGAATAGCGGCGTTCCATGCCGGTCAGGCCTCAAGCTGCTTGACGCTGTAGTACTGATAGATCGCGATTGGGCCGGCGAGCAGGAACAGGAAGGCGATCGCCACCGCCGAGGCCACCGGCCAGTCGTGATTGCCGAAGAACTCATCCCACAGCACGCGCCCGATCATCAGGTTGTCGGGGCCGCCAAGCAGCGACGGAATCACGAATTCGCCGACCGCCGGGATGAACACCAGCATCGAACCGGCGATGATTCCCGGCATCGACAGCGGCAGCGTGACATCGAGAAATACCCGCCACGGCGCACTGCCCAGGTCGGCAGCCGCCTCGATCAGCGAGCGGTCAAGCTTCTCCAGCGTGGCGAACAGCGGCAGCACCATGAACGGCAGATAGGAGTAGATGATGCCCAGGTACACCGCCAGCGTGGTGCGCATGATACGCAGCGGCTCGTGAATCAGTCCCAGGTGCAGCAATACGGTATTGAGTATGCCGTTGTCGCGAATGATGCCCTCGAGCGCATAAACGCGCAGCAGGAACGAGGTCCAGAATGGCAGAATGATCACCAGCAGCAGGATGTTCTGGGTGGACTTCGAGGCGCGGGCGATGGCATACGCCATCGGATAACCAATCAGCAGGCAGATCAGGGTCGAGAAGAATGCGGTCTTGAGCGAGTACAGGTAGGCGATACCGTAGACGTCATCGGTGAACAGGTACTGGTAGTTCGCCAGGCTCAGGCTGAACTGCAGGTGATGATCCGGTGTGATGGCCAGCACATCGGTGAACGGCGGCACGCGCGCGGCCGTGTCGGCGAAGCTGATCTTGAAGGCAAAGGCGAACGGAATGAGAAAGAAGACCAGCAGGAACAGCAGCGGCGGCAGAATGATGAGCCAGCGGCCCGGTCGCTCGATCGGTTTCATCAGTCGCGCAGGAATGTCCCCTCAGCGCTATTGTGCGCGATAATCTCAACCCGGTGTACAAATTTTACCGGCTCGCAGTCAGCCGGATCGCGTCCAGGGAACCACGGTAGGCAACGTGTCACGCTCAAGACCAGGCCAGCCGCCAGCCATTGCCACTCGCGGCAGCGCTACCCGGGGTGGTGCGGCGCGCGCTGGCACTGCGCGCGCCGGCGCCGTTGCTGCTCCCGCTCGCTCCACGCGCAGCCGCCAGCGCCAGCGGCTCATCGACGCCTGCATCTCGGCGCTGCATATCCACGGACCATCGCGCACCACGGTGGAGAAAGTGGTGGCGATCGCCGACCTGTCGCCCGGCATCGTGCGCTTTTATTTCGACTCCAAGGCGGCGATGCTGGTGGCATCGCTGCAGTATCTGGCAGCCGAGTTCGAGGATAGGGTGCTGCTGCCGGTGTCGCAGTTGCGGCACGCGCCGGTGCCGGCGCTGGAACGGCTGGTGGATCTTTACCTCGATCCCCAGATCGCCAGCCCGCGCAAGGTGTCGGTGTGGTACTCGTTCTGGGGCGAAGCCAGTTCGCGCCAGGAGTACTACGACATCTGCGGCAGGAAAGATGAGGATTTTGCCGCGCTGGTGCACGAGTTGATCGAGCGGCTGATCGCACAGGTCGGCGCCACGCACCTGGATGCCGACGGCATCGCACTGGGATTGATCGGTGTTCTGGAGATGATGTGGCAGACGTTCGCGTTCCAGAGCGAATCGAGCATCGACCGTCTCGAGGCGCGGCGGCGCTCGCTGGCCTACCTGCGCTCGGTGTTCCCGGGGCAGTTCGGGTCCGCGACAGCGACGCCGACGCCGACAGTGGCGCCGGAGCGCCCGGACGCAGAAGCGGGCGGGTCCGGGTCGCCGCAGTCGCAAATACCCATGATAGCGGGCGAGTTGCCAGCGGCCGCTGCGGATTCGGCGTCTGCGCCCGGTGCCAGGCTGCCGGCATGGGCCTACGCACACGGCGCGCTGCTTGCGGCGGAGCGCGACCGGCTGCTGCGACCGGCCTGGCAGTTCATCGGGCACGAGGCGGAAGCCCCCGCCGCCGGCGATTTCCTGAGCGGGGACCTGGCGGGCGAGCGCGTGCTGGTGGTACGCGATGAGCGCGGCCGGTTGCGCGCGTTTCGCAATGCCTGCCGTCGGCGGCCGCACGCCCTGGTGATCGCGCGCAGCGGACACTTCGAGGGCGCCATCCACTGCGCCTCCCACGCGCTTACCTACCGGCTCGACGGCCGGCTGGTCGACGGCGATACGCCGGGCGATCTTGCCGCCCTCGAGCTGCAGTCACTGGGTGCACTGATCCTGGTGCGCACTGCTGGCGTGGCGGCGCCGTTGCGGCTCGGGACCTCGCTCCCGGACGTTGCCACCGAGCCCGACTGGAGCGCATTCGAGCACCTGCAGCCATCGGGCATGCAGCAGATCGAGGTAGCGGCGGACTGGAAGCTGATCGTCGAGCGCTGGCTGGAGGCGCCGGCATCGCAGCGCCAGTTCCTGCCGCCCAACCAGCTGGTCGAACTGCGGCGCGACGCCGCGCTGATTCTGCAGGTGATTCCGGTGGCTCCCGGGCGCTGCCGCGTGCAGCGCTTCGACTACCTGGCGGGGGCCGCGCGCGCGCGAGTGGCGGCGGCCGGCCATCGTGCACCCGCGGCCGGCACCCGCGCCGCCGCTACCCGCGCCCGCACCGCTCTGGCCGGCTGGCAGCGGCAGGTGAATGCCTGGCTGCAGCAGGAGATCGCACTGGCCGAGTCGACACAGACAGGACTCGCCGGCGCGTCCGATGAGTTTGAAGACAGCGCAGCGATCGGCGGTCCGCTGGCACAGTTCCGCCAGTCGATCACCGCGCTGCTGCCTGCGATCCCGACGTTGCCGGGTCGGCCGGCGTGATCGGCCGGCGAGATCCTCCGCCGGCGCTAGGCGAAGCGCGCCGGAGCGCTGGCCAGGCGGATTTCCGGAATGCGCTCGCGCAGCAGCTGGTGGAACTCGTACATGCAGTTCTCCAGCTGTGACAGCGGACCTGGCTCATAGCTGCCCGAGGCCAGGCCGAGCTGCACGTTGCGGCAGAGAAACTCATCCTCGCGCTGCACCTGGCGGTTGATGCGGGCAGTGAGGTAACGCACGATGCGCATCTCGCGCCGCTCATCCGGCAGCGCGAACGAGCCGCCGCGAATGGTGCACTTGCCCGGACCGCGCGGCAGCACCTGGAAGAAATCCATCTGGTCGGGGAACACATCGATGCCAAGGTTAGGCAGCATGCTGTAGAAGCTCCAGCGCTTGCGATGGACTTCCGGCAAATCCTGGGTAACGCCGGCGATCAGGCGCTGATACATGCGCTCGCTCCACTGCGGCGACTCGCGCTCGCGCATCCAGCTGATGCCGCGCGCAACGCCGCCGGGGAGGTTGCGCTGGTCGTCATAGTCGGGCGTGAACATGCGATTCAGGCCGGGATGCCCGATGGGCACGTGGTAGGACTCCAGGTAGTTGTCCATCGCCACCTTCCAGTCGCAATCCCAGTGCTCGATGTAGAACGGGCCGAGCGGCACCATGTCCTGGAACCGATGCGGTGCGAACTCGTCAAGAAAGCTGCCCCAGGTCTGCTCCAGCGGTGGCGGATTGCCCGCGATGCAGATGAACACAAAGCCCAGCAGCATCTGCGAGCGCACCGGCTTGAGGCTGAATTGTGTGCGATCGAGTCCCGGGAAGCTGTCGCGCGCCGGCACCCCGACCAGTTCGCCCGACAGCCGATAGGACCAGCCGTGATAGGGACAGGTCATATGCGCTCGGCAATTGCCGCTGCCCTGCAGCAGCCGCGAGCCTCGATGGCGGCAGACGTTATGAAACGCCTGTATGGCGCCGTCGGCGCCGCGCACGGCGACGACGCTGTCGGCGCCCAGGTCGAGCGTCATGTAGTCGCCGGGCTTGGGGATGGAGCTGATGTGGCAGACGATCTGCCAGCTCGGCTTCAGGATCCGCTCGTACTCCAGGCGTGTCATTTCCGGGTGGCTGTAGGCCCAGGCCGGCAACGCCCGCGGCAGCGGGGCGACGGTGGGCTCGACGGACGGGGCGGCTGAGTTCATCGCAAGGCCTCCGGCGAATCCGGGACAGGAATTATATGGCTGTGCAATTCTACACTAAATTTATATGCTCATATAGACGAGTTCATTGAGTGATGCTACCGTGCCGCACAGGCACCCGAAGTACCGCGGAGCGCAGTCATGCCCCGAACCCTCACCAAGAATCATGAGCATTTCCAGCGCGCGCTCAAGCGCATGCCGCTCGGCGTCGCGTCGAATTTCCGCTTTTGGGGCGAAGACCGCACCATCTACGTGAAATCCGGCCGTGGCGCCCGGATCACCGACCTGGACGACAACGTCTATGTGGACTACCGCATGGGCTATGGGCCGGCGATCCTGGGCTACGCTGATGCGCGCGTCGATCAGGCGGCGCGCGAAGGCATGGAGGTCGGCGGCGTGTTCGCGCTGTCCACCGAAGCCGAATACCGCGTCGCACAACGGATTGCAAAAATGGTGCCGGCCGCCGAACTGGTGCGCTTCTCCAATTCCGGCACCGAGGCGGTGATGGCCGCGCTGCGGCTGGCGCGTGCCTATACCGGCAAGGACGACTACGTGATTCTCGAGGGCAGCTATCACGGGCTGTTCGATGCCGCGATGTGGTTTACGCCGATGGACAAGTGGGCCCAGGTTGGCGAGCCCGAGGTGGTGCCCTACAGTGAGGGCGTACCGCTGAGTTCGCGCAACTTCGCGCACTTCGTCCAGGCGAACGATGCCAATCAGCTCGAAGAGGTGCTCAAGCGCCATGCCGGCTCGATCGCCTGCCTGCTGATCGAGCCCATCATGGGCAACTGCCTGGGGATAGCAGCCGATCCGGCCTACATCCGTACGGCGCGCGAACTGTGCGACAAGTACGGCGTTGTGCTGATCATCGACGAGGTGAAAAGCGGATTTCGCGTGGCGCGCGGCGGCGTGCAGGAGCTGTACGGCGTAAAAGCGGACCTGTGCACCTTCGCCAAGGCGATCGCCAACGGCTACCCGATCTCGGTGCTGGCCGGCCGCGAGGAGATCATGCGCAAGATCGGACGCGGCGTCGCTCACGGCGGAACTTACACGGCGCATCCGGTGTCGCTGGCGGCGGCGGAGAAGACACTGCAGATCCTCGACGAGACCGACGCGCTCGAGCGCATCGCCGCCTATGGCACGCGGCTGCGCACCGGCATGAGTGCGATACTCAAGGCACGCGGCGTCGCGCACAGCTTCGTCGGCCATCCGTCGATGGGCGGGCTGTACTTCGCGCACGAGCCGCCGCGCACCTACCGTGACTGGAAGAGCAGCGACTACACGTTCTACGACGCGGCGGCAAGGGTGCTGCATGACGAGCGCATCCTGTGCGAGCCGGACTCGCGCGAACCGTGGTTCGTGTCGGCGGCGCACGATGACTCCTGCCTGCGTGACACGCTGGCGGGATTCGAGGTGGCGATCGACACCACGCTCAACGCGCTGGG
>Ga0181537_10001811_pt1 | contig 19320 bp, 17 predicted proteins | sample PEATcosm2014_Bin_39_FD_119765 | JGI IMG/M metagenome (GOLD analysis project Ga0181537, IMG submission 119765) | Peatland microbial communities from MTU Mesocosm Facility, Houghton, MI, USA - PEATcosm2014_Bin23_10_metaG | ecosystem: Environmental > Terrestrial > Soil > Wetlands > Peat | place... | reverse complement strand
TTGCTCACAGATGCACTGTTCCTATTGTGCGCCAGGGGAGGTTAATACTATGCAAGACTGCGGAGCAAAAGCGGTAGAAGCGCGGTTTGGGCTGCTGCCATCTTTCGGGGTTATTTCCGGGTTGTCGGGGATACGCTCGCGATACCGATCCCGACGGGGGTATCCTCTATGAATCACACAGTGAGGAGGGACGCAGAGCCATGCGACGAACGGCATTGACAGGGTCTTTGGTTGGACTGCTGCACTCTTCTGTGGCAGCTCCCTCGCAGCAGAACCATGGCTGCGGGCCGATTCCACCAGACAAACCTGCAACGCTGTGCATGTCGGCTTCTCCGCCGGTTTATCCCCCAAGGGCGAAGGCTGCTGGCATCGAGGGAACTGTCGAGATCTTTGCCCAGATCAACAAATCAGGCAGAATCGATTTGGCTTGGGTCGTGAGCGATCCCGAACCGTTGCGTCAAGCGGCGCTCGATGACGTTAAAGCCTGGGTTTATCGTCCCTATCTCATTGACGGATCGCCCTTTGGCTTCCGCACAGTGATCAATGTGAAATTCACGCTCGAAAAGCCACCTGCTCAGTGACCTTCAAATAGCTATCGTGTCGCCGCCAATCCGGACATTTCCCTATTTTGTGTGTCAAAATCTCGTCGTCAAGCCATCTCTCATACCGCTGCAGGAAGTTGAGTTTGTGACCCTCCTCGCCACACACGGGGATGAGTGCTTTATCCGAGCTTTGCCGCGTCCAACACCATTGACAATGAGAAAGAACCCAAGTGCACAGCTATTATGGGCGCAAGCTATAACAGCTTCATCGCTTCAGGATCCCAGTTGACTATGGCGCTACGTTCCAGACTTAGATTGCTGAGCAGGGCGGCTCCGGCGGCGCGATAGCCGAAGACGGCGTCCTCGACCACGGGCTTACGGGAACGGACTGAGGCGAAGAAGTTGTGGAAGTGGTCGTAGCTGTCGCTGTAGCCCTGCGGCGCAACGAATTTCTCGGTCCCGCCGAGGGAAGTTCCTTCCGCGTGCGGCGGATACTTTGCCTGATACTCGGCGACGATCTGTTTCTGCATCGCCTCAGTGAAGGTGCCGATGGTGTAACCGGGAGCCTTCTCGCGGGGGACGCGGCTCACGGTGACCGCGTTGCCGCCGATCTCCATGGTGCCTTCAGAGCCGGTGAAGATGAGGCCTTCGCTTTCTTCGCCGCCATCGACAAAGTTGACGCGCAGGCTGAGGTTGAATCCCTCCTTGTAATCGAAGAGGCCGAGCATCACGTCAGGCACGTCTCGGCCATCGTTCCAGTAGCGCAGGCCACCGGTGGCCATGCCGCGGGTGGGGCCGTGCGAGCCGGTGATGAAGTGCGTGCCGCTGAAAAGGTGGACGAAGAGATCGCCTGCCACGCCGCTGCCGTAGGCCTTCCATTTGCGCCACTGGAAGAACTGTTCGGCATTGAAGGGGATTTTTGGAGCCGTGCCCAGAAACCGCGGCCAGTCGCAGGTTTCAGGCGAGGCATCGGGCGGGACGGTATAGTTCCATGCGCCCATGGACGAGTTGCGATCCCAGCGTGCGGTGACCATGTTGAGCTGGCCGATGGCGCCCGATGCGAGCAGCTCCTTTGCCTTGGCGTAAATGATGGAACTGACACGCTGGCTGCCGACCTGGAGGATACGGCCGGTGGAGCGCGCGGCCTCGATCATCTCAGGACCGTCGGCATAGAGATGGATCATGGGCTTTTCGCAGTAAACATCCTTGCCGGCCTTCAGGGCGTCGACGCTGGCCTTTTTGTGCCAGTGATCGGGCGTGCCGATGATGACGGCGTCAATGTCTTTGCGGGCCAGGATTTCGCCGTAGTCGCGAGTGGTGAAAATGTCGTCGCCCCAGAGTTCCTTGCTGTGCGCGAGACGGCCATCGTAGCAATCGGCCACGGCGACAAGCTTGACGCCGGGGACCTGGATGGCGGTCTTGGTGTCTCCCATGCCCTGGCCGCCCGCGCCGATGAGCGCGATCTGAATGTGATCGTTGGCGGCGATGAGACGCGCCGGTTCCGATTGGGCGGTGGCCAGCGCATGAAGCCTCGCGCTGAGCAATGTTCCTGTGGTTGCGGCACTTGCCGCCTTGAGAAAACCTCTGCGATCCAACAGATTCACTTCCGCACCCCGTGATTTGGAATTTTCCGCCGTCAACCACGATACACCGCGGAGCGAGAGACCCATTTCCGGCATTCAACCCATAGAATGGTTTCGGCGATACAGAACGAGCTTTGACAGGGGCTAAAGCCCGACACATTTTATTGGCCTTATCGGCATGACTGAAGTCATGCCCTGATACAAGGCCTGCATTGAATGAGTTTTTGACCAAGCTGAAGTCATGCCCTGATACAAGGCCTGCATTGAATGAGTTTTTCACCAAGCTGTGAAGCCGTGCCCTGGTTACAAAGCGTATCTGGAAAGGGTTTTTCACTAAGCTGTAAAGCCGGGCCCTTGTTACAAAACATTCCCGAAGAGGGGATTTTCCGTAGCTTGTATAGCCCTTGAGGAGCTGACCACCGATGTTGAAGAAGAGTCTTTGTTCGATTGCTTTTGTCTTGATGCCGGTTTCCGTTTTCAGCCAGGGCGCCGCAATGATTGCCGCGCCGCCTGCGCAAATCGTGACCGAAAAGAACATCGCCATGAAGACCCGCGACGGCGTGACACTGCGCGCGGACATTTACCGGCCTGCCGCGGAGGGGAGTTATCCGGTGCTGCTGACGCGCACGCCATACAACAAGGATTTGATGGCGGCGATTGGCCAGAAGGGCGCGGTGCGGGGTTTCATTGTGGTGATTCAGGATGTGCGCGGCCGGTACACATCCGAGGGCGAGTGGTATCCCTTCAAGCATGAGACCGACGATGGCTACGACACGGTTGAATGGGCCGCGGTGCTGCCTCACTCGAATGGGAAGGTGGGGATGTTCAGCGGTTCGTATGTCGGCGCAACGCAGATGCTGGCGGCGATTGCGCATCCACCGCACCTGGCGGGAATTTGCCCTGTTGTGACGGCCAGCAATTATCACGAAAACTGGACTTACCAGGGCGGAGCATTCGAGCAATGGTTTAACGAGAGCTGGACATCGGGGCTGGCGCAGGACACGCTGAACCGCGCTATTAAGGAAGAATCGAATGCACTGGTGGGCAGCTCAGTGCTGCCGCTGAGCAAGTTCCCCGTGTTCAATATTCGCGCGCCGCTGGACGGAGTGGACCTTACCAGGGCGCTGGCTCCGTATTTTCAGGATTGGCTCGACCATCCGCTTTACGACGACTATTGGAAGCAGTGGTCGATCGAGGAGAATTACCAAAATATCCAGGTGCCGTCGCTGACGATTGCGGCGTGGTACGACATTTTCCTGGGCGGCTCGCTGCGCAATTACATGGGGCTGAAGGCGCACGCGGGCAACGAGACGGCGCGCAACGGGCAACACCTGATTGTGGCAGTGGGCGGGCATTCGGGATGGGGGCGCAAGGTGGGGGCGGTGGACTTTGGCCCCGATGCGCCGTTTGACGAGGGTGCGGTCATCCTGGACTGGTACGACTACTTGTTTCTAGGGAAAGAGAACGAGTTTGCGAACGGCAAGCCGGTAAAGATTTTTGTGATGGGGAAGAACGAGTGGCGATTCGAGGATGAGTGGCCGCTGAAGTGGGCTCAATCCAGGAAGTACTTCCTTCACTCTTCTGGCAATGCCAACTCGGTTGCGGGGGACGGGGCTCTTTCTGTGGTCACACCGCGCACGGATGGAGCCGACAGCTACGTGTACGATCCGGCGAATCCTGTGCCGACAATAGGCGGGCCCTTGTGCTGCGATTCAGCGCATCTTGAGCCTGGCCCTCGCAATCAGCAGCAGATCGAGCTCCGCAAGGACGTGCTGGTGTATTCGACGCCGCCGCTCGATCAGGACTTCGAAGTGACTGGGCCGGTGACACTGGATTTGTTTGCGAGTTCTTCAGCTGCCGATACGGATTTCACCGGGAAGCTGGTGGATGTTGCGCCGGATGGCACAGCGATCAATTTGACGGAAGGGATTTTGCGGGCGCGGTACAGGGAGTCCACCAAGGGTGAGCCGAAGCCGATCACGCCGGGGCAGGTTTATGAGTACAAGATCGATTTGTGGGCGACGAGCAACGTGTTTTTGAAGGGGCACAAGATTCGGCTGGAAGTGAGCAGCAGCAATTTTCCGCGGTTTGATCGGAACCTGAATACGGGGAAGGATGGGAGTTCCAGCGCGGAGTTCGTCAAAGCTACGAACACCATCTATCACGACGGGCAGCATCCGAGTGCGCTGATCTTACCGGTGGTGGCGCGATAACCACCCGCGGTGCGGAGGACGCTCACGGAGGCACGCGTTGAGTTTTTTGTTTCCCCTTGTTGTAACGGCGATGCATGGGAAGCAGAGCCATTATTGGACCTGCAGGCTCCCTGCCAGTTCCTTTGCGGCCTTTCGGCCCAGGCGGATGCAGTCGGGGATGCCAATGCCGTCGTAGGCGTTGCCAACCAGACGCAGGCCGGGCAGTGCGGCCACTCGACCGGTGATGCGCTCGATGCGTTCCTGATGGCCGACCGAGTACTGCGCCATGGCGCGGCGCCAGCGGGAGACTTGCGCATGTTCCGGTTCGACAAGAGGCCCCAGCACGCTATCCCCAAGAATCTCGCGGAGTTCGCGGCGGACAGTTGCGATGAGAACCTCGTCGGGCTCCGCGAGAAGGCTTTCGTTCCTCATACCGCCGAGGAAGGCGCGCAGAACGGCTTTCCCCGGCGGCGTGCGGCCCAGGAATTTGCGATGGACAAAGGTGCAGGCCAGCATGGCCCGGCCTTCGCTGCCGGGGACCAGAAAGCCGAATCCATCCGGAAGCCGGCCGAGTTTGGCTTCGTCGTAGATCAGATTCACGGTGATGGAAGAGGAGTAGGGGATGGCGCTCAGGTCCTCACCCAACTGCGCGTCGACGGGACGAAGGAGCACGCCCGCGGCCCACGCCGGAGAGGCTACGATGACAGAATCGTAGAAGCCGGCGCTGTCCTTGGCCGTGACTCTCCAACCATTTTCAGTCCGCGCAAGGGCGCTGACCGGCGTGGAGAGGCGCAGGCTGGAAGGATCAAGGCGCGCGGTGAGGGCATCGACCAACTGCTGCATGCCGCCACGCAGAGAAGTGAAAATAGAGCGTGAGGGCCGGCCGTTGTTGGCGGGCTGGCCGTTTCCGTTCGGTTTACCATTCCCGTTCCCATTGATGGAGCCGTTCTTCTTTTGGGCTGCACGGGCTTTGTCGCGCATCTGCTGGTGCGCCGCCAACATGCCGCGTGTGAGCGAGCCATATTGGTTTTCCATTTCGACGAGACGGGGCAGAACGGTGCGGGCGCTGAGCTCGGCTGCGTCGCCGCCGTAGATTCCGCTGAGCAGAGGGTCGGCCAGGCGCTCGACCGCCTCCCGGCCAAAATGCCGCTCGACCAGAGTGGCCACAGCTTCGTCCGCGCCGCCGTGCTGCCGCGGCGGATGAAGGAGTTCGAGGCCCATGCGGATCTTGGTGGGAATGCTGAAGAGTGGCGTCATCGCGGTGGGAAACAGCTTTGTGGGGACGAGGAACATGAGGCCGTCGGGCAATGCCACGAGGCGGTTCTTCACAACAATGTAGGTCTTACGGGCAGCGTCGTTGGAGGGGATGAGATCGCCCGCAATGCCGAGCTCGCGACAAAGCTCGATGGCTGCCGGCTTTTCTGTCAGGAAGGAATCAGGGCCGCGCTCAAGAACCGCGCCGTCGACGATTTCCGAGGCCAGTGAGCCGCCGAGCCTGTCGCCTGCTTCAAACAGTGTGTATTCGACGGGATCGCCTGACTTGCGTGCCTGCTCCAGCTCGAAGGCAGCCGCCAGCCCCGCGATTCCCCCGCCAATGATTGCCGTTCTCATGGTGTGACCCCGCACAATTCCCATACAATCTTAGGACGCCTCAAGCGGGAGATGCAGAAATTGGGAAGAAAACACCCGCATGAGACATGAGAAGAGAAGGCTCCCTCACAGGTTTAGGATCAAGCTGATGGCCGTCTGTTGCAAGTGATTTAAATCACATCGAGTGCGAGGCTCTTTCCGCAAGGCTCCGAGTCAGAGAGACGCGCATGTACGGGCGCGCCACCAACGGTGCAGGCCAGCATCAATTTGCGTAAACGAACAAGGCGGTAGGGCTGCCGTTTACCACGCTGGACATGACGCGCAACTGATCGCCCTTGCTGGGATCGAACTTTTTGCCGTCGACGGCGCCCGACCTGGTTTCGGCGACAGTTGAGGGGGCGACGGTGAAGGTTTGCACCGCACCGGAACTGTCCTTAATCGAGAGCGAGTGTTCCCTGCCACTGAACCTGACTACGGTGCCGGCAGTCTTTGTGAAAGGTCCCTGCCCGATGCTGCGCAGCGCGACCGCGGTCCGATCGGCGCCCTCGCCATAGAAGAGAACGATGGCGCTAGCGCCTTTTGTGGTGAAGGATTGGGCCGGTGTTGCGTCGGCGCGAAGGGCCTTGTCGATCGCGATGTGCGCTTTGGGATCTGTCAAATCTTCAAAGGTGCCTGGAGTCCCGTCATCGGTAGTTACGATAATGGTTTTGGAATTGGGGTTGATCACGTCCACGGTTCCCACAAGGGCGTGAACCACTTGTTGAGCGGTGGCGGAAACGGAGGCAAAAGAAAGGCATCCGATGAGAATGACGGCTCTTGAAAGTTGTTTCAGCATGAGAATGCTCCTAAATCCTTTGGGCGGTAATTTCGCGTATCGACGCGGATCGGCCGCTCTTCCTGGACGGAAAAAATCGTAGCATAGCCGATGAGCTTCCATTTTCGCGAGCGCGCCCGTCCTCGCACAAGGTCCTCGCTCAAGGTCCTCACTAAGGCCTTATCGGCCGAATCCCGAACATTGATCAGGCCAGGACCTTCAAGGCTTCCACTTGCAGGCTACCCTCCCCTGGTGACGGCACCGTCGCGTAGGCATCCGCCTCATTTTCGAGGTGCGGATCCCAGTTCTTCGGCTGATAGATGCAGCATGGCTCCTGAGCGAGCGGATCGCCTGTGACTGCGTAGGCGCGAGCTCTTGAGCCGCCACAGATCTCCTTGTACTCGCATGCGCCGCACTTGCCTTCGAGCTTACTTGTATCGCGCAGGGACTTGAAGATGGGCGCGTTGCGATAGATATCGCTGAGCGGTGTGTCCCTCACATTGCCGGCGTGGATGGGCAGGAACCCGCTGGGATAAACGTTGCCCACATGGGAGATGAACATGAAGCCCTTGCCGTCATTCACACGCCTGGTTGCCCAGCTCGCCGTGCGGGTTGGGGCATCGGCTGTCGGCGCGCCGGGTTCATAGGCCTGCGCGGCTCCCATTTTCAAGCTAGACGTATGGAGGCCACCCGGATGGCCGTGGCCATGCCCAAGCTTGCGCTCTTCCAGATTGTGCTGCAAGAGGTAACGGCGGTAGTGCATGGCTTCCGTGGTCTTGATCTGGAAGTTGACTCGATGCGACAGCTCGTAAATCTTGCCGAAGACACTCTCGAATTCTTCGCCGGAGAGCAGATCGCCCAGCTGGCCACGGCCTACAGGAACGAGGAAAAAGACGTTCCACATGACGATGGCCAATTTCTCAAAGAGGGCGCACAAGTTATCGAGATCGTGCGCATTATGGCGGCTGATGGTGGTGTGGACCTGGATGGGCAGGTCTGCTTCGCCGGCCCATTCAATGGCCTGGATGGTGCGCGCCCACGCGCCGGGAAGGCCACGGAAAGCGTCGTGAATCTCTGGCGAAGAGCCGTCGAGCGAGATGCCGAGCCGGACCAGGCCCGCTTCCTTGAGCTTGAAGATTGCTTCGCGGGTGAGGAGTGGGGTTGCGCTCGGCGTAAGCGCCACCTGGACGCCCTTGTCCGCGGCGTAGCGGATCAGCTCGAAAACGTCTTTTCGCTTCAGCGGGTCGCCACCTGTGAAGACAAAGATCGGAACGTGCATTTCGGCGATCTGATCGATGAGCGCCTTGCCTTCGGCGCTGGTTAGCTCGTCGGGGTGGGCGATGGGCTGGGCGGCGGCGCGGCAGTGTTTGCAGGCCAGGTCACAGGACTGGGTGACTTCCCAAATCGCCAGAAAAGGAGCTTCGTCGTAGTTCAACCCGCCACGGGCGGGAATGGTGTGCATGGGTTGCATGTCGCCTCCTGAAAAAGGAATCGAAGCGGCCGGGCCAGACGGAGAGTCCTGCGGCCGGGGGAACGCCTCAATTCCCATCAAGAACAACACTTTGTAAGGACCCGCGCTGTGATTGGGATCACTTCATCTGGCTCAAACCACAGGCTCAGACCGGGTAATCTGGACAAATCTCAAGAATGGGCGCACACTTCTGCATCCAGTGAATGCTGCTGCTGGTGCCCGCGTCTTTCTTACGTGAACTCGGATTTCCAGCACGCGGGGAACGAAGATTCGCATCCTTGTGGAGTGATTTGAGTCACAATCTCGTGTGTCGCCGGGCACTGCTAACCGTCGGCGAGACATGCAAAAGTATTTCCGCACCTGAAGGAGGTTCCCATGGCTGCTGTAATCAAGCCTGGTTGGAGCACACCCTCCACCATCCTTTTCGCCTCCGAGATTCCCGCCAATGAGAAGGCTTTCGCCTTCGCACTCGCGCAAGCCGCCGAATTTGGCGCTAATCTTATCCTCTTCCACGCTTACGACACGCTGGTAGTAGCCGCATCGGAGACCTCGGGTATCCGGTACTACGACTATGCCGCCGCTGCCCGCACCGAAATGAAGCAACTTGAACCCATTGCGCAACGCGTCCGCGCCGCGGGTGTTCCATGCGAAGTGGTAGTTCGGCCTGGACTTGCCGCCGATCAAATCCTGGCCTTTCTGCGCGAGCGGGAGGTCGACCGGGTGGTGATGGGCACGCACTCGCCGGGCCCCATCGGCAAGTTGCTGGTGGGCTCGGTGGCCGAAGCCGTGCTGCGCACCGCGAGAGTGCCCGTGTACATTGTCGGACCGGATGTGGTGAACGGCGCTTACCGCAACTTTGCGACGAAGACGATCCTCTGTGCTGTAAGCCTGCAGGACGCGAGCCACATTGTGGCCAGCTTTGCCGCGGAACTCGCCGAGCAACACAGCGCCCGGCTGGTGCTGCAGCATGTGATCAAGCCGCAGGACCGCGCCGAAGTTCTGGCTGGCCGGACGATTGAACAGATCGAGGGCGATCTGCACTCGCTTATTCCGGTTGAGTTGCAGAACAAAATCACCGTGCAAGCGATTGTTGTGCCGGGAGATCCGACGGAAGAACTGCTCTATCAGGCCAGGGCCCAGCAGGCCGACTTGATTGTGCTGGGTGCGCAGGGCGCATCCGCGTTTGCGGCCATTACCCGTCACGGTGTGGTTTACAAGGTGCTGGCGCATGCGCACTGCCCGGTCATCACGCTGTCGCCGGCAGTGCTGGCCGAATGCGGTGCCAACGGAACGAAACACCGCCCTGCCGAGTTATACATGGCCGGCGTATTTTAGGACTGGCGCAGCCGGGGTGGAGTCTACATTCACCCCGGCTACCTGTGGCTATGGGTGCGCAGCGCTGGACGGCTTCAACGGCCTGACAGGCTTGGTTTGTCTGGGCGCGGGCTTGCGGAGGCAGGGCTGCTTTTCGCATATTACGCCGGTGATGCCCTTCCCCTCAGTGATGGTAAAGATGCGGTCGACTGCTGGCAGCTTTATGGATTCGCGCACGCCTGAGGGCCAGTGAATCTCCGCCGTTCCCGCATCGGTTGCGTCGCCCAGGCCGAAGTGCGGGCGCTGATCGTTGGATGAGATGTAACTGCCTCCGCTCATCACGTCTTCCCGCTGGCGCATTCCATTGGCTGTCAGATAGATGGTGGCGCCTACCGCGTCACGAGGGCTTTTATCCCCGCCGACGAGCTTCAGTTCCACCCAATGGTGATGGTCCGGACTGACGTTCTTCAGCAAGACAGGCGGGCCGTCAATGGGACTGATAACCACATCGATCTTGCCGTTATTGAAGAGGTCGCCGAAGGCTGCTCCACGTCCGGAGGTGAGGGTTGCGAGGCCCGATCCTTTTACCGGGGGCACATAGTCGAATTTGCCGTCATGCGTATTGCGGAAGAGGAGCGGGCGCTCGGCGAAGGTGGTGCCCCAGTCGTGTTGATCGACCTGGGGATAGACGTGGCCGTTGATCATCATCAAATCTTTCCAGCCATCATTATCGAAATCCAGAAAGCCCGCGCCCCAGCCCACAAAGGGAACCGCCATCTCGGTGATGCCCGCCTGATTGCCGACTTCAGTGAAGCTGGCATCGCCGTCATTGTGATAAAGAGCCTTGTAGTCGTCGGAGAAATCGGTAACCAGAAGGTCGAGAAGGCCGTTGTTCATGTAGTCGCCCACGGCAAGGCCCATGGATGCGATTTCGCGGCCTTCGCCGTTCAAAGCGAAGCCGGAGATATAGCTCCGATCTTCAAACGTGCCGTCGCCGTTGTTGATGTAGAGATAGTTGGGCACCGAATCGTTGGCCACCAGCAAATCGACTTTGCCGTCGTTGTTGACATCGGCAAAGATTGCTGTGAATCCGTAGTAGGCGGCCTTGTCGGCAACTCCGGCCTTGACGCTTACGTCGGTAAATGTGCCGTCGCCGTTGTTATGAAACAGATGATCGGGCTCGCCGGGCAAGCCGTGCGGGCCGCACATCACCGGTGTTCCATGGATCTGGCAGAAGACAAGCGGGACACCCTTGGCGGCAGTGGGCTGATCATGCCAGTCGTAATGAACATAACCTGAGACGAAGAGATCGAGGCGGCCGTCTCCGTCGTAATCTCCCCATGTAGCGCCATCGGACCAGTTGCCCAGCGTGACGCCGGCTTTCTCGGCAACGTCGGTAAACGTGCCGTCGTGGTTGTTGCGATAGAGGCGATTCTTGCCGTAGTTGGCGACGAAGATATCGGGCCATCCGTCATTGTCAAAATCTGCGATTGCCACGCCAAAGCCCCATCGGTCATTGGTGACGCCGGCCTTGGCAGAGACGTCGGTAAACGTGCCGTCGCGATTGTTGTGGAAGAGCGCGGCATGAGGCGGTGTTCTCTTGCCGCTCAGCGCGTCATACGTAGAGCCGTTGACCATGTAGATATCAAGCCAGCCGTCGTTGTCGTAATCGATGAGGCCAACTCCCGATCCGTCTGTCTCGAGGATGTACTTCTTGTTCACCGTGCCCATCACGTGACGCCATGAGCTGAGACCGGCAGCTTTGGTGGCGTCTTCAAAGACGACCGTGCCCGAGTCAACAAAACCGCCTGCGGTGATGGGCCGTTTTTGGGCATCAAAAACGGGGGCAAAATCTCCGGCGGATGAGATTCCACTCATGGGTTCGCGCGAAGGCAAGGAACTCTGCGGTTGCTGCGCCTGCGCAGAGAGGTGATCGCCCGGGATGAATAGGATGGCGATGAGAACGCCGGCCGGCAGTGCGCGCACACTGAACAACGAAGTATCTCCGAGGCTTGCAGTGTATCGCGCCAAGGCACAGCGCCGTTGCATGCGCGTGGTGTTCCCGATGAAACATTCGGAATCCGTGCCAGACAGTTATTCTCAAAAGTCAGCGGAGCGATGGAGACGCAGCACATGAGCAAACAAAAAGCAGGCGGGCAAGTTCCCAATATGCACGATCACTTCGGCCGTTTTGCGGCGTCAGCTTCCGGATGGCTTGGATCGACGTGGGCGTTTGTGGGCGCCGGCGTTGTGATTGCGGTGTGGGCGGCAACGGGGCCGATCTTTCATTTCTCAGAAAAATGGGCGCAGATCATCAGTACAGCAACCGCGCTCATGACCTTTCTCATGGTTTTTCTCATCCAGAATACTCAGAACCGCGATGCACGCGCAATCAATCTCAAACTGAATGAAGTGATCAGGGCCCTGGATAAGGCGCGCAATCAAATGATCGACATCGAGAGATTGACAGACCAGGAACTTGACGAGCTGCAGAAAACCTACGAACGGGTCAAAGCGTTGACGACCGATAGAAAGCCCCAGAGGGCGCCTGAGCCTCCGGTTTGATGAACTCATTCCCGGTCCCGGTTGAGATTGCTGACCTTCATTCCCATGTATAAATAACGCGCGGTCGCCAGATGAATCCAGACATTGAGGCTCGCACCTGAATGCAAGTGGACAAGCCGAGATCGAGGCGGCCGCATGACCCATTCAGATCAATCTGAGCAGCAACAGAATCAGAACGATTGTGAGGATCAGGCTAAGTCCGCCTCCACCGTAGTAACCCCATCCCGGACCCACGCGATAACCGCCGTATCCGGATCCAAAGATCAGGATGATCAAGATGATAATCAGCAGCATAGTCTCCCTCCTGTTGATTAGGCCCGGTAATTCGCCCCATGACGTATTGGTTGCATAAGTGTGCATGAGGGTTTCTTTTGTGCGACAAGAGCAAGACCAATGCAATCGATCACAGTGCAATTCTTTGGAAGGGCAAACAACCATCGGCTCGGTGTCGTGCTTCAAAGCATAAGTTGTCGCCGGAGAGGCGACGGCAGTGGCTCAGGAGGTGTGGGCATGCTTTGGACAATCTTTGTAATTCTTCTGGTTCTGTGGCTGCTTGGATTGGTGAGTTCTTACACACTGGGTGGTTACATTCACATACTGCTTTTAATTGCGCTCGTGGTTCTGATACTGCAGTTGATTTCAGGCCGTAGACCCATCGTGTGATGAGAATGCAATTCGGATTCCGGGCGCAGGATGCCGGGCGCAATTGTACGGGCACAATTCCGTGCCGCATAACAAAATTCAATTTTCGATCGATCCACGGAGGTGGAAAATGGACAAGGACAGAATTAAAGGAACTGTTGACGATGTTGCCGGGCGCGCGAAGCGCCAGGTTGGCGAATGGACCGGCGATACCGGCGCCCAGGTCGAAGGCGCCGCGCAACAGATCAAAGGGAAGACCGAAAAGGCGTGGGGCCAAGTGAAGGATGCGGCTCGCGACGCCAAGAAGGAAGCCGATGAGGCTGAACTCGACAGAGAGGCTCGCGAACGGCGAAGGCTCGAGGAAGAACGGAAGCATCATGAAGTGATTGGTAGCTAGGACCACCACATCCGCTTCTGAGCCTGCCGATGACTACGGCGAATGGACGGCGGCTGAAAGGAATTCGACCTTGTGGAGCGCATGCCGTGGTGGGTGCGCAATGCGCGACTGGATTCGATCAGCCGCCGATTTTTTGATTCGAATGGGAACTGCAAGTACGTTCTCGAGACCCTTCGACTTGGGGGGGCATCTGATTCCAGACAACCCATTCCATCCAGTTCGCTGCCCGGTGAATGCTCGATGAATACCGCGGGTTGCCGTTGATGCCGCGGTGACCTTCCTTGGAATCTTCCGCACCTTCCGCGTATACTGTGGCCAAGGCAGCGCGAAATCAGGCATCCAGATAGCCTCGCTGGCCTAAAGTGAGGTGCGTCTTCCGCAGGGACTCCGGTTCACTGACGTTCGACGTTCCGCCATCGGAGACTTCCCGTTGGCGCGCAGTGGCCCGCGTGCTGCGAAGTCCTGTGGACGCTTTGAGTTGCACCATCTTCCCTGGATTCTGTACCCTCTGCGGCTCCCCTCTGCCGCAGCTTTCCACTGTGCCAATCTGCAACGCCTGCCGGACGGAGTTTCCGGCCCAGAGCGGTCCTGCCTGCGCTCGCTGCGGTGACACCCTCGACAGGCCGGCACTGGTTTCCAGTCCCTCCAGTTCTAAGGATGCTGGTTTCTGCCGCGCCTGCCGTTTGGCCCCACCCCCATTCGTAAAGGCTGTGGCCTACGGGCTTTACCAGGACCGCATGAAGTCGGCGATCCACGCGCTCAAGTACGAAGGGATTCATCCGGCGGGCCTCATGCTGGGCGAAATGCTGGCGCAGGCGATTGCGCAACTGGCGAGCGAAGCGCCGGCGGAAATGCTGGTGGTTCCCGTGCCGTTGCACCGCTCAAAGCAAGCGCAGCGCGGATTCAATCAGGCGCGCGCGCTGGCCGTTCACGCTCTCGAGTTCCTGCGCAAGTCACATCCGCAGTGGCGGCTTACGCTGGCTGCAGGCTCGCTGGTGCGGCTTCGCGAGACTGAAAGCCAGGCGGGGCTCACTTGGCGTCAGCGGCGGCTTAATGTGCGCGGAGCTTTTTCGGTGGCCAATCCGTCGGCGGTGGACGGGAAGCACATTCTGGTGATCGACGACATTTATACCACCGGCGCAACGGCTCGCGCCGTGGCGCAAGCACTGGTTAGCTCCGGAGCAGCATCGGTTTGGGTGGCTACGCTGGCCAGAGCCCGCCGTGTATCGGGCCATGGCTACAGAACCGCGGACACGATCGAGAACAACACGGGTTTAACTGGCTATGCCGCCGCAGCGGAATTGCAGCAGGAAGTGAACTATTCATCGCAAGACCAACCATCTTTTTGACGAGGGGATAAGAGATGTCGCTGGGAAAAGCTATGATTCATGCCCGCAAGCAAAAGTCGATCGCCAAGGCCGCGGCATACGCCGGGGACTACTCGACCGTACAGCCTGCCCACATGCTCCAGATGCCGGTTCTGGTGCTGAATGCTTCGTACGAGCCCATCAACATTTGTGGCGCGCGCCGTGCCCTGGTGCTGGTGCTCAAGGGAATTGCGCGCACTGAGGAGGAACATGGGCTTACTCTCCACGCGCAACGCAGCCGCATCCCCATGCCCTCGGTCATCCGGTTGCTGGAATATCGCCGCATTCCTCACCAGACGCGCGCCCTCTCGCGCAAAAACATTCTGCTGCGCGACCGCAATACCTGCCAATACTGCGGGGTGGTGCTGCCGGCCAGCGAACTCACTCTGGACCACGTCATTCCCCGCTCCCGCGGTGGCAACTCAACATGGGAGAACCTGGTTGCGTGCTGCCACGCCTGCAACCGCCGCAAGGGCAACCGCATGTTGAACGAAATCGACGACATGACATTGATGCGCGATCCGCGGCCGTTTTCGCTCCATACCAGCCGGCAGATCATGCGTATGCTGGGACGCGGAGACGACCGCTGGCGGAAGTACCTGTTCTATTAGGGGAAGCCGGAATAGGATGTTGGTCAGCCAGCAACTATCGATTAGCCGATGATACGTCCGGAACGTAAACGTTCGATGTAATGCAACGCATTCGTAGAACACTATTGCGAAAAAGACGCACGAAGCTGGGATGTGATCATGCTCCGTGCGTTTCCCCAGAAATACAGGTTCCAGACAATTTACCCGCGTTCAGTCGTAGAAATCCGATCAATTTTGGACACTCTTGCGCAGGAGCTTTTTCAGTAACGCACTGTAAGAAGCCCTTTCTCCACTCTGCTGCGAAAACCTCTCGGAATCGACGGGCATTCGTGTGATTATTCCCCTACCCAGCATTGTGCGATATGGATCACCGACTGAGTGAATAATCGGCATACGCGATGGCACATGGTAGATCGCCCACGACTCACGCCAGTCGAAGACAATAAGAAACTCTAGAGAAGTTCAGCGTGTGAAATGTCGTTTATCCCCAATCCGGGATGCCGGGAAGGGCTGGTAAATGTATTCGCTGAACATCTGAGAATCTGCCACCCTGCCGAAGAGCAATCCCCGATAAATAATTGGCGGCCGGTCAGCGATCCGAAGACTTTCCTATAACGGCGGGAAGCTTTCGGTTAGCCTGCCATTCGACCGGATCGATTAGAGAGCTGGTGTTGGATCCGATTCTCAATAAAAGTACAACTTTAGTGTTCTCGTACATACATAGTAATCGTTATTCACCTGAATATAGGTTACTGGTAACCTATATTCAGGTTACTAAAGAGGAATGCATGAAGTGCCCAGCGGTGATTCATTTACAGCGTTTAGCTTGAGCGGCCTGAACTTAGTACCCGTCTGGACGTGCAATAGCCATGTTCTAAACGCCTTCTATCCGGGCTGAGCTCCTCAAGCCTCCTCTCACGCCTTGACGACAAGCTCCTCCCCAGAATCCAGGCGTCTGCTCGTAAGGCCATCATCTCGTTAGGGTGATGCACATAACATTAACGCCCACCAAATCAGTCGCACGTTGACAAAGACTGATTCAGTTGGATTCAGGCCATTTGCTTACCATCGCAAGTCTGCCCAATTCAGGAGTCTCACGTGACACAGCGGTGCATTTTCACCCTTTTCCTTCTCTCTCTTGTGGTCCAGCTACCTTCGCTCCTCGCCACAATGGCCTCCACCATCGTCGGCGGCGTTCACGACGCAACAGCTCACCGCATCTCCCGCGCCCACGTCACGGTTCAGCCATCCGACGATCAACCGGCAACTGAAGCAACCTCCAGACATAAGGGCGAATTCCACGCCAGGTTTCCGGCTCCAAGTGTCTATCGAAACGAATTCGCAGGCTACAGCTTTGCGCCTCTGGCGTCCACAGCCGATCTCACCAATTTCCAACCCGCTGCCTTCGAATGGTTCTTCGAATCGTCGCCGCGCTCAGACCGTCGAATTCAACGCTAAAGCCCTTGCCGCTGAATCTACCAGCACGCAGTTGGAAGAGATGCAGTAGCACCGTAAGCGGAAAAGCGCGATTTCGCCCTGATTGCCGGCAATCCGTACAGAACTCAATTCTCGGTGTTACTGTCGGTCTGCCGGTCATTCACTCGGAACGCTCGGTTCAACTAAACACCCTGGAGTTACGGCAGGGAGCGGTGTGGCAGACAGAACCTAAAGCCCCCACACGTAAATGAAACGTCAGGTAGAAGGGTGCGCTAGTGCGTTTGGACCGTAAGAGGGTCAGCGAGCGATGACCCGCGTAAGCGGCCTAATTCACTTAAAGCACGGCGAGTGAACGACTATGTTCGTCGATCTTCTCAACTGACCCATACCAGCGCGTAATTTCTCCGGAGGGACCAAAGCGCGGCGTTCCGTTTTAGCCGGCGCCTAACTCCCTATTTCTTCGGTTGCGCATCGGGCTGCTTTTCGGGCGTGGTAATGTCCTGGCCGTCATAGATGATCTTCGTTGTGGACCCGAATTGCTTGTAATCAGAGTATTTGACTGTGTCGCGGACATGCACATCCTGGGCCATATAACCGCGTCCGCCGCTAAAGTGCAGAATTCCTTCGGCTTTGGTGTAGACCGGGAACCAGTAGTGGCCGTCAATTTGCTGCCGCCACGTCATGAAAGGCGGGTGCAGGTCTTCGCTGTTCTTGCGCGTGTCGTCGGGAACCATGCGCCCGTTGGTAACGACAATTTGCAGGTCTGTGGCGTCTACCCAGATGCGACCCAGCAGGTAGCGCTTCTTCTTTTCAATGACTTTTGGGCTTACGTCGAAGACGTAGCAATCCACCTCGTCGACTGTTTGCCGGCCCACATACTTCACGTTGTACTGGCCAATATCCTCAGCGGTGAGCACGAAGGGGTATCCGCGCTGGAGATCCTGGAGGTCGGTCGGCGACATCATGATCTGTTTCAAGCTGTTTCCCGGCGCGTAGACCACCTTTTCGGTGCGAACGCCGGTGAGATCGAATATCACGTCGTCCACCTCATACCACTCGCCGGAAACCTTGTTATCATCGTCGATCTCCTGAACGCGGGCGATCCGGCGATAGGTGTAGTGGTTCAAAGCCTGCTGGAATTCGCTTTCCTTAGCAGCGAACTTGCGGATGATCTCCTCCGGCGGCACTTGGGGCGCAGTAATATCCATACGCCCGAATCCAGCGTCGAGCGACATGGGAGTGAAGCTGTCTTTGTCCTGCGCCGAAGCGGCCTGCGCCGAAGCGGCCAGAGTAAAAGACGCCGTCAGCACCGCCATCCACAGTCGAATTCGCACTCTGTACCTTCTCCTCCACCGGGCCGGGTATGCTTTTTCCGCGCGCAAGCTTCGGACCGCAACCCTATCCTGCCGGTATCCTGACTGTCTACAACATTAGACGCATGTACCTGGATGGGAGATAGTCTCAGAATAAGTGCTTACATACCGGCTTGTGACGCGAAATTCAGGTGTCCAGGCGTTTACGGGAGATATGCTGGACTTAAAGCACGTTCCCGTGTTCTGCTTTCCTTCAAGCCGAGCGGTCAGCCAGGATGATTTCTGAGCGCCGAGCAAATTTCGGCTCTCGGCAGTTTTCGGCCCGCGGCAGTCAAGCGGGATCGGCTTCTCGTCGCAGATTTGAACGAGGAGGCCTTCGGCCCCAATGCCCGACAGTTATCAGCTTCCGGCGCTTGTCCTGACAGCACTTCTGCTGCCGGCCTTCGGCTTTCTCCATCTTCGTTTCAAGAATATCCGCACTCTGCTTTGGTTTCTCGGATTCATCTGCGTTGTCTCTCAGATGGCGATTCTTTACCGGCTGGGCGCACGAGATTTATCGAGCGGCTCACATGGATGGTGGCTGGCTGCGGCTGAAACCGCCATTCAAATCGGGTCCGCACTTATTCTATGCTCTCTGTCCCCCCTGGGCTTTCGCCTCGGCCGCCTCAATGTCCTCTATGTTGTCCCCTATACTCTTCCTCTTGTTGCGTATTCGATTCTCTTTTATGGCGCAATGCCGGGCGTCAAACCTGGCAGCCCGCTGTTTCTCATCTTTCCAACTCTGGGTCTTCTGGTACTGGTCGCCGCATTATTCTGGGGAATCGCCAAGGGCAGCGTTCCGATCGTGATATCGGAAAGTTTCTGTATTGTTGTGGGGTGTATCGGCCTCCTGGTTTGTTTTTCGGTGGGAGCCGGGTGGCTGCTGACACTGGTCGAATGTGCCAGCCACTTCATGACGGCCCTGTTGCTGGTTTTCGTCTTCCGGCGAATCACTCCCGGCGTCGTCCTCGGCACTCTCGGCTTCTTCGCGTGGTCTCTTTCAATCGTTCTCATCTTCCCCTCGATTGCCCACAACCCGCAGGTGAGCCTCTATTTGCTTCGTTTCATCGTGTTGGGCAAAGTGATAGCTGCCGTAGGCATGATTCTGGTTGCACTGGAAGACCAGCTGACGATCAATAAGGCTGGCAGGGACCGCGAACGCAGAGCGCGCAGTGAACTGGAAGCCTATGCCAATCCTATGCTGGTCCGGCGTCGGGTTGAGGACTTCGACAGGCAGGGAAACGAGATATGTAAGTTGGTGGTGGATCACAGCCGTTTTGCGCAGGCTGCGCTCCTGCTTGAGACCGCGGGGCGGTATCGCCTGGCGGGAGCAGCCGGAATGGACACCGCTACGATCGTCGCCCTGGACTCGCTTGCAGGGCGCATTCCGGTCGCGGATTTCCTGGCAAAGGATATCAATCGACCCGCTGTGGAACGCAGCCTTACGGTCGATCTAAGCCTCGA
>Ga0181537_10001810_pt1 | contig 19321 bp, 20 predicted proteins | sample PEATcosm2014_Bin_39_FD_119765 | JGI IMG/M metagenome (GOLD analysis project Ga0181537, IMG submission 119765) | Peatland microbial communities from MTU Mesocosm Facility, Houghton, MI, USA - PEATcosm2014_Bin23_10_metaG | ecosystem: Environmental > Terrestrial > Soil > Wetlands > Peat | place... | reverse complement strand
TGCGCGGTGTCGTGTCTGACCAGTGATGGGCCCATCACCTCGGCGAGTTCGCCGTTGGCGTTGCGGCGATAAGCATCCATCTGCCACAGGCGATCCTGCGCGGTCACGTAGCCTTGCGCGGTGAAGAGATCCAGTTGCGTGGCCGCATCGATGTGGGGCACGCCGTGAGCATCGCGGCGAATGGTGACTGGAGCCGAGAGGCCTGCCAGATGCGCATCGCCGTCGAGCTGAGGTAGCGCGGCTTGCGCGGCAGAATGCAGCCAGAACAGGCCCACCCCGGCGGCGAGAATAAGCAGCACGACGAGACAAAGCACGAACCAGGCAAGAATGCGCAGCCAGCGTCGCCTGCTGCGGGGAGGCGGTACCTCTTGGGAGGCGGAAAGGCCAGCGCTCGTGGGGGTCGACATCGGTCAGCTACAGAATACCGCCGCGGAGGGTCGTGAACTTTTGAATTACAGGACGACTGCTGTTCGTTCGTCATCCTACTTAAGCTCGACGAATCTAACCCCCGGTTGCCCGAAGACTTTGTCCCACCCCAAAATCTGAGGACAACTGGCGCTGGAATACGCCGATGCTGCGGCCATTTCTTCGACGAGGGCCGCGGACGAAACGCTAAATGAGGACTTGGTCCAATACTCCAATGTCACGCACGAGGGAAGGATGGCCTGTTGTTCGCCGTCAGCCTTTGGCTTTCCGGGACAGCTGTCTTCGCCGCAGCCGTTTAAGACAAGAATCTCCAAAGCAATGCATCCCGGGACAATCAGCAGACACCATCCATAGTCTCTAGCGAATTCCCCGGGCTTTTCTCGAATCGCTGGATCGGAAGCTGTGAGGCGCAGTGCCGGACCATTGCCAATTCGCATTTGTTTCACACGAATCGTGAGCCCAGCCCATTGATGGAAGGCGATGCCACGCTTGGCCTTGGTGACAATTCCTGTGACGGGCGCTCCCGCATAAAGCACTGTATTTCCATTGACGACTACGTCATTTGCGACAACGAATCGAACCGCTGACCCTTTGTGTGCTGTTTCTGACGAAACGCTTTCCAAGGTCATTAATTCGATCTTGGTATCTTTTGGGATTGTGATGACCTCGGGAGTCACTGAACTCGGGCTACTGGGATGCTGCGGATTATCGACTTGAGCCTGTTGCGCCGCCAGCAAGGACGACAAGAACAGCCACAGCCCGATCTGGAATGTCTTATGAATCATGCTCGATAGCATTCGAGTTGTTGCAAGACCAGGCTCAGCGCGGGACGCAGCGCAAGAGCCGAACGGGGCCGCGGCTCTCGCCGCTGCCCCCGGTAACTCGGTGATGGCTGCCTGTCTCCTTTCAGTGAATTTGAGCTGATGTTAGTCGGAGCGGAAGCGCAGGAGGAGGACAGCCGTACAGTTTCGGGAGTGTCCTAACTGGCCGATTAGCCCTTGGCAGGCACGGCCACGCCGCCCGTCAGGCGCTCTTCGATCGACCGCAACTCGGCGATGGAGGCGTCGGAGACGAGGCGAAAGACGATCGGGATGGGGCCGCTGGGGAGGTCGTGCCGGGTGGCGGTATCGCAGACGACTGCGAGAGCCGATTCCAGGCCGCGCTTCCAGCCGGGCCGCGAGGCGTCTCGCACCAGCAGGTTCTCGGGATTCAATCCTGCGGCGATAAGCATGGTCTGCGCGATACGTTGAAATTCAGTCCAGCGCGAGGCAACGCCGATCAGATCGGATGAGTGCTCAGGCAGGTAGCGCTGCAGGTAGGTTTGCAACTCGGGCGATACGGGAGAAATCTGCAGCGTAGTCAGTTCGACGCCCGGGGGCAGCAGCTTGCGCACGGCTGCGGCTTTGCTGGGGAGCACGAGGGGCATGGCGCCATCGAGAATGCCGGGCTCAACGCAGTCGGCCGTGGCGCAGACTGCAATGGGCAGAGCGAGCGCGGGTTCAAGCTCCTGCGCGACGATACGGGCCAGCTCAGCATCGGGTTCGATCAGCAACCAGCGGGCGGGCGGCGCTGACGAGAGCCAGCGGAGCAGACGCGACCTAAGCAGATGATCCGTTGCGCCAAGCTTACGGGCCTTGATGGCCAGATCGCCGATGAGCTGATCGACGGCCATCTCCGGACTGAGCTGCGCCTCGGGCCGGTTGCGGCAAACGAAGACTCCGCTTCCGTGGCGAAACTCGACCCAGCCTTCGCGCTCCAGCTGGCCATAGGCAGCGCTGGCGGTGTTGGGATGAATGCCGAAACGGCGGGCAAGCTCGCGCGTACTTGGCAGGCGATGGCCGGGCAGAAGTTCGCGGCAGAGAATGCCCACGGTGACTTGCGTGATCAACTGCTCGCGCAGTGGAATTTCGCCTTTTCGATTGAGCCAGAGCCGCATGGGTCTCTATTATCCCGCGAGCTGCTCCTGGATGGGCATCACGAGGGGAGCGGGTTTCCTGCGCCCATAGACGACAAGCAGCAGGAGCAGCAGCAGAATCATGATGGGCAGCACCAGCAAGCTGCCTTCGGGGCCATCGGTGCCGCCGCTCCACAGCCCAGCACCCGCGGGGCTGGTGCTCAGGTAGTGGCCGGGCGAAACATATCCACTATCGGCCGTGCCATAGAAGTAGGTCTCAGCCCAGTCCCATGCAGTGTGACAGCCGATAGCCCACCAGGCAGAGCCAGTGACGCGCACGCTGACGCAAAACACAAAGCCGATGAAAGCAGCGCAGAAAATACCGGTCCAGTTTTCACCGTTATTGCCAGTGTGGATGAAGCCAAAGAAAGTGGAAGTGACCCATGAGGCGTGCCAGAAGCCGGCACTGGGAGAATCTCTAAGATGCAGCAACAGGCAGGGAACCAGGCCCATCGCGGCGATGGCATAGATGCCCCAGACGCCATTTCCTTTGCTGCGCAAGATGAGATCGCCGCAGATCACGGCGACGAGCCCGAGAGCCCACCAGTAGTTGAGTCCCCGCGTGAGGGTATAGAGGAAGTAGCAGCGCATCATGCCTTCTTCGACGCACCCCACGAGGAGAAATACGCCCGCCCACGCCGCCGCGTAGATGAGGATATTCGATCCTGAGAGGGCGGTGGGGCCAAAGTGCAGCCAGCCACCCGCGGCTAATGCGCCGACGAGTACTGAGAGAGCGGCAAAACCCGCGGCGATGCCCGAGAAAAAGTGGGGCGCGCGCCGCGGACCGGTCAGGTTGTAGTCGAGGATGCGTCGCCGTTCGATGAGAGCCACGATGGCGGCCGCCCCAACCATGGCAAGGAATGCAACCAACTCGCCAAAGAAGCCGCTCTTTGCGGTCAATTGGTTGTCGCCTTTAGTAAGCAGATGTGCTTTTGTGAACACAAAGCCGATGGCCTGACCCAGGAGTAAGTACAGAGCCACGAAAATCAATACTGACCAGCCCGCGCGTAAACCCTGATCGCCGACAAACACCCACTTCAAACCGCGATAGGGCTTGGGATCAGGCGGCGCGGCAGGGGTCTCCAGCGCATTCTGCTGATCAGGCGCGACCAGCTTCGTCGAGGGTTCGGGAATGAGGGGCTGATTTTCAGGCTCCATCGCGATCTCCATACAAAGACACAGTTCTCTCGTGGGTAGGATTCTACTCAAGAACGGGTACGCGATGGCAGACAATTCGGTTCCCAGCGAAATGGAGTGGCTTGCCAACCCGGGCCTCGCCTTGACACATCGAGTCGCGCCCTTGATGCTTGTCTTTCCGGTTTTTGCGGAATTTGCTGTACGGAGCGGTGCATCTTGCAAGTTCGGGTGTTTTACCACGACAAATGTTTTGACGGAGCCTGTTCCGCTTCGCTGTTTACGCGATTCCACCGTGAGTGCGTCGCCCCCGGCTCAAGCTATACCTATCACGGGCTGGTGCATCGGGCGGGCGCGCTCTTTGACGAGAGCGAGTTCACGGGCGATGAGAACGCCATCGTCGACTTCAAGTATTCGGCGTCGCCCAAGATCACGTGGTGGTTTGATCATCATCTGTCGGCATTCCTGACGCCGCAGGATCACGAGAATTTTCTCGCCTGCCAGCGTGACGAGATTTGCGCGGCCCACAAGTTCTTCGATCCCACCTACACGTCGTGCACCAGCTTTCTGGCGCATATCGGGGCGACGCGCTTCGGCTTCAACACCGCGCCCATGGCCGACATGATTCACTGGGCCAACATCGTAGACGGCGCACAATACGAGAGCCCCGAATCCGCAGTGGAGATGCCGGCGCCAGCGATGAAGCTGACGCTCATCATCGAAGCCACACAGGATCCGGAGTTTATTCCGCGCCTGATTCCGCTGCTGACCGAGATGCCGCTGGCCGAGGTGCTGGCGCAACCCTTTGTGGCGAAACTATTGCCGCCGCTGCTCGAGAAACACCGGGAAGCCATTGAGCTGATCAGGGAACGCAGTGAAGAGAAAGATGGAACGATTTTCTTCGACATTTCCGATCACCTGCTCGAAGGATTCAACAAGTTCATCCCTTACTACCTTCATCCAGAGGCGACGTATTCCATCGGATTGTCGAAGTCGAGCTTCAGGACAAAAGTGGCCGTCGGTTCCAATCCGTGGACCAAAGCCGACCCGGCGAAGATGGTGAATCTCGCGAAAATCTGCGAGCGCTATGGTGGCGGCGGACATGCCCGTGTGGGAGCGATCAGCTTCTCGCCGGACAAGGCGGACCAGGCGCGCGCGGCAGCGGGGGAGATTGTCGCGGAACTGCGGGCGAAGAACCCGAGGGCGTAGGCGGCTGGGCCCTAAGGGGTCACGGCCAGCGAATCAATTTCCTACACTTTGGCTTTGAGGCTGGGCCAGTCGGCACGGCGGTGCTGCAGAAATGCCTCGACGCCTTCCTTGAAGTCCTCAGTCGAGCGCTGCTGAGCGTTGGCGTCGATTGCGTCGGCGAGTTCTTCGTCGAGGCGCCGTTTGGCGTGCTTGGCGAGCAAACGCTTGACCGACTGCATGGCCTGCGGGCTGTTTTGGAGCAGCGACTGAGCCAGCGCACGCGCGGTACACATCAATTGATCGGCGGCGACGATTTGGGTGACGAGGCCGAGATCGAGCGCCTCCTGCGCCTTGATGAGGCGGCCGGTCAACAGCAGGTCGCGGGTGTGCTTCTCGCCCACCTGGCGCAGCAGAAATGAAGCCACGATGGCAGGCACAAAGCCGATGCGCACCTCGGTGTAGCCGAACTTGGCCTCGGGGACGGCGAGAGTGAAGTCTGGAATCGTAGCCAGTCCCATGCCGCCGGCGATGGCGGGGCCGTTGACCGCGGCAATGACCGGCTTGGGAAAATCGTAGAGCGCACGCAGAACTTTGGCCACATTTTCCGAGTCGCGCCTATTTTCTTCAGGAGAGTGGGCCGAGATGGTGGCGAGATGCTCGAGATCGAGGCCTGAGCAGAATGCCGCCCCGGCGCCGGTGAGAATGACCACACCGCAGTCACAGTGCTCTGCCTCATGCAGCGCGAGGGTGAGCTCTTCGATGACCTCAGGAGTCAGCGCATTGCGTTTGTCGGGGCGATTCAGGGTCAGCGTCCTGACGCCGTTGGTGGTTTCGGCGAGGATGTGATTGAAGCGGGTCATGGCAGCCTCTCTCGGCAAACAAGCGCAGCATGAAGTTACGACTTCGAGGTTATCGTAGCGCAAATCGCTGAGGAAACGCTGGTGCTCGGCGTCACGGCGCAGAACGACCGAGTTCGCCGCAAAACTCTGCGCTGGCAGTTGGATGGCAAACACTACCCGTCCGTTCCCGGCCTCGTGAGCTCCGACTTCACAGAGTCATGATTTGTTCATCGCATCCAACGACAATTGCGCGGGATAGGTCTCAAGTTGATCCCTCCTATTGTGGTGGTATGCTTGGACCTTCCCCGTAGTTGGACCTTCCCCGAAATTGACCGATCCAGCACATGCCCAGGAGGCGAAAGATATGAAACTCCGTTTCGGCGCCACGTCGTCGTTGTCCCTTTTACTCGCGACCATCACAGTCAGCCTGGCTCCCGCAGCCCTTGCCCAGCATGAGGCGGGCGAGGTCAAGGGTCCGAGCAAGTACCTCTTCATCAGCAACGTCGATCTCAAGCCCAACCAGGGCGGAGCCTACGCCAAGGTTGAGTCTGACGAGGTCCAGGCCCAACGCGCAGCTGGTGCACCCGACCACTACTTCGGCATGTGGGCCATCACCGGCGCTGACCACGTGGTTTTCATGGAGGGCTTCGATTCTTTTGCCGACATGCAAAAGGATCATGAAGCCAGAATGGCGATGCCCAAGCTCCAGGCCACAATCAAGACAGACGACGCCGCTGAGGCCCCATTCATCTCCGAGATCCACACCAGCATCTACAAATACGATGAAGACCTCAGCTTGCGCGCGCCCCTCGATCTCGCCAAGCAGCGTTTCTTCAGAATCATCCTGTTTCACGTACGCTCGGGCCGCGACAAGGATTGGGAACACGTCGTCAAGCTGTTCGCCAAGGCATACGAGGCTATCCCGGAAGCGCACTGGGCCATGTTTGAAAAGATGTATGGCGTCGGCAGCGACAACACCTACATTCTGGTCACACCGATCACCTCGCTCGCTGACGTGGACGGCATGGTCGACGGCGGCAAGAAATTCAGCGACAGTACGGGCGAAGACCAACTTTCGGTGCTACGGCAGCAATTGGACGCCGATGTTGAATCGTCAGAGGCGGACATCTTTGCGCTCGGGCCCGACATCAGTTACGTTCCCGATTCATGGCTGACTGCGTCGCCCGATTTTTGGGGCAAGAAGTAGACGGCCTCAAGCAGCCGAACTTCCGCTCCCATCCTTGGCGCTGATTGCGTCGGGGATGGGAAGCGCGGTTTCGATGGACGATCGGATTGGCACGTCAGTCCGAAAGCTGTGGCACACTTGATGCGCGATGCTGATCGAGATTTGGGAGCGGATGCGCGGGTACGACAAGTGGCCTCAAGTCACTGGGACTATTCAGTCGTCGACGCTGGCCGAAGAGAAAATAGGCGAAGTCTACAATCAATACACCGCGAATGACCCGATCTACGAGTGGGAGTCCACTAACACGCTTGCTTGGACGGATGCGTCAGGAAATCAGCACGCAGCTGAATACAAAGTGAATGAAGATTCACCTCTTTTTCAACTGTACGATGGCCAGTCCGTCACGATCCGTTACAACCCCGCAGATCCTGGTCAGTTTTATCTGCGAGGAGTGACGAGTTCGCATTCAGCGACAATATTCAATGGCAAGATTCTGCCAATTCTTGCAAGTATCTTCACGCGCAGATGAGGTCTGCTGACCTTTTGTCAAAGGGTTGCTTTCACAGCCCCAACTCTCGGGCCCGCTTCTTCATCGCTTCCAGACAGAATCCGATGTGTGCGTCGAGGTCGACGCCCAGCTCGGCTGCGCCCTGGATCACGTCTTCGCGATTGACACCGCGGGCGAAGGCTTTGTCCTTCATTTTTTTGCGCACGCCGGCGACTTCAACATCGGCAATGGCTTTGGATGGCTTCACCAGCGCGCAGGCGGTGAGGAATCCGGCCAGCTCGTCGCAGGCGAAGAGTGATTTGTCGAGATGCGTCACGCGGGGCACGCCCGAGTATTGCGCGTGACCGAGGATCGCCGTGCGCAGCTCCTGCGGCCAGCCCAGCCGCTCCAGTTCGCGGACGCCGACGAAGGGATGCTCCTCAAGCGAGGGGTGGCGCTCGTAGTCGAAGTCGTGAAGCAAGGCGGTCGTGGTGTAGAGGTTCAGAAACTGCGCCCGCTCGTCGCCCGTGAGGCCGAGCCGGTCGGCCTCTGCGGCTCCGCAGGCCGTCACGCAGACCTCAACTGCAAGCGCATGCTTGCGTAGACTTTCGCTTTGCGTCCACTCGGTCAGCAATTGCCAGGCTTGATCGCGCCCGTAATTGGCATTGCCTTTGAAGGCTGTTCCCATAAAAATATTTCACCTCGAAGTTGCTTCATTTGGTTCGTGATACTTCGGGTTTTTCAGGGTATGATGGGGAAATCTTAGGTTTGACCCTAAGTTTCCACTTGACAATTATGGTTCACTACCGCGAAAGTATCACCTATCACGGTGCCAAAAAGCATCGTGGAGAGCAAGCTCTGGCTCTCCGCAACCAAACTATGGCCACCACCCTTGTGAGTGTGGAAACGCGCGAAGTTGTGCGCTGCTTCTTCTCAGATTGCAAACTGGTGCAGTATCGGACCAGCAACGCGCTTTGCAGAAGATGCCACCGACCCCTTGAAGTTGAGGAGCCGGCGCCTCTAACCCCCCAATTAGTGACCGCTCAACCGGTGGCATCAACTGCTGAAGCCGGCATGCAGGTTGCCGGGCAGGTGCGCGAGATTCGACGGGCGCGCCACCTGAGCCAGCGTCAGCTCGCCGGTCGCATGCAGGTGCCCCGCACCTACATCTCCAAAATCGAAAATGGCAAGGCGATTCCCACGCTGGGCTCGCTCGAGCGGCTGGCCAACGCGCTCGAGGTCAACGTGAGCCAACTGGTGCGCGACTCGCGCAGCCGCCGCGAAGAAGAGGTTGCGGCGATCCTGGGCGATCCGTTCCTGGCTGAGATTGCAGCGCTATTGCCGCATCTGGACTCGCTCCACCGCACATTGGTCTACGGATCGGTGCGCGATGCAGCGCTGGGCCGTCGCCGCACAGCCTAAAGTCATAAGTGGAGCGCCTCGCCCGAAGCGATTCGAGCGGGGCCGCGGCACTTTCGTGCGTGTGTGCAGCCTCACTTTGTTTGCGGCGGTTTAAGCGCATGTGCTAGGTTCGATGGTGCCGCCCCTTTTCTCCCGAACATCGGAGCAAAGCTGCTTATGCGGCATTAAAAAACTGAGGCCCTCCATCCGGATCGGACGCGAAACCGCCGAGCCTGAAGCTGAAATGCTCCATCCACGCCGGTCCCGGACAGCGCGAACGTATTTACGAGGCAATCCCGTTGCAACTCTCTGGCACGCTGCGAATCGATGAGCTTACTGCGGAGGAGCATGCGATCTATGCGACGCTCAAGCCGGAGCAGCTGCCTGAGCATGTGGCCATCATCATGGACGGGAACGGCCGCTGGGCCGGCCGCCGCTCGCTGAAGCGGTTTCTCGGCCACCAGCAGGGCGCGAAGAGTGTGCAGTTGGTGACAGAGACGGCCTCGCGGATTGGCCTGCCCTGGCTCACGCTGTACGCGTTTTCACTTGAAAACAATCTGCGCCGGCCAAAGGCCGAGGTCACCTTCCTGATGCGCCTGCTCAAGAGCTATCTTGAGAGCAACGTGCAGCGCATGATGGATAACAATGTGCGCATCCGCTACATCGGGCGCACGCACGAGCTGCCCCGCGAAGTGCAGGACAAGATGCAATGGGCCCAGGAAACGACGAGCCGCAACACCGGCACCACTCTGACACTGGCGCTGAATTATGGTGCGCGCTCTGAGATGGTCGATGCGTTTCGGGGGCTCGCGGCAGAGATGCGCCACAAGCACATGCCCCTCGACCGCATCAGCGAAGAAGACATTCACCGGCACCTCTACACCGCGCATATGCCCGACCCGGATCTGCTGATCCGCACCTCCGGCGAGATGCGGGTTTCGAACTATTTGCTGTGGCAGATTGCCTATACCGAGATTTTTGTCACCGAGCGACTATGGCCCGATTTTCGCGGCATTCATCTGCTCGAAGCCATCGCCGATTTTCAACGGCGCGAGCGTCGCTTTGGCGGCATCGGCGAGAGCTGCGGCGAAGTGGAAGAAGACCCCGAGCAGATCAAGCTGGCCACGGGCTAGAGTCCTTGAGTTCCAAAGAGCGTTCTGCTGGGCCCCGGCAGTGTATTCTCATCCCTGAATGAAACGAGTTTTGACTGCACTCATTCTGGCGCCGCTGGTGCTGGCGCTGGTATTTCTCGGGCCAATATGGCTGATTACATCCGCGGTGGCCGCGGTGGCGCTGCTGGCGGGTTGGGAATTCATCGGGCTGGCCCAGAAGTGCGGAGCAAAACCGCCGCGAGTTGCCATCCTGGTCGCACTGGCGGTGTTGTTTGCCGGCAATTATCAATGGCCCGAGCACACGCTTGTCTTTTTTGGCGGACTGAGCCTCGGCCTCTTTGTTTGGTGTGCGTTTGCATCTCCGGCGGAGCGGGTGCTGATCGATGCATCGTCGTCGGTCTTCGCGCTGAGCTATGTAGGGCTCACGTTGATCGCGATTCCTGCGCTGCGGCAACGACCCAATGGTCCGACCCTGCTGGTCTTTCTGCTCTTTGCGGTCTGGGCGGGCGACATTGCCGCGCTCTACACGGGGCGCATGTGGGGCAGAAGCAAACTCGCGCCCAAGCTGAGCCCCAATAAAACTTGGGTTGGCGCGATCGGTTCTGTGTTCGGCAGTCTGCTGGTCACCGGCCTGCTCTTCTGGCTATCAGTGCTGCTATCGCAGTGGAACATCGTCAAGCTCTCGTTTGCCGATGAAGTGTGGTGGTGGTGGCTGGGGATGGCCGTGGTGGTAAACGTCGCGGCGCAGCTGGGCGATCTTGCGGAGTCGGCGCTCAAGCGCTCGGCCGGCGTCAAAGATTCGGGAACATTGTTGCCCGGCCATGGCGGCGTACTCGACCGCATCGACGCGCTGCTTTTGGCCGCACCAGTGCTGTGGTACGCGCAGGTCATTCGCTGAAGATCGCGGCGGTTTAGGCGGACCGGAGATGTGCAGCGGCAGGTCGATTCAGCGGGTATTTGAACCGGCGGAGAACAACTGCTCAACCGATGCGATGAACTTATCGGCCTCCCACGACGGCACGACTTTGGCGATGGAACGCTGGCCGAGCACCGCGAGCGTAAACGTCGATGAAATCAGCAGACCCAACAGGCTGAACAGGATCAGAACGCAGCTCGCGATGATCGCATGCGAAAAACACTTGTGCGAGATCGCAGACCGGCTGGCGAACTCGATCGCCAATGAAACGGTCTCGCAGGCCAGCAATCCGCAGAAGAGAATCATAAGGCGCGTGCCGACCACGTCGGCAAATACAGAGATGGATGAAAGGCCGTGCGTAATGAGCCCGATGTAGCCCATGCGCGATTTACCGCTGTAGCGCTTGCCGCGCGCCAGGGGCACGATGCCATAGGTGAGCCGGGAGCGAACCACGGCCGCAGCGTAATGGTTCCACAGATCGGGGCAACCGGAGAGGGCAGGCAGCACCGCGGGTCGCATCGCGCTGAAGTTTCCAATTCGTATGGATGTGCCGATCAGAAGCCAGTAGAAGAATCGGAAGGCGGCGTAGAGGAAACGAAACAGTTTCCCTTCAAAGCGCTGCGTGCGGGCCGCAAAGACCACGTTGCAATCCTGCTTTGCCAGTTCGTCGATCAGGCGTGGGATGTGATCCGCGCGATCTTCGCCGTCGCCATCCATCACAACGATGTTTCTCGCAGCGATATGCTGTTCGTTCAGGTGGGCAATTCCGATTGCGATGGCCCGCTGATGCCCCTGATTGGCCGAGAGCCGCACGATCTCAATGTGTGATAGATGTCGATACGTCTGCCTGCGGAGCGATTCCGGAATGGGCACACTCGATCCGTCATCGACAACTGTGACCCGGCCTGTGAGATTGGCAGATCCCAGGGTGGCGTCGACGTCGGCGAAGAGGCTTGCCAGCGGTTCCCAATCGTCGAAGACGGGAATCACGATCGCGACATCGTCGACTCTACGGTCAGACAGACCGGTTTCGCCAGAGACCATTCCGCTTCCTCGTTACTTCTGGAAGCAGTAGGCTACCACGCGATCGCACAGCCGGTGCATTGGCAAGGCGTGTTCGGCGATAATGAGAAGGTTGAGGACGACACGAATACCTTGAAGCGACTCACCATTCTCGGCTCTACAGGCTCGATCGGGCAAAGCACTCTTTCTATCGTTGAGCAGTTTCCCGAGCGCTACAGCGTAACTGCTTTGGCTGCGGGACGCAACGTGGATGAGGTGCTGGAGCAGACCCTGCGGTGGCGGCCCAGGTTTGTTTCGCTGGCCACCGAAGAGCTGGCCGCCGAGCTGACAAAACGGTTGCGCGCTGCCGGTGTCACAGGAGTCGAGGTCGTGCACGGTGCGGCAGGCACGGTAGCCTGCGCCACACATGCCGATGCCGATTTCGTCGTGTCGGCCATTGTGGGCGTCGCGGGGCTCGAAGCCACTCATGCGGCTATTCTGGCCGGAAAGCCCGTCGGCCTTGCGAATAAAGAGTGCATGGTTGCTGCCGGCGAGATCCTCACCGCGGCTGCGCGGGAACGCAATGTGCCGATCTTGCCCATCGACAGCGAACACAACGCCGTGCATCAATGCCTCAGGGTCGGCGCGCACAATGAAGTGAAGTTCATCTGGTTGACGGCGTCGGGCGGTCCATTTCGACAACTGCCCCTTGAAGAGTTTGCCGCCATTACGCCCGAGCGTGCGCTCAAGCACCCCACGTGGGTGATGGGCCGCCGCATCACCATCGACTCCGCCACCATGCTCAACAAGGGACTCGAAATCATTGAAGCCTGCCGGCTGTTTGACGTGTCGCCGCGGCAGGTTCGGGTCACGGTCCATCCTCAGTCGACAGTGCATTCGCTGGTGGAATACGTCGATGGGTCGATCCTCGCGCAGATCTCCGTCACCGACATGCGGCTCCCGATTCTCTATGCGCTTGCCTATCCTGAGCGGCCAGCCTCGACGCTCACGTTTGACCTTGCCGCACTCAGCCATCTTGAGTTTGAGCCGCCTGATTTTGAACGCTTTCCGTGCCTGCGACTGGCCTATGAGGCGGCCGAAAAGGGAGGCGCGCACTGCATCGCGCTCAACGCAGCCGACGAGGTTGCGGTCGAGGGGTTCCTCGGGCGCCGTATCCCGTTTACCGGCATCCCGCGTACAATTGAAAGAGTGCTCGCATCCACGGCCGAGGCGCATCCAACGACCATCGCTGGAGTGCTCGCAGTCGACCGGGAGGCGCGCCAAATGGCTCGTGAGCTGGTGTCTGAATCCGCTGCAGCACCTGTAACGCCACGAGTTCATGTTTGAGGAACTGACCCTAATTTATGCATGTTTTCTTAGTTTCTGCAGCCGCATTTCTCGTTCTCATCGGTCTCATGGTCGTGGTCCACGAATTTGGCCACTTTGCCGTGGCCAAGCTGTGCGGCGTGCGCGTCGAAGCCTTCTCCATCGGATTTGGACCGCGCCTGTTCGGCATCAAGTACGGCGACACCGACTACAAGGTCTGCCTGCTGCCAGTGGGTGGCTTCGTCAAGATGACCGGCGAGAATCCAAGCGAAGAGCAGCCGGTCGATGACCCTGCGGCGTTTTCATCTCATCCTCGCTGGCAGCGCATGCTGATCGGCGTTGCCGGGCCGGCATCGAACTTCATCCTCGCATTTGTGCTGATGGTTATGTACTTCGGCTGGATCAACGAGGTCCCCGACATCCGCACGGTAACGCTCGAGTGGGTGACTCCCGGCTCATCGGCCGACCAGGCCGGCTTGCATCCGGGTGATGTGATTCGCCAGCTCGGCTCCATCACCAATCCCGATCTTGAGACGGTTGCAGACACTATCCACAACAATCCGGATCGGACGCTGCCCGTGGCCGTGCTGCACAACGGTCAGATGGTTCAGAGCTCGTTGCATATCACCACCAAGTCTGCGGACAAAGGGGACTTTGGGCCCAGCCAGACGGGCCTGTTCCTGCAATACGAATACGGGCCCATCCGCGTGGATCAGGTTGTAGCCGATTCGCCTGCCGAGCATGCGGGCCTGCTCGCCGGCGACGCCATTATCGGCGTTGACGGCCATCCGTTCCACACCCTCGATCCGCTGGTGGATTATCTTCAAACCGGCCAAGGAAAACCCATCACGCTCACCATCGAGCGCAATGGCACGACGCTTCCTCCGGTAGTTGTTCGTCCCACCCCGCAGGATACGCAGTGGCGTCTCGGCTTTGTGGCGGTTCCGCCGCCTGACCCGCCTGTGACCCGGCGGCCGCTTCCGTTTTCAACCGCAGTCTCAGAGTCGCGTGAGTTCTGCGCCACCAGCTCGGTGATGATTGTCGACGTGCTGCGCAAGTTGCTCACGCACCAGGCCTCGGTCAAGCAGTTGGCGGGCCCGGTGGGCATCGCGCATGCTGCGGGTCAGGCAGCGGAGACAAAGTACTGGGCGCCCAAATTTGAGCTCGCGGCGGGCATCAGCCTCAATCTGGGCATCCTCAACCTGCTGCCGTTTCCCATCCTCGACGGAGGGCTGATTTTGCTGCTGCTTATTGAGAGCGCGCTGCGCCACGACATCAGCATCAACGTCAAGGAGCGCATCTACCAGGCGGCCTTTGTGGTGCTGGTCATGTTCTTTGTCTACGTGAGCTTCAACGACGTGGCCAAGCTGTCGATCTTTAGCAAATTCAAGCCGTAGTGCAGCGTGCATCAATCGCAGAGCAACAAGAGCCGTAGAGAGAATCAAACGAAAGAGTTCGCAGGATGCCCGTCATCACTCCCGCGCGGGTGCGCTATGCCGAGACCGACCAGATGGGCATTGTCTACTATGCCAATTACCTGGTCTGGTTTGAAATAGGGCGTGTCGAAGTGTTGCGCGCCATGGGCCTCTCTTACCATCAGCTCGAGACCCAGCATGGCTGCATTCTGCCCGTAGTCGAGGCCACTTGCCGTTATCGCGCTCCTGCTCGCTACGACGATGAGATTCTGATCGAGACGCGTCCTGCGCTGCTGCGCGGCTCGGTGCTCAAGTTTGCCTACCGCATCCTGCGCAAGGGTGCTGATGGCAGCGATAATACGCTGCTGGCCGAGGGCGAAACGGTGCACGTGGTCTGCGATCCGCAGCTCAACAAGATTCCCCTGCCGGAGCAGTATGTGCAGGCGCTGCGCGAGATGATGGCGGAGTAGGCGATTCGCTCCGCGACAATTATTCAGGCGTGGCTATGCTCTCTGCGGAACGCCCACCCTTCAGCGAATGACAATCTCCGCACACAGTCAGCAGATTTTCAGAGCTGTCGTCGCCACCCTCGCTGATCGGTATTACATAATCCAACGACGCTGTGAACCGCGTCAGGGCTTTCTGGCAGCGCCGGCATTTGTATTCATCGCGCTCAAACGCGCGGATGCGCCTGACGTGATCGCTCGCACCATCGTTTTTCGCCGCAGGGAACATCAATGTAGGCTCTGCCACCAGCCGCTCCGCGCGAAACTTGCGGCTCGCGGGGATCTCTGCTGGCAGCAGAACGCGGTATTGAGTGCCCTGCCGATTGGGCTGGCCCTCTTTGCGGATAGCGCCGATGTCTTCAAGCGCGCGCAGCGACTCCTGCACTTTGCCGAGGGAAATGGTATTTTCCTCCGCCTGCGAATAGGACGACCGCACCACCGCGCGTTGCAGCGAGCGTGTGCTCACACGCACAGTCGGGCTGCCGTCTTTGGCGATGGAGTGACGGAAGAGAAACCAGTAAAACGCAGCGTCATAGGGCGTGAGCAGGGGCTGCAGGTCGTCGACGATCTGCTGAATCACCTCGGGCAACTCAAACGCCGAGAAGCTGAGGTCTCCCGCAGCTTGCTCTCCGGGCGCGGCTTCCAACTCGCTGAGAAGCTGGCGTATCTTCTCGATGCGCTGGTTCATATTGCAAAGAATTCTACGCCTCAGGCGCGGGGCATCGCGTTCCTGGTTGCGCGAAGCTCCCACAATTCAATGCTTGGCGGGGTTGGGCTTTGCGCTGGGGCGGGCCGCGTGCGGCCACGTCGGAGAAACCAGAGACATGACCAGGATCGGACCATCCTCAAATGATTGACCTTCTTCCCTCAGGAAAGTCGGCAGCTCTCCTCCCAGAATCCAGAGGTGCACGTTGGGCGGTTGTCTGCCCACGAATTGCGCCACGACTCCCGCCACCCCGCCGAGCTCGATCTTGATCTCGTAGGCCAGGGCTTTGCGCCGCGCTCCGGCCAGCAAAAAACTCTCTTCGCCGCGGGGCGATATGGCCAGCGCGACCAGCCTCGGCTTGGGCGTTGGCACGATCATCGATATTTTTGTTTCTGCCCTCTCGGGCTTGAGATTTTTCACGATCGCATTGACCAGTCCGTTGGCGAGGTCCGCGGGCATATCCATGTGCTCCGTGTCATCAAACTCTTTGCCATCCTTTTGGGTAGTTTTCACCGTCACTTCGCCGCTGGCGACGTCGATAGCGAGATCCATGGGATGAGGAAAGAACGGCCCCTTTTGCACATGGTGTTCCGAGATGAGTTTGAATTCCTCGTGTTGGGTAAATACGGTGGTCTCGTCGTCCACCGATCCGTCTTTGAAATGAAAGACCAGGTGCGAGGTAATCTTGTCTCCATCGGCGATCTGGATGTCGTCTCCGGTCGCGACAACGCGGCCGTCCTGGGTGCTCAGCGACAAGAATCCGTGCTCCGTCCCTTCGAGTACGTGTGCCGTCACCGGCTCGGCTGACCAGGCCAATGGAAGAGCACAGGCCATTGCTGCGATGGGGATAGCGAGGCGCCAGAGTCGTAAGGATCGGGAACTGCTTGGGTTCCATACTTTATGAAGTCGGTTGGTGCGTTTTCTATGCATCATGAGTATGGGATGCAGGAATCGCAGAGTCAGTAGTTTTTGTTAGGATTCCTCGGCGATTTCATCGCCGAAGGCAACTCCTGCTCACTCGCTGCCATCTCGGCGCACTTTATGAGGCGGGCGATCCACTCAGCACGATGGCAATCGCAAACCCGTCATAGCCCTTGCTGCCGACGGTCTGCAGCACGGTTGCGCGCAGGCGCGGTTCCGCAGCCACCAGCGCAGCAAACCGCTGCACTCCGCGCACGTTGGCGTCGCGGGTCTTGGGATCGATCACCTTGCCGTCGCGAACGACGTTGTCGGCCACGATCACCGTGCCGGGACGCGCGAGTTGCAGAGACCAATCGAGATATTCGGGGTAGCCTGCCTTGTCGGCGTCGATGAACACGAGATCGAAAGGCGCGGCGCCACTATCGACAAGTGCTCGCAGTGAGTCGCTTGCCCGGCCCACTCGAATGTCCACACGATCCAGCGCCCCGGCCCGCTTCAGATTCGCACGCGCAACTTTGGCATGATGTGGTTCCAATTCCAGCGTGACAACGCGCCCGTCCTCGGGCAGCGCTCGAGCCAGCCAGAGAGTGCTGTAGCCGCCCAGGGTGCCGATCTCGAGCACTCGGCGTGCGCCCGACATGCGCACTAGCAGATCGAGAAACTGTCCCTGAAGCGGCGTGACGTCGATGGGCGGCAAATCAGCGGCGCGGTTGGCAGCCACAGCAGCATCGAGCGCCTTGTCGGCCGGAACGAACAGATCGCTGAAGTAGCTGTCCACTTCAGCCCAGAGTTTTTGAGCAGTCTTTGCCATTGCAGAGGGAGCTATTTTTCGCGTGCAACCACGAAGTCAGGAACCCATAGCAGCGCGCGCTTGAAGTCGGAGTCAGGTAGCGAGGCCATCGCCTGGCGCGACTGCTCGGCGTAGCGATCCGCGGCCGACATTGCGTATTCGACGGAACCATTGCGGGCCAGAATCTCCTGAATGCGCTCGCGGCTCACGTGCTCAAAACTGCGGTCGTCGAGAACTCGCTGAATCGTCTGACGATCTTTTGCCGTGCCATGATCAATGGAGTGGATCACGGCCAACGTGGCCTTGCCTTCGCGCAGGTCGCTAGCGACCGGCTTGCCCAGAATCTCCTCGGTCGCGGTCAGATCGAGTACGTCGTCGACAATCTGGAACGCCAGCCCGGCGGCTCGGCCATAAGCGGCGAGGTTGGCCTCCTGAGCTTCGGTGGCGCCGGCCAGCACGGCGCCCAGGCGCATCGAGACCGAGAAGAGGCATGCCGTCTTGCGGTAGATGAGATCGTAGTACTCAGCCTCAGAAACGGCTTTGCCGAGCCGTTGAATCTGCAGCAGTTCGCCCTCGACCATCTGCTGCGTCAGGCCTATCAGCAGGTCGAGCACGCGCAGATTTTTCTCCTCGAGCGCCACCTTGAAGGCCTGCATGTAGAGCCAGTCGCCGGCCAGAACGCATTTTTCGTTGCCCCATGTTGTGTTGGGCGAGGGTCGGCCGCGGCGGGTCTGTGCGCCGTCGATAATGTCGTCGTGTACCAGGGTCGCAGTATGCACCATCTCCACCACTGCGCCCAGGCGGATGGCGCTTGGCCCTGAGTAGTCAAGCATATGCGCGGTCAGCAACAGCAGCGACGGGCGAATGCGCTTGCCGCCGCCCTCGCGCAGATACTCGGCGATCTCGGTGATGGTGCTGACGCTGGAGGCGGCGTCGCGGCCCAACTCCTGCTCGATCGCTACGAGGTCTTCTCGCAGCAGATCAAAAACTTCTCTTGCCGTCGCTATGGCCAAAGTGCTCAAGCTTTTCGAGTCTCTTACTTTCCATCCCGTTGCCGGCTCGCCTGTCATTGCGCCCTCATCTCCAGCAGCGCCCGCGTCCGCCAGGAAATCTGTCAGTTGGTGCGATAGTTTGTGAAAGTCAACTCCACGCCCAGGTCTTTGCCGCGCAGCGTCGCGATAATGGCCTGCAGATCGTCCCGGTCCTTGCCGGCTATCCTCACAGTATCGCCTTGAATGCTGGCCTGCACCTTCTTTTTTGAGTCCTTGACGATGCGGACGATTTCTTTGGCTTTGTCAGCGGGGATGCCCATTTGCAGGCTGATCTTCTGCCGAACGCTCTGGCCAGCTGCCGGTTCGACCGTGCCGTAGGTCAGATTTTTGAGCGAGACGCCGCGCTTCACAAGCTTTTGACCAAGGATCTGCTTTACCGCCTCGAGCTTGTATTCGTTGGCCGAGGCCAGATGAATCTCCTTCTCGGTCTCATGCAGGGTGATCTCGGAGTGCGAGTCTTTCAGATCGAACCGCTGGTGAATCTCCTTGAGAGCCTGGTCGATGGCGTTGCGAACCTCCTGCAGGTCCACCTTGCTGACGATGTCAAATGAATTGTCCTGGGCCATAATTCCCCTCTGTCTGTTGGCCGATAGTCCCCCGTGGGCCAATGCGCCGGCAGCAGCCCGGCCGGTGCAACTGTATTAGTTTCCCATGCCGACGGTGGGGTCTGTCACCTAATCTGCCGCGATGGCCGGCGCCAGCTTGAAAAGCCGGGTGAAGTTCTTTGTCGTGGCAGCGGCCAGCTCTTCTGGCGAAACGCCGAGCAGGCCGGCAAGTGTTTCGGCCGTACGCTTCACAAAAGCGGGCTCGTTGCGCTTGCCGCGGTCGGGCGCCGGCGTGAGCCAGGGTGCGTCTGTCTCCACAAGCACGGTATCGAGCGCGAGGCGCTCTGCGACATCCCGCAAGGGCTGGGCCTTGGGGTAGGTGAGGTTGCCGGCAAACGAGATCAGGAAGCCGAGG
>Ga0181537_10001808_pt1 | contig 19344 bp, 10 predicted proteins | sample PEATcosm2014_Bin_39_FD_119765 | JGI IMG/M metagenome (GOLD analysis project Ga0181537, IMG submission 119765) | Peatland microbial communities from MTU Mesocosm Facility, Houghton, MI, USA - PEATcosm2014_Bin23_10_metaG | ecosystem: Environmental > Terrestrial > Soil > Wetlands > Peat | place... | reverse complement strand
GGTGGATGTGTTGACGGCACCGCAGGGCAAGCTGGACGCTCTGGTGCAACTGGTGGACAGCCAGAATCTGCCGCATGGGGTGAACTCGCCGCAATGGATGCAGGCGGCGCTGGCGCGCCAACAGCGGCAGGGGCAGCAGGCGATGGCCGCGCTGACGGCGCAGGAGAGGCAGGAGAGCGCGATGATCTATCAGCAGTTCCAGCAGATCATGCAGCGCTCGGCGGCAGAGCATCAGGCGTTTATGCAGCAGCAGGAGTCGCAGTTCCAAAGCGCGATGGCGAATGCAAATGCATCGATGAACGCGCAGAGCACGGCGGCATCGGACTGGGTGGACTATGCACTGGACCAACAGACCGTGACAGGAGCGGGAGGCACGGTGAAGGTATCGAGCGCGTATTCGCAGACCTGGTCGAACGGGGCAGGCCAGTGGTACCAGACCAACGTTCCCAACGCGAATCCGAATGGCGTTCTCTCAGGAAACTGGACTCAGGACACCAAGGTTCACGGCAACGGACAGCCGCAGTAAATCGCGGCAACGGCCCGCAGCGCGGATGGGCGTGGAGAAGCGGGACATGAAGCGTTCATAGTTTCGCTCCCGAATGCAGCGAGATTGCCCTGTTTTCAGTGGGAAAACGCGAAAAGCGGTACAATTCCATCCAGTCTCCTCAGTGAATCGGGAAACCGCTCTGTCTGCAGATTATTTCCTGGGCCTTCCCATTTTCATTCGGATCAAGCGGTATTTTGAGCGTGGTCGGATGCTGCGCCGGGAAAGGTCTGAGACAACGCAATGCGCTTTCCGCGTTCAGTTTCTCAGTGTCTGTTTGTGTTGGCCCTGCTCGGGGGAGTCAGGGTCTGTGCACAGACTCATCCAACACAGAGCCGAATCATTGATCCGATCGACGAAACTCAGCTGACGACCCTGACCGGCAACACTCCGCCCGCTGCGATTGCCACGAACGACCGTGGCCCGGTGAATCCTGATCTTGCGTTGACGGATCTAGTGCTTGTGCTTCGCAGGAGCTCGGCCCAGCAGGCCGCCTTCGACACATTTGTGGCCAGCCAATACGATGCATCCTCTCCCAACTTTCATCATTGGCTCACGCCGGAGGAGGTGGGCGAGAGGTTCGGCCCCTCTGCATCTGACATTGCGACGATTTCAAATTGGCTCACCGGCCACGGCCTCGCCATCTCCGCAGTCTCGAAGGACCGCCTGACCATCCACTTCGGAGGAACGGCGGCGCGGGTCGAAAGCGCATTTCATACGGAGATTCACAATCTCACGGTGAGAGGCGAGCAGCATATCGGAAACGTCAGCGATCCGCAGATACCGACGGCGCTGGGCCCGGTGGTGTTGGGGGTCAAGGCGCTGCACGACTTTTTGCCGAGGCCGCAGCACCGCATGGGCAGCGAGGTCATCCTGGATCAACAAACCGGCAAATGGCAGCGAGTTGGAACGTCATCGGGCGCCGCCAGATTGCCGGGTGCTGTGCCTGACACGCTGGCCAGTCCCGATTATGGGATCACGGTCGGTTCGGGAACCAACGCCTATACGGAGGAGGATGTGTCGCCGTACGATTTTGCGACGATTTACAACGTTCTCCCGCTCTGGAATGCGCCTGCGCCGATCGATGGAACCAATCAGACGATTGCGATCGCAGGGACGAGCGACATCATCCTGAGCGATGTGGCCACGTTTCGCCAAGCCTTTGGTCTGCCTGCCGGCATAGCGCCGCAGATGGTGGTCGGCAACGGTGTCGACCCTGGCGTGTGCACAGCCGATTTCGGCCCGTGCACCCTCGACGACCTGGTCGAGAATACGCTGGACGTGGAGCTGTCGGGCGCGGTTGCCAAGGGGGCAAGCGTCATTCTCGTGGTCTCAGGACAGACTTCGCCAACGACCGACAAGGTCTTTTCATCGGCCGATTATGTAGTTGAGAATCTCACGTCGAAGATTCTCAGCCTGAGTTATGGCCAGTGTGAACTGGGTCTGGGCACCAGCGGCAATGCCGCTTATAGCAATCTTTGGGAATCTGCAGCGACAGAAGGGATTGCAGTTTTTGTCGCGACAGGCGATGCAGGCTCGGCAGCGTGCGACCAAGGGCTGGCGCAGTCTGTTCCTTACACGGCGGTCTACGGACTGTCGGTGAATGGCCTGGCATCTTCGGCGTATGACACGGCGGTGGGTGGCACGGATCTCAATTGGGGTTCGACGCCGGCGCCCTACTGGAACGCAACGAACAATGCCACCACGGGAGCCAGCGCAGCCGGCTACATGCCGGAGGTTCCCTGGAACGACACCTGCACGAATCCCCTGGCCTTGAATTATCTGCAGCAGTGGGCGACTGTGCTGCAATCGCACGGCTACCCTGCGACAAGCCCGACCGATCCTGAGACGGCCTGCAATTTCGTTGTCGAGTGGTGGCAGACCATCTACGAAAACACGAGTCCCACCGTAAACATTGCGGAATTTGTGAACACGGCAGGCGCAGGCGGAGGCATGAGCAACTGCACGGCTAACGATGGAGAGACGGTGGCGAGCTGCACGGGTGGATACCCTAAACCAACCTGGCAGACAAACGTTTCGGGCATTCCAGCCGACGGCAAACGCGATCTGCCGGATGTGTCGTTCTTTTCATCGAATGGCTTCTTAGGCAGCGCAACGCTGATATGCGTCACCGGATATGGAGCTTTCCAATGCAACTACTCCGCCACCGGGCAACTCGCGGTTGAAGGGGTGGGTGGCACATCGGTTGCGACTCCGGAGATGGCCGGAGTGATGGCACTCATCAATCAGCAGGCGGGAACGACTCAGGGCAATCCGAACGCGGAGCTCTATCAACTGGCAAGCAAGCAAACCTATGCGAGCTGCAAGTCAATTGGGGGCAAGACAACGAACGGATGCTTCTTCAATGACATTAACGACGGCACGATTGCCATGCCGTGTGAGTCTGCCGCAGTGGATTGCACGGTGCTTCACAGTGGAGATGCATTAGGCATTCTAGGCGGGTATAGCGGCGCCACCGGATTTGATCTGGCGACAGGGCTGGGCTCTTTGAATGTGGACAATGTAGTCACTAACTGGGTCTCGTCTCTCGGGACCGCAGCCGTAACAGTGACCGCGACACCATCGCTGGGAAGTATTCCGATCGACCAGAGCCTGAGCGTGCCGGTAACGGTCAGCGGCACAGGCGGAACACCCACCGGAACGGTCGAACTTGTCGGGGGTGGTTACACGTCGAGTGTGGGAACGCTCTCGAATGGCGCCTACACCTTTGCGATTCCAGCCTACGGCCTGAGCGCGGGCAATGACACGCTCACTATCAGCTATAGCGGTGACGCGACCTTTGGCGCAGCGACAGAGACGGCAGCCGTCACCGTCACCAAACTCAGTCCGTCTATCACGGTGATGGCAAATCCATCGACGATCGGCGCCAACACCGGGGTTAATGTAGGGGTTACCGTAACCGGTTCAGGACCGACGCCGACCGGAACGATACAACTGGCAGGCGGTGGTTATACTTCTGGGACCTGCACACTCGCATCAGGGCTTTGCACCGTCAATATTCCCGTCAACACACTGGCTAACGGCGTCGACACGCTGACCGCCAGTTACAGCGGAGATGGGGATTATGTTGCTGGGGGCGGGTCGGAGAGCGTGACGGTGACCGCACTTACCCCGACCGTGAGCGTAACTGCGACGCCGTCGAATCCTAATACGGTCACGCCGATGCAAGTCACAGTGACGGTGACCGGCACAGGAGCCACGCCGAGTGGAACCGTGAATCTGGGTGGATTGATCGGTACGCTTGCAGGAGGCACGTATACCTTCACCATGGCTCCTGGCTCGATACCTGGCGGCACTGAAACCTTGATCATTGAGTATTCCGGAGATCTGACTTATATCCCTGCCAGTGGAAATGTAACTGTCACCGTGACCAAAGTGACACCTACGATCACGATGACGCCCTCAGCGACGAGCCTGAATACGAACGATGCATTCACCATCACGGGAACAGTAACGAGCGCGGCGGAAACGCCAACCGGACAGGTGACAGTTACAGGCGGCAATTACGCTTTGATTGGTTATGTGAGCTTCCAGGGGAGTTATTCGATTCCAGTGCAGCCGGGAGCCTTGTCTGCCGGTACTGACACGCTGACGGCTACCTACAGCGGAGACTCGTTCTTTAACAGCGCGACGACTTCGACGACATTGTCGGTCATGCAGTTTGTTCAGATCGCTCCGACGATAACGATCGTTTTTGGAACGAACCCGGTGGGCACTGATGAAAGCATGACTGCGACGGTCACCGTTTCCGGGACAGACGGCACGCCAACCGGCACCGTAACGGCATCGTGGAACGGAATTACACCACCTGCCACACAATTGTGGGGAGGCACGGCAAACTTTGTAGTGCCTGGGGGCACCCTGCCAGTAGGGACTTACACGATGTCTGTGACGTATGGCGGGGACCCTACCTACCTCGGTGCTAGCACTGCGAGCTCCTTTAGCGTGACCCAATCGACGTATGGGATTGCCGCTACTTCGTCGGGGAGTGTAGAGCCAGGATCGCTTGCGAACTCAACGATCACCGTGAGTTCAAACACAGGCTTCTCGGGCATCGTGAATCTGTCGTGCACGTTGACGTCATCGCCGGCGGGAGCGTCCGTCGCCAATCAGCCAACGTGTTTTTTCACCTCGAACATGGTCGAGTTGAATTCGGCTACGACGAGCGAGACTACGACGGCGCAGGTGCAAAGTACCCCTCCAGCAACGGCTGCGATCGCAAAGCCCAACTTGCCGGGGAGAAGAAACCTGGCCGCGGCAAGCGGCGTGGTATTCGCGTTCCTGCTGTTTCTGGGTATTCCTTCGCGCCGCTCATGGCGAAGGTCGATGCTTGGATTGATCGTGCTGCTCGCGGCGATTTGCGGCATCGCATCTTGCGGTGGCAACGGTGGCGGCGGCGGAGGTGGCGGCGGAGGCAATACGGGAACGACCCCTGGAACCTACACTTTCACCGTGACCGGATCAACCAGCCAGAACGTGTCTCCGACTCCAACGGCGACTTTTACGATGACAGTGGAATAGACGCGGATGTGTTCAAGGCGCGTCTGCTGTCGCACGGTCCAACGCTCTCGCATCCTCATCGGTGGCTATGGTAGCGTGATGCCATCCCGGGTCTCAGTTTGCTCACGGAGATCGCGCATGTCGAATCGATGGCCGACCGTAGTGATCCTGTTGCTATTGTCCGTGGCTGGAATGGCCGCCGGACAACTAGGGACGCAGCAGTCGAGCGAGCCTCAGCGCGGCCTGCAAGTAACGAGCGAAGAGGGGCCGGTCAAGAACGGACACCAATATGTGGTTGCGATCGGCATCGATCACTACCAGAATTGGCCAGTTCTGGGAACAGCGGTCAGCGATGCGACGGAGTTTGCAAAGCTTCTCACGGGCAAACTCGGATTTGAGTACGCTGCTCAGCCGCTCACTGAAAAAGACGCGACTCGCGACGCAATCAACTCGTTGATCGACGACGACCTGCGCAGCAGGCTGAAACCCGAAGATGAACTGGTCATCTTCTTCGCGGGACACGGAACGACGCGCAGTGATCACGTTGGAGATGAGACGCGCTCAGTGGGCTTTATTGTGCCGGTGGATGCGCGGGCGCCCGGAGTCAACGAGCACTGGAGCGACTATCTCAATGTTGAGGAGCTGCTGCGCAATATAAGCACGCTGCCGGCGTCGCATATTCTCGTGATTCTCGATAGCTGCCACAGCGGCATGGCATTGGGAAGCAAGTTCTCGACCAGCCGCGACGACACGCGTTTTCAACGAGACATGCTGAACAAGGTCAGCCGCAAAGTCATCTCGAGCGCACAGGGAGATCAGCTTGCCGCGGACCGAGGACCTCTGCCCAACCACTCTCTGTTTACCGGGCTCATGATCCAGGGGCTCACCAGCGGAGATGCGGACAGTTTCAAGGGAGGGTTTGTGACATCAAGCCAGCTGGGCGCCTATGCGCAGCACCAGGTGGGCGTTTCAGAGGGTTCAAAGCAAACGCCGTTGTTCGGATCATTCGACCTCGACGAGGGTGGAGAACTCATAATCCATCTCGGAGCGGGGGCGAACGACGGGTCCGGCGCGGCGAATGCAGCGGCCTCGTTGACGCGATTCGAGAGCAATGAACTTAACCGGATCAAGAAGGACGATCGCCACTACTGGCTCGACGACGACAGGTTGAAGAATTTTCCGGCGGCGCGCAGCGGGGTGCTTAAGCTGTGCGATGGAGGAGATAGTTGGGGTTGCGAGCAGGCGGCACTGAGTTTTCGTACAGGCCTCGGGGGCGGCACCGACTATCCTCGCGCCGTCAACCTGGCTGAACGGGCCTGTCAAGCCCATGCTTCAGATGGCTGCGTGCTGCTCGGCTCGCTGTATCAAACGGGCGAAACGATTGAGCCTGACATGGAGAGCGCCGCCGGTCTCTTTAAAGACGCATGCGATCACGGGAATCTCAAGGGATGCATCGGCCTGGGCAGGCTGTATATGGAAGGCCATGGTGTGGCGCGCGACTACGCGAACGCGAAAACGCTCTTCGCGCGGGCCTGCGACGGCGGTGAAATGCCGGGCTGCAACAATCTCGGGGTCCTATATCAGTCGGGTTTTGGCGTGCCGCGCGACCTTGGGCAGGCATTGAGTTTTTGGCAGAAGGCCTGCGACGGCGGACAGATGAAGAGTTGCGAAAACGTGGGACGCGCCTACGCGAATGGCGTGGGTGTCAGCAGAGACTCTGCCCAGGCCGTGGAGTTTCTTCGCAAAGGGTGTAACGGCGGCGAGATGGACAGTTGCAGCGATCTCGGTTCGATGTATCAGACCGGGCAGGGAATCGCGCGAGACGAAGCAAAGGCAATTGATCTATTCAAGAAGGCGTGCGATGGAGGCGCGACCCTCGGCTGCCGCAATCTCGGCAATGACTACCTGAATGGCGACGGCGTGGCCAAAGACTTTGCCCAGGCAGCAGTGTATTTTCGCAAATCATGCAACGTGAGCGGCGGTGGAATGTATGGTTGCAACAACCTTGGGATGATGTACGACAGCGGCCAGGGTGTATCGAGGGATGAGCATCAGGCATTAATCCTTTACCGGCGGGCCTGCGATGCCGGCCAGATGATCGGTTGCCGCAACGTCGGCAGCATGTATGTAAACGGGCGCGGCGTGAAAAAAGACGAGGCGGAAGGTGCGCGCATGTTCCGGCAAGGTTGCGACGGAAACGATACGACGAGCTGCGTCGCGCTCGGCTTTCTCTATTTCACTGGACGCGGTGTGGAGAAGGACGCAAGCCAGACCGCGCTGCTCTATCAAAAGGCCTGCGACGGCGGCGAAATCGCAGGGTGCAACGGTTTCGAATTTGTCGCTTTCCTTTCGCACGATTTTCCGGATACGGAGAAAGATTTTGCTGCCGCTGCGAATGCGCGAAGCCAGGAGTGCGACGCAGGCACGTTGAAAAGCTGCGCCGCGTTGGGGCAGATGACCGTCAACGGACTGGGCCTGACTCAAGATCCGCAGCGCGGGCTGGGTTTATTTCGCAAGGCATGCGATGGTGGCGACATGCACGGCTGCACGGGTGTTGGCAATATGGAGCACTTCGGCGTGGCAGTGGCGAAGGACGACGCGGCGGCGGCAGTTCTTTATGACAAAGCTTGCGACGGCGGAATTCTGTCGGCGTGCGTGAGTGCTTCGATCCTGTATTTCAATGGAGCGGGTGTCGCCAAGGACGGGGCAAAAGCGATGAGCCTTTTGCAGAAAGCTTGCAATGGTGGCGATCCATCGGGCTGCCGCAACCTCGGCAGCCTTTATTGGAATGGCGCCGGTGTGGCAGAGGACAGGACCCAGGCGGCGGCCTACTACAAGAAGGCCTGCGAAAACGGCAGTCAGACAGCATGCGCCGACGTAAAGGACCTCAAACCGTAGACTGGGTGAAGATTCAACTGAAGTTGGAGGGGGCGAAGGCCGCTTCAGTGTGACCGCTCTTGCAAATGTGCTCAAATCCCCGGATGACTCACCTGGTTAGCATGGGGCACGAGGTTCATGTAGATGTCGCGAGGGATGTTCGTCTGCCAGTGATTTGTCGCCCGCGCTAACAGCACCAGCCCGAAAAAGATGTAGGCGAGGACGCCCGCCATGGCCAAGGGCCCCAACGCGCGGCGATACCAACGCTGCAACGGCACCGCGGCCCGCTTGGGCGGCAACGCAAACTGCAATGCATTTTCTGCGGAGCACGCGGCTATACAAGCCATGCACGCATTACACTCGACCGAACGGATTTGTATAAGTTCATCTACGGGCAAGTTGGCGGGACATGCACGCGCACACTTTCCGCATTCGATGCAAGCCTCTGTGTCGCGCCGAATTTTTACCGGGCTCAGAAGAGAAGCCAATCCGAGTAGAGCGCCGTAAGGGCAAAGATAGCGGCACCAGAAGTTTTGAACAAGCATTGAGAGCATAACCAGAAGAGCGATTACCACACCCGACGTCAGGCTAACGTCGCGAAAGAAATTGAGCATCTTCACATCGGCAACGAGCCCATAGGGAGTTGCCATAAAACCTTGCAACACCTCAACTGACATGCCGCCAATGACGAAAACAAAAAAGCCGAGAAGAACGTATTTCAGGCCACGGAGCGGGATGTCGGCCCACCCGGGAAGCCGCAAACTACGGCCAAGAATGCGGCGGCCTATCTTCCACAAACTTTCTGAGAATGTTCCTACGGGGCAGAGCCAAGAGCAGAACGCCTTCTTAAGCAGAAGGCTCATGAGCAGGAAGCCGAGGAACAGGTACATGGCCGCGGGATGAATCGCGGGCACTCTACCCGTTAAAAGGAAATACTTTGAATTCATGAGGCCGGCAATCGGCAGCCAGCCTTCAACGCCAGCGGGTCGGGAAACATAGAGACCTATGCCGCCGCGCTCGAAGTAGCGAACCCAGAGAAAGAACTGCAGAGCGATCCAACCGTTCAAGGCAACGAACAGGCCTTGAACCCAATGCCGGATGCGCTGCGAACGTTCAGGCCGGGTGCGCCGAACGAGGAGCTTTTTTGTTTTCGGCGTCGCCACCGCCGCTGTGTCGACCCTGGCCATCCCGTCGCCCCTCTCTCGAGGCAGACTAACGAAAAAGTCGGTCGCGCACAGCGGCATTCGTCACAGCACAATGCGACCGCGGGAAGGGCGAAACGCCGGGTCCCGCCCGATTTGCACAGGCCCAATCAGCCCTTTTTCAAGTCGGCGAGCGCGGCCAACACTTCTTCAGAGTGGTGCGATGGGTCCACCTTGGTCCAGACCTTCACGATCTTTCCGTGCGGATCGATAAGGAATGTGTTGCGATTGGCGATGGTCATCGGGCCGAAGTGGCCGAGCGATCCGTATTCATCCACGACCTTGTGATTGGGATCGGCGAGCAGATGGAAGGTCAGCCCATCCTTGGTGCAGAACTGCTTGTGGCTGTCGACCGTGTCAACGCTTACGCCCAGGATGACCGCATTGGCCGCCTCGAACTTGGGCAGGTCATTCTGGAAGTTGTGCGCCTCGATGGTGCAGCCGGTGGTCATGTCTTTGGGATAAAAGTAAAGAACAACCCACTTGCCGTGAAAGCTATCGAGAGATATTTCTTCTCCGGTCTGTGACGGCAGCGTAAACGTGGGAGCGGGCTGCCCGACCGTGGGCATTGTTTCATCGGCAGCGCGCGCAGTGCCGAACCAGCAAGCGACCGCCAATGCAGCCGCAAGAATAGGGAGAGTCAGTTTTCTCACGAGAAACCTCCGGTAGTTAGACGGAATGGACCGCTTGAGATGAAGAGCTCAGGGGAAAAGCAGCGATCTGAATACCGCGCAACCAGTATCAGCGCGCGACCGCCACAATGGCAATCCCCGCGTCGTCGGCGCGCCTGAGCAGTGTGTCTTTGTCAAAGAGCAGGGTGCGACCGGCTTCAACGGAGAGGCAGCTTGCTCCGGCGGCGATCATCGTCTCCACAGTGCGCACGCCGATGACGGGCACATCGAACCGCATGTCCTGGTTGGGCTTGGCCACTTTGACCACGGTTAGACGGCGCTCTAAGGTGGTCACGCCTTCGTCGAGCGACTGCATCAACTGTGCGGCACGCAAGATCGCCGCGTCGGTGCCTTCCATCGCTTCAACGGCCACGCAGGCTTGCGCGGCAACGATGACGGTCTGGCCAATGTCGAAACTGGCTACGGCCCGCGCGACGCCCATGCCGTATTCGATATTCTTTCGTTCTTCGTCGTCGGGTGCGCGTGCGGTCAGCACGCCCTGTTGCGCCAAAAGCGGTTCAAGAAAAGCAGTCGAGCTGATGAGGTCGATGCCTTCATCGGCGAGCACTTTGGCCACCGCGCCGAGCAGCATATCGGTATTGCGCGAGCGGAGATTAAGCAGCAGCTTGGCGAGTCGCCAGTCTGGGCGGATGCTCGAAAAAATTTGCTTGTGCTTGACCTGCCCGGCCATCACGGCCGAGGTCACGCCCTCTTTGTGAAACACCTCGATGAGACGCGACAGCTCGCCCAGCGAAAGCCAGTGGACGGTGATGCGCTCATCTGCCGCGGCGCGATCATTGATCTCAGGATCGGTCTCTTCACGAATCGCCGCGACGGTGACGGCGAATCCCTGTGCCCGCGCCGCATCGAGGAGCAGGAAAGGGAAGCGGCCGTTGCCGGCTATGAGGCCGAGTTTCATGGCTACTTGATAATCCCGCGCTGGCTGCGCTCGATGAACGCGGCCAGGATCGCTGCGTCTTCGCCGCCGATCGCCTTGATCTGTTCGAGGGCCTGCGAGGTGTTGAGTTTTGCCGCGAGCAGGAGGCGGAAAGCTTTCTGCAGAGCCTGCAGGCGCTCGGGAGAGAAGCCGCGCCGCGAAAGGCCGATTTTGTTAATGCCGAAGGCCTTGTTTTCGCGCCGCGATGAAGTCAGCGAAAACGGCAGCACATCCTGGGTCACAATCGTGCCGCCGCCTATAAACGCATATTGCCCGACGGTGCAGAACTGGTGGACGGGACAGAATGCGCCGACGCTGGCGTAATCCTCTATCACCACGTGGCCTGCGAGGGTGGCGCAATTGGCCAGGATGCAGTGGCTGCCGACAATGCTGTCGTGGCCAATGTGCACATAGGCCATGAGCAGATTGCCTGACCCGATGCGCGTGATGCCGCCGCCCTTTTCAGTACCGCGGCTGATGGTCACACATTCGCGTATCGTGTTGTCGTCGCCGATCTCGGCGTGGGTCGGTTCACCCTTGTACTTCAGATCCTGGGGCGCGACACCGATTGCGCAGAAGGGATAGAACTTGTTGCGCGCGCCGATGCGGGTGTGGCCATCGAGCACCACGTGCGAAACCAGCACGCACTCCTCGCCCAGCACGACCTCGGGGCCGATCGTCGAAAACGGCCCCACGGTGCAGGAGGCGGGAACTACGGCGCCCTCGGCGATGACCGCGCTGGGATGGATGCTCACTCAGTCTCCGCCGGCTCAGACGCGTCGCCATGGGCGCGCTGCTCGCGCTCGCGCGTTACAACCTGGCACGTCAGCGTTGCCTCGCAGGAGAGTTTGCCGTCGACCATCGCACGGCCATGGATGCGGCCTGCGCGCGTACGGAAGGAAAGCACGTCCACTTCAATTCGCAACTGGTCGCCGGGCGTGACGGGTCGACGAAACTTAGCCCGCTCGATTCCGGTGAACACCACAAGCTTTTCGAGCCGGTCCTCAAGCTCATGCATCATGATGATGCCGCCGGCCTGCGCCATCGCCTCCACGACCAAAACGCCCGGCATGATCGGATATCCCGGAAAGTGGCCCTGGAAAAACGGTTCGTTGATGGTCACATTTTTGATCGCGACGAGGCGGGTCCGCGGCTCGAACTCAACAATTCTATCGATCAGCAAAAATGGGTATCGGTGAGGAAGGAATCCCAGGATTTCCTGGATGTCGAACGTCATTCTCTGGCTCCAGACAGCGTGCAGGACAGCGCCGTGCACTCGTCAGCGATTATATCGAAGCCAGTCTTCGGTTTGATTGGGAGCGCGAGAGTTGCCGATCGCCCGTTATTTCTTGATCCGGCTTGTGGTCGAATCGATGTTCCAGAAGTCGGCCGGAAGGTCGCGATTGATCTCGACCTTGGAGATGTAGAACTGGCGCACCATCTCGTCGTTTTTGAGCCGCGTAATGCTGAAAGGCGTAGGGAAGCCGTCAATGGTGTGGTAATCGTCGTACTCTTCGGTGTCAGTGTTCTTGTCTTTATAGAGAGGGTCGCGCCATTGGAAGCTCCGGCTCAGAGGCAGGTGTGTCTGCTCATCCATCTGAATGGTGATCGAGTCGTTTTGCGGCGAAATCAGGGTGACCTGCTCGGCCATGTGCCGCTCTGACATCTTCTGCCCTTCGTAGACCAGGATCGTATTTGGATCCTTGAGCCAGACCTTGATGGCTACTTCAATGGAGTGATCTCGCCGGCGCAGAAAATCGTCGACGATGTCTTTATCGATGGCCTTCTTGCCGCGATAGGTTACTTCCCATCCGGCGCGGCCGACGTAGAACTCGACGACGTCGCGATGCTTTGTGACCTCGATGCGGTCCTTGTCTGGCCAGACGTGATAATTCCACAACTCCGTGGTTCCAAGATCTGGCTGCCCGTGAAAGAACGCTGCGATGTGTCCCTGCTGCATCACGTTCTTCTGGTTGAGCCACGCGTCGCCGCCCAGGGCCTGTACCATCGCCTGCAGCGCTGCGCGCGCCTTTTGGGCGTTTTTGGCTGCGTCGTCGTCGGTCTGCGAGCGCGCGGCCTGAGGCGTCATCAGCATCGCCAGCGCCAATGTCGGAAGAATGTATAACCACTTCGCTCTCATCATTCGTTCACTCATCCCACCAGCACCGCGCCCCCATTGACGTTTAAGACCTCGCCCGAGATGAACCCCGCGAGCGGCGTGCACAAAAACAGAACCGGCCCGGCGATTTCGCGCGCTGTCGCCGCCCGGCCTACAGGAATTCCCGCGGCGATCCCGGGTCCCAGCTTTGGGTCGTCGAGGGTCGCGGCCGACATCTCCGTTGCCACCCATCCCGGCGCAACGCAGTTCACGAGGAAACCTCGCGGCGCCAACTCGCTCGACAGGCTCTTTGTAAGACTAATCAGCGCGCCTTTGGTCACGGCATAGTCTGCGTGCAGCGCCTCGCCTCGCTGGCCGGCGGTTGAGCTGATCAGCACAATATGCCCTTTTGCGCTGCCGGCCCCAACCGGCGATGGTCCCTGCAACTCCATCTGCGTCACGGCGGCCTGCACCAGCCCGAAAACCGAGTCCAGATTTACCGCCAGGGTGCGACGCCACTGATCCTCGGTCATCAACTCGATGGGGACGTTCTCGGCCTCCCATACGCCATGGTTGGCCACGAGCACGTCGAGACGGCCAAAGGCCTTGACCGCGGCATGCACCAGGCCCCAGCCCTCGGCAGGAGTGCTCAGCTCCTGCTCCACGCCCACACAGCGCGAGGCTCCTCCACACTCGGCCATGAGTGCATGAGCCTGCTGTTTTGCCTGACGGTAGCTGAAGACCACTCGCGCTCCGGCAGCCGTAAACAGCCGCACCGTCTCGGCGCCGATGCCACGCGACCCGCCCGTAATGAGGGCAACCCGGCCCTCCAATGTCAACGACACACCAGCCATAGGCTCAAGCTAATGCATCCGCGCGAAAGTTGTCGAGAAGTGCGGCCGGCAGAGCCGCCAAAGGTCAGTTGGGCAAAGAAAAGGCGGACCTTTCGGGCCGCCTTTTTGTGTTGACTATTGCTGCGTTATGCCTTGGCCAGGACCGGTGCCGCGGCTGCTGCCGGCGCGGATGGGTTGAGCCGCTCCCGCACCATCTCGTGGCCGCGGGCGAACAGCTCATCAAGCGGCAGCTTGCCCGCTTCGACTTCGGCAAGGATCGCCTTTTGCGCGGCGTACTCTTTGTTCACGATGCCGGCTTTGGACTGCAGCATACGCCAGGCCTTGCGACGTTCTACGCAGAACATGACCAGCTGCCGCGAGAGCGCACGATACTCCACTTTTCCGTTGTCTTCGTACTTAATATAGACACCGAAATCGGGAATGTAAGCGCGGTGGGCGGGGTTCAAATAGCGCCGGTAGACAATGTCCTGCTGCGTGATGCGCACCAGCATGTTGTCGAGGTGGATCATCTTCTCGGCCTGCTCGGGCTTGATCTTCTTGAGGTGGTTACGGAAGCGCGCCTCGGTGGTGCACCAGTGCGCGACGGTGTAACGCATGGTTTCGCCGGTCGACTTCAACTTGGTCTCATACCAATCGAGATCGATGGACGGATTGCCCTTGATGTCGAGCGCTTCCTGGTAACTCTCGCCCTTGCGCATGTCGAAGACAAACTCGGGCGCACCGCGCGAGTCGCGAACACGCTGTGCCTGGTGGAGAGCCATGTCGTCGGGCACGCCGTGTTCGGGCTGGCAGGTGGTGAAGCACTGTAGGAACATGGTGCCGCGATACTCGAGGCCATCGAGAATTGCCCTGTAGAGTTTGGGTGCGTTGGCCATAGAGACCTGTGCGACAAACGCGGAGCCGTGCCCCGCGAGGAAGGTCTCAGCGACCGTCTTCTTCTCAGTGTTTTTGCCTTGTGTTGCGGAGCCGAAGACGTTCATGTCGTTGCCGCCCAGCATCGGTGTCGAGTCAGAGTTCTGCCCGCCGGTGTTGGAGTAGACCTGCGTGTCGAGCATCAGGGCTTTCACATTGGGGCGGTTCTGCAAAATCACCTTGGACATGTTCTGGTAGCCGATGTCGCCCATGCCGCCGTCGCCGCTGACTACCCAGACCTTGGGCAACTCGACGATTTCCTGATCCGTCATCAAAGCATCAGTGAAGTGCGTGAACTCGTAGAACTCGCGATCGGAGATCACCTTTGCATCGCGGGTCAAGATCATGTCGGTCAGCCGCTCTGGCAGCACCGAGCGCCGCGCATGATCAACGATGAAGCTCTCGCCCATCAGCCAGCCCACGGTGATGCCGTCCTGGAAGAGCGAGTTCATCCACGGATAAGGATGCGGATTGTTGGGTGCGGTCGAGCCATACACCGTGTTGCAGCCCGTGTGCGCGGCCATCGCCATCACGCTCATGCCGTTAGCGAGCCTTCCATCGACGGGTTGCAGATTTTTGTGGTTGAATGCCTCGGTCAAGAGAACCGCAGCAATCGCTTCGACCAGTTGGGCATCGGTGATGGTGCCGTGTTGCGCTTCATAGGCCGCAATGCGCGCTAGTGAATCCTTGTCGTCTTCGCCGCCGAGGCCCATGACGAGGTGGAGCACCGCCTGGCGCAGCAGTTTGTACTCGGCTTCGTTCGACGCTTTCAAAGCTTCGAGGCGCGCGACGCCGGTCTTTTCAAGCTGTCCAGCCTTGGCCACGAACCTGTCGCTCTTGGCGTGATAAACGGGGCGCATATAGGCCTCGGTCACCGCGGCAATTGAGCGCAGCACGCTCTTTTCGCCGCAACCGGCGCAGGCTCCATCGCCCGCCACCAGCGCGTCGTAGTTGGTGCGCACCATCAGCATGTTGCGGAGCGTAGCGGTCTTCGAGTCCGCGGGGTTAGCCGCGTTGAAAAGCCCGAGGTACTTCTGCGATGTGTCGGGCAGCAGGTTCATGAAGGCCGTGCCGGTCTCGTGCTCGGTGTTGACCTCTTCGGTTTCCTGCACCATCTTGAGCGCCATGTGGTCGCCGCACGCCGTGACGCAGGCCGCGCAGCCCTTGCACAGATCCGAAACAAAGATCGAGAAGATGCCGCCGGTGCCCGGCGCTTTACGCTCTGGCGACGAGAAGATGGCGTTGACCTTTTGATAGGCCATCGGCACCTTATCAATGATGTTGTAGAACTGAGCCTTCGCTTCGCTGGAGAAGCCGTCGACGCTCTCCGTCACTTCGCGAATGATGGTAGGCAACGGCGTGCCTGTCTTGATTTCCGCGAGCATACGCGCTCGGGTCTGCTTCTCGATCTCCGGCACCTTGGCCAGCATCCTGGAGCGCTCGGCCTCGTCGCCCACATAGCGCGAAACCGCCATCGTCAGGATCGTGTTGAGGTCCTGCGACGTGTTGGGAAGCGCCGTATCCGGGCACACCGAGATGCACTCCATGCATTGCGTGCAATTCTCAGCGATGTAAAGCGGCGTCTCGCGACGCGCAACATATTTCGAAGCCGTGTCACCGGTTGCTGCTGCGATCACACCCATTGCCGCGAGCGGCGTAGCGGGCTGATCGTAGCCGTAATGGGAGCGGAACTCGGCGTCAAACTTGGTAATGGTGCTGATGGGCGTTCTCGGTCCCTGTCCCGCAGGCACAGGTGTCGAGCGGCATCCGCCGGTGCTGCAGCCACCCGCACCCACCGTCGCCATTTCGACGATTGGCAGCAGCGCCTGGCCACGCAGGCTGGAGCGATCGGCCGCGCTCAGTTCGCCGATCTTGATCTCTTTGACCAGTTCGAAGCCCTGGATCATCACTTCCATATTCGATTGAACGACGGCGTCGCCCAGCTTGCCGAACTTCTTTACGTATTGCTTGTGCACCACATCGCGATATTGCTCCTGCGTGATGCCAAACTCCTGCAGCAGGCTGCTGACCGCGAAGAACGCGCCCAAGAATGCGTTGCCCTGCATGCGGAGTTGCAGATCGGCGCGGTCCGTTGCCTTCTTTGCAATGGCAAAGCCGGGCAGTGTGAAGACGCGAATGTTTTTGTCGATGATCTGCTTGCGCGCCCACAGAGGAAGATTCTCCCACGCGCGCTCGCCTTCTTCTTCGGACTCCCAGACAAGGCTGCCGCCCTCTTGCATGCCGTCGAGCGGATTGGTGTGGGTGAAGGCCTTGGGATCGCAACAGAGAACGACGGTCACGTGGCGCAAGTCGCAGTTCACGCGAATGCGGTCTTTGGCCGCGACCATGAAGTAGCTGGTGGGCGCGCCCTTCTTCTCTGAGCCGTACTTCGGGTTGGCGCTCACGTGAATCACTTCCTTGGGATTGCCGAGGGAATCAGTGAGTCCGTCGCGCTCGTAGAGCAGGTCGTTGAGGTCGCCGAGAATCGCGCCGAGATTTTTGCCGGTCGTGATGGCGCCCCATCCACCGATCGAATGGAAGCGCACCGCAACCGCGCCCTCAGGGAGCAGCGACGGCATTTCATCGCCGATCACGCTGTAAGGATGGTCGATACCCAGCACGAAGAAGCTGACGCCGTCGGCGGCGGTTTTGCCGTCTTTGCGTGCGCGGCCGGCTGTAGCGAACTCGTATGCGCCAATGACGTGCTCGGGCCTGAAATCGCGCGATCCTAGCCCATAGCTGCCGCCGAAAATATTGGGCAACTCGCTTGGCGAAATCGCCGGCAGGCCTTCGGTGGCCGGATGCCCCTCGTACTGCACAGCCTTTGAAAGAGCCGTGCGGATGTCGCGGCCCAGAGGATTGTCGCCGGAGAGCGCTTCGTCGGTCCGCTCCAGAATAATGACGTTCTTCTTGCCCTTGAGCGCCTCGACCAGAGCCGCCTCGGGGAAGGGCCGGATCACGTTGACGTGAATCGATCCCACGGTGATACCGCGTGTCTGGCGAAGATAATCCACGGCGGCCTCGATGTTCTCTGCGGCCGAACCCAGCGACACAAACACCGTGTCGGTGTCGTCGGTCTTATATTTGCTGATGAGCCCGTAGCGACGGCCGGTCAGCTCGGCAAACTTCTCATAGGCTTCCTCCAGGAAATGGAGAATCGGCTCGGCAAAGTTGTTGCGCCGCGCCACAATGCCGTTCATGTAGTGTTCCTGATTTTGTACCGGCCCCAGCAGGATGGGGTTTGTCAGGTCCATCATCTTGGGCACGCGACGGCGGGTCGGCCCAAACAGCACGCGCTGCGCCTCGGTGGGGCAATCGATGATGTCGTCGGGCGCGCCGAGGTACTCGCGAATCAGCTCAGACTCATGCTTGTAGAAAGTGCGCTCAAGATGGCTCGTCAAAAAGCCATCCATGATGTTCATGCCCGGCGTGAGGCTCAGCTCGGTCACGCGCCGCAAGATCAGCGCCTGGTCGGCGGCCTGCTGCGCATCCTTGCCAAAGAGCATGATCCAGCCGGTGTCGAGCGCTCCGTAAATATCGTCATGGCCGCAATGGACGTTGAGTGCATGCTTAGTCAGCGCTCGAGCGCCCACCTCAAGGACCATCGTCGAGCCCTTGCCCGGGGCGTGATAATACTGCTCTACGCCGTAGACCACGCCCTGGCCAGAGGTGAAATTGACGACGCGCTTGCCGCAGACAGAGTGGGCAATTGCGCCGCCCTGCGCCGCATGCTCGCCCTCGGTCTCAATAGCGATCGTGTTGCCGCCGAACACATTCAAATGGCCCTCGGCATAGGCCTGCTGGAAGAGCTCGCCGCCCTCGGTTGAAGGCGTGATGGGATAAAAAACTCCCGCATCGGCGATGCGTGTCTCGGTGTGGTAAGAGACGAGCTGGTTGCCGTTTGCGGTGACCCGGATGCCGGGATAACGAGCTGTTTCCGCCATGATTCCCCCTCTACGTTCGCAGTTAATTTCTTTTCCGTTCAGCGCCGCGGATCACGAACCTGGTCGTGAACCCTGTTTGCCCGATCTGCGGGCGGTGGGACTCGCGCAATCGCTGATCGCGCCCGATCCCGCAAGTTATTCAGGCGCCGCTTGAATTGATTTTGCGCGCGGCGCGTTGTTGAGGCTGTTGACGACTTGATGAAGCCGCCCTCGGTTAGAGAATGCAGATCAATCGATTTGCCAGCTGCCGCCAGCAATTTTGAATACCGGTTGTTCCTGCAAGTCTAATCGGCAAAGCGGACAACCGGAAATCCCAGGGGAAGAATCCCGGCAAACTATGGCCAATACCAGTATGCGCTTTTCCTGGATAATTTGGAGACGCCATATCGCATAATGAGACAGAGACTTCGAGCGGGTTTCAGCGCTTCCGTGGTCGTCTTTGCCGAGCGACTCGGACCGATGGTTCAGGGCGGCACTATACTTGGACTGATCCTTTCGCACCCATGGCCGCCGACTCCACTTCCGCGAGGCATCCGCAACCCAATCAGCAGTTTGCCAGCTATCCGAGCCTGCGAGGGCGCGCTGTGCTCATCACGGGCGGAGCCACCGGGATCGGTGAATCGATGGTGACGCACTTTGCCCAGCAGGGCTCGCGGGTCGCGTTCGTTGACATCGACGATGAGCCGGCTAGGAATCTTGTAGAAACGCTGGCGGCTTCCGGCTGTCCCGCGCCGCTCTATCTTCATTGCGATCTGACCGATGTCGCCGCGCTGCGATCGGCTGT
>Ga0181537_10001807_pt1 | contig 19344 bp, 15 predicted proteins | sample PEATcosm2014_Bin_39_FD_119765 | JGI IMG/M metagenome (GOLD analysis project Ga0181537, IMG submission 119765) | Peatland microbial communities from MTU Mesocosm Facility, Houghton, MI, USA - PEATcosm2014_Bin23_10_metaG | ecosystem: Environmental > Terrestrial > Soil > Wetlands > Peat | place... | reverse complement strand
ATAGTCCTGATCGTGATCGGGCGACGCGGCAAATGCGCCGGTGCCCATCAGCTTGTTGCCGGTCATGAGGTGAGGCCGCTGGCCGGCGCCGCATGGCGTCCCGCTGACGAATTTCCAGCCCCGGTCGGTCAGGAAACGATGGTCCGCTCCGGCAACCAGCTCGGTGCCGCCTTCCAAGGTGATCCGCCAGGCAGGCTTGATCACGCTCCAGTGAGCCAGTACGCGTGTCCGAACGTAGCGCCGATACCAGCCCACCCTTACAGTGCCGTAGATCGCGTCTCCGACACGAATATCAGCAATCGGCCGCGTCGTCCCGTCCGCCATCAGGATCGGCGTGTTGCCACCTAGGCAATAAGTGCAACCATGCTCGCATCCCCTGTACGGATTGATCGACTGCTCGAACGGAATGTCCGGCGAGTCGTTGCGGGTGATGATCGAGCGCGCTGCCTCGGGACGCACCTGGGTCGCGATCGAGTCCGGCACCTCGTCGCGATACCAGCCGTCATCCACCGACTCGATCGCCGGCTTCAGGAACCGCGGCTGCGGATTCCCGGTTGCCCCTCGCCCCTTGTAGACCGCCATGACGAGTACTGTATATCCATACAGTACTCTCGTAAATAGCCCGGACCGGTCGCCTACCGGCGCCTCAGCCCGCCAGGAACATCCGATACGCCGGGTTGGCGCTCTCGTCGGTGTACGCGTAGCGCAGATCCTGCAGGTGCTGCAGGAACAGCGCACGCTCGGCCTTCGGCACCTGGATGCCGGCCAGCACGCGGCCGTAATCGGAACCGTGGTTGCGGTAGTGAAACAGGCTGATATTCCACGACGTCCCGACCGACTTCAGGAACTGCAGCAGCGCGCCGGGTCGCTCCGGGAACTCGAATCGATACAGCAGTTCGACCATGGCCGCGTCCTTGCCGGAGGCTGCGGCCGTGCCTGCGGCCGCGCCGGTGCCGGTGCCGGTGCCGGTGGCCGGGGCCAGGGCCGGGGCCGGCGCCAGGCCGCCGATCATGTAGCGCACGTGCAGCTTGGCGATCTCGTTGCCGCTCATGTCGGTCACCGGGTAGCCGGCGCCGCGCAGCTGCGCGATCACCGCGTTGGCCTCGTCCTGGCCTCCGCTAAGCGCAAAGCCGACGAACAGGTGCGCGCGCTCGCTGCCATTGAAGCGGTAATTGAACTCAGTGATGCTGCGCTGGCCGAGCGTCTCGCAGAACTGCAGGAAGCTGCCCGGTCGCTCCGGGATTTCCACCGCCAGCAGCGCCTCGCGATGCGCACCCAGGTCGGCGCGCTCGGCAACGTGCCGCAGCCGGTCGAAATTCATATTGGCGCCGCTGTTGATCGCCACCAGCCGCTGATCGCGGATGCCGGCGCCGACACTGGCGCTGCGTTCCAGGTAGCGCTTGATGCCGGCGACCGCCAGCGCGCCCGCCGGCTCCTGCACCGTGCGCGTGTCCTCGAAGATGTCCTGGATCGCCGCGCAGATCGCGTCGGTATCCACCAGCACGACTTCATCGACGTAGCGACGCACCAGCTCGAACGTCTCCTCCCCGACCCGCCGCACCGCGACGCCGTCGGCAAACATGCCGACGCGCTCCAGCGTCACGCGCTTGCCGGCCTGCAGCGAGTGATACATCGCCGCCGCATCCTCCGGCTCCACACCGATGATCTTGACGCGCGGATACAGCGGCTTGACGTAGGCGGCGATGCCCGCGATCAGGCCACCGCCGCCCACCGGCACGAAGATCGCGTCGAGTTCCCCACCGGTCTGGCGCAGGATCTCCATGCCGATCGTGCCCTGGCCGGCGATCACATCGGGATCGTCGAACGGATGCACAAACACCATATGGCGCTCGCGCACCAGCGTCAGCGCGTGCTCATAGGCGGCGTCGTAGACATCGCCGTGCAGCACCACCTCGGCGCCCAGGTCCATCACCGCCTGCACCTTGATGCTCGGCGTGGTCTGCGGCATCACGATCAGCACCGGGATACCGCGCTGGCGCGCCGCCAGCGCCACACCCTGCCCGTGGTTGCCGGCCGAGGCGCAGATGACGCCGCGCGCTGCGATCGCCGGCGACAGCTGTGCAATCTTGTTATACGCGCCGCGCAGCTTGAAGGAGAATATCTGCTGCAGGTCCTCGCGCTTGAGCAGGATCTGGTTTCCCAGCCGACGCGACAGCCGCGGCGCGGCGTCCAGCGGCGACTCGACGGCAACGTCGTAGACACGCGCCTTGAGTACGCGCTGCAGATAGTCATCGCTCATCAGCGGAAGCTTAAGCCATTCCCGGCGGCGGCACAGCGGCTGGCGGCGCCGGCACAGTGCCTGGCCGCGCCCGCGCGTGACCGCGCGGCGGCCGGGCAGTTCAGCGGCTGGTGCTCGGCGCGCGCTCGGCCGGGTTCCTGATCACGAAGCGAAACTCGCTCTTGCCGAGCGTGACGATGTCGCCTTCCTTGAGGGTGCGGCGGTTGACGCGCTCCGAGTTCACATAGGTGCCGTTGGTGCTGTTGAGATCCTCGATAACGGTCTTGGTGCCATACAGCAGCACCACCGCGTGGTGGCGGCTGATGAATTCCGCGTCGATGCGAATATCGTTGTCCGGTGTGCGACCGATGGTAGTGCGTCGTCCCAGCAGCTGCACGATGCCGGTCTCGCCCTGGGTGCGCACCAGCATGCGCGTCGGTTCGGCATCGCCCAGGTGCTCGAGATTCTGCTGGATGTTGCCGAGCACCGCCGCGCTGCTCGCGGTTGCAGTCTCGAGCCGCTGGATCAGTGCCTCGCGCTGGTCGAGCGACGCACGCACGGCCTCGAGCTGCGTGCGCAGATCGCCGATGTTCTGGGCCTGCGTGCGCACCTCCGCTTCCAGAGCGACGTGGCGTTCCAGTGCAGCCTTCTCCGCGGCCGCTGCCGCCAGCTGTTGCTGTTCCTGCTCGGCACGCATGGCAATCGCTTCCGCCTCCAGTGTCGCAACCCGCTGCTGCTCAAGCTTGATCTTGCCCAGCAGATCCTGTTCGCGCGCCGCGTGCAGCTTGATACGTTCGGCGACCTCGCGCTCCAGCGCCGCCACGCGCTGCGCGCGCTCGCTGATCACCGCCTCGCGATCGCCGAGCAGCGCATCGAACACCTGGCGGCGTCCCTCGAGGCTCTGCAGATTCTCGCGGTAACGCTCGGCGTGCGCCCGGGCATGCGCCAGATCGCTCTCGACCACGCGCAGGCGCCGCGCCTGGGCCTGTCGTTCTTTAAGGCTAGCACTGGCCGAGGCATCGTGCGATTCGATTGTGGCATGCGCCGCAGCCGCTTCCTCGCGCGCCGCCTTGACGTCGGCCCGCAGCGTCTCGAGCTCGGCCATAGCCGCGGCGTAGTCGCCGGCGACGGTCGCGCTTTGCGACTCCAGCTCGGCGATGCGCCGGTCACGCAGCCCGACCTCGCGCTCGAACATGGACAGCTGCTCGCTCTTGCGATTCAGCAGCTGCTCGAGGTCGCGCAGATTGGCCGTCAGGTTGCCAAGATTGCTCTCCAGCTGCCCGCGGCTCTCGGTGACCGACGCCAGATCGGATCGCAGTGCACCAATTTCCGCATCGCGCAGGCTCTGCGCGACGCGCTGTTCTTGTGTTTGCTCGTCGTCGTGCGCCAGGTCGGACGCCGCCGTGAGGGCTGCACTGTGTCCCAGCCCTGAGGCTCGCATCGCGGCCGGGGACACCGTCCAGGTGTCGGTCGAGCTCATCGGGTCGTCGGCCCCGATGATGGTAGAGGCGCCCGGCAGTACCGGTAGCTCTGCGGTCTCCTCCAGGTCCACCGGGGTCGGGGTTGTCTCGTATTGCTTGGCCATCAAATCACCTTGATCGGGCCGGCCTTCAGGCCAGTCCGAGAAAATTGCGCAATTGCATCGCCTGGCGTTCGAACTCCGGGCCATCGTGCCCGCTCGCGTCCGGCGCCCGAAGGTCGATCACCAGCGAGGGATGGCGCAGCATCCGGGTCTCGCTCCTGACCGACTCGGTATCCGGCGACAGCACCACGCGTCCGACCTGCATCGGGCGCTGCTGGGCCAGCGCCAACCCGATCGCGACACCGCTCTCGTGCGCCAGAATATCCACCTGCTTTAATAACATCGAGTCGATCAGATCGCCCAGCGCTGCCGCCAGCTCGGCGCTGCCGGCGTGTGCCGGTGCCGCATCCGACTCACCGCTACCCGGCAGATCCGGGGCATAGACACAGCGGTCACGGCCCAGTGGCTTCAGCAACGGGCCAAAGAATCGTCCCGAACCCGGGGCTCCGGCAATACACAACAACGCGGTGGCCTCATCGAATCCGCCGCCGGCCGGTATCGCGTAGTGCAGGTGCAGCTGGCCGTAACGGCATTCAAAATAGGCGCGGCGTACCCGCGGCTCGGTGGGGGCAGGAAGGACGGCGCGTTGAGCTCTAACCATGCAGCGAATCACCCTGGTGTGAGGCATGCGCCGCCCCGATTGGCGGCGCGCGGCGCGCCGTTTTGGCGTGCCATCTGGGTTCCATAGGGGGCCATTATTCCTCAACACGCCAGCGCGCCATGCGACACACTGCCCAACTTCTGAGATGGCCTTAAGTCGCCGCGCAGCGGTGCCGGGTTCGATGCCAACGCAGTAGCCAGCCGCTGGCGCCGGCGCGATTAGACATAATCAACTGTGGATCTGGAGTTTCCGATCCGATCTAGCGTTTCTGATCCGGATCGGCGTGGAAGTAGTGCAGGAAGCGATGCACTACCGGCGCGAACATGACCGCGGTGGTTGCCAGTACCGCGATGCCCGAGTACAGCGCATAGGTGCCGGAAAAAAACTTGCCGGCCCAGGTCGCAGGCGTAGCGACCGGACCCATTCCCGAGAGGATCATCGCGGCATTCTCGTAGGCGTCGATCCATATCAGTCCGACGAACCAGTGGTAACCGGCCATGCCGGCCACCAGCGAGACCGCGATCAGGACGAGACCGACCGAAACGCTGGCCGCCAGCCGGCGCAGGAAACGCCGCCGAGGCATTACTGGCTGTGACATGCGCTCGTACATGCGCTCCCTCGGAATGATTGCCGATGACTGCCGGGCTGTCCGCCTACTGTGCAACGGCGACATTTGCCGATGCAAGGGACTTCGGGGCTGCGGTTGACGCGGGCGGGCGGCGGGTGTTCGGATGCCCCGATGCCCTCAATACGCGTACCGTTGTTCGCCATTGTGCTGTGTGGCGCCCTCGGTCCGCTCCGCGCACAGGTGATCACCGAGTCCGGGCCGGCCGAGGACATGCGTAGCCGGCTCGAATCGGCAGCGGCGCAGGAGCAGAGCGGCACCAGGCTGCCGTCGGACCAGCAGCTCGAAGCCGCGGGGGCGCGCATCGGCGACATCGAGATCCGGACCATCCAGATCTTCGATCTGAGTGACCCGGCCGACGACAACTGGCTGTTCCGCACCGCCAACCGCCTGCACCCGCGCACCCGCGAATCAACCATCGCCGCGCAGCTGCTGTTTCGCCGCGGCGATCTGTATTCGCGGCGCCTGCTGGACGAGACCGCGCGCAACATACGCCAGCGGATCGCATTCGTGCGCGAACCGGAGATCCGTCCGATCCGCTATCACGACAATGTCGTGGACCTGGTGGTGGTCACGCAGGACGTCTGGACGCTGCAGCCGGGCGTCAACTTCGGCCGCAGCGGCGGCACCAATACCTCCAGCGTCGACTTCTCCGACTCCAATTTCCTGGGTTACGGGAAATCGATCGAAGTCGGGCACGGCGAGAACGTCGATCGCAGCTCGACGTTCCTGCTGTGGCAGGATCCGGATATCTGGGGCAGCCATTGGACCGATGGCGCGCTGTACGAGAGGAATTCCGACGGCACCGTCTGGGCGCTCGGCGCCGGCAAGCCGTTCTACTCGCTGGAGACTCCATACGCCACCGGCGGCGATCTCGGCTACAACCATAGCGTCGTCACCCGCTATCGGCTCGGTCTGCCCTATGATGCCTACGACGATGAGCGGCGCACCGGGGATCTGTTCATCGGCGATGCGTTGTGGATCGGCGACCGCTGGACCGAGCGCCTGATGCTGGGTTGGCGCCTGGATCGCAATCACTTCACCCTGGCTCCGGACGCGCCGCTGCTGGCACCGCTGCCACTGGACCGTACGTTGTCCTACCCGTTCGCGCGCATGCAGTGGATCGAGAACGACTACGACACCATGCGCAACCTCGACCTGATCGCCCGCACCGAGGACGTGCATTTCGGCCTGGACTTGAGTGTCGGCTTCGGCGTGGCGACTCCGGACTTCGGCGCCGACCGCCACTCGCTGATCGCCGACACCGAGATCAACTACGGCTGGCGGCTGAGCGAGCGGCAGGATCTGTTTCTCGCCAGCCGGCTTGCGACGCGCGTGGAGGACGGCGCGCTGCACGACGCGATCGTCACCTGGTCCTCGAGCTATTACCTGACCACCAGCGCACTCACCCGCCTGTTGGTGCGTTTCAGCGGTGACTCGGGCCACAACCTGGACGGCGATCATACGCTGCAGCTTGGCGGCGATACCGGCCTGCGCGGCTATCCGCTGCGCTATCAGAATGGCAATCAACGCGCGCTGGTCACGCTCGAGGAGCGGCTGTACACCAATTATTATCTGTTTCGCCTGGTCAATGTGGGTGCCGCCGCGTTCTATGACATGGGCCGCACCTGGGGCACGACGCTGGTGCCGACGCCGCAGCTGGGACTGCTGAAGGACGCCGGCGTGGGATTGCGGCTCGGCAACGCGCGCTCATCATTTGGCCGCGTCATCCACATCGATCTGGCAGTCCCGCTGGATCGCAGCGCGAGCATCAGTGCGCTGCAGTTCCTGGTCAACACCCAGCTGACGTTCTGAATTGGTCCTGGAATGGTCGAGATATGGTTATAAATTGGTTTTGATTGGGTCGTCTCTCGACCAGCGAGCGACAGCGGCTAGAACATGCCTGAAGGGTCGATCTCGCCGGGCGCCACGCCCTGCGAGCGCGCGGCGATATGGTCACCGGTGATCATCGCGTCGTAACCAAGTCCCGGTCCGACCATCGGATAGACGCCGGCGTCCGGATCGATGATGACCTCCAGGAACGCGGGGCCGCTGAAGGCCAGGAACTGCGCGACCATGTCCGGTACGTCCTGCTTGCGCTCCAGGCGCCGCGCCCATTGGAAGCCGTCCGCGGTCGCCGCGCGGATGAAATCCTTCTTATGCAGCGACTTGTCACTGCCCGAGAGCCGTCCCTTGAAGAACAGCTTCTGCCACTGCTTGACCATGCCGTCGCCAAAATTGTTCAGCACCACGACCTTGATGGGCAGGTCGTAGGTGGTCGCGGTCTCCAGCTCGCCGATGTTCATGCGGATGCTGGCATCGCCGTCAAGATCGATCACCAGCCGGCCGGGGTTGGCTACCTGGGCGCCGATCGCCGCCGGCAGTCCGAAGCCCATCGTGCCCATGCTGCCGGAGGTCAGCCACAGCCGCGGTTCGCGGAAATCGAAGAACTGCGCGGCCCACATCTGGTGCTGGCCGACGCCGGTGGCAATGATGGCTTCGCCGCGCGTGTGGCGATTGATCTCTTCGATCACGTAGTACGGCTGCACCAGTACGCTGTCGCGGTCGTAGTTCATCGCGTGGGCGCGGCGCAGTTCGGCCAGTTGCGCGCGCCAGGCGGAGAAATTGGCGCTGAAATCCGTGCCCGCGCCGCACCCGATCAGCGCCCGCAGTGCGTCGGGCAGCAGCCCGACATGGCTCCAGTGCGTGCCCTTGACCTTGTTGATCTCGGCCTGATCGACATCCAGGTGCGCGATGCGGCGCGCATTGCGCGCGAACTTTGCCGGATCTCCGGCCACGCGATCGTCGAAGCGCGCGCCCACCGCGATCAGGAAATCGCAGTCATCGGCCGCATAGTTGGCAAACGCCGCCCCATGCATGCCGAGCATGCGCATCGACAGCGCATCGGTGGTATCGATGGCGCCGATGCCCATCAGCGTGGTCACCACCGGTATGCCAAAGGTGTGCGCGAACTCGCTGAGCGCTGTCGCCGCGGCGCCGTTGATGACGCCGCCGCCTGCATAGATCAACGGCCGCCTCGACTGCGCCAGCAGCTGCAGGAATTTCGCTGCCGCCGGTTCCGTCAGCGTGCTCGCATACAGCTCTCGCAGCCGGGCGCGGTAGCCGGGAATCGCCAGCCGGCCCTCACCCTGGAACACACCGGTGGCGGTCTGCACGTCCTTGGGGATATCCACCACCACCGGACCCGGCCGGCCGGTGCGCGCGATCTCGAACGCGGTGCGCATGGTCGCCTCAAGGCGCGTGGGATCGGTGACCAGCAGTACGTGCTTGGCGATCGAGCCCATCAGCGAGGCGACCGGCGCCTCCTGGAACGCGTCGGTGCCGATCGCCGCCCGTGACACCTGGCCGCAGATCACCACGATCGGCACCGAATCGGCCATGCTGTCGCGCACCGGCGTGACGGTGTTGGTGGCGCCTGGTCCGGAAGTCACCATGCACACGCCGACCTTGCCGCTGGAGCGGGCGTAGCCGGCTGCCATGAACCCCGCCCCCTGCTCATTCGCGGGCACAATCAGCGGTACCTGGCGACCGCCACGGCTCCTCTGCGCCTCATTGAAGGTAAAAATGGCATCGTAGGTCGGCAGGATCGCCCCGCCGCTGTAGCCAAAGATCGCCTCCACGCCCTCGTCCGCCAGCACCTGGACGATCATCTCCGCCCCGGTCATGGCCTTGCCGGCCAGGGGATGTTTGCTTTCAAGCGCGATGACTGCGACGTCTTTCATGGTGAATCTTGCGGCCAGAATAGCCGAGCCGGCCCGCAATTGGCTATTCTGGATGGCCTGCCAGTGCTACCCCCCGACCCACGCGAGACCCATGCGACACATCATCGGCATCCTGCTGCAGAACGAGGCCGGCGCGCTCACGCGTGTCGCCGGCATGTTCTCCAGCCGCGGTTACAACATCGAATCGCTGTCGGTGGCCCCGACCGACGACCCCACGGTGTCGCGCCTGACCCTGGTGACCAGCGGCTCGGAGGCGGTGATCCTGCAGATCGCCAACCAGCTGAAGAAGCTCATCGACGTCGTCAGCGTCGAAGACATGACGCGCGGGGAGCACATCGAGCGCGAGCTGGTGCTGCTGAAGCTGCGCATCGATCCGGCGCGACGCGACGCCGTGCGCGGCTATGTGGCCCGCACCGGCGGCCGCGTGCTCGATCCCTCGAGCGAGTGTTTCATCGTCGAGCTGCTGGGCAGCGAGGCGGAAATCAACGGCTTCATGCGTGAGCTGGCGACGCACGCGGAGCTGTTCGAGGTGGTGCGCAGCGGAGCGCTGGGCATCAGCCGCTCGCAGCGCGTGCTCCGAGTGGTGGAGTGACAGCGATGACCGGCCAGGACAGGCAGCGTGGTATAGAGCGAATTTTTAATTAATAAAAATTCGCTCTATACCACGCTGCCTGATATTGCCCGTAATCAGTTGTCGCTCCCACTACCCGGGAGCAGGATGCACGCGCCGGTGGTGCGCCGCGCCTCCAGGTCACCGTGCGCCTGCGCGGCGTCCGCCAGCGGGTAGCGCTGTCCGATGTGCACCCGCAGTTTCTTCGCCCGCACCAGCGCGAACATCGCGCGTGCCGCGGCATCGAGCGACTTGCGGTCGGCGATGTAATCGAACAGGGATGGCCGTGTCAGGAACAGCGAACCATGGCGCGCCAGTTCCAGCGGCGCGATCAGCGGCGGCGGACCCGAGGCGTTGCCAAAGCTCACCATCATGCCGCGCGGCCGCAGGCAGTCGAGCGATTCCCCAAAGCTGTCCTTGCCGACCGAGTCATACACCACGTCGGCCATGCGGCCGCGGGTGTAGCGGCGCACCGACTCGACGATGTCGTCGCGACCAGCCAGGAACACCTGGTGGCAACCCTGGCGTTTTGCCTGTGCGATCTTGGCCTCGCTGCCGACGATGCCCATGACTTTCGCGCCCAGATAGCGCGCCCATTGCGTCAGCAGCGAACCGACGCCACCGGCCGCGGCGTGGATCAGCACCTGGTCGCCGCGGCGCACACGATAGGTACGTCGCAGCAGGTATTCGGCCGTCAGCCCCTTGAGCATCAGGGCGGCGGCCGCCTCGTCGCTGATGTCGGCCGGCAGCTTCACCACGTGCTTGGCGTCGATATTGCGCCGTTCGCTGTAGGCGCCGGCAGCAGCCATCACATACGCTACGCGTTGACCAACCTTAAAGCCCTGCACGCCGCGTCCGAGCGCCACCACGACGCCGGCGGCCTCGCGGCCCGGGGTTTCCGGCAGCGGGCGCGGATACAGGCCGCTGCGATCGTAGATATCGATGAAATTGACGCCGATCGCGCTGTGGCGCAGCTGCAGTTCACCGCGTCCCGGCGCCGGCACCTGCTGGGGCTCCCACTTGAGCACCTCGGCGCCGCCGTGCTGGTGGAACACGATCGCATGGGATGACTCGGTGCGCACCCGCCGGATCTTACCGCAGCCCCGCCGCCGCCGAGCGCCTGGAGTGCCGTCTTTGGAGAGCCGTCGCTTTTAAAGAGCCGCCGCGTCAGTCTCGCCGGTGCGAATGCGCACCACCCGGTCGATATCGGTAATGAAGATCTTGCCGTCGCCGACCTTGCCGGTCTTGGCAGCCTTGAGCACCGCTTCGACCACCTGGTCGACCAGCTCGGAGCGCACTGCAACTTCGACCCGGGTCTTCGGTACGAAATCCACGACGTATTCGGCGCCGCGATACAGCTCGGTATGGCCGCGCTGGCGGCCAAAGCCCTTGACCTCGGTCACGGTCATGCCCGACACGCCGATTTCCGACAGTGCCGCCCGGACGTCGTCCAGCTTGAAGGGCTTGATGATTGCGGTGATCAGTTTCATACGAGCGCTCCCGCCTCCGTTCTTGTTAGTTCCGCCATGTAGTTCCGCCACTGCGCCGAACCTGAGGTGCACCTTTCGTGCCACTGGCCGCGACGCCAATGTGGCCGCATAAGCGCTCCAGGAGCCTTGCAGACGCCATGCGAAGGCACCAATTCAGCGCCGGGCAGGCGAATATACGCCCGCCGCCGGTGCTTTTTGCAGTGTTCGACCCGCTGCGCGGCGTCGCATTGATGCGACGCCCATAAAAGGCTACAACCCATGCATCTGATCAATAGCAAACCGCGCCAAGCTGGAGGCTTCGTGCCCGGCGCCCTGGGGCGGTGATACGGCCAGCCTATGAGCGAGCAGGGATCATCGGCAGACCGACGACGACTACTGAAGCTGGCCGCAGCGGCCCCGCTGTTGGCACGCCTCGCCTCGGCCTCCGAGGCTGCAGCGCAAGCCACGTTGCCCGCCGAGGTGGCCGGCATACGCTTGCCGCGCTCGGAGCTGGCGCTGGCAGCGGTAGCATTCTCCCAGCAGAATTGTCCGGACTTCCTGTTCAATCATTGCATGCGCAGCTTCACGTTTGGCGCGCTGCTGCTACAGCGTCAGGCACGGCGCTTTAACGTTGACACCGCCTTCGTGGCCTCAGCCCTCCACGATCTCGGTCTGCTGCAACCCTTTGAGTCGGCTCGCGACTCATTCGAGATCGACGGCGCTGACGCGGCGGAAAAGTTCATGTTCGGGCACCACCGATCGGCTGCCGAAGCCGATCAGGTGTGGCACGCCGTCGAGCTGCACGACGGCAAACGGGCGCTGACGGCGCGGCAAGGGCCGGAGGCCATGCTGGTGTCCCTCGGCGCCGGGGCCGACGTCTACGGACCGGACCCAGGGCAGCTTGAAGCTCGGCAGATTGCCGAAGTGCTGGCAGCGTTTCCCCGCCGGCAATTCAAGCAGCGATTTAGGTCACTGCTGATCGCGCATTGCGAACGCAAACCGAATTCACAGCGCGCCACCTGGCTCGAGGGCGTGTGCCGCGCGCACGCACCTGGCGCGGAGGCAGATTCGGTCGAACAACGCATTGCCGCCGCCAATTTTCCCGAATAGATTCGGGCGAGAACTTGGCGCGGCCCAGTCTGATCAGGCGCAGTCAATCGGAACCTTGCCGGTCCGGGCAAGTACCCAGAATTTCGAGCGTGCGCGAATCCCGCTCGCCGGCGAAGTATTTCTGCAGCGCCGCGCGGAAAAGCGGCTGCTCTGGTGCGACTTCCGCAAACAGAGTCATGCAAGAGCGGAATTTCTGATCATCCGGGAAGCCAAAGATCTGCGTGACGCTTCGGCCCTCGATGTCCAGCACCAGCTGCGTGCACTGTTTGAGGCGAGCTCCGAGCACGGGATGCTCATGGTATGCCCTCCCTTGTGCGCGGGATGAAATCGCGTAACGTCGCGCCATGCTGCTGGATCCCAGTCCCTGTATTTGGGGGAACACAAACCACATCCAGTGGCTTGCCTTCTGGCCGGTGCGCAACTCAGTCAGGACGTCTTCCATGACGAGGTCCTGGGCGGTGATGAAGCGAGCCAGATTGAAGTTATCAGGCATCAACGGTCACGTCAGAGAAGCAACCCACGTGACCAATGAATCGGCCATCTCGATGCGCACTTCCTCATCGGTGCGTCCGCTTCGTACCAGAACGTGAAATGAATGGTCGGCGTCTGAAAGGACCTTTAACGTCGCGAATTTCCCCAATCGCTTTACCAGACGACGCATTAGAGTCAGATCGGCCAGCGCATCTCGTGTACCTTGCAGAAACAACATCGGAATCTCGACCTGTCTAAGATGCTCGCCACGTGCACTGGACGGCCGATTCGGCGCATGCAGCGGAAAGCCCAGGAATGCCAAGCCGCGAACTCCAGGTAGCGGCGCGTCCGCTTGTTCCTGCGAAGTCATCCGACCCCCAAAGGATTTGCCGCCCGCCACCAGCACAAGCTTTGGCGCGAGCTTGCGCGCTGCGAGCACGGCTGCCCGGACCGTCGCGCGGCATAGCGGCGGCGCATCCGGGCGTTTTGCTCCACGTTCCATATACGGGAATTGATATCGCAGCGTGGCAATGCGGCGCATTGCAAGGTCATCGGCGATCCCGGCGATGAACGGATGTGTCATGCCAGCCCCTGCGCCATGCGCCAGCACCAGGCAGGCTCGAGCACCCCGCGGTCGCAGCATCAATCCTGAAACGCGGGTGATCTCATTGACCTGAATGCTCACGGGCTCGGAAGCCAATTTGGTGTCCGCGCGAACGGTCATGGCGTTTTCTCAATCGCGCTCAAGTGGGCGTAAGTCCCAATCTACGGCGGAAAATTCATCCGCGCCTCGATCGCTTTGAACTGCGGTTCATTGCGGATTGGATCGAGCATCCAGTCGACTCTTAGTACCTGCATGAGCGGATCGTGCTGGCGTTCCGCAGTGGCCAGCCACTGCAGGGCAAGCGGCGTCTTTCCCCATTGCGCATAGACCCTCGCGTAGTTTAATGCGGAGGAATCGCCGGCCAGAGACATAAGCTTAGCAAGCTCTTTGTCGGCCTGCCCTGACTCGCCAAGCGCGTGATAGGCTACAGACAAGAGCATTTGCCGAAAGACTTCATCGAACTGCGTTGTGGCGGACTCGCATACCTGTCGCGCAACGTCGGCTGCCATAGTTTAGCGCATCGAGTGCCACTGCACGCCGGGCTGCATCGACCGCCACATCCCGGCGGCCCATCAAGACTTCGAAAGCGGCAAAGTCGCTTAGTACGCGTGCGTCCCCGGGCGCCAAGCTGAGAGCCCGCTCGATCTCTGGCGCCGCGCCGGCGAAATCGAAATAGGCACTTGTGCCGCCTGATCCGGCTCCAGATGGAGTCGACTGCATTCGCGGGCGGTGGGGGCATGATTGCTGAAACCGCCGCGGGAAATTCGTGAGGCTTGCTCGCCGGGACGGCGACAGGGGCAGGTGTTTCGGGTGAATGCACCCCTGCACATGGCCCGTTTCGCGGCGGGTCTTCGGGTGCGCCTTCTGCCGGCGGATCGCTCAAGTTCCTTTTCTCACTGCCGGAGATCTTTGCCTTATATCCGTTGGCTATCCAGGCTCGGCTAGCGCAACGTCACCAGCAGGTCCTTGGCATCGATCTGGGCACCGGGCTGCACCAGCACCTGCGCCACCTCGCCGTCGACCTCGGCGCGCACCGCGGCCTCCATCTTCATGGCTTCGATCGTCACCACCACATCGCCGCGCTTGATCCGCAGCCCGACCGTCACGCTCACCGTGGCCACGGTGCCCGGCATCGGAGCGCCGATATGACGTGGATTGCCGGGGTCGATCTTGAGCTGCGGCGGGCGCTTTGGCGTCTGGCTGCGATCGGTGACGCGTACCGAGCGCGGCTGGCCGTTGAGTTCGAAGAACACGGTGCGCGTGCCGTCCTCGTGCGGTTCGCTGCGGGTGACGTAATGCACGATCAGGGTCTTGCCGCGCTCCAGCTCGACCTCGATTTCCTGTCCCGGCTCCATGCCATAGAAGAACACCGGCGTCGGCAGGATCGCGACGTCGCTGAAGCGCCGGCGATCCGCGGCATACTCGATGAACACCTTCGGATACATCAGGTAGGAGGCGAATTGCCGGTCGGTCACGGCGCGCTCGGCCTTGTCGCTGGCCTCGGCGCGCAGCCGCTCCAGATCCGCCGGCGGCATATCCAGGCCCGGCCGGCGCGTGCGCGGCGCGGCGCCCTGCAGCACCTTGCGCTGCAGTTCGGGCGGGAAGCCACCGTACGGCTGTCCCAGGTCGCCGCGAAACAGCTGCACCACCGACTCGGGAAACGCGATCTCGGTGTCCGGGTCCAGCACCGCGGCCCGCGTCAGGCCGTTGGTCATCATCAGCAGCGTCATATCGCCGACCACCTTCGAGGTCGGCGTCACCTTGATGACGTCGCCGAACATGTCGTTGACCTCCGCGTAGGTGCGCGCCACCTCCGGCCAGCGCGTATCGTCGATGCCGAGCGCACGCGCCTGCTCCTTCAGGTTGGTGTACTGGCCGCCCGGCATGCCGTGCACATAAACTTCGGAGGCGCCAGCGCGGTTGTCGCTCTCGAACGCCGCGTAACCCTTGCGCACCTGCTCCCAGTAGTGCGACAGCGTGCGGATCTGGTCGGTATCGATGCCCGGATCGCGCGCACTGTAGCGCAGCGCCTCGGCGATCGAGCCGAGGTTCGGCTGCGAGGTCAGGCCGCTCATCGAGTCCATCGCGCCATCCACGGCGTCCGCTCCGGCTGCGATCGCCGCGAACACGCTGGCGGCCGCGATACCGCTGGTGTCGTGGGTGTGGAAATGCACCGGCAGCCCGGTCTCCTCCCGCAACGCCTTGACCAGGTCGTAGGCGGCACGCGGCTGGCACAGCCCGCCCATGTCCTTGATGCCGAGCACATGCGTGCCGGCTTGCTTGAGCTCGCGCGCCAGCCCCAGGTAGTAGTCAAGCGTGTACTTGCGCTCCTTCGGGTTGCACATGTTGCCGGTGTAGCAGATCGCCGCCTCGCACAGCCGTCCGGTCGCGAGCACCGCATCGATCGCGACGCGCATGTTTTCGACCCAGTTGAGGGAGTCAAAGATGCGAAACACGTCGATGCCGGCGGCCGCGGCCTGACGCACGAAGTACTGCACCACGTTGTCCGGATAGTTGGTGTATCCGACCGCGTTGGCGGAGCGCAGCAGCATCTGCAGCAGCAGGTTCGGCATCGCCTCGCGCAACCGCTCCAGCCGCTCCCACGGATCCTCCCTGAGGAATCGCATCGCCACGTCGAAGGTCGCCCCGCCCCAGCACTCGACCGAGAACAACTGCGGCAGCAGTGCGGCGTACGCCGGTGCGATCGCGACCATGTCGATGGTGCGCATGCGCGTCGCCAGCAGCGACTGGTGCGCATCGCGCATCGTGGTGTCGGTCAGCAGCACGCGCTCCTGCGCGCGCATCCATTGCGCGAAGCGCTCGGGTCCGAGCTGGTCGAGCAGCTGCCGCGTGCCGGCGGGCGGCGCCACCCCGCGCGGCACCGGCGGCAGTCGCGGCGGCCGCATCAGCGTCAGGCGCGCCGGCAGCGTGCGGCCCTTGATCTCGCGGTTGCCGTTGACCACGGTGTCGGCCAGGAAGGTCAGGATGCGGGTGGCGCGATCGCGCCGCTCGGGCGAGCTGAAAAGCTCCGGGGTCTCGTCGATGAAGCGCGTGGTGTAGTCGCCGCGCTCGAAGCGCGGATGGGTGATGATCTGGTCGAGGAAGCGCAGGTTGGTGGTGACGCCGCGAATGCGAAATTCCCACAACGCCCGGTGCATGCGCGCGATGGCTTCCTGCGGCGTTGGCGCCCAGGTGGTGGCCTTCACCAGCAGCGAGTCATACCAGCGGGTGATGATGGCGCCGGCATAGGCGGTGCCGGCATCGAGCCGCACGCCAAAGCCGGCCGGCGAGCGGTAGGCGGTGATGCGGCCGTAATCGGGAGTGAAATTGTTCTCCGGGTCCTCGGTGGTCACGCGGCATTGCAGCGCATGCGACTGGATGCGGATCTCATCCTGCGGCGGCACGCCGCTGGCGGGCGTGCCGATGCGCTCGCCGTCGGCGATGCGAATCTGCGCCTTCACCAGGTCGATGCCGGTGGCGCATTCGGTCACCGTGTGTTCGACCTGGATGCGCGGGTTGACCTCGATGAAGTAGAACCGACCGCTGTCCGCGTCCTGCAGGAACTCGACCGTGCCGGCATTGCGGTAGTTGGCCGCGCGGCCGATGGCCAGCGCCGCCGCGCACAGCGCCGAGCGCTCAGCATCGGTCAAGAATACGGCCGGCGCACGTTCCACTACTTTCTGGTTGCGCCGCTGCACGCTGCAGTCGCGCTCGAACAGATGCACCAGGTTACCGTGGCTGTCGCCCAGGATCTGCACCTCCAGGTGGCGCGCGCGACGCACCAGCCGCTCAAGGTAAACCTCGTCGTTGCCGAATGCGGCGCGCGCCTCGCGCCGCGCCACCGGCAGCAGCTCGGTCAGCTGTGCGTCGTTCTCCAGCACGCGCATGCCGCGCCCGCCGCCGCCCCAGCTGGCCTTGAGCATCACCGGGTAGCCCACCTTGTGCGCCAGGCGCCGGCACTCGTCGATGTCCGGCGGCAGCGGCGGCGTCGCCGGCATCACCGCGACGCCCGCAGCCTCCGCCAGGTGCCGCGCCGCCACCTTGTTGCCCAATACCCGCATGGTGTCCGGGCTCGGGCCGACGAAGATGATGCCCGCCGCGGCACACTGCGCGGCGAACTCGGGGTTCTCGGACAGGAACCCATAGCCTGGATGGATGGCGTCGATATGCGCCTCGCGCGCCACGCGCAGGATGTCGGCGATATCCAGGTAGGCGTCGATGGCGCCCTTGCCCTCGCCGACCAGGTAGGCTTCGTCGGCTTTGGTGCGATGCAGGCTGAAGCGGTCCTCCTGCGAGTAGATCGCGACCGTCGGGATATCGAGCTCGTTGGCGGCACGCATGACGCGCACCGCGATCTCGCCTCGATTGGCGACCAGCAGCCGATGAATCCTCTGCAGCACCCGCAATTCTCCGGTAGCTCAGTCTGCCAGGTAGGCGGCCAGGAATTGGTCGAAGCTGCCGCGCTGCGGTCGCTCGAGCGCGTGCTGCGCCTGCAGCGACTCTTCGCCTTCGGCCTCGAACTGCTGCCAGCGCGCCGGGTCACGCGGCCGATCGCCGAGCATCTGCTGCTTGTGTGCCTGCGACATGCGCAGCACCAGCGCCGTGAAGCTCTCGCCGGATTCGCGCAGGTCGCGCAGCAGCCGCGCCGACGGCGTCTGCGCGACGTCTTCGAGCTTCGCCTGCTGCTCCTTCAGCGTGGCGCTGTAGGGCTTGAGCGGGTGCGTCGCGTCGAGCAGCTCGCAGATCCCCTGCATCGATTCGAGCAGTTCGGCGGCCCAGCCATGCATCGGCACCTGGCGCCGATCGCGCTCGAGCGTCAGGCCGCGCGAGCGTCCGTGGCGCGCCACGCGCAGGTGGTTGCGGTCGATGGCCTCCTCCTCGCTGGCGTCGATCGGCGGGCTGGCCTTGAACAGCAGCAGCAGGCAAAACGCCTCGAGGAAATATAACTTTCGCAGGTTCACCCCGACCGGATCGTAGGCGCTGTTGTCCAGTGTGCGCACCTCGACGTACTCGACTCCGGCGCGCGCCAGCGCATGGATGGTGCGCTCGCCGGCGCGCAGCGTGCGCTTCGGGCGCACGTAGCTGTAGTACTCGTTTTCGATCTGCAGCACGTTGCCCGACAGCTGCCGGTACTCGCCGTCGACCTTGACACCCAGCGCTTCGAATGGTGGATACGGCTGGCCCACCGCGCGCCGCAGGTCGGCGAGGTACTGCTCCAGCGTGTTGAACGACACCGCCTCCGCCGCCTGGTTGCGGTTGCGATAGCCGATGTCGCTCATGCGCAGCGAGGTCGCATCCGCTCCCACCAGGCTGTCCGGACCCAGCGGCGTCAATTCCGCGTCCTCGCGTCCCTGCAGGAACGAGCGGCATAGCGCCGGCGAGGCGCCAAACAGGTACGAGACGATCCAGCCATAGCGGCGGTAATTGCGCAGCAGGTCGAAATAGCGCGCCGAGACGAAATCCTGGCCACTGTCGTGCTGTTCGCAGATCTGGGCGTATAGCGGCCAGAACGGCTGCGGCGCCGAGTAGTTGAAGTGCACCCCGGAGATGGCCTGCATCATGCCGCCATAGCGCACCAGCAGGCCGTGGCGGTAGATATACTTGATGCGTCCCTGGTAGGAGTCGCCGAAGCGCGCGATCGGCACCGCCTGGTCGCCGCCCAGGATGCACGGCATCGATGTCGCCCACAGCAGTTCCTCGTCCAGGTGCGCGTACACGAACTGGTGCAGGTCGCCCAGGTACTGCAGCAGCTGCTCGTTGTCGGTGAAGGTCGGCGTGACCAGCTCAATCAGCGCTTCCGAATAATCGGTGGTGATGTGCGGGTGGGTAAGCGACGCACCCAGCGAGCGCGGGTGCGGTGTGCGCGCGATGTGGCCATCGGGCATCACGCGCAGCGACTCGCGCTCGAGCCCGCGGCGCCCGCGTGCGATCAGCTGCTGCTCGCGGCTGTTCACCAGCCCAGCGAGCCGGCGCTCGTACACGCGATCCACCCCGATGCCCGCCATGACCCCTCCATTGCCGCCGGCGCCGCTGCCGGCCCACCATCTTGCCTGCCCGGGCCGCGGCGCCGCAATCCAAGCCGATATGCCCGATTGCCATAAGTGCGGATTGCGCCAGTGACCGCGGCTATACCGGCGTGGCATCCTAGGCGCCAACACCTAAGCGCTGCAGCTGACCGCGGCCGCGTCGCGGACCCGCGCCAAGATACACGGAGACGCATTTCATGCAGATCGGAACCACGACCAGACGCGTAGCGATCATCGGCGGGGTGCGCACGCCGTTTGCGCGCT
>Ga0181537_10001806_pt1 | contig 19347 bp, 14 predicted proteins | sample PEATcosm2014_Bin_39_FD_119765 | JGI IMG/M metagenome (GOLD analysis project Ga0181537, IMG submission 119765) | Peatland microbial communities from MTU Mesocosm Facility, Houghton, MI, USA - PEATcosm2014_Bin23_10_metaG | ecosystem: Environmental > Terrestrial > Soil > Wetlands > Peat | place... | reverse complement strand
TTCGATCGCGTTCGCCAACTGGATCGCTGGTGGTCGGTCGACAACTGGCCTTCCGCTCCACTAGAAGCCCTGATTGGCGTGCGTGCCCGGTCAGCAATTTCATCGAGCGCTGTTACAGCGACAAGCCAACCGTTCGACCTCAGCTTCCAGGGACATGTCATCCACCTCAGGCCAGCCGGCACAGTGCAAACCGGTGCCGCCGAAGATAGCCGCATCTACCTTTCACTCTCCGATTTTTCTGCCTGGACAGGAGTTGAACCATCGACGATCGAAGTCGCCGCCAATGGTTCAGCCGACGAAGTCACGGCGATCATGCATCAGCTTTCTCAGGCCGTGCCTGCCGCGGATGTCCACCCCGTGCGCCAAATCATGGAAGGCGAAGCCCGAGTGCTGGGCAAAACGCGATCTACGCTGGTGGCCGCCACTGTGCTTATCATTCTGACGGCCGGGCTGTGCGTGCTTTCCACGCTGATGGGCTGGGTGTTTGACCGCCGCCGAGATTTCGCTATTATGAAGGCCTTGGGTGCCTCGCAGCGCCTGCTGAACGGCTTCTTCGCCGCTGAAGCGGCCGCGCTCGGCGCTACCGGTGCGGTCGTCGGCTTCATCGTGGGCATTGGAATCGCTGCTTGGATCGGGCGCGTCAACTTCCACGCGCCAATCGGGCCGAGATTCGGTGTTCTCCCCATCGTGGTGGCTGTTAGCATAGCCGTGACGCTAGTTTCCGCAATCCTCCCGATCTCTCTGCTGCGGCGCGTGCAGCCAGCGGTCATGTTGAGGGGTGAGTGAAATGATTCAGATCAACGACGTCACGAAACTCTACCCCACGAAAGAAGCCGCCGCCCTCAGCGGCAGTAAAGACAACGCGTCCATTCACGCGCTCGACCACATCTCCCTGCACGTTGCGGCCGGAGAGTGGCTCTCGATCATGGGTCCGTCAGGATCCGGTAAATCGACCCTCGTGAATCTGATCGGCTGCCTCGACCGTCCCAGCTCCGGCGAAATCTGGCTCGACGGCCAGAGCGTGGCCGGCATTTCCTCGGCGGACTTGAATCGCGTGCGCGCCGAGAAAATCGGGTTCATTTTCCAGCAGTTTCATCTCATCCCGTTTCTCACGGCGGTCGAAAATGTGATGCTGGCGCAGTACTTCCACAGCATGACCGACGAGAACGAAGCCGCCGATGCGCTTGCGCGTGTCGGCTTGGCCGATCGTGCCCACCACCTACCTTCACAGCTTTCCGGCGGCGAGCAGCAGCGCGTATGCATTGCTCGCGCGCTGATCAACGACCCGCGCATCATCCTGGCCGACGAACCCACAGGCAACCTAGACGCGCAAAACGAAGAAATCGTCCTACGGTTGCTCCGCGAATTTCACCAGCAAGGCCGCACCATCGTAATGGTCACACACGATCCCGTCGTAGCCCGGCTGGCCGACCGGCGCATCGAGCTGCATCACGGCAGCATCGCGGCGCAAGAAATCTTTTCCATGGCCGACGAAGAACAGCTTGACGAAGTTCTCGAAGAGCTCTGGGTCCTGGCCGAGCACGGCGAAATCGCTGAAGTCGAACGCATGGAAGTACACGGCGCTCTGCCCGTCAGCCTGGCAATCGAGAAAATGATCGAGATGGAACTGGTCGTCTCCATGCCGCACCCGCCGCAGCCGCACGACCACAAGCCGTTCGTGAATCCTTGCCACGATGCGCTGAAGCCCGTCTCCGCGTCCTCCGGCGACGGCACGCTCATCGTCGAACTCACGGCTCGTGGCCGCGAGCGCGCCGCCAGCATCATTCGCCGTCACCGCCTGGCCGAGCGCCTGTTCACCGACAGCCTCGCCATGGACAGCGAAACCGAAATCGAGCAGCAAGCCTGCAAGTTCGAGCACATCCTTTCGCCAGAAGCTACCGATAAGATCTGCACATTCCTCGGCCATCCCCGCACCTGCCCCCATGGCGCGCCGATTCCTCCGGGCCCGTGCTGCGGACGGACTGTCGAACATTCCGTGATCGCCGTAACCCGCTCCCGCGCGTAGAAGTCATTTCGTAAATGGATGCGAGAATATCGACGGCTCGGCAAGGTGCACGGCTTCAGCCCTGCCGCCCAACTGCCCAGGGCTCCGCGCTTTGACCTCTGCGGTTTCGCTCGGTCCGGCTGGCGCATCCGCAGAACAAATCTGGTCATCGATACAAGCTCTCAGCACTGCTATCATCGAAATATCCGTATGCCCCCCCGCCCTCCCACCATCGGCGTGTTCGACTCCGGTTTCGGCGGACTGACCGTCCTTAAAGCTTTACTTGAACTCATCCCCACGGCCAATTATCTATACTTCGGAGACACAGCCAGGCTTCCCTACGGCTCCAAATCCGTCGAGACCGTCGCCCGCTATGCCGTCGAGGCCGCGCATTATCTCGAGAGCCACGGTGCGGATCTGCTGGTGATTGCCTGCAACACCGCGACCGCACTGGCTCTGGATCGCATCACGGCATCGGCTCACGTGCCTGTGGTAGGCGTGATCGAACCCGGAGCCGAAGCCGCCGCGGCCGTGTCCGCCAACAAAAAAGTTGTGGTCATCGGGACCGAGGCCACCGTGAGCAGCCACGCTTACCGCAAGGCCCTTGAGGCACGCACCCTGCGCGCGCACGAGAAAGCGTGCCCGCTGCTGGTGCCGCTCGTCGAAGAGGGATGGGTGGAGCATTCGGTCACCGAACAGGTCGCTCGCATCTATCTCGCCGAGGCTTTCAGTGACGGATTCCATGACGCCGACGTTCTGGTTCTGGGTTGCACTCATTACCCGCTGCTAGAATCGCTGTTGCATCGCGTCGCCCCCGCCCACGTCACCATCGTAGATTCAGCTGAGTCCACAGCTCACGCCGTGGCCGCGCATCTGCGGGAGCTTTTGCCGCAGGCCTCGGCACCGCCGAAACCGCGCCTGCCTCCCCGCATCAAATTTTTCGCCACAGATTCGGTGGAAAAATTCCGCCGCCTCGGACAGAGATTCCTGGGGCGGGCAATCGAAGATGTTCAGCACGTTGATTTGAAGGAGTAAAGCAGCAACGGCAGGGTCACGCGAAGCGCTTGCATAAAGGGTCGTCCGAGCTTTAAGGTTTAACAGCTGCGAAGCGCAACCGAGTATAGTCCGCCGTCCAGCACCCGTTCGCGTCGCACAGCACTGGCTTGAGCAGCGCCGTAACTTCATCAAGAAATCCGCCACGCTCTCCTTGCGGATGGGGCAGTGCGGCGCACAGCGGATTGGCAAACGTCTCCAGCCACCCGCGCATTCCGGTGGGTAGCGGCGTGGGCCGCGGAATAAGTTGTACGCTTTGCGGCGTAAACCCCACCCGCCGCAGCCGGATTTCATAGTCGTCGACGGTCGGGAAGTACCACGGAATCCATGAGGCAGCGTCTCTGACGCCGCGGCGCTCAAGCGTGGCTACCAGCGCGACGATAATCGCTCCTACACAGGCATGGCCGCCCAACTCGCCCACGAACCTTCCTCCGCCCTTGAGCGCCCGGAATGCGCCTGCGACCGGCGCGTCCGGATCATCCTTGATCCAGTGCAGGACAGCATTGGAAAACACCGCATCGAATTCGTTTTCAAAAGGCAGAGCTCTTGCATCCGCTGCACGGGCGTCAAGGCCGCGCTTGCGCGCAGCCGCAATCATTTCCTCAGAACTATCGATTCCCACCACCTGCGCGCCCAGCGCAACCAGTTTTTCGGTCAGCACTCCGTCGCCGCAACCCAAATCAAGAATACGTTCGCCGGGCTGCGGCTGGAGCAAATCCAGCACAGGTTGCCCAAGCGCAGGCACGAAATGGGCGTTCGCCGCGTAGCCGGCCGGGCTCCACTGCTGCGCGGATGAGGACGAGGATGGAGATGGAGATGGAGACGAGGACGACGTCCGGGATCTCTTTTCTTCTGCTTTCAACATAACAGCCGCACACTCCATTGTTCCCACATCATGATTCCCTTCCGTCGAATCGAGGGCTACGGAAAGGCTCGAGCGCAACTATTTTTCGCCGCAAGATTCGGATAGCGCAGTTCCAGCAAGCAGAATTACAGTAACCAACCATGACTTCGCCGACTCCAATCAAACATATCATCCGACCCTGTTCTGTCACCATGCATCCGCTCGATAACGTCATCTGGCAAGCACTCACCACCCGGCAAACTCACTGCGCCGAAATTTGCGGCGAGGCGCGCTGGTTCCTGCGCGATATCACGCTGCTCAGCGCGTTTCGCGAGCCTTCTGAAAAGTGTTACGCTTCGCTTGCCGAACTCGCCGGACCGGGCGGAACCGCGGCTTTATTCCTGGATGAACCTTACCGTCCGCGCCCGGGCTGGGAGCTTCTCGCCGATCCGCCGCTGCTGCAGATGATCTGCGAAAACGGAAGCTTGCCCGCTTCGCCAGCCGCCGCGCAATCTGCCAAGAATTCTGCCTCGGTGCCCGCCACTCACTCTGCGATCGTCGAGCTCTCTCAAGAAGATTCGCCGGAAATGCTGGAGCTCGCCACGCTCACCAAGCCCGGTCCCTTCGGATCGCGCACTCATGAACTGGGAACATATCTTGGGATTCGCCGCCCAGTTAGTGTGCGAGCTGATGCTCGGATTGGTGAGCGGGTTGATGAGAAAGAGAAGCTGGTAGCAATGGCCGGGGAGCGTCTGAAAGTTTCGGGCCATACCGAAGTGAGCGCAGTCTGCACCCACCCCGAACACACGGGCAATGGCTACGCAGCAATGCTGATGACGGAACTGATGCGGCGCATCCTCGAGCGCGGCGAAACACCCTTCTTACACGTGCGCGAAGATAACCTGCGCGCGATCGCACTCTACCGGCGATTGGGATTCAAAACGCGCCGGCGAAGCCACCTAGCCCTGCTGCGCCGTATTTGATTTTGGGTAGCGCAGCGCTTCTCGCGCTGCGATAAAGATACTCTTTTGATCGCGGCTTCAAACGCTGAGGTTACGCTCCACAGCCTCAGTACAAATGAAAATCCACATCCACTTCAACCGGCCCGTAGCGAACCGGACGGCCATCCTTCATCGACGGCCGGAATTTCCATTTCTTCACCGCTTCAATCGCCTTTTCATCCAGGCCCATCCCCAGACTGGCGCTCACCCGGATATTGCTGGGCGTACCGTCGGGCTCGACAATGATGCTGAGAACGCAAAGCCCCTGGAACTTGGCCTTGCGCGCCTCTTCGGAGAATTCCGGGTCCACTTGCGAAATGATGGCCGGATCGCTCGCTCCTTCTCCACGATGAAACAGACCACCGCCGGTCCCGCCGCCCTTACCCGGCCCAAATCCTCCGCCCTCGCCCGAGCCGACTCCGCCGCCGCTTCCGGAGCCAATGCCGCTTTGCGTGCCCGTGCCGTTTGACGGCATTGTCAAATGGGACATGGGGTCGCCAATGTTGGGCATGTTGTTGGACGCCAGCTTAACCTCGGGAGGAATGATGACCGTCTGTTCAACGGCCAGCTTCGGATGCTCGTTGCGCAGCACCACGGTGGGAGGCGTGATCTGGTCCAGTGACCGCTTGGGCAGCCTGCCTGCCGAAGCCTTAAGCACGTCGCGATCCCCGCCGCCACCGCCGCCGCCCGATATCGTCTTGCCGGCCTTCAGCCGGGGAACATCGGGGTCCACCAGCATCACAGTAGCCTTCGGAGCCGGCGCAGCAGTCACCACGCGGTGAGCCCACAAAGTGCCCCCAACGATGATCGCCGCAATCAGGATGTGCACGCCGGTCGAACCCAGCATGCCGTCTTTTTTGTAGTTGTAAAAGCCCCAGATATCCTTGACCGGTTCAGGCTTCGATTCGAGCTTGAGAGGAGGAAGCTTCTTGGGAAAGAAAAACTCATCCAGCTGGCGGGAAAGTGATTTCCACAGCGGCTCTTCGAACATTTCCTGGGCCACAAGAAGATGCAGCTCAGGCTCTTTCGGGGGGGCGTTCGGATTGATCTCTACAGATCCCATGATTCCTGAAAGGCTCACGTTCACTTGCTTAGGAACGGGCCCGGATGACACTGCCACTGTTCGATGACACTGCCACTCTTACACAGATGAGCAGCGGCGGCGCCAAGTTGCTTGGTTTTGGCCGCCGGATTACAAAGAAGTTACAAAAAAAACCACAAAAAGGCATCCCGCTCGAAGCCGCCTACAGCACGGCCCGAAGGTCTGTGCCTTTCTCAAATTGTACCTCTACTTTCTTACTTTTTGACAGTGCATTTCGTCGTCCTATGTAGTCCTATGGGGATGCATTTTGGGTTCACAGCTAAGAATTGGCACGGACTGGTCCGTTCTCCCGGAAAGGTCGCCGAAGTGACCACAACGGCCAGAAAGTAAATCCCGGCAAACAAAGCCCTTCGTCGTACGAAGCCTGCCTGAGCGAAGTTGAAGCCTGACCTTCGTGGTTCACGCTTTTTTCTTGCCCGCTCGAACTGACCGACTGCCTCCGCGTGGACGTTCCGCGCCACGCTCCCTATAATGAGAGGATTCAATCATTTGAGAGGATCCGACCGAGTGCCGCTCGAACTGAAAGCGACCATTAACCTGCCCAAGACCGCCTTCCCCATGAAGGCCAGCCTGCCCCAGAACGAGCCGAAAATGCTCGAACGCTGGGAGCAAATGGGGATCTACGAGCGCATCCGGCAGGCCCGCCAGGGCAAGCCGAAATACATTCTGCATGATGGTCCGCCTTACACCAGCGGCCCTATTCACCTGGGCACGGCGCTGAACAAGTGCCTGAAGGATTTCATCGTCAAATCCAAGACCATGGCGGGTTTCGACGCGCCCTACGTCCCCGGCTGGGACTGCCACGGCCTCCCGATCGAGATCAAAGTGGACAAGGAACTCGGCGGCAAGAAGCTGCAAATGCGGCCCACCGACGTGCGCGCCGAATGCCGCAAGTACGCGCAAAAGTTCCTCGATTTGCAGCGCACGCAATTCAAGCGCATCGGCGTTTTCGGGCGGTTCGACCGGCCGTATGCCACCATGAATCCGCAGTACGAGTCGATTGTGCTGCGGACGTTCTATTCGTTTTACGAGAACGGCTTTGTTTACAAGGGCCTGCGCGCCGTTTACTGGTGCATGCACGACGAAACGGCGCTGGCCGAAGCTGAAGTTGAATACGAAAATCACACCAGCAGCACGGTTTGGGTGAAATATGCGCTGCTGGACGATCCTGCGAAGCTCGATCCAGCGCTGGCGGGGAAGAAAGTTTCAACCATCATCTGGACCACGACACCGTGGACGCTGCCAGCTTCCATGGCGGTGGCATTCCATCCGAACGAAGAATACGTTGCTCTGGAATCGGGTGGCGAAGTTTACATCGTTGCTTCGAGGCTCGCCAAAGATACGGCCGCGAAGTGCGGACTCGCCGACCCGCGCGAATTGGCTCACTTCCCCGGCCGCAAGCTGGAGCGGCTCAACTTCCAGCATCCATTTCTCGACCGCAAGATTCTCGGCGTGCTCGCCGACTACGTCACCATGGACACCGGCACTGGTGTGGTCCACACTGCTCCTTCGCACGGCGCCGAGGATTTCGCCACCGGCGTGAAGTACGGGCTCGATGCCACCAGCCACGTGGACGAAAAAGGCATACTGCGCGATGGCTTGCCGGAATACACTGGCCAGTATGTTTTTAAAGCGAATCCGATCATCGTTGAGCTGTTGCGCAAACGCGGAGCTTTGCTGCATACCGAAAACGTGGAGCATTCCTACCCGCACTGCTGGCGCTGCCATAATCCAGTGATTTTTCGCGCGACGGAACAGTGGTTCATCTCGATGGAAACGCCGATGCCCGGCGGAAAATCGAAAGATGACACCCTGCGCACGCGCACCCTCCAAGAAATCAAGACAGTGAAATGGGACCCGGCCTGGGGTGAAGAGCGGCTTTCGAACATGATCCAGACCCGCCCGGACTGGTGCATCTCGCGACAGCGCGTGTGGGGCGTGCCCATCGCCGTATTCTTATGCGAAGCCTGCGGCAAGCCGCTGAACGACCACGCGGTGAATCAGAAAGTCGTCGAGCTTTTCAAACGCTCCGGAGCGGACGCCTGGTTTACTTCCGAGTCGGACACGATTGTTCCTGCGGGAACAAAATGCCCGCACTGCTCGGGCACGAAGTTCGAGAAGGAAACTGACATCTTCGACGTGTGGCTCGAATCTGGCGCGAGCTACCTGGCGCTGATTGACGACGAGCCGAGTTATCCCTGGCCGTCCGATCTCTATCTCGAAGGCGGCGACCAATATCGCGGATGGTTCCAGTCTTCCCTGCTCTGCGCCATGGGCACGCACGCCACGCCGCCGTATCGCGGAGTGGTCACGCCCGGCTGGACGCTCGATGAAAAAGGCCAGGCCATGTCCAAGTCGCGCGGCAACGACGTGGATCCAGTCGACATCGCGGGACGCCTGGGCGGAGAAATTGTGCGCTTGTGGACAGCGTCCGTTGATTTTCGCGAAGACGTGGTCGGTTCGGAAACGCTCATGCAGCGCGTCGCGGAAAATTATCGCGCGATCCGAAATAATCTTTTCAAAAATGCGCTCGGCAATCTTTACGATTTTGATCCGCAAGCGAATGCTGTTCCATTCGAGAAACTGGAGGCGCTCGACCAGTACATGCTCCGCCAGACTGCGGCTCTGGCCCGTGATGTACGCACCTGGTACGCGGACTTCGCTTTCCACAAGATCTACCACCGCGTGAACCATTTCTGCGTGGTTGACCTGAGCGCATTTTATTTCGATGTGATCAAAGACCGGCTCTACACCTACGCCGCCGGTTCTGCCGGCCGCCGTTCGGCGCAGACTGCGCTGTGGCGCATCAGTGAGGCGATGGCGCGCCTTCTGGCGCCGATCCTGAGTTTTACTTGCGAGGAAGTCTGGCAGCATCTGCCGAAACTGACAGACCGACTGGAGAGCGTTCACCTCGCGGAGTTTCCCGGCCCGCCGGATATCCTCGGAGATAAATCTGTCTCGGAGGAAGACCCGCAGCAGCAACAGGATTGGGCCACTCTGCTGGCGGTGCGGGAACAAGCCATGAAAGCTCTGGAGGAAGAGCGCAACAGCAAGCGGATCGGCAAGAGTCTGGAAGCGCAACTCGTAATCACTGCGGCCGATCCCGCTTACTCAGTTCTCGCTCGCTTCAAAGATCAGTTGCGTTATCTGTTCATCGTCTCGGCGGTGGCGCTGGTTCAAGGTTCGGGCAACGGCAGTGGCGGAGTTCACGTTGAGGTCAAGAAAGCTGACGGCGCAAAGTGCGACCGCTGCTGGAATTATTCCGTCCACGTCGGCGAAGACAAAACCTATCCCACAATTTGCGAGCGCTGCAGCGCCGTGCTGAAGGAACTCGAGCCTAACGGCTGACATTCGCCGACGACCCACGGATGACCCACGGATGACCAAGAACGCCGCGCGCGCCACCCACTTCTTTCTAGCTCTCGTCGTTGTCCTGCTCGACCATTGGACGAAACACCTCGCCGCAACCCGCATCGCGCTTTATCGCCACGTGCAGGTCATCCCTGGCTTCTTTCGGCTCACCCACACCGAGAACAGTGGTGCGGCGTTCAGCCTTTTTGCCGATCATCCCGCGCACTGGAAAACCGAATTGCTCATCGGCTTCTCCTTGGTCGCGATGGTGATCGTCCTCGTTCTGCTGTGGAAGCAGACTCGCACGCTGACCGTTTCCGGCATTGCGCTGTCGCTGATTCTCGGCGGAGCCGCAGGAAATCTATGGGATCGCGTTACGAGCGGCCACGTCGTGGATTTTTTGCTGTTCTACGTGAGGCAGTATCAGTGGCCGGTTTTCAACCTGGCGGATAGCTCGATTGTGGTGGGGGCGGGATTGCTTGTAGTGGAAATTCTATTTCACAAATCGAGCGCGGACGAAACAGCGAGCTAGCCTCAGCGGCTGAAGCCGGAAACGCCGCAGCATGCGATGGCACGGCTGAAGCCGTGCCCTTCCCGTTTTATTTTAATCCGCGTGAATCCGCGCAAATTCGCGGCGAAAATGTTTTTACGGCGTCCCGTAAAGCTGCTTGTACAGACTCGCATTCCGCAAGATCGCCTGCACGTATTCCCGGGTCTCGGTGAACGGAATCGACTCTACGAATTCCTGCGGATCGCGGTACTGTCCCTGCCCCGCCCAATCGGTCACGCGCTCGGTGCCGGCGTTGTAGGCAGCGAGCGCGTATTCCAGAGCGCCGCTGTAGCGATCGACCATGCCGCGAAAATAGCGCGTGCCCAGCTCCAGATTCACCGCGGGGGTGTAAAGCTGGCTGGGGTTGTAACGCTTTATATTTTCCTGCTTGGCCACTTGTTTTCCAGTCTTCGGCAGCAACTGCATCAGTCCGACGGCGTTGGCACGCGAAACCGCGTTGGGATTGAACTCCGACTCCTGCCGGATCAACGACGCGACCAAATAAGGGTCGAGCCGGTTGTCCGCGGCGTAGCGCTTCAGGTCGGCCCAAAACGGCTTGGGGAATAACGCTTCCCAATACGCGCGCGGCAAATCGGGCAAGTCGACCGCAAAGTAACTCGGCGCCGTGCGTTTCATGAGCTCAATCGCGCGGTCAAACTGGCCATTGTCAGCGTAGAGTTTTGCACTCTCGGCCGGAGCCCACGAACTTCCCGCCGCACCGGGTGCAGCTTGCAATTCGCGTACTGCGAACTCGACCAGCCCGCCGTTGCCGAGCAGTTCCGCTTTTTGCCAATGCAAATCGTCGGTGGGCGGGTCGGATTCCTCAACTTTTTCTTTGCCATCGAGCGCGGGCACGTGGTCAAGCAACGTGTAGTGCTCGATCAGTTCCGCCGACGCAGGGAGCGCCTTCAGCCGCTGCCGGCCCAGGTCCGCATAGTAGTAATTGAGATAGCGTTGGGAAAGTTTCTGGTAGAGCGCCCGAGCCAAGCCCAGCTGCTGATCCTCTTCCGCCAGACGCGCCCGCCAGTATAAAGCCGCCGAAGTTTCTCCACCCGTGGGGTAAAGCGTGATCTGCTCTTCGAATAATTTTTCGGCATCGGCGTTGCGGCCCTGGCGCAACGTCAGCCACGCGGCTCTCCAGTGTACGTACGAAGCGTGCGCGCCGGCGGGATAACGCTGCTGCAGCTCGCGATAGGTGGCGAGCGCCTGATCGTATTCGTGGTGTACCAGATGTAGATTAGCGGCGGAGAGCAAAGCCTGCTCCAGCCACGGATTCTGCGGAGCCACGCGCAGTTCATTCACGGCGTTGTAGAAGGCGTCGTTATTGCCCGAGGACCATTCAATTTCGCTGAGGATGAAGAATCGATGCTCGCGCTCGGGATCGCCGCTCGCGGCCAGCAGCGCCAGTTCGGTGCGGGCTTCGCGATCGCGGTTGGCATGATGCAGCGCGTCGGCCAGAGCGATCTGCGTTGCCGGACGGTCGGCGGGGCTCGAAGCATTCAGCAATTCACGATACGCATCGACGGCATCGCTATAGCGGTGCGCCTTCATCAGAAGATCGGCGCGCGTCTTCCGTTGTTGCGCTGTCACTGGCGGCGATGACGGCAACTTTTTTAGTTCCGCGTAAGCGGCGTCTGCATCCGCGCTGACAGGCATGTTGTAGTAGACGTTGGCCAGCGCTTCGGCGGCTTTGGCATTTTCTCCCAGGGCGGCGTAGGCCTCGCCGATGGCGAATTCAATATCCGCGCGTGCGGGAAGCCGATCTTTTTCGAGCAGCGCGGCGGCGTCGGCTGCACGGCCTTCGCGCACCAGAGTTTGCGCATAGGCCAGATGTGCATCACGGACCAGCAACGAATCGGGATGCGAGCGGTCGAAGTCCGCGAGCGTGGCCAAGGCTTCCGCGTCACGTCCGGTCTGCAGATACGAAGTGCCGAGATAGTAGTCGACGTAGTCACCGAGGTCGCCAGCCATGGGCTTGGCGCGGTTCAGGGGATCGATGGCTTTGGCATATTCGTGGTCGATCACGTGCGCGTAGCCATCGACCAGCCAGGCCAGCGCTCCGGCGTCTTCTTTGGCATGAGCTCGGGCGAACGCTTCCACTCCGGCATAGGCGGCGGGAGTGCGATCCTGCTCGAGTTGCTGGGCCATGGGACGCAAGCTGGCCGATGCCACGAAAGCTTGCCGCATGCGCCGCACGCGCGGAGAAATGGGTCCGCGGCGTCGCTGCGCGATGGCTACGCGACGGTGTGCGGTGGCGGAATGAGTCTGGCTGCCGGCAGCTCTTTTCGGGGAAGTCGGACTCGCGCCCGCAGGCTTCGCTGGTTTCGCTTGCGGCTTGGCTGACTTTGTGGTCGATGATTTGTCGGCGGGTGCGGTGCGAGACGCGGGCTGCTGTGCAGCGGAAGGAACCGATGAATTCGGTGGAGAAGATTGCGCAGGAGAAGCTTGTGCTCCGGAAGCTTGCGAAGGAATCGCCCAGCTGACTGAACGCGCCCCGCCCAGCAGCCCGCATACGACACCAACCGCGATCACCCACCACAACTTGAGACTGAATCGAACCACTTTATGTTTGCCGCACCGAGCCGCGCCCAAGACCCTGCTCAAACCATTTTACCGCTTGAAGTTCGCACCCATAATCGAAATGTCGTCTTCGGCTAGGCTGCGAACCAATTCTTGCTGAAAATAATTGCCGGAGTTCGCGATGGTCGAGCCGTAACGCTTCTGAAATGTCGACCGGCTTTTTTCGATATCATCCTTCATGCGGTCGTAAAGATCTTTGTGCTTGCGACCCTCGGCAACCTTCGCCTGGTTATAAAGCTTGATCTCATCTACCAGCAGGCGGGCGAAGCGCTGCGCCTTGCGATGCGTGTCCGCATCCTCAGCCGAAAGGCCGGCAAAGGGATCGGCGGCTGTCGCAGGCGCCGCTGCGGCGGACGGTGCGGCATGAGCCGACGAAGCCACTTCCACGAGTTCGGGCACTGGCTCGGGTTCAGGTTCCGGCATGGCAACCGGGACGTGCTTGGGAGCATGCCCGGCGATGGGAGCATGCGAGGCGAAAGGGTCGGCAAATGAACTTACGGTCTGCACCGGAGCTACGACGTTCGGCTCTGGCGCCACCTCAGCAGTCTCGCGCTGCTGCGCCTGCTTGCGCAGAGAAACTACTTCCAGCCACGCGCTAGTGGCCATCACCAACACTTCCAGTGAAGTACCGTCGAGCACTCCGGTGGCGCCGCCATCGGCGTAGACCAAAGCCGCCACTTTATCTTTAAGCACCAGCGGCAGCACCAGCACTTGTTCATTGGCGGGCGCGCCAAAATGTTCCACGAAGCGGGCGCCCATCTCGGCGATGTTGGCTGGGGCTACTACGCGATTCTGATAGGCATGAGCGACCGGCCCGGCGTGCATATCAAGAACGAAATCTTTCAGCGAATCGTCGTCGGCGAAACCGCGGCCTTGCCATCCCGTGGCGGTTCCGGCCTTCACTACAAATAACGCAGTCCGGGCACAATGCCCGCTTCCACCTTCCACCAGGGCCCGGAGAATTTCTTTTTGCGTGGTGCCGCTCTGCACTCCGGCCACGGCCTGCACCAGCAGCTTGGCAGCTTCTCCGCCCACCCCCGCAGCACTGGGAGCAGGGATCGCCTCGAGCACCCGTTGCATAATTTCCGCCTGCAGCCGGGGAACCTGGGTCGCGAAAACCTGCGCGACGGCCTGCTCCACCGCTTGCTGCACTTGATTATTTTCTGCCATCGTCAGAATTCCGTCTCTAGCTTCGCCCGCGCTTAGTCAATTCGCGCCACAAATTCCTGAGCTCTCGCGACGCCGTTTTTCCGTAGTCAATTCTTCGATCGGCAATGTTGCGCCGCAGTCCCAGTATCCCAGTGCACTCCCCGGAAACACCGTCCCTTAAGCGCTGATTATACGGCACTTGTGCGGCGATCTCACGGTACTAACGTAACTCCCGGCTTGGGCACGAAAGGCATCTCTGCACTTTATCGCAAACTTTTCCTTCCGCCTACGTCTAAGCCATTGGGCAAACACCTAGGTTACCAAGTAGAATAACAGTTTGGATTTTTCGCGAGCCGCGTTGTCTGAAAATACTGCATCGCCAACACTATGAGCGCCATCGAAAACAAATTAGTAGGGCCTGTCAGCGAAGAGCTGGCGCTGGTGCAGGCGGCCAAGCGGGGCGACGACTCGGCTTTCGAAGAGTTGGTCCGGCGTTACGACCGCAACGTTTTTCGCATCGCGCAACACATCACGCAAAACCGCGAAGACGCGGAAGACGTGGTGCAGGAAGCTTTCCTGAAAGCCTACGGAAATCTGGCTCAGTTCCAGGAGCAATCCAAGTTTTATACCTGGCTGGTCCGGATCGCAGTGAACGAAGCGCTGATGAAGTTGCGGCGCCGGCGGCCGGAACGTACCGTTTCTCTGGATGAGGAGATCAAGACTGAAGATGATTCTCTTCCCCGCGAAATCGCGGATTGGAGCCCAAATCCAGAACAGCAGTATAACCAGTCTGAGTTGCGCGAGATTTTAAGCAAGACCATCCAGGGCCTGCCGCCAGGCTTCCGGACGGTGTTCGTGTTGAGGGATGTGGAAGGGCTGTCGACCGAGGAAACCGCCGCCGCGCTTGAGTTAAGCGTGCCGGCAGTCAAATCGCGATTGCTGCGGGCTCGCCTGCAGTTGCGCGAACGCCTCGGACGCTACTTCCAGAAACGCGAGAGTGGAGATGGCAACCAGTGAAATGCTCTGACTTCCTGCAGGAGCTGACCAATTATTTGGATGGCGTCCTCGATGAGACCACAAAGACCGAACTGGAGAACCATCTCTCCTGGTGCCACAACTGCTACGTGGTTTGCGACACGACTAAGAAGACCATCCAGATCTACCGCGATTCTCTTCCCTACGAACTCCCCGACGACCTCCGCACCCGTCTCCGCTCCGCCATCATGAGCAAGTGCCAGCAACAGAAAAAGCGCGGACCGCAGAGTGTGTAGCTTTTAGCTGTCGTCGATCGCACACTCCCCAAATCCTGTCATCCTGAGACCAGCCTGGCGATACGCGAAGCGAATTGCCAGACGAAGCGAAGGACCTGCTGTTCGCCGGCAGCAGCCTCCGGCAACCGAGGAGTTCTCTCTTTGCTCTGGATATGAGCGCAACTGCCAATCCGCTTGTCATTCTGGGAGCCCGCGTCTTGCTTCGCGGGCCGGAAAGAACCTGTCCTCGGGGCGAACTCGAAGGAATCTCAGTCTCCTCAGCTGCCGCGCGCCAGCCTTTGACCTTTTACCTTCGAAAACCCCAGCGGCAGGGACTTGCGGGGCGCGGAGCCCCAGTATTACGCGCCATGAAACGTTTTTCATCCTCCCGTAACTATCTCCAGTACAAGGGTTTCAGAAGCTTCCGCGCTCTGGGCCAGCGGTTCGACGAAATTCGAAACCCTTTGCCTCAAATTCGAATCTAAGGATTTAAGTGTAGACGCGTGCTCCGAACCCCGTAGTTTATCTCGTGGATGGGGCGCGCAGCAGTAGATGTCTAGTGCTAAGAGCACGGGGTCTGAAAGGTAGAATTATGATTGCAAAATTAGTAGATACGTTTTTCGGCTGTCGCCACTCCCGCTACAGCTTTCCTGTGACCATTCGCGGAGCGGCGCGCCGTCCCCCGGCCGCAGCTTTGACCGGCACCTACGTAGCGTGTCTGGATTGCGGCCAGGAGTTTGCCTACGACTGGCAGGAAATGAAAGTAATCACTTCTCCCGAGCGCCATCGCGAGCGCGCCGCGCAACTGGCCAAGCACGCCGCCTGAAGTGGCAACCGTTCGTAGAGACGTAGCCTGCTACGTCTCCCCGGCCAGCATTTCGGATGATGGAAACAGAGACGCTCCCAAGCAACGTCTCTACGGCCGTCCGTTATAGCACGGGCAATGCAGCCCGCCCCTGAGCGAAATCGCAGCGCGCCGCCCAACGTCCCTCATCGAGTCCTGCTCACAGACTTTCCGCCCGTGGGCTTTGCCGCGAAATACCCCCGCCGAGCCTGCAGCTCAAACTTCCCCGCAGCATTCAACGTCACCTTTAGCTTGTGGAATTTTCCGTCCAGTTTCTGCGGTGAGAACCCGAGAACGTAAAGGAAGTCGGGAACGCCGCCAGTGCGTCGAAAGCCTTCATCAAGATTATTGTTATTGTGGAAGAAGACCCCGCCCGTGCTGCTGGCCAGTTCCGCCATCACGTCACCTCGCGCTTGCCCGTCCGCGGTGTCGATCTGAAGCTTATCCGTGTCTGTCTGACCACCGAGGCCGGAAAATCCCAGTGCGTAGAGCCCGCGCGCGTCCAAAGCATTGATCACAATCCCAGACTCCACCGCTCGATTGATGATTTCCGTCACATCCTCTTCCTCATCCTGGCTAATCGCCACAAACCCCGGTGAGACCAGCACAATGCTGCGCTGTCCCGGCAGGATGCCCATCCTCCGAACAACGTTTCTTAGCACTGCCATCGAATTTCTGTTTTCTATGCCTCCAGCATTCAGAACTTCGTGCGCCCTGGCCGTAGCTAAAGCTGCTGCCTGCTGAAGCGTGCCCATTCCATGAAAAGCGCAGACCAGGGCGTCAGCAATGGCGACGCCGGTAGCCGCCGCATCCTGCTTGTTCACGATCAGGTCTGCCATGTAATAGCTGATCGAGGGACAATCGTTCGGAACAACCAGTCCGTGTGGCCTCAGGGCCCGCATCGCGGCCAGCAGCTTCGGACGATCATCCGTGAAATCGACCATCACAGCGCCCGACGTCGTAAAGACCGCGGCGTGTTCTCCACCTGTCAATGCCTTTAAATGGCGCTCGGCTGCAATGCTCGCGCTCGATAGCTCTTCCGAACTGGAATGCGCATCATCGAAAAGGTAAGCCGTGTTACGCTCTGCCTCCGTAATCCGGCCAGTCGTGACCGGCTGTGTCGTCACGGGCCCCTGGTTCGCACCGGTCGTCTTGATTTCTCTCTCCGGCCCCTCCTTCGCCGCCTCCAACGAAAAATGCGTGATGACTTGCGGTTTTCCCTCGTCGAATAGCTGGAAGTTATCCTGCTTCAGGTTGCCGATTGCGTGCCCTTGCGCATCGCGCAAAACCACGCTCACCAGCACCATTCTCCCGCTGGCCCGGAAGGCGATGCGCGATTCGCTCTCATCCGCCGCACTCATGCTCGCACTCGTGTTCGTACTCATGCTTCGTGCGATGGCTTGCTCTTGCGCTCGAATCTGTTGTCGCTGCTTCCGTAAGGCTACGATCCTTCGCACCGTTGAAGCCGTGGCCGCATCCAGCGACTGGTTTCGGTCCCGCTCCTGCCGCGCTTCATCCTCTTGCATGGCTTCATCGCGAATGGAGGCGAACATTGCCTCGCTCTCATCCAAATCTTTCTGCAGAGCAGCCGCATTCGGAGGAACCTGCGCCGCCGGGGCCGACCCCGGTGAGCTGGATAATGGGCTCAACAATGACGGGCTCGATCCCGACGTGCCCGACAATGACGCGCTCGATTCCGCCTCCAGAACCAGGCGGCCCTTGGCCCTGAATTTATGGCAATCGGTGAGCCGCACAACATTGCGCGTCGACTCTCCGTCCGCAAACGCGGTAGAAGCGCCAAAGCTGGTCGGCAACACGAATACCGAGCCATCAGCAAACGCAATGTTTTCGTAGTCGATCTGCAGGCTCGCCCTGGTGAGGGCAAAGCTCTTGGAGAACTCTTTCGCAGTCGATTCAAAACGAAGCACCTGGCCGGTTTTCTGATCGATCCACAACTCGCCCTCATAAGGCGGAGCCACCACCTGATCCGCGGCGTGCAGCCTCCACAGCGGCTCGTTCTGCTTCGTGATGCGGTAGGTAAAGACCCACGCGGTGTGCGTACCCGATATGCTCTCTCGGGCAAACTCGAACACCGCCTGATTCCGCAGGTTGAAAATCGAACGCAGGTTGCCGCTCCCGAACTCCCCCGTGGACCAAAGGCCAGTGCTCTGCGCGGCCTCGATCGTTGCTGGCCTGCCATTCACCTTGATCTCGTCATAGGATTCCTTACCGTCTTCATACCTCACCGTTGCGGTGATCAGATCATGGGGCGCACGGCTCTTGCCGCGATAGCGTGATGCCTCCTGATGGCAAACAAAGTTCGGCATCTTCTCCGCCAGGTTCATGACGTACTCGCAGACGCCCGGTAATGCGTCGGCATGCGGAATGCCGGATGGCAGCCATGCGCAGAAGTTGGGAACGAGCATCGCTGCCCCGTCCTGCCTCGGAGCTGAAGCTGACTTTTCGGCTTGACTCGCCGCTGTCCGGGATTCCGTCCGGGATTCTCCAGGCGACAGAGGGCCAGCCTTTGCGATGTCAGCAATCGCCTTGCCTGCTACTTGTGAAATTGCCTCCCAGACCACCGCTTGCAGGGATGTCGTGTCCTTTCCCTTCACCGAGCCAATCGCGAACGTCGCTCCGTCGACGACACGGGCTAGCCGATACTCCGCCGTGACCTCGAACATCGGAATCGTGTCGAGATCGGAAAGGTTGGGTCTCTGAATCGAAGACGTGTCTGCCCGTGTCACCTGCGCGGAGAGCACGACCCGGCATCCCTTTTCCTTCGCCTCCGCAACCGCCTTGCTGCCCCACTCAGTTGCCAGGGCCACAGCCTCCAGGGAAAAGTGGATCTTGTTGTCGGGCTTCTGACGGTCAGATTTCTGATTGTCGAGCTTCTGACGCTCGGGCTTCTGATGATTGAGCGCCTTCACCAGCCGGTCTCGCGTCTCGGTTGGCGAAACCGTTTTGTCCACGCCAAGCGGCACGGTCACGCCCACGCGAACCACCATGTCCTCCTGCGCGACAGACAAAATGGGCGAGGCGCAGACCAAGGAGGCGCAGACCATGACGATCAGCGTCAATAGACGGAAGGCTCTCATAACCCGGCCCGAGCGACGCAACGGAGAGCGCCGCTGAATCGACCATCATACCCCCGGCAAAATCCGTTCTGGGATAGCCCGCTGTCCCAACTTGTCGGATACCCGCCAGCCGCACACGATTGCCGGGTGCCTCTTTCTCGCCGGGTGCCCAATTTCTCGCGTCTTTTCGGAGAAAGCCGGCCCTGAGCGGAGCCGAAGGGTGGGAACTCTTTTGTTGCCTTTGAATTTGCTCGTGTAAGGGCGGACGCTCTTGTCCGCCGCTTTTGACCTTGGGTGTCGCGCGGATGTTCGTAGTGACTGACGACAGGCACCTGATGGGGCAGGTGCTTCCCCGGTGTCACCAAGAATAAAAACCGGCAGCCGCAGCCACCGGTTTCTAAACATAATCTGTCGAGCCCTAGGAGTCTGTCTGGAATACGTGAGCATAAACTTGACCTTGCGGTCGAGGTACATTTGAGCAGCACCAAAATCGGAAGCGGGAAGCCGGCGTTACCTCGTGGGTTGCGTTCCTACGCCCGCA
>Ga0181537_10001805_pt1 | contig 19352 bp, 18 predicted proteins | sample PEATcosm2014_Bin_39_FD_119765 | JGI IMG/M metagenome (GOLD analysis project Ga0181537, IMG submission 119765) | Peatland microbial communities from MTU Mesocosm Facility, Houghton, MI, USA - PEATcosm2014_Bin23_10_metaG | ecosystem: Environmental > Terrestrial > Soil > Wetlands > Peat | place... | reverse complement strand
TCCGGTCCAGACGACCAAGACCAGTGTGCACGGTGCGATCAACATGCTCGGATTGGCCAAGCGAGTCAAAGCACGAATACTTCAGGCGTCAACCAGCGAAGTGTACGGCGACCCGGAGATTCACCCGCAAGTCGAAAGCTATTGGGGCAGGGTAAATCCCATAGGAATACGCAGTTGCTACGATGAGGGCAAGCGATGTGCCGAAACATTATTTTTCGACTACTACCGGCAACATGGTCTGGATATCAAGGTGGTGCGAATTTTCAACACCTATGGGCCGCGTATGCATCCCAACGACGGCCGAGTCGTGAGCAATTTCATAGTCCAGGCGCTGCAAGGCAAGGACATCACTATCTATGGCAATGGTCAACAGACACGCAGTTTTTGCTATGTGGACGACATGATCGAAGCGATGACCGCCATGATGAGTACCGGGATCGATTTTCCCGGCCCCGTGAACATCGGCAATCCCAATGAGTTCACGATGTTGGAGTTGGCGGAGAAGGTCATCGGTATCACCGGCAGCAAATCACGGGTGATTCATGAACCGTTGCCGGCCGACGATCCGAGGCAGAGACAACCGAACATCAGTCTCGCGAGAGAACGACTCGGGTGGGAACCGAGGGTGGGATTGCACGATGGTTTGAAGGAGACAGTTGCCTACTTTCGAAAAGCGCTTCGTTTGACTTAGCGGCATGAAGAGCCCGGTACTGTTCTTGGTGTTCAATCGCCCTGACACCACACGCCAAGTTTTTCAGGCCATACGCTCGGCGCGGCCGCCAAAACTATACATCGCCGCGGACGGTCCCCGTGTCTCCCGGCCGGGAGAGGCGGACCGCTGCAACGAAGTTCGACGAGTCGCGAAAGAAATAGACTGGCCGTGCGAACTGCATACTCTATACCGGGAACGGAATCTCGGTTGCAAAATAGCGGTTTCCGATGCCATCACCTGGTTCTTCGATCAGGAATCGGAGGGGGTCATCCTCGAAGACGACGTGTTGCCGTTGCCGACGTTTTTCGACTATTGCGACGAGATGTTGGAGCGATATCGGCGGGACGATCGGGTCGCGATGATCACGGGATGCAACCTCGTTTCCCGTCATTTCCGTCCCAAGGAGAGCTACTTTTTTTCCCGGTACTGCCATATTTGGGGCTGGGCGAGCTGGCGACGTGCTTGGCGGCACTATGACGCGGCGATGACGAAGTGGCCCGGGTGGCGCGACAATCATGGTCTCGCCAAGATGCCGGGGGCAAATCGGGTTTTTGAAGCCTATTGGCGGCCGACCTTCGATGCCGTTCATGCCGGCAATATCGACACGTGGGACTATCAGTGGACCTTCGCGTGTTGGTATCTCGGCGGCCTGACCGTCATGCCGGGAGTCAACCAGACTCATAACCTGGGTTTCGGAGAGGATGCAACCCACACCACTGCCGCCGCGCCAGAATACGTGATGGAGTCGCGGCCGGAGCCGCTGAGGTTTCCGCTGGTCCATCCCGGCGCGGTGGAGCGGGAGTCGCGGGCCGATGCCGCAATCGACTCGAAGGTGTTTCGCATCGAGATCATGAGCATTCTGAAGCGGCGACTGCGGACGGTTCTCGCAGCGAGAAACGCGGCGCTATCGTTCGCGGCGTCCGTCAAAAATGCATTCCGCTGATCAATCTGCATGCCGTGTCTGCGGCGAGCCAAGCTCGGATCTGTGGGAGGGGCCGTTGCTGGATCTGAAAGTACGCTATATGCGATGCAGCAAATGCGGCTACGTGCAAACCGAACAGCCTTACTGGTTGGATAGAGCTTATGAAAACAGCGTGAACGATTCCGATACCGGTATCCTGGCCCGCAATTTCACGAATCTTCACGTGGTGCTCGCCACGCTCTTCGCCATGAGGAATCTGCGGCAAAGGGTGGTCGACTTCGCGGGGGGCTACGGAATTCTGACGCGGCTCCTGCGTGACCACGGTGTCGAGGCGCTGTGGTCGGATGCTTTTACGCGCAATCTGGTGGCGCGCGGCTTCGAGCACAACGGTGAACCCGCCGGACTCGTAACCGCGTTCGAGGCGTTCGAGCATTTCGTGAACCCGGGCCTGGAGCTCGACAAGATGATGGCGACGGCGCCAAACGTGCTGCTTTCGACGGCAATCGTGCCCGACCCCGTTCCGCGTCCCGGGGAATGGTGGTATTACGGCAGCGAACATGGACAGCACATCGGCTTCTACACGCTCGATGCGCTGCGAATTCTGGCCGCAAGGCACCGCAGGCACCTGCTTACCGATGGTCATTTCTATCATTTGATGACCGAAAAGAAGATCGGCGCGACAAACTGGAATTCCTGCCTTCGCCTCAAGAGAATCATTCGTGTTCTCGCCTCCAGACGCTTAAAGTCGAAGACCTGGGAAGATCATGTGCGCATCAGCAAGAGCCTCATGCCAAGTCCTCGGCAGACGGATGATTAAGGTCATTTACGATCACCAAGTTTTCAGTTTCCAGCAATATGGCGGAGTGTCCCGATATTTCTACGAACTCGCCAAGCGGATGGAAAACTTCTCGGGATTTTCCGCTTCTATCGCAGCTCCGCTGCATGTCAACCGTTACCTGCCCGACGGGGGCGCGGCGGTGCACGGACGGCTGGCGCCGCTGGATCCCCACCTGCGGAGGTTCGTTGGCATTGCGAATCGCTGCGTGACGCCCGGCTTGCTCAAGTGTTTGCGTCCAAGCGTGGTGCATGAGACTTACTACCGAAAATCGACGTCGGCGCCGAAGGGTTGTCCGGTGGTCACCACTGTCCATGACATGATTCACGAGAAATTCGAGGCAAATTTCACTGCAGCCGATCAGACATCGGACAGAAAGCGTTTTGCCGTGAGCCGAGCGGACCGTGTCATTTGCGTATCGGAGAAGACTCGCGCCGATCTGATAGAATTGTTCGGCACGGATCCGCAGAAGACCAAGACGATACATCACGGGTTTTCATTGTGCACGACGGCTGAACCGGAAATGCGCCCGGATCTGCCGAAGCCGTTTTTCCTCTACGTCGGCCAGCGGGCCGGGCACAAGAATTTTGCCGCTTTGCTGCGCGCTTATGCCTCGTCGGGGTTGCTGCGCCCGGATTTCGACCTGATTGCATTCGGCGGCAACGCGTTCGCGCGACCCGAGAACGACGCGATTCGCGCGGCCGGCTTGAATTCGAATCAGGTCCGTCATTTGGGCGGCGATGATGGGCTATTGGCACATTTATATCGTCGCGCCATTGCTCTGGTCTATCCATCGCTCTATGAGGGTTTCGGCATTCCGCCGCTGGAGGCGATGAGTCTGGGCTGTCCCGTGTTATGCAGCAATACGAGCTCCATTCCCGAGGTCGTCGGCAACGCGGGCCTGTATTTCGACCCCACCCGGGTCGAGGCGATCAGAGACGCCATGGAATCGACGATTTCCTCGCCCGGGTTGCGTTCCGATTTGATCGCGCTCGGCGGCCACCGCGCAAAAATGTTTTCCTACGACCGCTGTGCGGCGGAAACCGCGAACGTGTACCGGGACGTGGTTCAATGATGAGGGGCTGCTGAGTGCGCGTTTTGATTCTCGAGCCGCACGCGAGCGGCCATCATGCGAGCTACCTACGCTGGCTTGTGCAGGCGGCCAACCAAAGGCGTTGGAAGGTCGCAATTGCAAGCACGCGCGCCGCTTTGTCTCACCCAACGCTTAGGACCCTGGCGGGCGAACTCGACGACGTCCATTTTCACCTTATGACCGACGTCTCCGTGGATGACGGTCGGCCGGTCCGCTCATACCGCTTGATGCGCCGCGAGTTCGCCTACTGGCGGTCATTCAACAGAGCCGCCGCCGAAGTGCGCAAGCAAGAGCCGATCGATGCGGTGATATTGCCTTATGTCGACTATTGCTTCTATGCGCTGGCGCTTTTGGGTTCGCCGTTTTACAAGTTGCCTTGGTGCGCAATATCGATGCGCTTGGCCGCACCGCCGGACACCGCGGTTGAAGAATCGCCATTGACATGGAAATGGCGTTTCGCAAGGCGCCTGCTTGGGGAGCCGCATCTGCAGGCGCTGTTCTCGATCAACCCTTCGGTGCGCGAGGTGCCGCCGAGTTGGGGGTCGGCCGCGCAGCTGTCGAAGCTGCGATACCTGCCGGACCCGGCGGAATATGAGATCGCCGGGGTGAGGAAAGAGTTGCGGGAGGCTCTCGGTGTTGCGGAGGGTCAAATCGCCATCCTCGTTTTCGGCTCGATTGACGAGCGCAAGGGAATAGATTCGCTGCTCGATAGCCTTGTGGCGCAGGAGGGTCTCGAGAACTACGTTGTCATTCTGGCGGGTCGACAGTCCGGGAATTTCCGAAACGGGCTTCGCGTTGATCGGTGGACACAGATGGTGTCGTCCAAGCGCCTGATCGTGATGGATCGATTTTTGACGAATGAGGAGCAGAATCGCTTGTTTACGGCTGTCGACATTGTCTGGCTGGGGTATCGCAACCACCCGTACATGAGCGGAGTATTGGTGCTCGCAGGCAAGGCCGGAATCCCCGTATTGGGAACTACGGAAGGGGAGATTGGAGGCCTGATAGCAAAGTACGGCTTGGGCGTTTCTGCAAGAATTGACCGTCCGGCGGAGGTGGCTTCGGCTTTGCACGCCATGCACGACGTTCGAAGCAGAGCCGAAATGGGTCAAAGGGCGAGATCGGCTTTTGCAGGCCACACGGCGGAGAGTTTCGGATCCGGTGTGATGGCGGCATTTCACTCATTGGAGAGTCCTTGACTCCGGGCGCGAAACGCGAATGTCTGACACAATAGGAATCGAGGTAAGGCCATTGCAGAAGTTCGTAACGCCATGCTGACAGGCGCCATCGTCCGCGGACTGCCGATTCGTAGCCCGCGGGATTACAGCTATTTGAAAATGGCGGTGAACCGTTGTGCAATGCTGTTTGCACTGGACGCGTTCGGCTACCCGGTCGTTGGCGCCGTCATTTCAGTTCTCCAGATCGACAGCCGCACTCTTTCGGTTCCATTCAGAGTGGCGGTTGCATTGTTCAGCGTTTGGGTGATTTTGACCACGAGGCGATTGAAACTCGATGGTCTGCGCAAATTGATGCTGGTTATCTGGTTCCTGTACGTCATAAGGCTGCTGCACGACTGGCTCGGGCCGGCTTTACCGGGCGCCGATTACGCTCTGCAATTTTTTATCGTGACGGCGGCATTACCGGGTTTTGCGCTCATCAAGGGACAAGTTTATCAGCAGCGCCGATTTGCCCTCGTTGCCTTCTTGGTCGCCAGCGCCGGAGCGTTGCTAGGATTGTTCGCCGGCCTCTTCGGCAGTGCCGAAGTGCAGGAAGGCGGTGAGTCGGGCCGGCTGTCGCTGGCAGCGCTCAATCCCGTGAGCCTCGGAAACGAGGCGACGAGCGCGATCCTGTGCGGCCTCGTCTTGTGGCGCGAGGCCGCTACGCGTTACCGGATAATCCTCGTCGGCATGTTCGCGCTTCTCTTCACCTGTCTCGTGCTAACCGCCTCGAAGGGGCCGGCGTTGCAACTCGTCGTGTGCGTCGGGTTTTGGGCGTTGCGCCGCGGTTTAGCGCTGAAGCTCGGTCTTCTGGCGGTTCCTGTGATCGTGTGGGTCCTAGCTTCCGGTTCGAATCCCCTCGCGGATCGCTTGTCGGAGACGGGGGATGATAGCTCCACGGTCGATCGGGTGGTGATGATCAGCGACAGCCTGGATCAGATTGAGACCTCGCCTCTGTACGGCAGCGCATTCGTGGAACTCAATTCCGGCTTTTATCCGCATAACATATTCGTCGAGGCGGGATTGGCGTTCGGTGTTCCCGTTGCGCTGGTTTTTGCAGGAATATTCATTGTTGGAACGCGCCGTGCTTGGGCGACGCTCAAGACCGACTGCGATCTGCTCGGCTTGCTCTTCATCCAGGGATTGCTCGATGCCACGATCGCTGGATCGATTTATGGCATGACGCTGCTTTGGCTGATCTCGGCGATGTTGCCGGCGGCAGCAGTCGCCGCCCGGCGTTCTGTCCGGCGATCACCGGGTGTGGGTCTCACGCCGTCATCATCGTCGCTCTAGCAGCAAGAGTCCGGAGAAGTTTTGCCAAATCTGGCGCCCATTGCCGTTTTCGCCTACAAGAGGCCGGAACACTTGCGATGCACTCTTGACAGCCTGAAACGCTGCGACGGGTTCGTGAGCAGCAAAATCATCGTATTTGGCGATGGACCCAAGACCCAAAGCGACCATGACGCAGTAGAGGCGACGCGCCGGATCGCGCAGGCGCAACTCGGGTCGAAGGCGGAATATCACTTTCGTGACAAAAACGCCGGCCTCGCCGCATCGATCATTGACGGCGTTACGGAGGTTACGCAGCGCTTCGGCCGCGCCATCGTGCTGGAAGACGATCTCGACTTGTCTGCGAATTTTCTCAGCTATGTGAATGCCGGGCTTGACCGGTACGAACGGGACACGAACGTCTTTCAGATATCCGCTCAAGTGTTCGACACGCCCGAACTGCGCAATCGCAATGAGGCACTCTTTTTGCCTTTCACGACGTCTTGGGGGTGGGGAACCTGGCAGCGCGCATGGGGCCGTTTCGACCCGTCCGCCGATGGATGGCAGCGGCTGCGAACCGACCGCGCACTGCGGCGGCGGTTCAATCTCGACGGGAGCTACGATTTCTCGACCATGCTCGAGCGGCAAATGGCGGGGTTTGGGGACTCATGGGCAATTCGCTGGTACTGGAGCGTGTTTCGCAACGATGGCGTGGCCTGTTTCCCCCCGGTGTCGCTGGTGCGCAATACGGGATTGGACGGATCCGGCACGCATGGCCGGGGTCTGCTGCGGCGATTCAAAAATCAGGGCAATTCGCGCCAAATCGGCAGCATCGAACTTCCGGATCGAGTCTCGGTGAAGGAGGGGGATTTTCAGTTCGTAAAAAAAGCCATATGGCGGCAAAACGGCGGCCGCACCGGTGCCGCGATCGACATGCTTAGGCGCCGCTTGTTCATTCTGACCGGAAAGCACATGTGACGGCAGCGAAACGCGGTCGCATCTGCGATAGCATGCTGGAATGGACGGAAAAAAATACGTAACTTGAAAAGCATATTCGCACTGGCGGTATTATCGAGTTGGGCCACTCCGAAAATGATTGGCAGATACGCATGAATTTCTATGTACAGTCTCTCCGTTCGCTCTTGGCGAAGAATATATTGCTTCCAGACGACAGCGTACTCGTTCTCGCCGGCGGGCCTCACGATCGGGTGTCCTTGCTCGAAGCAGGATTCAGCAATGTTGTGATTTCTAACTTGGATTTTCATCCCGGCGACGCCGAGTACGCGCCATTTTCATGGGTACAGCTTGATGCTGAAAGGATCGAGCGGGACGATGAGTCTTACGATTGGGTCGTTATCCACGCGGGCCTTCACCATCTCGGGGTACCCGCTCAAGGGGTGTGTGAGATGTTCAGGGTTTGCAGAAAAGGAATCTTATGCTTTGAAGCCAGGGATAGCTTGGCGATGCGGCTCGCATTGAAGGTTTCGCTATCTAGCGCGTACGAGCTTGAACCGGCATTTCTTTCAGGTGGGCATTCCGGCGGTTATCGAAATGGGCTTTTCCCGCGCCAAGGTAATCAATTTGGGATGGTCGCGGTCAAAACAAAGAGGCTGCAACCGTGGTTGACCATCGAAGGCGGCCGGTTGCGATTTCGCGATGAGATGTTGTCCAAGACATACGATAGGACTAAGTATGTGTGATGAGCGTGACTAAAACTCGCGGCGGTCCTATTCTCAGGGCAGGAGCCACTTTGAAACAGTTTTATCCAGTCTCACAGCCGTCCCTGGGGGAAAAAGAGCTGGAGTATGTTTCCGACGCGGTCAAATCGGGATGGGTGTCCTCGATAGGCAAGTACATCGAGCAATTCGAGACGATGTTCGGGGCGTTTTGCGGATCTCCCTATGCGCTCGCGGTGAGCAACGGCACCACCGCGCTGCATCTTGCGCTGGTGAGCATGGGGATCAAATCGGGCGACGAGGTCATCATTCCGGACCTGACCTTCGTGGCCACCGCCAATGCGGTCGCGTACACCGGCGCGACGGTGGTTCCCGTCGATATCGATGCGCGCACGCTGTGCATGGACCCGGACGCCGTCGAACGGGCCATTACGCCGCGCACGCGGGCCATCATTCCGGTGCACCTGTACGGACATCCCGCGCAAATGGGCAGGCTCATGGAGATCGCCGGGGAGCGCGGACTCAAGGTCCTCGAGGACGCGGCGGAGGCGCATGGCGCGGAAGTCGGCGGACGCAGGGTCGGTTCGATCGGCGATTGCGGAGTCTTCAGTTTCTACGGCAACAAAGTGATCACCTCGGGCGAGGGCGGGATGCTGACCACGGGCGACCGCGAGATCTATCTGAAGGCCAAGCTGCTTCGCGACCACGCCATGAGCGCGGAGAAGCGCTACTGGCACACGGAGATCGGCTTCAACTACCGCATGACGAATTTGCAGGCTGCGCTCGGCGTCGCGCAAATGGAGCGCATCGATGAGTTTCTCGCCAAACGCGGGCAAGTGATGCAGTGGTACAGGAATTACCTGGAGATTCACCCGAGCCTGCGGTTGAACTACCAGGAACCCGGAACCAAGAACGTGTACTGGATGGTCTGCCTCGAAATGACGGACATTACGGAAGCCATTCGCGCCGATATCATGAGCCGTCTGCGTGAGGCGGGCGTGGATACACGCCCCTATTTCTATCCTCTGTCCGATATGCCGATGTACGAACGGGCCGACACGCCGGTCGCACACGAGGTTTCGCTCCGCGGCATCAACCTGCCGTCGTATACCGACCTCTCCGAAGACGACGTGCGGCAGATCTGCCAGTCGGTGCGGCGGGTGTTGGCCGATCTGGGTGTCCTTTAGATGAGCAGAGCCTTGATCTGCGGGGTCGGCGGTCAGGACGGGGCCTATCTGGCGAAGTACCTGCTGGAGTTGGGGTATGAGGTGATCGGCACTTCGCGGGATGCCATGGCGGCCGGCTTTGCGAATCTGATCAAGCTCGGCATCGACGGCAAGATCACCAAGACGTCGATGGCGACCAACGACTTTCGCAGCGTGCTGTCCACGGTCAAGAGATATCGGCCCGATGAGATCTACAATCTAGCCGGCCAGAGTTCGGTGGGACTGTCGTTCGGGCAGCCGGTGGAAACGATGGAAAGCATCGCGCTGGGAACGATCAATCTGCTGGAAAGCATCCGGTTTCTGGATTTGCCGATCCGCTTCTATAACGCCGGATCCAGCGAGTGCTTCGGCGAGGCGGGAGACGCCGGGGCCAACGAGGAGACGCCGTTTCGGCCCAGAAGCCCGTACGCCGTCGCAAAGGCGTCGGCGCACTACCTGGTGGCCAATTACCGGGAGTCCTATGACCTTTATTGCTGCACCGGCATCTTGTTCAATCACGAATCGCCGCTGCGGCCCGAACGATACGTGACCCAGAAAATCATTCAGACGGCGATTCGAATCGCGGGCGGCTCGCAGGAAAAGCTGCGCCTGGGCAACCTCGACATCCAGAGGGATTGGGGCTGGGCACCGGAATACGTGGTGGCCATGTACAAGATATTGCAGCAGCCCCGGCCGGAGGATTTCGTCATTGCAACCGGCAGAACGGTGTCCCTGACGTATTTCGCCGAGCGCGCATTCGGCTACTTCGATCTCGACTGGAGGGAGTTCGTTGAATTCGAAAAGGGCCTGATCCGGCCATCCGACATCCGCGTGGGAACCGCGGACCCAGCGAAGGCAAACAAGGAGCTTGGCTGGACGGCACAAACGACAGTCGAGCAGCTCGTGGTCAACATCATTACCGATGGCCTCTAGCAGCCGGTCCGACAGGCGGTTAGTTCCGATCGGCGATGGCGCGCTCGTAGACGGCCACCGTGCCATCGACGGTCCGGTCCCAGGTGAATTGCCGCGCCCTGTTGATCCCCTTGTCGATCAGGCTCATGCGCAGCTCGGCGCCCTGCACGGCCCGAAGCGCCTGCGCGACGATCACCGGGTCTTCGCTCGATAGGAGTATCCCCGCCTCGCCCACCACTTCCGGAATGCTGGAGAACCCCATGGCGATCACCGGGCAGCCGCATGCCATCGCCTCCAGCGGCGGAAATCCGAAACCCTCGTACCGCGACAAATACGCCAAGGCCACCGCGCTTCGGTACAGATCTCGAAGCACGTCGTCGCTCGGCGCCTCGAAGATCCGGTGCCGGTTCGGGAGGTGAGTGTTGAGCATGGTGGATTCGACGTCCGAAAGCTTTTTCCCGCCGATCACATACAGCGACAGAGGGGGAACCGCCTCGATCGAAAGGACCGTCAGCCGGAAATTCTTGTACTCCGCGCGGCTGCCCACGAACAGCACGTAGGGACCGGGCGGCGGTACGTCCGCGGGCGGCTCGGACGGCCGGTAGAACGCTTCGGACAAACCATGAGGCACCACATGGCAGCTTGACTCGGCGATGTGCGGATAGAACTCCAGAAGGTCCCGTTTCGTGGCCTGCGAAGGGCAGATGATGTGCCGTGCCCTCAGAATGGCCCTGCGCTTCTTGTGGTGCTGCAGCCAGGCGTTCGTGCCCGAAGTATATCGTTCATATATGAAGTCCTGAACCGTGCATATTTCGGGCACATTGATTCGCGCCGGCACCCGATAATAACTGCTGTGCCACAGATGGCCGCCGTACTCATCGGGCAGGCGCGGTCCGAAGAAGCGTCCGATTTGACGGGGGGTATATTCGCGCAGCCGCACGTTGCGCATGGCCTTCGTGGTCTCGAGTAATTTACGGCCGAACTTGTTGCTCGTGCGGGGATCGGCGAACAGCGTCAGATTCCATTCCTCGTGCCGCCGGGCGAGGTTGGAGACCAGTTCGTACCAGTACCGGGAAATGCCGCCGTCCGGCTGCAGATCGAAAATGGTCGAATCGAGAAAGACGTGTCTGTTGTGCGCGGTTGGGCTCATCGTTCAATGCGGTTTATTGTTTGCCGAGCGCAATGCATTGAAGTCATTCCATACCCCCTTTGTGGGCATGAGACGCATCGCAGCGCTCATGGCGCGCAGCGTGTGCCTTTGCAGTGCAAACCTTATAGACTGTCTCTGTATGGCGCTGGCTGATCCAGGTTTAAGAAGCAAGAAATGGCTCGAACACATTAAAAGTGAGTAATCGTACAACTGCGCGATCAGCCTCAGGGCTTTCTCGCTATAGAAGAACACGTGCTGGCCGGATTCCGGCGTGAGGTACCACCAGTCGGGCCCTTGACCGGAATAGATCGCAGTCGAGCCCATCAACGCGGCCGGCTTCGACTCGAATAGCATGTTCAAATCGCTGCGCGGGTTTGCAAAATGTTCGAGCACTTCGAAGGCAAGAAGAATTCCGGGGCGCAGAAAATCCGGCGCGGCGAAACCACGGGCGTAGGTGGCGGAGGCATACTTGTCGTTGACGAAGCAATTTATCCCATAGTCCCGGAGCAGCCGGCACAACAGACCGTCGCCGCCGCCGAAGTCGATGACATCATTCAGGCGCAGCACTCTTGAAACAGCATATACTGCGGCAAGATTCGCGATATTTCGCTGACCCGCCCCGGTGTCGAGAATTGAGAGATTGCTTGTATAGGATTCCTCGATCCAATAAGGACGTTCGGTTTGCAATGAGTCGCATTTGGCGCACATCAAATAGTCGACGTCGTACCGGCCGAGCACCCGCAGCGCAAATGCACGGGCGAGATCGCCGCCGCAAAGGCGGCAGTCAAGCGGCGCCGGCGCGGTGTCAACTGGCATGCTCGTCAGCACGCGGCGGCACCGCTCACAGGCCGACGCGGCGGCGTCATTTCAAGAGTGCGGCCCGGTGCAAAAATGGAAGAACCTCCGAAAGGTTGGCCGGCAATCCGGTGTCGGTACGGCCATGAGCTACGTGGGCATCGTGGCAATGTCCGAACCGGCGCTGGGCGGAACGTTTCAATATACACTATCCATGATAGAGGCCCTGCGCAGGATAAAGAAGAACAAATATACGATTTTCACGTCCGCAAGCAATCATTCATATGACGATCTCGGTCTGCCCATCGCCCGTCTTCCCTCCGCCGGGTGGACGATCCTCGAGATCTTGCGCACGCGCCTGCTGCCCGGCAAGAGGGGCGGTTTGTTCTCCGAGGTGGAGAAGCTGATCGCGCCGATTTATTCCACGCGCCTGCTGGCGTCGCGGCGGCCTTTCCTGTTCACACTTCACGATCTGCAGGAAAAATACTATCCCGAAAATTTCACGCTTGCGCAGCGCCTATGGCGGAATTTCGTCAACAGATCGCTGTCGCGCGCGGCCGGCGGCATCATCTGCGAGTCCAGCCAGGTGAAGAGCGACATAGAGCGGTTTCTCGCGGTCGATCGCTCGAAGATCATGGTCGTTCCGGCGCCGCCGGTGCTGGTTTTCTCGCCGGAGCACATCGACTCGCCCGAGTTCAGGCTGGCGGCGAAGAAGGTGTCGCTCCCCGAGCAGTTTCTGTTCTATCCGGCGCAGTTCTTTGCCCACAAGAATCACATCCGGCTCATCGAGGCCCTGGCACTGATATCGCGACGGTTTCCACAGTGCCATCTGCTTCTCACCGGGCAGAAAAAATACGAGTTCGCGAACGTGATGGCGCGGGTCGCCGAGTTGGGCATGCAGGACCGCGTCACCCACTTGGGCTATGTCGATACCGACATGCTGGCCGCGGTTTATTTGCGCGCCGCCGCGGTCGTCGTGCCGACGCTGTTCGAGAGCATCAGCATCCCGGTCTACGAGGCATTCCGTCTCGGGGTTCCGGTGTGCGCGGCCAACGTCGTGGGGTTGCCCGAACAGATCGGCGATGCGGGCGTGCTGTTCGATCCCTTGTCGGTCGAGGACATGGCCGAGAAGATCTCGGCCCTTCTAGGGGACCCCGAATTGCAGGCGGCATTGATCGGGAGAGGCAAGCGCAGGATTGGCGCCATGACGGCAGAGCGCTACGCCGGCCAACTCGAACTCATCGTGGACAATCTCGGCGTGCCAAATTCCGGCTCATAGACACGCCCCGCGCCCTTGCGGCAAACCGGCAATGCTAATCTCCATCATCACCGCGGTTTACAACGGGGCCGGTTCCATCGCGCAGACGCTGGCATCCGTGGCCCTTCAGGACCATGAGCACATCGAATACATCGTGGTGGACGGCGCCTCGACCGATACCACTTTGGCGACGGTGCGTGCGCACGGCGAGCGGGTCGCCCGCGTGATCTCGGAGCCTGATCGGGGGGTGTACGATGCGTTCAACAAGGGACTGCGGGCGGCCACGGGCGACGCGATCGCCTATCTTGGCTGCGGCGACACCTACGTTTCCCCGGACGTCGTCTCCCGGATGGCGGCGGAGCTCTCGCATCAGGGAACCGAGGCGGCGTTCGCGGATGCATCGATCGTCGATGCCGATGACCCCGCCCACATCGTCAGGCGCTACAGCTCCAAACGATTCACGCCGCAGAGAATGGCTTTCGGTCTCATGCCCGCCCATCCGACCTTGTTCCTGCGGCGCGAGGTTTATCGCAGCGTGGGCGAGTACGACACGCAGTTTCGCATCGCCGGCGACTTCGAGCTGTGCCTGCGTGTGTTTGCGCGGCGGACCACCCGCTATCGCTATGTCGCCGAGCCCCTGGTGCGGATGCCGCGGGGCGGATTGAGCAACAGCGGCTGGCGCAGCAAGTTGCAGATCACGCGGGAGATGCGCCGTGCATGCGCAATGAACGGAGTGCGCACCAATTACGCCAAGCTGTGCCTGCGCTTTCCGCTCAAGATCCTGGAAATGGTCTAGAATCGATGCCCGCCATGCCACGCGCAATCAATGTCTTCGCATCCGCCGCGGTCCTGTTTCTTTCGGCCGCCGGCCGAGGTTACGGCGCGTCGCCCGCAGACAATGGATTCGTGGTGTTCGATGCGCTGCTGTATCAGCACAAGCCGCAGTTGAGCGCGTTCGGCATGCGTCCGGCCCTGCAGATGAACCCGCCCCAGGGAATGAACGACGAGCTCGACGAGGCGCGGACGCGGCAGACCATGGCGGCCGTCAAGGAGTCGGACGCCGTGGTTTTTCTGGACTATGAGACGTGGCCACTGGGCGGTGTCCCGCCGCAGATCATCGCCGCCAATGTGGCGAAGTACATCCGTGTCGCCGACATCGCGCACGAGGCCGCGCCCAAAGCCACCTTCGGATTCTACGGGTTGATGCCGTGCCGCGAATATTGGGGCCTGGTCAACAATGACCGCAGGAAGATCGATGAGTGGCGGGAATGCAGCCGGCAGGGCGAGGCCATCGCAAATCATGTGGAGGTAATTTTCCCGTCGCTTTATACTTTCTACAACGATCAGAATTCCTGGGATATCTATGCCCGAGGCATGATCGAAGAGGCGCGCCGGTACAAGAAGCCCGTGTATGTGTTTTTATGGCCGGAATTTCACGTGAGCAACCGTTTATTGAAGGGGACCGAGATTCCCGCGAAATTCTGGCGGCACGAGCTGGATTTTTGCCGGGGTCTGGCGGACGGCATCGTCATTTGGGGCGGCTGGCAGGAGCAATGGCGGGACGATGCGCCCTGGTGGATCGAAACAAAGGCATTCCTGGCGACCTTGGGCGCGCCATAAACGGCACACGTACGATGGGCGCGTCGCTGCGCCTTGCGCGGCACGAAAATCCGCGGGCGGATCGAGCAAGTTTGTGGGACAGGACACTGGATAGTCCGTGAGCCCCCGCAGCGTACTGGTGACCGGCTCCGGCGGGTTCGTGGGGTATCACCTGTGCCGAGCGCTCGCCGCGGGCGGGTGGCGCGTCGTGGCCGCGCGCCGGCAGAATCGGGCAACGGACTCGATCTCCGGCGTCGCCGGCGTCTACCTGCCGCTGTCATCCGCGGAGGAGAATTGGCAGAATGCATTGAAATCGGTTCAATGCATCGTGCACCTGGCTGCACGCGTGCATCAGCTGGGTTCGGCCGGTAAAGCCGCCGCGGCATACCGAGAAGTCAACGTGCAGGGCACCCGCTTCGCCGCGGAGCAGGCGCAGCGGGCGGGGGTGCGCCGTTTCGTCTTCCTGAGCAGCATCAAGGTCAACGGCGAGGGGGGTAGTCTGCGGCCGTATCGGGCCGACGACCCCCCGAACCCGCAGGATGCGTACGCGCAATCGAAGCTCGAAGCCGAGGAGATGCTGCGCGAGTTCTGCCGCCGCGGCGGCATGGAATTGGTCATCATCCGCTCCCCGCTGGTGTATGGTCCCGGCGTGCGGGCCAATTTTCACCGTCTGTTGAAGCTTGCCGCACTCGGTCTGCCGCTGCCTTTCCGTTCCATCGGCAACCGGCGCAGCTTGATCAGCATCTGGAACCTGGTGCATTTCATCGAATCCGGCGTGAGCCATCCGGCCGCAGCGGGCGACACCTGGCTGATATCGGACGGTGAGGACTTGTCGACGCCGGATCTGCTCGCGAGGCTCGCCCGGCTGATGCACCGGCCCGACCGGCTGTTTGCGTTCCCGCCGCGGATCCTGCGGCGCGCGGCGGCCTTGCTGGGACTGGGTGCGGAAATGAGCCGATTGTGCGATTCGTTGGTCGTCGATTCGACGCCCGCGCAAACGCGGCTGAATTGGCGTCCCGGCATCGGCGTCGATGAGGGATTGGCGCGCACGGTACAGGCGTTCCGCGCAGAGCGAAATCGATGACCGCCGCCGACCTTTGCATCGTCGCCGGAGCTTTCGTGTTCGCCGTCATCGCCACAGGCATCATGCGCCGCTACGCCCTGCAGAGGGATTTGATCGACGTGCCCAATTCTCGCAGCTCGCATTCCGCGCCGACGCCGCGCGGCGGCGGGGTGGCGATCGTCGCCGCGTTTCTGGGGGCGGTGCTGGCGATCGGGATGTCGGGACAGCTGCCCGTGGGCTTGGTGACGGCGCTGTTCGTGGGCGGCGGCGCCGTCGCCGTGGTCGGCTTTCTGGACGATCGCCGGGCGCTGCGCGCCGGCGTACGTTTCGCCGTACACCTGGGAGCCGCGCTCTTGACGGTGTACCTGCTCGGCGGAATCTCCGAGAGCGGGCTGGCACCGTGGGGTATGCATGGAGTCTGGGCCGGCGCGGTGATCGCGGTCCTGGCGCTGGTTTGGGCAACCAACCTGTTCAATTTCATGGACGGCATCGACGGCATCGCGGCCGCCGAAACGGTCTTCATGGCCTGCGCCGGAGCGTGGATCAACGTGAGCCACGGAGGCGACTTCGGCTTGACGGCGGCCATGCTGGGCCTGGCCGCGGCAGGTTTGGGATTCCTGCGTTGGAACTGGCCTCCCGCCCGCATCTTCATGGGCGACGTGGGCAGCGGCTTCATCGGGTTTGCGCTCGTGAGTCTCGGACTTGCGGCGAACCGCGGCGGCGGAACCGTTCCGTTCGAGGTTTGGGGGATCCTGGGCGGCGTGTTCCTGGTGGACGCCACCGTCACCCTCGTGAGGCGTATCGCGCGCGGCGACCGCTGGTTCGAAGCGCATCGACTCCATGCCTACCAACACCTGGCGCGTCGCTGGAACAGTCACCTGCCGGTGACCATGTCGGTCCTCGTCATCGATGTCGTCTGGCTGTTGCCCTGGGCGTTGGCCGCCGCGAGTTTTCCGGCCCGGGCGCCCATGTTTCTCGCCGCGGCGCTGATCCCGCTGGCCGCTCTGCTTCTTGCCTGCGGGGCGGGAGCCAGGGAACGCTAACTTGATGATATGCTCGCGAAGGGCTCGCAGAAATCTGCTCGATGACGCGCGCCCTCGCGACGGCAATACGCAGTCCGACATGCCGCTGGCGCGGTGAATTGTCGAATCAGGAGGGATTTTGGCGAAGACGGCCCTAATTACCGGGATAACCGGACAGGACGGCGCTTACCTTGCGGAGCTGCTGCTGTCGAAGGGATACGAGGTTCACGGCATCAAGCGGCGCGCTTCCTCGTTCAACACCGATCGAATCGATCACCTCTACCAGGATCCTCACGAGAAAGATGTGCGCCTCAAGCTGCACTACGGGGATCTGACCGATTCCACCAACCTCATCCGCATCATCCAGGAAGTCCAGCCGGACGAGATCTACAACCTCGCGGCGCAGAGCCATGTGGCCGTGTCGTTCGAGACTCCCGAATACACGGCGAATTCCGATGCGGTCGGAACGCTGCGGGTGCTCGAGGCGATCCGCATTCTCGGCCTCGACGCCAAGACGCGCTTCTACCAGGCATCGACGTCGGAGATGTTCGGCAAGGTTCAGGAGATCCCGCAACGGGAGACTACTCCATTCTATCCCCGCTCGCCCTACGGCGCCGCCAAGGTGTACGCCTACTGGATCACCGTCAACTACCGCGAGGCCTACGGATTGTTCGCCTGCAACGGCATCCTGTTCAACCACGAGTCGCCGATGCGCGGTGAAACCTTCGTATCGCGCAAGATCACCCGGGCGCTCGCGCGCATCAAGGTCGGGCTGCAGGATGCGCTGCATCTCGGGAATCTGGACTCACGGCGCGACTGGGGGCATGCGCGCGACTATGTGCGCGCGCAATGGCTGATGCTGCAGCAGGACGTGCCGGAGGATTTCGTCATCGCCACCGGGAAGCAGTATTCGGTGCGCGACTTCGTGGTTGCCGCCGGCGCGCTGCTCGACATGAAGATCGAATGGCAGGGGGAGGGCGCGGAGGAGGTGGGCATCGATACGGTCACGGGCCGTCAGCTGGTGCGCGTGGATCCGCGCTACTTCCGCCCCACCGAAGTGGAGACCTTGCTGGGCGACGCCACCAAGGCACGCCAGAGGCTCGGCTGGGCGGCCGAGGTGAGCTTTCCCGAATTGGTGGCCGAAATGGTGGAATCGGATTTGGATGCCGCCAAGCGGGATGCCTTGATCGCCAAAGAAGGCTACAAAGTCTACAGCCACCACGAGTAGTGCATGCCGCTGACTCGAGTCGGATTTACGTGGCCCGACACCGCGGCTTGGCTTGGTGGGTTCGGCGCGGGTCCGGACACAGCGGCTTGGTGGGTTCGGCGCTGGTCCGGCCGCCTCGGCAACGGGGTCGCCTTCGTCGTCCCGGGGGGTTGCATCTACCCGGCGCTGGGCCCGCAGCCGATCAAGGAGGACCACCAGCTCATCGGGCCCCTCGAGCCCCTCGAGCCCACGATTGAGTGGTATGCGATCGCCAAGATTGCCGGTGTGAAGATGTGTCAAGCGTCGCCGCGAATTCGGCTTCAACACGATCTCTCTGATGCCGACCAACCTGTGCGGTTCTGGCGACAACTTCGATCTGCAGGATTCCCCATGTGCTGCCGGCCCTGATCCATTCATGAGGCCAAGGTTCGCGGCGATGCGAGCGTGACGGTGTGGGGCACCGGAAACGCCGCGCCGTGAATTCCTGCATGTGGACGATCTGGCCGATGCGGTTTTGTACCTTTTACATTGTATGACGGCGACCCATCGTCAATGTCGGCAAGGAACATTCCAGCGACGCGCGACTCTAGAGGCTATGGGAGATCGTCAACCGCGCACAGTTTCGCGCGTTGGGGTCATTAACTCGCTGTAAGTTTGCAAGACGGACCGTGACGGATCGGATAATTTCGGTACACTGCATGAGAGGCAGAAAAAAATTCCGATTCTGCGAAGCAAAACGCTCAACGGTCGCCTGCGGTGGTATGCGTGTCAGGGAGGGTCAGATTGGGCTTAAAGACCGTGGAAACGACTGACGACTTTGCGCGGCAAACCGTGGAGCTGCCGCGACCCCTCAAGCGTGCCATTTCGATTTGCGCCGATTTGGTGATGATGCCCTTGGCCCTATGGGCCGCGCTGGGCCTCAAGTCCGGCTCCCCGGCCCTCGTCGTGAGCGATTGGCCCGCCTATGTGGCGGTCGTCGCCGTCAGCATCCCCATCTTCGTGCGCATGGGCCTGTACCGGGCCGTCGTCCGGTTCCTCGGCCATAAGGCGATTTTCGCCGTTGCCTTTGCGGTGTTCCTGAGCGGGGTATTGCTGGGCAGCGTGGGGTTCTGGCTGAAGATCGCGGCGCTCTCCTGGAGCGTCGTCACCATCTATTGCTGCCTCACGCTGCTGTACGTGGCGGGTTCGCGTTTCGTGGTGCGCTACTACCTGCTCACCCACTACATCCAGCCGACCGTGGCCCGGGTGGCGATCTACGGGGCTGGCGATGCCGGCGCGCGTCTGTCCACCGCGCTGTCCACCACCCGCGCCTTCGACCCGCTGGTGTTCATCGACGACAAGAAGAGCCTGCACGGCCGCATGGTCAACGGCATCAAGGTGTACGCGCCCGAACAGCTGCCGGCGCTGATCAAGGACC
>Ga0181537_10001804_pt1 | contig 19352 bp, 24 predicted proteins | sample PEATcosm2014_Bin_39_FD_119765 | JGI IMG/M metagenome (GOLD analysis project Ga0181537, IMG submission 119765) | Peatland microbial communities from MTU Mesocosm Facility, Houghton, MI, USA - PEATcosm2014_Bin23_10_metaG | ecosystem: Environmental > Terrestrial > Soil > Wetlands > Peat | place... | reverse complement strand
GCGAAGCGCGCCATCTCTGGGGCGCGACCGCGTCGCTCAAACAGGAGCCGTTAGGTGATCAGCTGCGATGGGGTTCCAGGCTAGTGCAGCTTGACGGGAGGCGTGGTGGTTTTGCGCAGGAGGTCCGCCAACGCGAGGGCTACGGCGTGTACTCGGCCCAACAGGGCGGCGCGGTGCAAAAACTGTAACGAGTCGTAAAAAAACTTGGGCAGCGCGCCGCTGAAGGTGATGAACCGGCGCTTCGGGGCGGGAAGTTCCGCTGCGGCGGACTGCGGTCCCAGAGAGACTAGCGAACCCATCGGCCGGTATTTGAACGGGGCGACGGAGCCCCCCTGATGCGACGAGGCGATGACCTTCACCAGGTAGGCGGCCTGCTGGTGGGCGACCTGCGCGGTGGCGGGGAGCTGATTTCCGGTCTTTGGATCGAGAACCGCGGCGCAGTCCCCCAGCGCGTAGATTCCCTCGACATCCTCGCAGCGCAAAAAACTGTCGCAAAGAATCTGGCGATTTTTGTTGACCTGAAAGCCCAACTGTCCTGCCACCGATAAGCCGGTGATACCCGAAGCCCAAACTTTGAGATCGCAGGGAATCTCTTCGCCACCCTTAAGAACGAGGGCCTCGGCGGTGACGCGTGTGACGCTGGCATTGAGGCGGACGGTCACGCCCAGGCGGCTAAGCGCGCGTTCCGCAAATGCCGAGGTGCGAGGCTGACTGTTTGCCAACACTCGCGGTGCCATCTCGACGAGCGTGATCGCAAGGCGCCGCGAGCCGACGAGCCCCCCGTAGCGCTGCATCGCGTCGATGGCGTGGTAGAGTTCCACGGCCAACTCAACCCCGGTCGCACCGGCGCCGACAATGCCAATGCGAAGATCGCCGCTCGCGCCTTCCGACAACTGGATAGCACGCTCTAGGATGCGTCGATGGAAGGCTTCGGCCTGCCGAGCACTGTCGAGCATGTGGCAATACTCATTGACGCCTTCGATGTGAAAGTTGTTGACCTCCGATCCGATCGCGAGGACGAGGGTGTCATACGGAATGTTCCGCGGACCGACGAGATCGCTTCCGTCGGCGCGCGCAATGCCGGCGATCGAAATCGTCTTGTTGGCAACGTCGAGGCCCGTCAGCGCGCCCATTTGGAAGCGGAAGTTATTAGCCTGCCCCAAGGCAAGGTAGGGCACCGCGTCCTCGCCGGGACTGATCAGGCCGACGGCGACCTCGTGCAGACGAGGCTTCCACAGATGCGACGCCACGCAATCGACTAACGTGACCTTTGCCATCTCTCGACCGAACTTGCGGCCGAGTGCCGTGACAAGCTCTGCTCCTCCGGCGCCCCCGCCGACAACCACAATCCGAGGCTTCGTCGGGGCATTCTCGAAATCATTCCGATTCGTTTGGTCCATGATCATTTCCGCTCGTTCGATTCGAAGAATGCATTCGCGCCCAACTGGAATATCCGCCCGAGCAATTGCGGTTCCGGTGCAGTACTGTTCCTCATGGGTGGAGCGATAAAAGCCGTCACAAACCCCTTTCTGTTCGATGACAGACCTGCGGAAAGGGCCGCGAGAATAAATACCTCTCCCTTCCTTCGATAGATGAGGCGCCGGTCGGGTGAAGGCCAGACTGAATGGGGTACGGGGCGTTCGCACTACGGCCGTTTAGCATATGAGCTGTTGTGCGGCAGCTTCTCATCCTCCGTATAGGGGCTCACGTGGTTGTCCTTGATCCATCTCAGCTCGCCCACCGACCCGAACGGCGGGGGCGCCAACCCATTGATGTGCCACAAATCGCGGCCTGGCTCATCGATTTGAATCTCTGAGTCGTAACCGCGCTCGCTGACATAGGGTGCGACGGCGCGCTGGACGTGCCGCATCCACCATTCCTTGAGCATCTGGTTGGCGAAGGTGTTGGCCATCTGGTCAACTTTGAAGCGTATGAAGGTCTTCTTCAGCTTTTCCCCTCCAACATAGTAGTCATCGGGTCCCACTTCGATGTAGATCACCACGACGTAGAAGGCGGGCATCGGAGAGGAGGTGAAAAGTCCGGTGATTCGTTCGGCGAGTCCATGCTTGTCTTCTGCCGAGTAGGTGTCTTTCGGATGGAAAACCTGCCAGAGGGGCATTGTCGTATTCCTTGTGATGTTCCGATACGGGCTATGAATGGGCTTTGAGCGGACCGGACAAGGGCGAGCCAGATGGCGCTTCGTGGATCAGCTTGTGATTGATGAACTCGCCGATTCCCAGTTCAGAGAGCTCCCGCCCGAAGCCGGACCGCTTGACGCCGCCAAAGGGAAGTTGTGCCGTCGTCCAGGTCGTTTGGTTGATAAACACCATGCCACTCTCGATCTGATCGGCGACGGCGCGCGCATCCTCGGGGTTGGCGCCGAACACCGAGCTGCCGAGACCGAAAGGATTGTCATTGGCGATACGGATCGCCTCCTCCAGGGTGTCCACGACATAGACCGACGCCACGGGTCCAAAGAGCTCTTGTCGATAGATCGGATTGTCCTCGCGAATATCCGCGATCACGGTAGGCTCCAGAAAATAGCCTTTGCGCTCGACCCGATTACCGCCGGTCAAGATCGTGGCGCCGCCTCTACGCGCTTGGTCGATCTGGTCGAGTAAACCGTTCAGGGCTTTCTCGGTAATCACCGGCCCTAATTGCGCGCCCGCCTCGTCGGGCGCCCCGACCTTGAGTGCTTTCATGGCGGCGCTGAAGGCCTTCAGGAAAGCAGCGCCGCGCTCCTTGCCGATCACGATCACCCGCTTCGTGTTGATGCAACTTTCGGCATTGTTGAAAGTCCGGCCGTACACGGAGGCCTTGACGGCATCGTCCAGGGGCGCATCAGGCATGACGATGAGCGGATCGCTCCCCCCGAGTTCCAGCACGATCTTCTTGAGATTGCGCCCCGCCAGTTCAGCGATGCTCGAGCCCGCCCGCTCGCTGCCGGTTAGGGTTACGCCGATGATCCGTGGGTCGGCAATCATTCGAGCAATCTGCTCATGGGTGGCGAAAATGTTGGTATACGCCCCTTCGGGGGCGCCCGCTTCCTTCATGAGTCGTTCGAAGGCCAGCGCGCACTGCGGCACGCTCTCGGAATGCTTCATGATCACGACATTGCCGACGGCCAACTGCGGCCCCGCCACGCGCACGACCTGGTAATAGGGAAAGTTCCAGGGCTCGATCGCCAAGATGATGCCTTGCGGGCGGGAAATCACTTCCGCATTCGGGAATCCCGGCACTTTCTTGGGCGCGAGGAAGGCTTCGCCGTTCTTCGCATAGTAATCGAGGATGCCGGCCACGAGCATCACTTCCCCTTTACAGGAAGCGGGCAGCTTGCCGACCTCGAGCGCCAAGAGGTGTGCATACTCGTCCGTCTTCTCGCGCAGGATCTCAGCGGCCCGGCCGAGGATGCGGCAACGAGTCGCGGCGGGTCGTTTGCTCCAATCATTCGCATAGAGTTCATGCGCCCGGAAAATCGCGGCGTCCAAGTCTCGATCGCTGATCATTGGGAACGTCTTCACGACCTGTTCGGTCGCCGGATTGATAGTCTGGTAGTCCATAGTCATGTTGCCCTTCTGAAGCTGTTGTGTGGTCGGTTGATCACTAACCCGCGATCTTCACCAGGAGTGGAATCATGCGATCATCGAGGAGCTTCGGGACCGGTGAAGCGTCGAGATCGGGAAACTGGCTAAAAAAGGAAGTGGGCAGGTCGATATCAATTCGCGCGTCTTCACCATCACGCTGTGATACGCAAAAACGAACTGGTGCACCTAGTCCCGCGCACGCCGAATATCGGAACAGACCTTGCGCAATGGTGGCATTGCCAAAGAGGTAGAAGCGAGATTCGATCGGGATCCCGGCGAGCCTTTGCGTCGAACCTTGGTCGAGCGAGAAGAAGATGCCGAACTCGGTCTCTCCTCCAACCTCTTTGACGTATGCGGCAAGTTTGTCGGTGTCACCTCCCGATGTCAGGTCTCGCAGAGTCTTCGCATCGTAGCGCTTGAGAATGCTTTCTATGCGGTCGACGAGTTCCTTGAAGGACCTCTTGGATTTGATGGTCACGAGTTGGACGGTGAAAGGTGTCCTGATTACTGTTGCGCTCATGGCAGAGTCTCCCCTGGCGGCTTTTCGTGGAAGAGAAAGCTTGGTCACGGCGCGCCCCGTCCGGTACTGACGAACATATTCATCGAATGAGCGATGCGGACCATAGTCACTTCGCGTAACGCCAAAACGCTACGGCGTGGATGAGGTTAGGTGCCGGGCGGCGCGGGCTATTGTCCGAATGGGTTGTATTGAGGCCAATGTTGCTAGTTTATTTTCTGATCTTCTCGCCCGACCGGCGTTCTATGATTTTCCCCGCTTCAAGTGCTGGGACTTTGCCGTCGAATCCGCACCTTAGGCGTGCGAATTTCCCGCCGTCGGCTCTTTTTACAGGGGGCTTCGTGGTCTGAATGGTCAAGCACGGCCGGAATGATCAAAAAGCGATCATTCCTGAATCATTCAAGTGGGCGCTATATTCTGGGCGCGGTGGTGGGAACATCGCCCGAACGCTGGCACCTGGAGTGCCAATCCAGCGCGTTGTTGCGATAATAAAGAGCAAGATTGACCAATACGAAAACGGGTCCGGCGCGCTTGTAGTGAGCAGTCTCCCGAAGGTGTTCGCGGCGATTGCTGGCGAATCTGCTATGAGAGATCGCCCAAAGAGCGCCCGTTGGCATTCTTGGGTATCTCGGCCGCGTCAGCCTCGAACGCCAGGGGCAGCTCATCGCTCTCATAGGCACCATCGACCAAGGCCGGCGCCAAGGACTTCGACGGCTTGACGCCCAGCTGCCGCAGCTTTTGCGCTTGGCCCACCAAGTTGCCGCGCCCGCTGGTCAACTTGCCGTAGGCATCCTCGTACGCACCTTGCGCCTGTTTCAATCGAGTCCCCAAGGAATTCACGTCCTCCACGAACCCTACGAATTTGTCGTAGAGCTCGGCTCCTCGTTTCGCAATGTCCTGGGCGTTGCGCGATTGCGCCTCCTGACGCCACAGATGCGCCACCGTGCGCACGACGAAGAGCAACGTCGAGGGACTCACCAGGAGCACGTTGCGATTCCAGGCATCCATGAAGAGGTCGCGATCCGAGGCCACCGCCAGCATGAACGCGGGTTCAATCGGCACGAACAGCAGCACGAAATCCAAGGAATTTAAACTGTAGAGCGTCTGATAGTTCTTCCCCGACAACCCCTTGATGTGGCCTCGGACCGATTCCATGTGCCGCTTGCCGGCCGCCGCGCGCTCCGCTTCATTTTCCGTAACAGCAAACTCCTCGTACGCGACGAGCGAGACCTTGGAATCAATCACCAAACTTCTGCCTTCCGGCAGATGCAGGATCACATCGGGGAGCGCTCGGGTCCCATCCTCGCGGGTGTGGCTGCTTTGCACCACGTATTCCTCGCCCTTGCGAAGTCCTGAGGCCTCCAGCACCTTCTCCAAGATCCACTCGCCCCAGGTGCCCTGGGCTTTGCTCGAACCGCGAAGCGCCCGCGTCAAGTTCTTCGCGTCTTCGCTTAAGTGTTGATTCAGTTCCATTAATTGGCGCACCTGTTCCCCTAACGCGGTGCGGTCCCGGCCTTCCTTGACGTAGTTGTCCTCGATCTTGGTCTGAAACTCGGTGATTTTGAGTCTCAAGGGATCCAAGAGGGCACCCAAGTTGGATTGGTTCTGTTCCGTGAAGCGCTTGGACTTCTCCTCCAGAATCTCATTGGCGAGGGCTTTGAATTGATCGGTGAGCGCCGTCTTGGCATCGAGGAGGAGGGCGAGCTTCTCCTGCGAGACATTCCGTTCGCTCTCCAGGCTGTTTTGAAGCTGCGCGACTTGAACGGCGAGCGAATTGGCTTGCCGTTGCTGGGTCTCCAACCGGGTCTGGGTCTCCTCAAATCGCGATCTCAGTGCCGAGAGGTTCTCCTGTTCTGCGGCCAGTTCCGCACTCAGGCGACTGTTAGATTCTCGAAGTTCCACGGCGGCGCCGGTCGCCTGGCCGTGGCGGCTCTCAAGCTCCGGTAAGCGTAAGACTTCCGATTCGAGCGCGGCCTTGCGCTCGTTGGTGCTGTTCAATGATTGAAGGGCGGCGGCTAGCTCCCGTTCAAGATCAGCGGCGCGCGAGGCGCGCTCCTTGGTTGCGGACAGCTCGACTTGAAGCGCCGTGGAGGCCTTTGAGGCCTCGGAGGCGGCCGCGGCCAGCAGTTCTCGCTGGCGAGCCTGGGCGAGCAGCCAGGCGGCCCCAGCGCCGAGAATAAGCCCCAACATGATCCACAGCGCTGGCGACATCGCACTCCCCACACCCGATTGCTTCTAAGCGGTCTGGACCATGACAGTCCATTCCGACGCAATTATCCGCCGGTGCCCATGGCAGTCCAGCGATTTGACGGCGCCTCGCTGTTCGACGCCAAGGACACGTGTTTATACAGTAGTGGCAGGCGTCAACTACTGTATGAGCCGAGGGCTCACACTAAAAGGCCCGTGCCGGTGCGGCATTACTTTGAAGCCTTTTCCCTGGACGCCAGCTACTCATTTGGCCGTCGGTTCGTGGGCTACATCGGAGACACGCACAGCGCGGTTTACAACGACGTCGCGAACGGATACCGGGAGCGCAATGATCTTAACCCGACGATCGGCCTCCAATTTGCGTTCTGATTGCACTTAGCCGAAGCGATTGGGCTATCCGGCGAGAGTGCAGCCGAACGCTAGGGCGTGGGAAGTGGCGAATGTTCGCGCCAGTTGACCTAGCGCTCATTCCACAGTTCCCCTAAGCGGCGCCCAAAGTTTAGCTCCAGGTCGCTGTGCGTGCCGGAGCCGAGTTCAAGGAGCTTCGGAAAGCGGGAAGCGGTGCCAGGCCAGGGCTGCTTCCCGTAAAAGGCCGCCGCGCTCTCATCGTAATCCGCCGCAGTGGGCCCACCGCCATGCAGAGTGACGAGGCGTTTGCACTCCCGGATTGATTGTCCGTCGAAGGATGCGACGCGTCGAGCGAACTGCTCGACAAAGGCTTCGAATTCCTGATCCGGAATGGCCCGATTTATCCAGCCGTAGCGTTCAGCGAGGGCCGCATCGGTGTCGATTTGGTCATACGCCGCTCCTTCGCTGGACCCCAAGCGCGGATAGCTCGCCTCGGACTACCGTAATTGCCGGTTTAGGAATTCGCTCGTGCGCCCGTTGGCGAGCGCCGCGGCCTTCGCGTTGTAATGAGCGCCATTATTTCGCGAGAAGGCATGACATTGTCCTGGATAGCTATAGACGGTCGCATTCGGCTTCCCGGCCAGTGCAGCTTTGATCGCGGCCTGGGCAGGCTTGGAAATGAACTCATCCTCTTCACCCAAATGCATCAGCAAGGCAGCGTGCAGACCGTCGACCTCGCCAAGATACTTTTCCGTGTCGCTACCATGGTACGCAACTGCGGCGTCGACGCGGTTGCGCACGGCGGTCAAGAAAACCATGAGCGCCCCGAGGCAGTAGCCGAGTACTCCAATTTTGCCGGTGCACTCGGGCATCTTCGCCACCGCGTCAATCGTGTCCTTGATGTCTTTAACCCCCTCATCTCGGTTATAGGCTTGATAGAGGCGAAGACCATGCTGCCAGTCGGCCTCTGAACGGACGCCAAGGTCGACGCCCGGCTCTTGGCGCCAGAATAGGTCCGGCGCAATCGCGAGGAAGCCCTGCTCGGCCAACTCGTCGCATTTTTCGCGGATATCGGCGTTCACGCCGAACAACTCCTGTAGAACGACGACGGCGGGAGCGGGTAAAGTTTCCGGCCGAGCGATGTAGGCTGTGAAGGTGCCGTCCCGTCCTTTTATGGTGATGTGATCTTTCATTGGCATTCTCCGGTAAGGGCTATCTCTTCAGAGGAATCCGACGGAATTGGAAGCGGACAGCCAGGAGTTAGCCGGCTGGCTGTCCTTCCAATCACGACACCAGTCTTGCGGCGCTGCGGGGTCCGTGTGCACCAGGGAGGCTGGGGTTCATCTCCGTATTCACTCAATTGCTTAGGCTTTGGCGCCCGCGGACGTGGCCGCCTCCTCGATGAGCTTCGCGGCTTCCTTCGGATGAGACATGTAGACCACATGGCTTGCGCCGCTGATTTCCACCGTTTTGGCGTTGGCGCGCTTGGCCATCATTCGCTCCTGGATTGGATTGATTGACCGATCTGCGGCGGCGACCATGTACCAGGTGGGTTTGGTCTTCCACGCAGGATTCGTGACCTTGTGAGTAAAGGCGTCTGTAGAGATCGGCACCTGAGCGATGGACATAAACCAGGCCTTGTCGGCCGGGATGTCGGCTGCGAAATCCGCCGCGAACTGATCCTGATCGATCCACCAGTTGTTATTGGCGTCCGGCTTGAACGCCTTGGAGGCTTGCGGCACGGCCTGCTCGATCGATGCACAGCTCTCCCCTTCATCGAGCGCAAACGCGGCGATATAGACCAACGCCGCGACCTTCGGATGATTGCCGGCCTCGGTGATGATGGAACCGCCGTAGCTGTGGCCGACCAATACGACTGGCCCGTCCATGGCGTCGATTGCGGCCTTCGTGTATTTCTGATCGTCGGCGTAGGAAGTTTCGGGCGGTTGCGCTACCGAGACCTTGTATCCATCCTTCTTCAGGATCAGCGCGAGAGCTTCCCACCCTGAGCCGTCGGCGAACGCTCCATGCACCAAGACCACGTTCTTAATGTGCTGTTTCACGACCATTCTCCTTTACAGTAAAGATTCATTCGCACACGTTGATTCAGTGAAGCCGCAAAAGCTCGCTATCAGCGACTCCAGTGGTGCGCGCGAAGCGCGCATTTCCACTGACGCCAATGACGCTCACTAGTTGGCATGTGCGGAGGTGGCCGCCTCTTCGATCAGCTTGACCGTTTCCTTCGGATGCGACATGTAAGCCACATGGCTGGAAGACACTTCGACCGTCTTGGCGTGGGCGCGCTTGGCCATCATCCGCTCCTGGATCGGATTGATCGATCGGTCTTGGGAGGCCACCATGTACCAGGTCGGCTTGTTCTTCCAGGCAGGGTTGGTGACCTTGTGGGTGAACGCGTCGGTGGAGATCGGCACCTGAGCGATGGCCATGAAGTGGGAAGTGGCGGGCGGCACGTCCGCTGCGAAGTCGGCGGCGAAATTCACCTGCAGTATCCACCAGTTGTTGTTGCTGTCAGGCTTGAACGCCTTGGAGGCTTGCGGCACGGCCGCCTCAATCGATGCACAGCTCTCGCCCTCGTCAAGTGCAAACGCGGCGATATAGACAAGCGCGACAACTTTTGGATGATTTCCGGCCTCGGTGATGACGGAACCGCCGTAGCTGTGCCCGACGATAACCACCGGCCCGTCCATCGCGTCCAGAGCCGCCTTGGCGAACTTTTGATCGTCCGCGTAGGAAGTCTCCGGTTCCTGCAACACGGATACCGTGTAGCCGTCCTTCTCGAGGAGCTTCGCAACCGGCTCCCAGCCGGACCCGTCTGCAAAGGCTCCGTGCACCAAGAGGATGTTGTGTACTCCCGTCGGGGCCGCGACTGTCGTTTGCTCGCCTCCCAGCAACAGACTCGTAAACAGCAGCGCGACTGTCAGCGCAACAACTCCGTAACGCATTTTCATGATATTTCCCCTTCGTTTTTCAGTTGCAGTCCAAACGGATGAATCAAGTTTGAAGTCCTAGTCCGAGCCACTCGCAAGTATGCGCCGTGCTAATAACCATCGATGCGACTGGGGAGATCCTACGGACGATCGAACGCCGTTGTGCGTAAATCCCCGTAAAACGATGTTGATAATGAGCACAGGCGGAGGGGCGTTTACTTTGACGCGCATCGGCCACTCCCTGGGGCTAGCAAAAATAAACGCATCGGCGCACGATCATCCAACATGCCGCACGACTGCATAAGACGAGTAGCCGATCGCTGTCGATGCTAGCGATCTCCAGGACACCTAGCTTTGTGCAGGCATCTATTGAGTGGCACCGACATCATCCTGGACTTACGAGATCAACACGGAGGTCAGCAGCGTGGTCACGGGTAACAATATCAAATCACACACGATGCACAGCGGGAATAGGCAGCGCGCCGTCAAGATGGGCTTTTGTCACACCCGCGGATGGCGACTTGGCGCAGCAGCTTTGCTGGCAGGGTCCGCCTTGGCGGGCCCGACAGATCCACCCCAGATGCTCTCGATCAGCGAGAAGTCTTTTCGCTGTATGACGGAGATGACGCACATCGGCCATTTTTACGTTGACAACTTGCTGGGAAACCTCAAGGGCACAGTGCAGGTGGCCGAATCACCGACAGGCGGCGTGTATCCCGTGGGTACGGTGCTGCAACTCGTGCCCACCGAGGTCATGGTGAAGCGCGAAAAGGGTTTTAACGCGGCGACACGCGACTGGGAATTCTTTGAGCTGGACGTATCGCCGTCGGGTTCAACGATTCGCACGCGTGGTTTCGTGTCGGTCGTGAACCGGTTTGGCGGAAACTGCTTCACCTGTCATGTGAGAGCGCGCCCGGAGTTTGATCTTGTATGTTCGACCACCCACGGATGCGACCCGATACCTGTCACGCTCGCCATGAGCGGCGCGCTGCAGCGGACGGACCCACGGTGCAAACACGATGGACCGGTCAGTGCGGAAGATACGGCCGCGCTTTTTCAGCTGGCCGAGATTCAAAAAGCCTTGGCTGCCGCAAATGCAACAAAGCAATGAGCCATTGGCCATCAGGTTTGCATTGGCGCCACGAGGAATGTCTTCCCGGTTGCCTTGCGTGAGATGCAGGGATCGAAGCGGAGGGCCCGTCGTTGGCGCTGTCGTCATCGTAAATTCGCTGGCGTGACCCATGTCTCGCGGTCCTTTCCGCCGGCCTTTGGACGCTGAATCGCAAGTCGTTGTCGGCCAGTCGAGAAAAAATCGACCCCTTCTCGTCGAGTCGCCCAGTACCCTTCACTTTGGCGGGGATTGGAGGGCCGGGATGAGTGCCACTGACTACATTCTGAAGGGGTCGATCGGAAAGCTCCTGCAGTGATCCTTTGAAAATCACGCCTTAACCCGCGCAAGGACGGGTGCGGCAGCGGCCAGTCCCGTTTCCTTGAGGAAGAAAGTCAGAATCAAGGCGAACCCGATAATCGCAAGCCAAAACAAATGGGTGTTATGCAAATGCATCTCATGATCGAGCGTCCTTCCCAATGCTTTTCCGAAGTACCTGGCGAAAATGGGACCCAAGACCGCCGTGACGCTAAAGGTCAGGAAATTCATGGCTCCCGTGGCGCTGCCTTTGACTCGATCCGGGTTGACTTCTTTGATGATGCTATAAGGAATCATGGCTGCGCCGGAACCGATGCCGAACGTGAGCAATGTCACCCAGGTGGGCACGATTCCCCGCAGATAGGCTAATTGTAGGACGCAAAGCACCATGATCAGGACGCCCAGCGCAAGCGCGGGCTTGCGCCGACGCCAATGATCTGCGAGCCAGCCCAAGAGCGGGCAACCGATCACCCACCCGAGAGGCACCATTGATACTGCGAATACCGCGTTGCCGTACGGGAAATTGATGTCTTCTTGTAGGTAGCGCACCCCCCACACGAAATCGAATATCGTGGTGGGCGCAAACAACAATCCAGAGATGACGCCACATAAATAGGATTGGGGATTGGAGAACACAATCATGTAGGGTTTCAGTATTCCGGTCGAGGGGGACGGGGCTTCCTGAGCCCGCGGCTCCTTCGGTGTGATCCACATCAATAGGACTGCCACGATGAGCACCAGCGCGCCTGAGACGATCCAAAATGTGGGCACGGTCATGATGCCCTTGACCAACGGGCCGACGCCGATTTGCCCTACCGAACCGCCTAACATGCCCAAGCATTGCGTGACTCCGATCGCCGTGGCCAAGCGCTGAGCCGGCAGTCCATGCGAGGCAAGATAGACCGCACCCGTGAAGGCAAACGCGGAGCCTGCACCTTGCAGAAGTCGCCCGATATCCCCGGCGGTCGGATAGGGAAGCGCAAACACTACACATCCACAGGCCAGAATGAACGTGCCGGCCGGAATCACATACTTCGCGCCGTAATGATCGAGTAAGACGCCCGCCACCAAACTCGTTGCCGCATAGGTGTAGTAGTACGTCCCAACAATCGTGCTGACACCGACGGTCGTGACTCCGAAGAGCTTGGCCAGCTCGGGGATCATCACCGCGGGCGCTGAACGAATTGCGTATTCGAGAAAATAGAAAACGGTGCAGAACATCCAAGCGATCAGGAAAGGGCGCATTTGTGCCCGCAAATCCTGGGACGCTGCCACGGCGGGCTGGGCCACGACTAGCGCTCCCAGGCAGAGAGCGCGAGTTGAACCAACTCGTTGCCCTGGCCGTTGAGCACCGCCTTCATCATCCAAACGCTAAAGCCTTCAGCTTGCTCCAGCGTGACCTTGGGCGGCAGGACGAGCTCCAACGGATCGGTGAGAACATCGATAATTGCGGGCCCCGGATGCTTGAACGCAGCTTCGAGGCCTTCTTGTAGATCACCAGGATCCTGTATTCTCACACCGTAGATGCCGATCGCCTTGGCCATCTCGGCAAAATTGGGATTGTCGAGACGGGTGCCGGTGGGAAGAAATCCCGCGGCCTTCATTTCAATGTCGACAAATCCAAGCAACCCGTTATCAAAAATGACGACCTTGATCGGAAGCTTCAAGGCTCGCAAGGTCAGGATGTCGCCCATCAGCATCGAGAAGCCGCCATCGCCCGACATCGAAATCACTTGGCGCCCAGGGTGTGAGACTTGGGCGCCGATGGCCTGTGCCATGGCATTGGCCATCGAGCCATGGAGGAATGACCCCAGCAGACGACGCTTACCGTTCATCTTCAAATGACGCGCGGCCCACACCGTGGGCTCGCCCACATCGCAGCTGATGATGGCATCCTCGCTGGCCAATTCGCTGATCACGCGCGCAACGGTTTGTGGGTGAATGGGTTTCCGACCTACGGTCGCAACGGCTAAGGAATCCAACTCCGCGCGCGCCTTCTTGTAGTGCGCGAGCGCCGTCGAGAGATGTCCATCGTCGGTCTTTTGTTCAACCTCGGGGAGCAAGCGGGAGACCGTCTCGCGCACATCACCGATGACCCCGAGCTCCAAGCGACAGCGGTTCCCTAAGTTCTCGCCGCGAATGTCCACCTGCGCGATGCGCGCTTCATGCGGGTAGAACTGTCTGTATGGGAAATCGGTCCCTAGGAGCAGCAAGGTGTCGCAGGCGAGCATGGCGTGATAGCCCGATGAGAAGCCGATGAGCCCGGTCATGCCGACGTCGAAAGGATTGTCCCACTCGATGTGCTCCTTGCCGCGAAGCGGATGCACGATCGGTGCTTTGAGTTTCGAGGCGAGGGCAATCACGTCGTCATGCGCCCCCGCACAGCCTGCGCCGCAGAAGAGCGTGACCCGCTCGCCGCTGTTTAAGAACTCGGCGAGTGCCTCGACATCCGAATCGCATGGGGCGATGGTGGGGATCTGCGGGACGATGTTCGCGGAAGGCAATTGCGGTCCGGCCTCCAAAAGCGCGGTATCGCCCGAAATCACGATCACTGCGACGCCACGACGTGTGATTGCCTCGCGCATGGCCGTCTCAACGATGCGCGGGACATGACGCGGGTCCGAGATCAGTTCGACATAGTGGCTGCATTCCTTGAACAGCGTCTGTGGATGGGTCTCTTGAAAGTACTTGGAGCCGATCTCGGTACTCGGAATGTGTGCGGCGATGGCAAGCACAGGAACGCGGCTGCGATGACAGTCGAATAGACCGTTGATGAGATGCAGATTGCCCGGTCCACAGCTACCCGCGCACACGGCTAGGTTTCCAGTAATCGCCGCATCGGCTCCGGCGGCGAACGCCGCCACCTCCTCGTGCCGCAGCGGAACCCAGTCAATTTTGCCGCCTGCTCGCATTGAATCGGTAATGCCGTTCAAGGAGTCCCCGACTAGACCATAGACACGCCTGACGCCGGCGGCGCTTAAGGTTTGAACCAGTCGGTCGGCTACGGTGGCCATGATGGAGTGCTCCTGAAGAAGGGCAGTGAGGGAGTTCGATACTTTATGAAGTTCCTCTGAGGAATGCCGCTAAGGGGTGTAAAGGCGCGTTAGTTCTTATCGCAGTTCTCGACGGACTCGGTCGCCAGGGTCAGCACATTCACACCAAGTAGCGCATGCGCATTCAACGCCACTGAGCCCACCCATCTACCAACGCCGGGGTCGGGTAGGATCGGCATCGATCGACCACGTTTGAAACTGTTAGGGAGAGTGAACCGATGGCCTGCGATCCGGAGATCCTCAAGAACGTGCCGCTATTTGCTTTACTCGATGCGGAAGAGATCGCGGTGCTCGCGACCCAGGTGGAGCTGAGGCATTTTGCAGCGCGTGAACGCATCTACAAGAAGGAGCAGCCCGGGGGCCAGGCGTACGTGCTTCTGTCCGGACAGGTCCGGGTGACGACGGTGGATGAGGATCAGCAGGAGGTCATAGTGGATGAGCCCTCCGCGGGAGAATTCTTCGGGTTCGCCTCGATGCTCGAGCAAACCGCGCATCACACCAGCGCCATCGCGGGGTCATCGGGCAACTCGGAATGCTCGGTCGGAGCCAAGGGTGTTTCGCCGTCGCCGATGCCTGCTTGCCGGAAATCACGGCGCGCTTAGGACCGGGCCATCTGATCTACGCCGGCAAGGCGTAGGGGACTGGCGCGGCCCCAATCGTCATTCGATCGGTTATTGGCTCAACGGTGCGTTGTATACAGTATGGGCTGCCAGCGGTACGTATAAACGAATGCAGGTGCCGCGGTGCGCCCCCGTGGTGACATCAAACTGGTGGCCTAGCAGTTCAGCCGTTTTGCGAGCGATCGAAAGACCGAGCCCCATGCCTTGATCGAAATCACCCCCGCGAGCCCTGAAACTGTAGGAGCGTTGCAAATCCTCCGCGGTGATGCCAGGTCCTGTGTCAGTGACCGAGAGGATCAGCAAGTCGCGATCCACCGTCGATGAAACGAGCACGCCACCGTGAGCCGTGTGCCTCACGGCATTACCGACGACGTTGTCCAAAATGACGGCCAGAAGGCGCTGGTCACTCTCAACCAGACAATCGGTCTCAACGACATTGAAGGCGAGTTGCTTTTGTTCGGCGATGGATTGCCAATCATTTTTTATTCTCGCGAGCAACGTCGAGACTACGAAACAGTAGGTTTCCGGGGCGGGCGCGCGGTCTTGCTCTGCTTGAAAGGCGAGGCGTTCTAATTCCTGCGCCAGTCGATAGATCAGTGACCTCGCACGGCGAGTCAACTCTTTGCTGCGAAGGACATCCTGACAGGATGTGAGTAGTTCAATCGTTCCCATCAAGGTCTGCAACCGTTGCCGAAGGTCATGTCCCGCGGTCGCCATCGCCAGGGTGAGCCGGCGGTTGTTGACCTGCAGGAACTGAAGCTCGGCCATCATCTTGGTAAGCAGGTCCCCGGCGACGCAGATGTAGTCAACTTCCGTGAATTGCGAAGTGCTGAGAGGTTGTGCTTGCATGGCATCCATGGTGTGGGATTTTGAGGGAGGGCGGAATCGTCGCTCCAAGAATCATTGTTTGGCGAGGGTATTGTGCGAGGTCGACGGCAGGCGCGATTGAACGTACTTGCGATGGTTGGTGCGACTGTGCGCGCAGAAGCGGGGGCCGCCGTCACCGATTCGGTGATTACGGTCGGATTGCACAAAAATGAAGGAGTCGGCACACGAGCGCCGAGCGCGCTGCCATCAACGGTAGGGCATCACCAGCCGCGGTTAGTGAAGACGAATGGGATCGAAGTGGCCTGTCAGGCGGCGAAAGGCGACGTCGAATTTCCTGGGATAGTCAGGATCCGAGAACTTGCGACGCAGTGTCACGCATTGTTCCGTGGGGGATAGGCGCCTCCGTTCCCAAAATAGGCCTTGCAGATCCTTTTCGCAAATACCTTCCACGGCGGCGAGGGCATCGACGATCTGAAACATGCAGCATTCGATGGCCTCATGATCCGCGCCGGCGCGTCGTTTGGCGATTTCGGTGGTTTGGGCCTTGAATCGACGTTTGCTCTCCAAGAGCTTGAACGCCGTCGCATCCATTCTCACCGGAGCACGGATCTTGCGTGGAGAGGCGGCGAGGGCTCTCGCCGCCCGCTATGGAGTCAATTTGATTGGGATGCCCCAGGAGGCACAGCGCGAAAGCGCCGCTCGGCGTAGCTGATGAGAAAATAGTCCTTCTTGTGGGGGTTTCGCCGCACCGTGATTGGTGGCGGGGCGAACGCCTTATCACCTGTCGCGGCAGACGTGGGCTTTCCACGGGTTCTATCCGGCACATCTATTGGTGCTCTTATTCATCCGGTTCGCGTGGTTTTCACCATGAGAACTGCCATGTGCGTCGTTTCGCGGAACGCGGCACGGGCAAACACGTGCCGGACCCACGGTGATTTCGATTTTCCTGGACGAGCCCGATGACCTCCAAGAAGCGCACACGAAGATCGGAACCGGGCAAGCGGTCGTCGTCGGGTCACATTGCCGAACTTAACGAGGTGCGTGCCGAATTGCGAGTGGCGATCACGAAGCTCAAGGCGTTGGGGTGCGAGGACTCGATGATCTTGGTGGAGTTTTGGCATGCGCTCGATTGCGTCAACGGCGAGGACTGCGCCGACGGTTGATCGGACCATTCTCAGTGAGAGGGCGGAATGCCTCGCGGCTTTATGCAGTGGCACGGCACGAATCTGGCAACGCTTCTGACCGCATTTGGAACATCGGATCGTGCTGTCTCAACCTATGAGCACGCGATCCTCAAGGTCGCTTGAGCCTACAGCCCGTGAAAATCGCTCTGGAATCATCGAGCCTACCGGTCGGCTAGATGTCAGGAATTGCGCAAGTCTATCTGCTGAGGTGCTGAGCGTGCGGACTTGTTCATGCCGCGCTCTTCGTCGTCCAGGCTTTTCTCGTGCGGCACGAAAAGCGGGTCAGGCGCTGCATGACAGCTCATTTTCGAAAGATCGAAGATCACGCTCACCAAGCCCACACTCAGCATGATCAGGAAACCGAGGAGCAGAATCAGTCCGATCAAAACACTCATCGGATTACACCGCGCGCGACCGATGCCCGGCTCAGCGAATCCGTATTGAGCGCCAACGCAGTCTCATGACTCGGCGAGCAATTGCAAGCCTCGAGGATCCGAGCAGCGATGCCCTCGGCGAGTCCTTCCGAATGTTCAATCTCAGTCGGCGCAAGCCGTGCCGCAATCATGCCGAACTTCAATATCCGATACCAACCGCCACCGTGCCGCCACTCAGCCACAGGTACGCGGATGGAATCGCGCCCTCCGCGACGGGGGCGGAAGGAGCGTTGTCTGCCGCTGCGGCGACACAGGACATGAAAAGCATGGCAAGGAGACTCAAGAATGACTTGTGCATGGTTTGGGCTCTCTTTAGTACCTGGCGATATCGAATGAACGCTCAGTGGCGCGGTAGATCTGTTCCGGCATTGCCTCTACCGGATCATCGCGAGCTGGCGGCGCAAACACTTGTACTTCAGTGTCTTCACTTGCTCAAAAGTGCGATTTCTCATCCAGCCTCAGTGCGAACAAATGAACGCGAGCGCGGTCCGCGCAGAGCGGCGCCATTTCGGCCGAAGGAGGTAGCACGATGTTGCACAACACCGCACAGCCGCCAAAGACGACCGAATTCCCATTCCGTAGCCTCCGCCGGTAGTTACGGACGGGCGAAGCGGAGAATGACAATGTCAAAGGGTGAGCAGTACTGTGGGAGACTAGAAGGCAAGATTGCGCTCGTGACCGGCGGCACCTCCGGCATAGGGCTCGCGACAGCCAAGCGATTCGTCAACGAAGGCGCCTATGTCTTCATCACCGGTCGACGCGAAGCCGAGTTGGCGTCTGCCACACGCGAAATCGGCAAGAACGTGACCGGCGTGCAGGGTGATGTATCTAAATTGGAGGACCTGAATACGCTCTTTGGGAAGATCAAAGAGCTCAAAGGGACTCTTGATGTCGTGTTCGCGAATGCGGGCGCCGCCCGGTTCGCCGCGCTCGGCACTGTCACGGAAGAACTGTTCGACTCCATGTTTGATACGAATGTGAAAGGTCTGCTCTTTACCGTGCAAAAGGCGCTCCCTCTGATGCCAAACGGCGCTGCAATCGTTCTCAATGCATCCATCGGTGGTTATAAAGGACGGCCGGCGAATGGTGTCTACAGCGCCACCAAGGCCGCCGTACGATCCTTTGCCCGGACTTGGACAAATGATCTTAAGGATCGGTACATTCGGGTGAATGCGGTCAGTCCGGGTGTCACCGACACCCCGGGATTCAACGACTTGTTGAGTTCCTCGAAAGCTGACGTCGAGGCACAGCGACAAAGAGCGATCGGTAGCGTTCCACTCGGTCGGCTCGGTGTTCCAGACGATGTTGCCAAAGCCGTGGTGTTTCTCGCTTGCAGTGACAGCAGCTATATTGCCGGCATTGAATTGTCCGTAGACGGCGGATTCGCGCAAGTTTGATACGACTCTGCCATTGGAGCACGAATGCACAATACAACTCGACGCTCGCTCCTAAGAATCGCGGACAGCACGAGCCACCAAAGCGGCATCCCCCATGACCGACGAGGCGCACAAGCGAGGACCGGGCATTACTTGGGTGACCATGGTTCGTACACTCCGTACCTCGGACGCGCAGCGCTATTTTGCCTCCAATGTCACACTGGATGCGTCGGTACTGGATCGCACGAGTCGCGGAATCAAGGCCGTGCGGGCCTACTTTGTCGCGGCATCCAATCTCTATGACTCTCTCAAGTTCACCCATGAGATAGTGAGCGGCGCCCGCACATTCCTCGAATGGGAGGGGAACGCGTTCGGGAAACAGGTCTGCGGCATTACCGTTCTGGTCCGCAACAAATCAGGCCGCATTGCGAAGATTCGCCTCTACCTCCGCCCTTTGGCCACGGTTCAACAATTCGCCGCGGCCTTGCACAAGGGGTTAGCCGCCAAATCCAACAAAGGGCACAACCACTAGCTCTATCCCTCATTGACCGTGGGCTGTTGATATCGATCGAGCCCCGTGGCTTCGCATGAATTGACAACCCCTGGCGGATTGAATCGAGTGCGGATTTCCCGGGTCGCACCCAACAATCTCTGCACCTGACAGGTCCGTGCAGCTACCTTTGGTCGCGCGGGGCCGCTACCCCCGGCCTCTTGAACCAAGCGGTATTGGCAACAGCGCCGTTTCCATCGCACAAAATGACCGCAATCTTTCCCAATACGAGGGCGCGAGTAGTGATTAGGCTCCTTTAGAGACTGGCGGGCTCTG
>Ga0181537_10001803_pt1 | contig 19366 bp, 18 predicted proteins | sample PEATcosm2014_Bin_39_FD_119765 | JGI IMG/M metagenome (GOLD analysis project Ga0181537, IMG submission 119765) | Peatland microbial communities from MTU Mesocosm Facility, Houghton, MI, USA - PEATcosm2014_Bin23_10_metaG | ecosystem: Environmental > Terrestrial > Soil > Wetlands > Peat | place... | reverse complement strand
GAAGTCGCCCTTGTAGAAGATCGCCGCCGCTTCGTCGACACCGCCGCTGTAGGCAGCGCCGGCCGTCTGCGAGCTGGCGCCGCAGCAGTTATCCGCCGAGTTGGCTTGCGGCGTGAAGCTGGCGGTGACACCGAAGCCCGAGAAGGACGGGGTGGTGTACACAACCTTGCTGGCTTCGTAGTCGTCGAACATCACCGTCTGGATGTTGCCGACCTGCTGGCCGACGCCATGAGCGCCGGCGGCGCCGAGCACCGGGGAGCTGATGTAACCGGAGTTACGACCCCAGTTGTAACCGCCGGTGCTGCCGAAGTAGGGAGCGTCGTTGTGGGCCTGGAAGGCGGCGTTGAAATCGTCGCCGATTTCGACCTTACCGAAGCTGCCCGAGAACGCGATCCAGTCGTTTTCCGAACTCGGCAGATCCTTCGCCGCATAGCCGGTCGAGGACAGGGTCTGGCCGCCGGACGAGGTGGGCTCGCTACCGCGGGCCGCGCCGCCGTCGTTGTTGCCCGAGATGTTCAGGGCCGCGTTGAACTCGACGGTGATGCCGTTGTCGAGCTTGGTCTTGGCATCGAACGCGATCGAGCCGTCGCCGAACTGATAAACCTTCCCCGGGTTGCCGTTATTCTTGTTGTCGGGATTGCCGAGGTAACCGAACGTCTCCTGAGCGCCGCCGCTCAGGGTGAGCTTTAAAGGATCTTCGGCGTGAGCGGCGCTCACTCCGAAGCCGAGGGCGAGAGCGGACGCCCCGAGTACAAGGTACTTTTTCATGGAGACCCCTTTTGCTTATCGCTACGAGGGGCAAAGTAAATGACATTGACTATATGGTCAACGTGGTTGAACAAAAATGTCCCAGGTGTTGCGCGGGGGCCACGGGGGGGGGGTCTGGCAAGGCTGTTTGGCGGGCGTTGGTCTGCACGGCGCCTTGGGCGAGGCCTGGACGGCTTATTCCTTTTCCTCGGTTTCGCCGTCACCGATCTTGGACGCAAGCTTGCGGTAAAGCACGATCACCACCACCACCACCACCACCGCCACGGCAATGTCGAGATAGCCAAGCGCCCGCGCGAACGACCGATAGGCCTGGCCGGACAGCATGCCGACGGCGGTCAGCACCGCCGACTGGGTTACGGTGACGAACAAGCAGGTCAGAATGAACCGCCGGAACGGCACCGGAATGGTGCCCGCGGTGATCAACCCGGTGAAGCCGACACCGTGGACGAGCTTCGAGATGACAATGGCGCGCCGGTCGCGCTTTTCGAAGTAGTCCAACACCTTCCGTTTCTTGACCGGTGACAGGTTCGGACTGAGGCCAAGCCGTTCGAAGAATGACCAGCACCAACGGCCGACGGCGTAGAGGACCGTGTCGCCGACGAAGTCACCGAGCACGACCACGCCGAAGGCGAGGTAGATGTTGAGATAGCCGGTAGCCGCGAAGAAGCCGATGACGATGCTCATCACCGGCGCCTCGAACACCGCGATCGGGAAAATGGCCCAGTAACGGTAGGCGGAAACCAGGTCGGTGAACTCGGAAAGCATTGGTGATTCTCAACCGACCTTTTTCACGACGGCGTAATTATACATCCCTTCGGTGCCGGGACGCCGGGTCACGATCGGATGCCGGCGCAAGGCCCATGTCAGCGGGGTCAACCAGAAACGGACGCGGTCGATCACGGAGCGGGAAACGGGTACCGGCTGCTGCACGTAGAGCTCGGGCTCGGTTTCGAAACGAGCCTTTAGGAAAGCCCGGAATCCGCCGACCTCGTATGCCGTCGAGAATTTCGTGTCGATCTCCTCGATATTCATTCCGAAATAGCGGCGGACCAGTTGCTGGTTGATGCAGTTGATGATGAGAGTCCCGGCAGGCTTGAGGATCCGATGCATCTTCGCGAGCGCCGCATCGACGTCGGCCAGATAGAACAGCGTTCCCAGGCAAATCACCAGATCGAACTGCCCGTCGGCGAGCGGATAGGTCAGAAAGTCGCCCTGGACCGACCGGATCCTTCCGTCGCCGGTCCGCGCCGGACCGGCGATATGCCGGTCGAGCGAAAGGATCGAGGTTGCGCCGTCCGCCAGCAGCAGATCGTGGCCAATGCCGGCGCCGCCGCCGATATCGAGCACCGACAGGCCGCGCACGAAGCGGCCGGCGAATCGATAATTCTCCTCGGTGCGTTCGCGTGCGACGCGTCCGATGATGGAATTGTCCCTAACCGCCGCCCGGTCGATGATGATCGCGCGTGCAAGCCATTTGCGCAGTCCCCTACTCATCGTCGAGGACGTACTCCCGATAGGCGCCTGAAAGCGAAACCGGAAGCTCGACCCCGTCGGACACGAACAGCTGCCGACCGGTAACGTCGAAGACGATGCTCTGGTAGGTTCCTTCGTTGGCCGGCGAGTAGCCCGACTTCTCGTGCGTCAGCCCGTTATCGTGGTTGCCCAGGATGGCGAAAATCTCCTGCGGAACGGGACGCGTCGCGGCCGCCAGTTTATTCATCAGCGCCAGGCGGTTCTCGCTGATCGTCGACTTGTTCCGTTGCAGCAACGACAGCTCGTAATCCTTGAAATGGGTCGCGCAGCACAGGTACGTGCCGTCGGGGTCGGTCGTCTTGATCGATTCCGGCGTGATCTCGTAGATGCGGCTGGTACGGTCGGCGGTCGAGGTCACCAGGTTGCTGATGCAGCGCTGGACCGGATTGGCGCGAATGACGGTGTCGGCTTCCGCCATGTCGGTCGCCTCTTCGAGGATCATCCGCTGCAGAAGCGGCGTGGCCAAATTGCCGTCCACCGACTTCTCCTTGGTGGCCCCGATCTGGTGGGACATCATCGCGACGCCGCTCCAGTTGAACCCCCCGAGCACGCCGAGGAACAATCCCGGTGTCACGTGCACGTAGCGCAGCGTGCCCGGAATGAGGATATCGAGCACGACCGGCGGGAACCATTTAAGCGCCGCCCTGGCGATCCAGGGGATCAGGTCGGTGTTGCGCCCGACCATGGTGACATCGGGTTCGGCAAACGCGACCGACGAACAGTGAAAGCCGTATTTCTTGAGGATATCGAACACGAAATTCATGAAGAAAAGCGATTCGTAGGCCAGGCCCGAACCTTCGGCGTATCCCTTGAGTTCCTCAAGATAGCGCTCGGGAATGCGGATGGTGCGGAAGTTCCGCTTGGTCGCCAGATACATGATTTTGGTCACAGTGCGGCCGAAACGACTCCCGAACACGCGGACCGCCGGGTAGTCGGACGCGGCGAGCAGCCGGCCGATCGCCACGCCGGTTTCGCGATAGCCGGCCTCGCGCGCACGCAGATGCCAGATGCCGTGCTTGACCTCAAGGGTCGAACTGCCGGCGTCATAACGGCGCGGCGACGCGGCAAGCGTGCTCTGCTTGTCGGCAGCGGTCCCGAAAGGGGCATCGGTTAAAGCGCTTGGTTCGTTTGCGATATCATTCACTGTTCGGTCCTGCCCATTGAGGGGGTGGATCGAGTCCGAAGGAACTCAGGTTGATTGAAAGTTCCCCGTGTCGACGCCGTTGGGCCTTTTGTACCAGTTTGGGTGCTCGGTAGCAGTCTTTTGGCGACGGAGTAAGAAATTTTTCCTGTTGCGGCCGACACCGGAATAAGCCTACCCGATGAAGGGCCTGCGGGCTAGCCGCAGGCTGCGGGACCCGGACGCGCTCTGCTTCTACGCTAAACCTGCGCCGCCGTGCCGCCATAACATCCCACGTCGAGGGCCGCCTCCTCCTTCAGCCAGGCCACGAATGCCTGCACCTTGGGCTGATCGGCCGTGGCTTCGGGGGCGACCGCGAAATAAGCGTAATCGGCCGGATGGCGCACGCCGAACAGCGGCAAAAGGCGGCCTTCCCGGACATGTTCGGCCACCAGCGCGCTGCGCCCCAGCGCCACGCCATGCCCGCGCACCGCAGCCTCGACCAGGGAAGCGCTGTTGTCGAATGCCATTCCACGCGAGGAGTCGATCTTCTCGTCCATGCCGGCGCGGCGCAGCCATACCCCCCAATTTACCCAGGGCTCGGAATCGTCGGTCAGGTAGTCGTGCAGCAACCGATGCTTGGCCAGATCGGCCCACTCGCGTAGCGGTGGGTCGCCGTCGACCAGCATCGGCGCGGCCACCGGGCAGACTTCCTCTTCCATGATCTTGATCGAACGAAGGCTGGGATAGGAACCTTTGCCATAGCGCACCGAGACGTCGACATCGTCATCGACGAAATCGACATGGCGCACCGACGTGCTGACGCGCACATCGAGGTCGGGATAGCGCCGCTGGAAATTGACGATCCGCGGCACCAGCCAGCAATGCGCGAAGCTCGCCAGCGTATTGATATGGAGCAGGCCGACCAGCCCGCCGTCGGACAGTCGCTCCCCCGCCCGGGCCAGAGCGTCGAAGCCCTTGATCAGGTCGGGCAGGTAGCGCGTGCCGGCGTCGCTCAACCTGAGGCCTCGTGGCAGACGGACGAACAGCTCGACGCCCAGCGTGTCCTCGAGGCCCTTGATCTGGTGGCTGATGGCGGTGGGTGTCACCAGCAGCTCGTCGGCCGCCCGCACGAACGAGCCCAGCCGGGCGGCGGACTCGAAGGCGCGCAGCGCGTTGAGGGGCGGCAGACGACGGGACATGGCAGTCACCTAGGCTAAGTGTTTCTCATCTATACACTGAGACAAGCTCGTTTGCCTAGGGCATCGCAGATCGTCAATATTCACGCAGGTTCCCGGCAAGAGCGCCACGCCGGTCGAAGCATAAGGAGCAGCGATCATGAGCAGTTTTGGGATTTCCAAGGAGTTTGGCCTCATATTCCCTCAGCCTATGAATGAGGGAATCTCATCCGTCCGTCACAAAATGGGTCGCGTATTGGTCGCGTCCGTTGATGTCGTGCTCGACTATCTCGAGCAGCAACGCGAACAGGCTACCGTGTCGCAAATGAACGACCGCGAGCTCAAAGACATCGGTCTCACCCGTGCCGCCATCGCGCGCGGCGACGAACGGGGCCGGGCGGCGTGGTGACGGTTCACCCTGCGCGTGTGCGCTCGCGTTCGCGCTCGTGCGACTCGATGGCGGCCAAAAAGGCCCGTTCGAGGTTCGACGCCGTATGAAGGCTCGTCAGCTCCGCCGGCGCACCCAGGAAGATCAGCTCGCCGGCATGAATGATGCCGATGCGGTCACAGATCTCCTCGATGTCGGCCAGGATATGGGACGAAAAGAACACGGTGCGTCCGCCGCCCCGGTATTCGAGGAGGCGGTCCTTGAGCATGATACGGGCCTTGGGGTCGAGACCGCTCATCGGTTCGTCGAGGATCAGGAGCGGCAAGCCGGTGAGCAGCGTGCCCACCAGTCCCAACTTCTGGCCCATGCCTTTGGAATAAGTGCGCACGTTGCGCTCGAGCACGTCGGCATCGAGATCGAGACCCGCGCACATCGCGCGCGCGGCGGCACGATCGAGCGAATGGCCGAAATAGGCGAGCGTCAATTCGATGAATTCCCACCCGCGCAACAGCGCGGACGGCTGGAACTTCTCGGGTAGGTAGGCGAGCTTGGCGCGGCTGCGCGGTGGCCCGGCGGGGTGACCGAAGATCTCGATGGTGCCGCGCCCCTGCCCCAACCCCAGGATCGACTTAATCAGGGTGGTCTTGCCCGCTCCGTTGAGCCCGATCAAACCGAACACCTCGCCTTCTTCGAGCAAGAGTTCGACGTCGAAGATCACATCGCGTTTACCGTAGCCCGCAGTCAGCCCGCGGACCGCCAATGGGCATTCGGTCACGGAATGATGCCTTCGACGACGTCCCCCTGGCGCGCGCGCCAGGTCTGGTATGGCTGCAATCGAATGTGGGTCGAGGGCTGGGCGATCGGCACGATCTCGACCGTGTTACCGCTGACCGAGACGACATGGAAAAGCGGCGATTGGTGTGTGGGCGTAAGCTTCAATCCATTGGCCCAAACCGTCCACTCGCCACCACCGAAATCCAGCACAGCCGACACGTAGATGTTGGGTACCCGCGGCCTGGCCGCTTCGATTTGGGCCTGCTGCAGCGCCGCCGCATTGACCTGCGCGGCGACCTGTTCGGCGGGTGGATGAAGGTGGTCGGCGAAAGCCTTGTCGATCGCTTGGACTTCTTGCGGCGTGAACATCAGTGACGCTACGGGGGCGGCCGCTGGTGCGGTCGCGTTCGTCGCCGGGGGCTGCGCCGCGGCAGGGGAAGGTGCGGCTGGTTCGGCGGGCGCGAGCACGGTCGGCGGCGCGGGTGGCGCGTCGGCGGCGAATGTCCTGCTTGCCGGCAAACATGCCAAGGCGACCAAGAGCGCGCTGAGGCCGACGATGCGCGTCATTGGTTTTTGTCCGTCCCGGTCGCCGCATTGACGGTCTGCGTTGCGGGCGCGGGCGGGGCGGCGCTCGACGCGCCAACCGGCGCCGCCGGTGCGTTTGCTCCCGTCGAGGCGGCGGCCGGCGCAGCGGCCGTTTTGTGCAGCGAAACCCAGCGGAAGTTAAGTTCGGACTTCACCAATGGGGCCGGGCGCCCGGCTCGGATCGCGTCGAGTGCGGCCGTTGGCTCCATTTCTTCGCGGTCCAGGGTGGCTTTGGTGATCTGGTAGTGGGATTGAAGGTTTCCGAGGATCTCGTCCCAGTACTCCAGCACGTCGCTGTCGAGGAGTCCGCTCAGACTGAGCGAGACCGGCGTCGTCACGAGCGAATAGCCGGACACCATCCCTGGCGCCGTCTCCTGCGCCTCCAGCTTGTAGTGCAAGTCCGCCAGGCGATGCTGATCCGCCAGTTCCTGGGAATGTCCGACGAACTTCTGCCGGTCCTGATCCGCCAGCACGCCATCGGACATAGCGGCATCGTATTTTTGCCGCAACTCGGGCAATCGCGCGATCTCCTTTCGGGTGGTCTCGAGCTTGGCGCGCAGCCCCGTCAGCTCGGACCTCAATTGATCGATCTTAGCGACGCGGTCGTCGACTTCGCCCTCAAGGGTAAAGGCGGCGAGCAGCAGAACGATGATGTCGACCGCGGCAACCGCGGCGATCACCCGCAGCGACCGCGGCGCGGCTTTCGCGTATTGGATCAGTTCGCGCGGATTGAGCGCCATCACTTGTCCCTGCGAATCGTATATTCGGCGACGACGATCCGCTTGGCGGAGATTTGCTGCTGATCGGCAGATCCTTCGATCACCTGGTTCCCTATTGCGCCGCCAGGCATGTCCGTAGCCTCGACGGCGAGGCCGGGGAATGCCGCGATCAGCCGGGCCAGCAAGGCCTTGGCCTGCCTAGCCGACGCTTCGCTATCGGTCGTGGCCTGACCGGCCTGCGGCGCGATACGGACTTTCAAATGAATCAAGTAAGACACCGGCGGCATCGGCGGCATTCCGGCCGTCTTGGCGCCAGCTCTGGGACGCGCCGGAGCAGCACCGGTCGGCACGGTCGTCTCGTAGGCGATGTTAGTCGCGCGTGCGTCCGGGCCCAACGCGCCGCTGATCGTGCGCATGATCTTCACCAGGTCGACTTCCTGCGCTTCCAGCCGCTCCTGGCTTGTCGCCACGCCGGAGAGTTCGTCGAGTGGGATCGGATAGTTCTTCATACGACCCAGTTCGGCCGCCAGTGTCGCGTTCGCACCGTCGATCTCGGACTGGAACCGGCCGATATCCGCACCGCCGGTAGTCAAGGCAGTCACGAGGGAACCCGTATAGTAAAGCGCCAGCAGCGTCAGCGCCGCGGTGACCCCGGCACTCCAGCGGATGATCGAATTCATCCGATTCTGCTCGAAGATTTTTCGCGTCGGCAACGTGAGGAGCGGACGCTTCTTGGCGGCCACCCACAGGCCCAGCAGAACGTCGGCGAATGGGCTGTCTTCGCGGCCAACCTCGCCGAGCCCGAGCAAAACGCCGGCCTGGTAGGGCGTATAGACCGTCACCGTCGTCGCCGGCAGATCGCGTTCGTCGACCGATCGGCAGACGGCGGGATCGGCAAGGAGCACCACGTCCAGCCGGTCGGCGTCGCTGAAGCCAAGGCGCTTGACGTAACTGATCGAGGATCGCAATTCGCGTTCGATCAGCATCGCCTCGGCATCGGCGGTGAGCGGTTGCGCGGCGCGTTGCGTCAGGCGGGTCACGATCATCTTGCCGCCGAGTTCGAATACTTGCCTGAAGCCGCTAGCCGCTTCTTGCGAGATCAGCGCCCGCCACACCTTCCGGGTCTCTCCCTCCGAAGACGGCGCCAGCTTGGCGGCGAGGCCGACGACTTCGAGGGGCAGCATGTAGAAGCCGCGCGCCGGGTTGGGGAATTCATCGAGAAAAGTGACCCAGCGCCCAAGAAGCTCCGACATCGGCAACGCCGTGAACAGCACCCCTTGGGGGGCGCCGCGCTTGCGGCGTGCCGGCAACGCCGCCTTGAGGACCTCGTTGGGAAAGGTCAAGTCCAAGCGGCGCTTGACGATCTTACTGCGGTCAAAAATACCGACCCTGGGAACCGTGTCCTCGCGGAACATTTGCTCAAGCACATCGGCGATGACCACGATCGTCGCGTTGGGGTCGGTGGCCATTGTTTCGCGCAATGCCTGCCACCCGTCGTCGCTGCTCGCTTCGGCGAACACGGCGTCGATCACCTGGCCGGCCCGAATTTGGACCAGAGTCGAGCCCTCATCGCCGATATTGAGGATGAACCGGTTGCTGCGGTCCCGAACGCCGAGAATCGTCAGGATCGGTACCAGCGGCGCGAGCAAGCGTCCGATCAGGCCTCTGGCCAGGAAAGTCAGGATACCCTCGCCGAGGCGCAGCGACAGCCGATTGCCGGGCAGCGACGCCATGCTCACCCGCCCATCTTGGCGATGCCGGAATAAATCGGCCCCAGCACGCCGGCCACGATCCACGCCATCATCAATCCGGCGAACATCGTCAGCGCCGGTTCGATCATGCCGACCATGGAGTCCACGGTTTCCGTGACGTCATGGTCATAGAATTCAGTCACGTTCTCGAGCGTCTCGCCGAGATTGCCGCTGTCTTCGCCGATCTTGACCATGCGCAGCACAAGATTGGGAAACTCGCCGGTGTCGCGCAGCCCCGACGATAACGGGCTGCCATCCTGGACGGTCGTGCGGACCGAGCCCAAGGACCGCGCCAGAACCAGATTGCCGACGACCTTCTGCGCGGTCTCGAGACAACTCAGGATCGGCACGCCGCTCTGGAACATGGTGGCGAAGAAATGCGCGAAGCGTGACAGCGATATCTTACGCAGCACCGGTCCGAACATCGGCAGACGGAGCTTGAGAAAGTCGATGCGATAGGCGAAATCGGACGACATGCGCGACAAAGTGTTGGCGAGCACGAAGATGGTAACCGGCAACGCGATGAAGACCCACCAGAACGACTGGACGAAGTTGGAGGTGGCGATCAACGACAATGTGATGAACGGCAGCGCCTGTCCATTGCTTTGCAGGAAGCTGGTCACTTGCGGGACCACCGAGGTCATCATGAACAGGAACAATCCCAGCATCACCACCAGCATCACGGCGGGATAGCGGACCGCCTTTTTGACTTTGGCGTTCACCGCGTCGACCCACTTCAGGTGCTTGATCAGCTGGGTAAAGGACTCGACCAAATTGCCGCTCGCCTCGCCCGCGGAGACCAGCGATTCGAACACCGTGCCGAACACCTTGGGATGCTTGCCGAATGCCTCGGACAGCGAAGCGCCCTCGCTGACGTCCTGGTGAATTTCGGAAATCATGTCACGCAACCGTCGCTGTTCGGTCGCATCCCGGACATCGGCGAGAGTCTCGAGCAGGCCCACGCCCGCGGCCTGCAACTGCTGGATATGAAGGCACGCCTGGATGAGATCGCGGTTCTTGATGTTCGCGCGGAACAGTTGGACGCCGCGACGCCCGCTATCGACTTTCGCGCCGACGAGTTCGACGTTCAGCCCCTTGAGGCGCTGATAGAGGTCGACCTCGTTGTTGGCCGAAAGCTGGCCCTTGATCTTTCGGCCTTTGTCGTTGATGCCGGTGTAACTGAAGAGGGCCATGGATTTCCTACAGACGCGATGTCACGTCGACCGTGCGCATCAGACTTTCGAGCGTGATCTGGCCGGCAAGAACCTTGCCGATTCCGTCTTCGGCCAGGGGCACGAAGCCGTGCCTGCGCGCCTCGGTGCGCACCTGCGCCAGCGACGCGCCCGACAGGATCATCTCGTCGATCTCGCTGTTGATCGGCAGAATCTCGTGGACCGCGATGCGCCCCCGGTAGCCGGTGAAGCGGCAATCATCGCATCCGACCGCGTGGGCGATGACCGGCGGGTTGGCCGGATCGACGCCGAAGATGTGGCACTCTTCCGCAGTGGCCGGCCGGGTGGTACCGCATTTCGGGCAAATCTTGCGGACTAGACGTTGGGCCAGGATGCCGATGATGTTGCCCGCGAGCAGCCCATGCTCGAGGCCCAAATCGTGCAAGCGCGGAATCGCCGAAGCCGCGTCGTTGGTGTGCAGGGTCGAATAGACCTGGTGGCCGGTCATCGCGGCGCGCAGGGCCATCGAGGCGGTCGGCTGGTCGCGAATCTCGCCGATGAAGATGATGTCGGGGTCCTGGCGCAGCATGGCGCGCACGCCGTCGGCGAAGTTCATGCCGGTGCCCTCGCGCACCTGCGACTGCCGGATCAACGGAAGCTCGTACTCGACCGGATCCTCGAGCGTCATGATGTTGCGTTCGAGCGAACTGACCTTGTTGAGCACGGCATAGAGAGTGGTGGTCTTGCCCGAGCCGGTCGGGCCGGTGACGACGATGATGCCCTCGGGACGCAGCAACAGCCGGTCGAGCAGATGCATGTTGTGCGTGCTGAAGCCCAGCGACTCGAGGTTCATCACCGCGCGCGATTTATCGAGAATACGGATGACGATGTTCTCGCCGTTCACCGTGGGCAGCGCCGCGACGCGGAAGTCGATGCGATGGCTGCCGTAGGTGAAGCCGAAGCGGCCGTCCTGCGGGTTGAGCTTGTCGGCGATGTTCATCCCCGAGACGATCTTGAGGCGGTGCGAGATCGACGGCCAAAGATCCTTCTGCAAGGTGCGGACCTGTTGCATCACGCCGTCGATCCGGTAGCGCAGCCTGAGGAAGGTGCCTTCGGGCTCGAAATGGATGTCCGAGGCCAGATTGCGGACGGCATCGAGCAGGATGGCGTTGACCAGCCGCACCAACGGGTGGAGGTAACCGTCACCCGACAAGGCTTGGGTCGAGGTATCGTGCTTGCCGGTCTCGAGTTCGCGCAGGATGCCGTCGATCGAAAATTCGTATCCGTAATACTGGTCGATCGCCTGCAGCACCTCGGCTTCCGAACTGACCAACGGAATGATCTCGGTGCCGGCCGGCACGAACCGGTGCGCCTGGTCCAGTGCGAGCACGTCGTAGATGTCGGCCATGGCGAGGCGCAGCGTCGTGCCTTCCATCGACACCGGGAAAACCCGATAGCGTTGCGCCATGTCCTTGGGAAAGCGCTTGAGCAGTTCGGGCTCGACCACCGTCGCGGCCGCATCGAAGCGTTCGAAACCCGAGGCCGAGGCCAGCACCGAGGAGAGCGCCGACTCAGTGATGAACCCGAGTTCGACGAGCAAGGTGCCGATCAATTTATTGGTGCGCTTGCGTTCGTAGAGCGCGACTTGCAACTGATCCTTGGAGATCAGGCCCATCTCGACCAGCTTGTCGCCGATGCGCGCTCCGCCCGGCGGCGGACTCGATCCTTGTTGACCGCCTCCCTGGCCGCCACCGCCGCCTTGCGGCGGACCGCCGGATCCACCGCCGGGAGGCGCGCCTCCACCGCCACGGCCACCGCCCGACCCGCCGCCCTGGCCCCCGCCTCCACCGGCGGGCGGGGCACCGCCGCCGGGAGCACCGGGCGGAGGCGCGGCCGGCCTGGCGGCATCGGCGCGTTGCAGTGGGCCCGCCGGAATGCCGGACGGAACTTTGGTGGGCGATTCGGCCACCGGTGCAGCCGGCGCCTTGGCGGCGGCCGGCTTGACCGTTGCGGGGGCGTCGGGAATTCCGGCCGCCGCGAAGATCGCCGGCCTGGACCCGGAAACCGGCTTCGGCGGGGAAGCCTCGGCCTTGCCTGCTGGCTTGAACGCGGCGGCGCCGGAAAGAGCGGCACCAGCGGGCGTCGGGGATTCGGCCGCGGGACCTACGGCCGAGAATATGGCCGGTCGCCCGCCCTGCGCGCCCGTACCGGCGTGCTTGCCGCCATTGGAAGCGGCCGGCGCGGATACCGGTTTCGCGACCGGGGCAGGGGCCGGAGCCGACACGATCTGAACCTCAACCGCAGGCGCCTGGGGCGCCTGCGCCGGGGCTTCGACGACCTCGCTTGCACGGACCGACTCGGCAAAACCGGTCGCCGCAGGTGCGGCGGCCGCTACCGTGGCGACCGGTCCGACTTCAGCAATGTCGGTGGCAAATTCCAAGTTTGACGCGGGCGGCGCGGGAGCGGCGATCGGCGGACCGGAATCGGAATTGATCGTCTCGCCTTCACCGCCCAAGGCAAAAGAGGACGCGGGGATGGGTGGAGCCGACTGCGATGCGGACGTACCCCCCTGCCCGACCTGGTCGGTGAACTCGAACTGCATCCCGTGGTGCCCAAAAAACCCCGACCCATTCTAGGCTTCGCTGCGTCGCATCGCAACCTTATGAACGGGTTACGCCGCCCGGGAGGTGGTTTGCCGATATCGGTCTAAATCTTGGCGGGCACGGTGTGCGTATGGGCGTGGTGGGACTTGCTTCGATCGAACGCGGCCTTCTGCTCGGCCGTCGATTCCGTCTGGTACTTGGCCCGCCATTGGTCGTAGGGCATGCCGTAGACCACCTGCCGCGCCTCGGCGTCGGTCAGCGGCACGCCCTTCTCTTGAGCGCCCGCGAGATACCATTTCGACAGGCAATTGCGGCAGAACCCGGCCAGATTCATTAAATCGATATTCTGGACGTCGGTTCGCTCGCGCAGGTGCTGAACCAGGCCCCGGAAGGCGGCCGCCTCAAGTTCGGTTCGGGTCTTGTCGTCCATTTGGTCCACTCCCTTGCGGCACCCTTGGCGGGCGGCCTACTCTAATAGGCGGAGGTAACGGATGGAAGGCGAACACCGGAGCCGCGGCGCGCCGCATGCTTCGACCACGATCGCTGCGAACCCAGACGGAAAGCGGTGCGATGGCGATCGATAGATCGGTCGCAGGCGTGGTGCTGGCTGGCGGGCGATCGAAGCGAATGGGCGGCGGGCACAAAAGCCTGCTCGAAGTCGGCGGCATCACGCTGCTGGAACGGGTCAAGACGCGCGCCCGACCTCAAGTCGATACCTTGATGCTCAACGTCAATGGCGACCGCACGCCGTTCCTGCGCTTCGGCCTGCCGATGATGGCCGATTCGATCGAGGATTTCGCGGGACCCTTGGCCGGCGTTTTGACCGCGCTCGAATGGGCGCGCGACGGGCTACCCGACATCGAATGGGTGGTGAGCTTTCCCGTCGACATGCCGCTGATCCCGATGGACCTCGTCAAAGGCCTCAGGAACACCATTCGCAGCACCGGCGCCGATATGGCCTGCGCGGCGTCGGGCGGACAAATCCATCCCGTGGTCGGCATCTGGCCGGTGAAGGTGGCGGCGGCGCTGCGCAAGGCCCTGCAAATAGACGGAGTCCGCAAGGTCGACGAGTTCACCGGCGGCTACAAGATCGCCTTCGCGGAATGGACCGGCGGCGAGGCCGATCCATTCCTCAATGTGAACACCAAAAGCGACATCAAGGCGCTCGAAGCGCGCCTCAAGCTACCTACTGGAAAAGCTTCAGCGCGTTGACCAGTGTCTTGATGACGCCCCAGGCCAGGGGGATGCCGACGAAGCCCCAGGCAAGCACGAGCTTGAGGCCGTTGCCGGAGCCGGTTTGCGCGTTCGCCATGATTGTTTCTCCTCGCTCAGCACTGCGTCAGGCGTCGATCGCGTCGGCCAGGGACTCGCCCCGCATATGGTGTTTCTCATGCACGGACCGGATCAGGGCGTTGGCGATCAGGCCGATCACCAGCAAGGCCGCCAGAACGTACATGGTGTTGTTGTAGGCATCGCGTTTGGGCATGCCGCTGTCGAGATTGTACTTGCGGAAATAATTGATGAGCACCGGGCCGATCACGCCCGCGACCGACCAGGCCGTGATCAGCCAGCCATGAATCGCACCCACATATTTGGTGCCGAACATGTCCTTGAGATAGGCCGGCACCGTGGCGAAGCCACCGCCATACATGCTGAGGATGATGGCGCAGGCAAGCACGAACAGGATCACGCTGCCGACTTCACCCGTGTAGGGCACGAAACAGTAGCACGCGATGCCCAGCACGAAGAACACGTAGTAGGTGTTCTTGCGCCCGATATAGTCGGAGAGCGAGGCCCAGAAGAAACGTCCCGCCATGTTGAACAGACTGAGCAATCCGACGAAGCCCGCAGCAGCTACCGCGGTCTTGCCGGGGAACATCTCCTGAATCATTGTCGAGGCTTGGCCCAGCACGCCGATCCCGGCCGAGACGTTCATGCACAGCACGACCCAGATGCACCAGAATTGCGGTGTTTTGAGCGCCTGGTAAACGAACACGTGCTGGTCGGTGACCAGCTTCTTCGGCTGCGCCGCCGGCATATAGCCCGCGGGCTTCCAACCCTCGGCCGGAACGCGAACGATGATCGAACCCACCATCATGAAGCAGAAATAAATGATGCCGAGGACGACAAAGGTTTCCATCACGCCGACATGCGTGGCGGTCGCGAACTGCCCCATCAGCCAGACCGAGAGCGGTGCGGCGATGAACGAAGCGCCGCCAAAGCCCATGATCGCCATGCCGGTGGCCATGCCGGGGCGGTCGGGGAACCATTTGATCAGGGTCGAGACCGGCGAAATGTAACCCAGCCCCAGCCCAATGCCGCCGATGACGCCATAGCCGAGATAGATGATCCAGATGCTGTGGACCGAAACGCCCAGCGCCGAGACCAGGAATCCGGCCCCAAAGCAACAGGCCGCCGTGAACATGGCGCGCCGCGGCCCGCCTTCCTCGACCCAGCGGCCCAGGATCGCCGCCGACAGACCCAACATCACGATGCCGATAGTGAAAATCCACCCCAGCTCCGGAATCGTGAAATCATCCGGACCGGCCTTGCTGATCCCGATCAGCTTGGTCATCGGCAAGTTGAACACGCTGAAGGCATAGGCCTGGCCGATGCACAGGTGCACGCACAACGCCGCCGGCGGCACCAACCAACGGCTGAATCCGGGCGGCGCAATCGTACGACTACGGTCGAGAAAAGACGCCAAAGCCATGGAACCCCCCTAAGAATTGTTAGGCGCCTTCTTTAGGCGGGCGCCTGATCCCGTTGGGACCTGGGAATTGGATACAGTATAGGTACCGTGACAAATCCGGGGCAAGCACCAGCTTTGTCGCAATCGCGAAAATTCGGTAATGCAGCCGGAGGATTCGCGGGCGAGCGCCCGCGCTTCACCAGTGCAGTGCACTATAGGGGATGAAATCGACCATCTCGCCGGGCTCGATCCGCTTGGTCTCTTCGCGCAGATCGACCAGCCCGTCGGATTCGACCAGCGACGACAGGACGCTCGAATCCTGTTTCTTGAATAACCGCGCATGAAAGGTTCCGCCGGGCCCCGCTTCGAGCCTAGCCCGGACAAACTCGCGCCGCGCCGTGTTCTTGCCAAAGCTCGACGCTGACGGGACGCGAAATCGCGTCGGCGCGATCGGCTCGGCCACCGCGCCGGCCAGGCGCAAGATCACCGGCCGCGCGAACATCATGAACATGACCTGGCAGGATACAGGGTATCCCGGCAGCCCGACGAAAGCGGCCTTGCCGACATTGCCGAGCGCGGTGGGCTTGCCCGGCTTGACCAGCATCCGCCACAGATGGATCGCGCCGTTTCTTTCGACCGCAGCGCGCACATGATCCTCGCCGCCGACCGAAACCCCGCCGGTGGTAACCAAGAGATCGACGCGCTCGGACGCGTCTTTGAGGGCCCGCGCGGTGACGTCGAGATTGTCGGGCAGATTGCCGAGATCCTCGACCGCGCAGCCAAGCCTGCCGGCCAGCGCCATCAGCGCATGACGGTTGCTCGAATAGATGGCGCCGGGCCGCAAGGCTTCGCCCGGCTCGGTCACCTCGTCGCCGGTCGAAAATACCGCGACCTTGAGCCGGCGATGGACAGCGAGCCTGGGGTGCCCGGCCGAAGCGGCCATACCGACATCCTGCGGGCGCAGCCGTCGACCGGCGCGAACCACCGTCTGCCCAGCCGAATAGTCATTGCCTGCGAAGTGGACGTTGGCGCCGGGCGCCAGCCCCTGGGGCAGGGTGACATGCTCGGCGCCGTCATTGGTGGCGGTCGTGCAGTCTTCCTGCATCGCGACCGTGTCGAGACCCTGAGGCATCGGCGCCCCGGTAAAAATACGCGCCGCCTCGCCCGGCCCAAATCGATGGGCACTGGGATGGCCGGCGGCGATGCGCTCGACCACCCGCAGAGGTCCGGCCGCACCGTCGCCATGGCGGAAGGCGAAACCGTCCATCGCGGCGTTGGCGAACGGCGGAACGGTCACTTGCGCCACCACGTCGCGCGCCAGGATGCGGCCGGGGCACAGGGCGAGCGGCAGTTCTTCGATCCCGGTCACGGGCACAATTCGTTCGGCCAGATGGGCGAGCGCCTGGTCGAGCGAGATCAGCTTGTCCGGCGCAACGAAGCAATCGTTCAGCGAAGCGGAAGGCGAAGCGACATCGTCCATCGAACGAATCCAGTGATCCAGCGGCCGCGACGCCGTTAGAGTAGCCCTGACCGCCGATCCGCGCTACTCAGGCCGTCGTTCGAGAACGCCAATCCCATGATCACCGATCCCCTGTTCTATGCCGCAGCCATTCCCGCCGTGATGCTGTGGGGTCTAAGCAAAGGCGGATTTACGTCTTTGAGCATGCTGTCGCTGCCGATCATGGCGCTGGTGATTTCGCCCTTGCGCGCCGCGTCGATCGTCCTCCCCATCCTGATCACGCAGGATTTCGTCAGCGTCTGGGCCTACCGCCGCACCTGGGACAAGCGCAATCTGACGATCCTGATTCCGAGCGCCTGCATCGGCATCGGGCTTGGCTATTTCTTCGCCGCTTTCGTTTCCGAAGCCACTCTTTCGCTGTCGCTGGGACTGGTCTCTGTCGTGTTCGCGATCCGCCGCCTGATTCTGGAGCTGCGCAGCGTTCCGCCGGCTCCGACCCGATCACGAGTGGCGCCAGGGATTTTCTGGGGAACGGTCGCCGGCTTCACCAGCCTGATCGCGAACGCGGGCGGACCGCCATTTCAGGTCTATGTCATGCCCCAGCGCTTGCCGCGCGACAGTTTCGTCGGTACGGGCGTTATATTTTTCGCCGTGGTCAACTGGATCAAGGTTCCGCCCTTCATCGCGCTTGGCCTATTCAAGCGTGGCGATTTGCTGACGGCGGCGGTCTTGCTGCCCCTAGCCATCGTCTCGACCTGGGCGGGGGTCAAGCTGGTCCGGCGCGTCCCGGCAGAACGCTTCTATCGGTTGATTTATGGGCTGTTGATTGTGGTCGGAACCAAGCTGATCTGGAGCGGCATCGAGGGGATGACCTAACGGCCGGCCGCTATTGACCCAGCAGTTTCTTGAGCAGCGTGAGATTCCATCCTTGGGCGACCGCGGCCAACGCCTGATCCGAAGGGATGTCGCTTCCTTCGATCTGGAGCGCCGCCCGCATCTGGACTACAAGCACGATCTCGCCTTCGCCGCTGGATGGATCGAAACGAAGCATTGCCGTCTCCGGGCCGACCTTGACTGCCCGCCAGGCGGTCCCCCCCTCGCCGGAGCTCGGTCCGGCCTGGAACAGCGCCGCGCTATTGGCCACGGACGGATTGTCGATGGTCAGCGTGGCGTTCATTACGCTGTCGCCCTTCTGGTAGCCGCGCGTGACGGTCAATCCGCCGCCCACCGCGTCGAGCGGCTCGGACTCGGGCGCGGTGGCTTCCCAGCCTGCCGGAGCCGGTGGCATCACGCGCGCGAACTGGTCGACCAGCCTGGCCGCAATCGCAGCCTCGGCGGTTTGCAATGCCGCGAGCGCGCGCAATGAATCGCCTTTGGAATTCGCCGTGCGCGCCAATTCGATCTTGTCGGCGACGTCGTCAGCGAAGACCGGCGTAGCGATCGCAGCCAACAATATCGCGGCCAAGACGGCTGCCTTCGACATGCGCCCAGCGCTCCAGTCGTGACCCCCGGGCCGAGTCTAACAGAGGGCCGAACGCGCGCACAATCGGGCATGATTGACGAGTTCGCGGCCATCCACCTAGAGTGGGCTCCCGTCCAAGAATCGAGGAATTCCACGCGTGCCAGCGCCAGCCGATGCACGAAGCTTCCTTCTGTCGCTGTTTCATGCCGCGCTGACCGCGGCCGATCCGGCCGTGCGGCTGCCGCAACATCTGCCGCGGCCCCCGCGCGGACGGACGGTGGTCGTGGGCGGCGGCAAGGCGGCCGGCGCGATGGCCGCCGCGGTCGAGGCCCATTGGACCGGGCCGCTTTCGGGTCTGGTGATCTGTCCCTACGGTTACGCGCTGCCGACCTCGTCGATCGAGGTTGCCGAGGCATCCCATCCGGTGCCCGACGCCGCCGGCCAGCGCGCCGCCGCGCGGATGCTCGCAAGCCTCGAGGGATTGACTGAGGACGATCTCGTGCTTGCCCTGATCTCGGGCGGCGGGTCCGCTCTGATGTCGCTGCCGGCGGCGGTCCTCACGCTCGACGACAAGCGCCAGGTGACCCGCGGGCTTCTGCTGTGCGGCGCCTCGATCGACGAGATCAACTGCGTGCGCAAGCATCTCTCGGCGATCAAGGGTGGGCGGCTCGCGGCGGCGGCCTGGCCGGCGCCGGTCCAGGCGCTGATCATGTCCGACGTGCCGGGCGACGATCCCGCTATCATCGCCTCGGGGCCCACCGTGGGAGACCCGACCACGCGGCAGGATGCGCTAGCCATCCTGGACCGCTATCGCCTCGATGTTCCGTTTGCGGTCCGCAGCTATCTCAAGTCGCCCGACAGCGAAACGCCCAAGCCCGGCGACCCCCGCCTGGCCAGAAGCCGTTTTACGGTGGTCGCCCGACCGGCCGAAGCCTTGGCCGCCGCGGCCGTCGTCGCGCGCGCGGCTGGGGTGACGCCCGTGCTGTTGGGCGACACGATCGAGGGTGAGTCGCGCGAGGTGGCCCGCGCTTTCGCCGGGATGGCGCTGTCGGCCGCGCGGGCCGGCATGCCGGCGCCGCCGCCCTGCGTGCTCATTTCGGGTGGCGAAACCACCGTCACGGTCCGCGGCAAGGGCAAAGGCGGGCGCGATCGCGAGTTCGCG
>Ga0181537_10001801_pt1 | contig 19375 bp, 14 predicted proteins | sample PEATcosm2014_Bin_39_FD_119765 | JGI IMG/M metagenome (GOLD analysis project Ga0181537, IMG submission 119765) | Peatland microbial communities from MTU Mesocosm Facility, Houghton, MI, USA - PEATcosm2014_Bin23_10_metaG | ecosystem: Environmental > Terrestrial > Soil > Wetlands > Peat | place... | reverse complement strand
GCGATCCTGCACCAGGCTCGCGTAGCGCGCCGCGATGCCCATGTCGGATTTCGACAGCACCATCTCCAGGTTGTCCACGGTGGCGCGGAAGAACGGCCACGCGTCGAGCATCTCGTGAAGCAATCCCTTGTCCGCGGAACGCAATGCCTCCCCGACCCCGTACCAGCCCGGCAGCATGACGCGCGCCTGGGCCCAGCTGAACACCCAAGGGATGGCGCGCAGATCCTCGATGCGCTGCGAATTCGAGCGCGACGCCGGCCGCGAACCGATCTTGAGCTCGGAGATTTCCTGAAGCGGCGTCATCTCCCGGAAAAAAGTCGCGAACCCTTCCGTTTCATAGACCAACGAACGGTATGCACGGAATGCCTGCGCCGACAGCTCGTCCATGGCCGCGCCGAACTTGAGCCGGCCGGCGCCCGACAGCGAGGCGTTCTCGAGCGATGCCAGGAGCGTCGCGGCGCTGATCGATTCGAGGTTGGCAGCCGCGCTGTCGCGCGTGCCGTACTTGGCGGCGATGATCTCGCCCTGCTCGGTGATGCGGATGCGGCCGCGCACCGTACCGTGAGGCTGGGCGCGGATCGCCGCGAAGGAGGAGCCCCCGCCGCGGCCGACGGCGCCGCCGCGGCCGTGAAAGATCTGCATCGGGGTCGCGAATTTCTCGAACACCTCCGCGAGCGACCGGGTCGCTTCATGCAGGCTCCACACCGACGTGAGGTATCCGCCATCCTTGTTCGAGTCCGAATATCCGACCATCACCTCTTGAAACCCGTGACCGGCGCATGCCGCCGCCGTTTCGGGCAGCTCGAACCAGGCGCTCATCACTTCGCCGGCCTTCTTGAGATCGCCGATGGTCTCGAACAACGGCACCGCCATGATGGCGGCGCGCGGCGTGCCCCGCGCGCTGTACATGCCGGCTTCCTTCAGCAAGATGTTCACCTCGAGCAGGTCCGACACGCTCGCGCATTTGGAGACGATGTAGGTCGTGATGCAGCCGGCGCCGTAACGCCGCTTGGCGTCGGCGGCGGCGCGCACGATGGCGAGTTCGGACAGGGTTTCCGGCGAGTAGCTCGAATAGGGACTCGCGAGCAGCCGTTCGCCGGCGAGTTCGTGCCGCAAGACACGCACCCGGTCGGCTTCGTCGAGCGACTGGTAATCGGGCACGACGCCGGCGGTTTGCAGGAGTTCGGCCACCACCCTCTGGTGCACATCCGCATTCTGGCGCAGATCAAGGGTCGCGAGATGAAAGCCGAAGGTCTCCACCGCCCGCGCCAGCCGCGACAGCGCGCCGCCGGCGTGATGCCCGACCTTGCTCTCGGCAGCGAGCGACTCGCCGACGATCTTCAGGTCGCTCAGCAGGTTCCCGGGTTCGGCGTACGGCGCACCGCTCACGGATGCCGGCCGCGGCGGCGCCCGTCCGGTCAATTGCTGGTAGGTGGCGGCGAGCCGTGCGTAGATACCCGTGATGGCCCGCCGGTAGGGCTCATCGGTGCGCGCCGCGTTGGCATCGCCGCTGCGTTGCGCGAGTTCATCGAGCGCAGCGGACACACCCGCAAGTTCGTTCGACACCGAGAGTTCCGCACCGAGTGCATTCAACTGCTCCAGGTACTCGGCCAGCAACGCCTGCGAGGCGCGGCCCAACGCCAGGCGCAAGGACTCCGCCGTGACATGCGGATTGCCGTCACGATCGCCGCCGATCCAGCTGCCCAGGCGCAAAAAGCTGGCCGGCCGACGGCCGAGCAACCGCTCCCAGCGCGCATAGAGCACCGGCACGACGGGCAGAAAAATATCCTTGAGGTACGTGAGGGCGGTATCGACTTCGTCGGCGACGTACAGCCGTTCACGGCGCAGCGCGCGCGTCTGCCACAGCAAGGCGATCTGTGCGGCAATGCCCTCTTCGATCAGCTCACCCTGCGGCGTCTCGGAGTAATCCATGTCGCGCATCCACAAAAGCGCGGCGATGCGATTGCGGTGGTCGAGCATGCTCTTGCGCATGACTTCGGTGGGATGTGCCGTCAGCACCGGCGTGATGAGGGCCCGTTCCAGCAAAGCCGCGGCGGCATCCCGGGTGATACCCTGTCCCTCCAGCAGCTTGAGCGCCGATCCCAAGGTGCTGCCCTCCTCGGCGGCCACGCCCTGCCGGTCCTCGGCGAGGTTTGCGAGCATGGAGAACAGCATGAAGCTGCGCACGAAAGCGACCGTCTCATCGAGCGACAAGGTGTCGAGGCCCACGGCGAGGCCGCGCGGCTTGGCGATGCCGCGGTGGCGGTCCACCGAGGCGGCGCGAATCGCCTCGATCCGATCGAACAACGCTTCGCCGCCGTAGGTGCGAATCACGTCACCTAAAAGCTTGCCTAAAAAGCGAACGTCGGCGTTCTGGGCGATGGACGGCGATCTTGCCATGACAGACAATATTGCACGTGGCGCGACTGTGCGCCTGACCTGGCGTGCCTTTCTATCCGGTGGAATGAGCCGTCGATTGGGCGTAATATCTGATATATCTATGACAGACATGCATGAGTGATCAACAGCCACGGCGCGTGATACCGATCAAAGTCGAGCGCCCGTCGAGCTTGAGTGCGGCGGAGCGGTCGGCGGTGCAGGGTGCCTGCGAGCGCTTGAAATCGCTGCCCGGTGCGCTCCTGCCGGTTCTGCATGCGGTGCAGGAAGCGCTCTCCTACGTGCCCAAGGATGCCGTAGCCCTGATTGCCCGGGAGCTGAACCTCTCGATCGCCGAGGTGCATGGGGTGGTGAGTTTCTATCATTACTTTCTGCAGGAGCGTCCGGGCCGGCACGTGCTGCACCTGTGCCGCGCCGAAGCCTGTCAGGCGCTCGGCAGCGTCGCGCTCGAGGCGCACGTGAAAAAGCGCCTCGGGGTCGACTATCACGGCACCACGACCGATGGCTCGGTGACCTTGGAGCCCGTGTTTTGCCTGGGCAACTGCGCCTTGGGCCCCTCTCTCATGATCGACCAGCAATTGCACGGCCGCGTGACCGCGGAACGATTCGATGCGTTGCTGGCGCAGAGCCGGGAGCTGAATTGAAAATCTACGTGCCGCGCGATGCTTCGGCGCTCGCCATGGGGGCGGATCTGACTGCCGCGGCGATCGCGGCGGAGGCCAGGCGGCGCGGTATCGAGATAGAACTCATTCGCAACGGTTCGCGAGGGCTGCTCTGGCTCGAGCCCTTGGTTGAAATCGACGTCGCGGGCACCCGGATGGCCTACGGGCCGGTCCCGGCGGAGGTGGTGCCGAACCTCTTCGAGGCCGGTTTCACCGACGGCAAGCCGCACGCCTTGGGCCACGGCGCGACCGAGGAAATCCCCTACTTCAAGAAACAGAATCGCCTCACCTTCGCACGCGTCGGACTGACCGATCCGCGCAGTCTCGATGATTATCTGGCCCACGGCGGCTACCGCGGCCTCAGCGCGGCCCTTGCGCTCGCGCCGGCCGAGATCGTGGCGCAAGTCACCGCCTCGGGGCTTCGCGGCCGCGGCGGAGCCGCATTTCCGGCCGGTATCAAGTGGAAGACGGTGTTGGGTGCGCAGAACGGGCAAAAGTACGTCGTCTGCAATGCCGACGAAGGGGACTCGGGAACCTTCTCGGATCGCATGCTCATGGAAGGCGACCCCTTCGTGCTGATCGAGGGCATGACCATCGCCGGCTTGGCCACCGGCGCCGATCGCGGTTTCATCTACCTGCGCTGGGAATATCCGCAGGCGAAGCTCGCGCTCGAGGCCGCCATTGCGGCGGCGCGGGCGGGCAACTATCTCGGCCCGGACATTCGCGGCAGCGGCAAAGCCTTTGATTTGGAAGTGCGCATGGGCGCCGGCGCCTATATATGCGGCGAGGAAACCTCGCTCCTCGAATCGCTGGAGGGTAAGCGCGGCCAGGTGCGCTTCAAGCCTCCGCTCCCCGCGCTCGAGGGTCTGTTCGGCAAGCCCACCGTCATCAACAACGTCATCACCTTTGCCTCGGTGCCCATCATTCTCGACCGCGGCGCGGAGTTCTATCAGCACTTCGGCATGGGCCGCTCGCGCGGCACGTTGCCCATGCAACTCGCCGGCAACATCAAATTCGGCGGCCTGGTGGAGATCGCCTTCGGCATGACGTTGCGCGAGCTGCTCTACGAGTACGGCGGCGGCAGCTACAGCGGCCGCCCGCTGCGCGCGGTGCAGGTGGGCGGCCCATTGGGCGCCTATCTGCCGGAGTCCCAATTCGACACGCCGCTCGACTACGAGGCGTTCGCCGCCATCAAGGGCATGCTGGGCCACGGCGGCATCGTCGCCTTCGACGACAGTGTGGACATGGCGGCGCAGGCGCGCTACGCCATGGAGTTCTGCGCCATCGAGTCGTGCGGCAAGTGCACACCCTGCCGGATCGGCTCGACTCGCGGGGTTGAAGTCATCGACCGGCTCGTTGCCGGCGACAATGCCGCCCAACAGGAGACGATTTTGCGGGATTTGTGCGAGACTTTGACCTACGGGTCGCTGTGCGCGCTCGGGGGATTGACCCCGTATCCGGTTATTTCTGCCCTGAACCATTTTCCCCAAGATTTCGTCAAACCAGCACGGGCGGCCAGCGCCTCCGGTTGAGTACATGAGGATTCACCATGTTATCCATAGCTGAAACAGATCTCGGCACCCCGGCGCGAACCGGCACCGAACTCGTGACCCTCACCATCGACGGGCAGGACGTGACGGTGCCCGCCGGTACCTCGGTGATGCGCGCCGCCGCCCTGTGCGAGGTGAAAATCCCCAAGCTCTGCGCCACCGAGCAGCTCGAGGCCTTCGGCTCGTGTCGTCTGTGCCTGGTGCAGATCGAAGGCATGAAGGGATTGCCGGCCTCCTGCACCACGCCGGTCGCGCCGGGAATGAAAGTCACGACGCAAAACAAGCAGCTCGCCGACGTGCGCCGCGGCGTGATGGAACTCTATATCTCGGATCACCCCTTGGATTGCCTGACCTGCCCCGCCAACGGACATTGCGAACTGCAGGACATGGCGGGCGTCGTCGGCCTGCGCGAAGTGCGCTACGGCTATGAGGGCGAAAATCATCTGTCCGCGAAGAAGGACGAAAGCAATCCCTACTTCACCTTCGATCCCAGCAAGTGCATCGTGTGCTCGCGCTGCGTGCGCGCCTGCGACGAACAGCAAGGCACCCTGGCGCTGACCATTCAGAATCGCGGCTTCGATTCCAGCGTTTCTGCGAGCCAGAACGTCTCGTTCATGGACTCCGAGTGTGTTTCCTGCGGCGCCTGCGTCCAGGCCTGTCCCACCGCCACGCTGTCCGAGAAAACCCTGATCGACAAGGGTCAGGCCGAGCACAGCCTGATCACGACCTGCGCCTACTGCGGTGTCGGCTGCTCGTTCCGCGCCGAGATGAAAGGCGAGGAAGTGGTACGCATGGTGCCGAACAAGGACGGGCACGCCAATCACGGGCACTCCTGCGTGAAGGGCCGTTTCGCCATCGGTTATGCCACGCACGCCGATCGCATCGTCAAACCCATGATCCGCTCGAAGATCTCGGACCCGTGGCGCGAGGTATCGTGGGAGGAGGCGATCGGCCACGCGGCCTCCGAGCTCAAGCGCATTCAAGCCACGTACGGCCGCAACTCCATCGGCGGCATCACCTCCTCGCGCTGCTCGAACGAGGAAACCTACGTCGTGCAGAAGCTGGTTCGCGCCGGCTTCGGCAACAACAATGTCGACACCTGCGCCCGCGTCTGCCACTCGCCCACCGGTTATGGCTTGAAGAACACGCTGGGCGAATCGGCCGGCACGCAGAATTTCGACTCGGTCATGAAGTCCGACGTCATTTTCGTGATCGGCGCGAACCCGACCGACGGGCACCCGGTGTTCGCCTCGCAGATGAAGCGCCGCCTGCGCCAGGGAGCCAAGCTCATCGTCGCGGATCCCCGCACCATCGACCTCGTGCGCACGCCGCACATCACCGCCGAGCAGCACCTGAAGCTGCGCCCCGGCACCAACGTCGCGCTGATCAATTCCCTGGCGCACGTCATCGTCACCGAAGGCCTGGTCAAGGAGGACTTCGTGCGCGAGCGCTGCGAAATCCCGTCCTTCGAAAAATGGCGCCAGTTCGTCGCGCAGCCGCTGAATTCGCCGGAACAAATGCAGGCGGTCACAGGCGTCCCTGCCGCGAGCGTGCGCGCGGCGGCGCGGCTCTACGCCACCGGCGGCAACGGCGCAATCTACTACGGCCTCGGCGTGACCGAACACAGCCAGGGTTCCACCATGGTGATGGGCATCGCGAACCTCGCGATGGCCACCGGCAACATCGGCCGCGAAGGCGTGGGCGTGAACCCGTTGCGCGGCCAGAACAACGTGCAGGGCTCCTGCGACATGGGTTCGTTCCCGCACGAGTTCCCCGGCTACCGCCATGTGTCGGACGACACGGTCCGGCAGCTGTTCGAAGGCGCCTGGGGCGTCCCGCTGCAGGACGAGCCGGGCCTGCGCATTCCGAACATGTTCGAGGCGGCGCTCGACGGAGACTTCAAGGGGCTGTACATCGAAGGCGAGGACATCGCGCAGTCGGACCCGAACACCCAGCACGTCACCGCGGCATTGACTGCGATGGAATGCATCATCGTGCAGGACTTGTTCTTGAACGAGTCGGCGAAATTCGCGCATGTGTTTCTGCCCGGATCATCCTTCCTGGAGAAGGACGGCACCTTCACCAACGCCGAGCGGCGCATCTCGCGCGTGCGCAAGGTCATGCAGCCCAAATCCGGCTACGCGGACTGGGAGATCACCCAGTTGCTGTCCAATGCGGTCGGTTTCCCGATGAACTATTCGCATCCGTCAGAGATCATGGATGAAATCGCGCGTCTCACCCCGACCTTTACCGGGGTGAGCTTCGCCCGCATCGATGAACTCGGCAGCATCCAATGGCCCTGCAATGCGGAGCACCCCGATGGCACGCCGACCATGCACATCGGCGAATTCGTGCGCGGCAAGGGCAAGTTCCTGGTCACCGAATACGTGCCCACGGCCGAGAAGGTCAACGCCCGCTATCCGTTGATCCTCACCACCGGGCGCATCTTGAGCCAGTACAATGTGGGCGCGCAGACGCGGCGCACCGAAAACAACCAGTGGCACAATGAGGATCGCCTGGAAATCCACCCCCATGATGCCGAAGAGCGCGGCATCGCCGAGGGCGACTGGGTCGGCATCGCGAGCCGCGCCGGCGACACGGTGCTGCGCGCCACGGTCACCGAGCGCGTACAGCCCGGCGTGGTCTACACCACTTTCCATTTTCCGGAATCCGGTGCCAACGTCATCACCACCGACAACTCGGACTGGGCCACCAACTGCCCCGAGTACAAGGTGACCGCGGTGCAGGCCACCCGCGTGAGCCAGCCCTCCGAATGGCAGAAGCGCTTCCGCGAGTTCAGCGAAGAGCAGGAGACCCTCCTCAAGAGCGCCGACGTGATGTTTGTCGCCAAATGACGCACGGCAGCGCGGAGCACCTGGTGAAGATGGCGAACGACATCGGCAATTTCTTTCGCGCCGAGCCCGATCGCGAGGACGCGATCGCCGGCATCGTCAACCATATCTCGAGGTACTGGACCCAGCGCATGCGCGACAAGCTGAGCGCGCATCTGCGCGCGGAGGGCGACTTGAGCCTCAACGAGCTGCCGCGCGAGGCGCTCCGGCGTTTGAATCACCTCGAGGCACCCGCGCAGGCCGCCCGTTAGGCTGGCCGCTGCGGTGCGTGAGCGTTATCCTACAAGGGACGGCGGGCAGCAGCCGATGAGAGCACGTTCCGGCGCCCCGTACACTGGCGGTATCTTCCGTGCCGCTACCGGAGCAGAGAATGACGACCAAATCGTGGACCCGGTGTTTGGTACCGGCGCTGATCCTTCTGGCCCTGCCGCTGCTGGGCCAGGCTCAGGTGACCATCTCGGTCAACATCGCCCCGCCCGCGCTACCGGTGTACGAGCAGCCGCCGATTCCCGAGGATGGCTACATCTGGACGCCGGGCTATTGGGCCTGGAGCGATGACGATCAGGACTATTACTGGGTACCCGGCACCTGGGTGAGTGCGCCGCAGCCAGGGTACCTGTGGACGCCCGGCTACTGGGGATGGTCCGGGGGCGTATACCTCTGGAACGGCGGTTACTGGGGACCGCACGTCGGATTCTACGGCGGTGTGAATTACGGCTACGGCTACGGCGGCAACGGCTTCGAGGGCGGCTATTGGCAGGGCGGGCACCTCTACTACAATCGATCCGTCACCAATGTCGGTACGACCAATATCACCAACGTTTACAACAAGACCGTCATCAATAACGTGACCGTCAACCGCGTGAGCTACAACGGCGGCTCGGGCGGCGTGCAAAGGCAACCGACACCGGCCGAACAGGCGGCGGCCCATGAACAGCACCTTGCCGCCGTGCCCGCGCAACGGCAACAGGAGCAAGCCGCACACAGCAACCCGGCGCTACGCGCGAGCGCCAACCACGGCAATCCACCCATTGCCGCAACTTCGCGCCCGGGCCAGTTCTCAGGAGCCGGCGTCGTGGCTGCCAAACATGGCGCCGGCCCCGCGCCGCAGGCCCATGCAGCACCGGAGGGCCACCCGGCTCCGGCCGCCCATCCGGCCCCTGTAGCCCATCCCGCGCCCGAGAATCACGTGGCTGCCCCGCCGCCCCATGCCCCTCGTCCGCCGGCCGAGGCGCGGCCGCAGGCGCCGGTGCAACATGCCCAGCCGGAAGCGCGGCCGGAGGCACGCCCACCGGAAGCGCGCGAACCGCAGCGAACCGAGGCGCCGCACCAAACCGCGGCCCCGCCGCAACGGCCGCGGCCGGAGGCCCATGAGGGGCGCCCGCCGGCGAAGGAGGGCGCAGAGGACCATGAGCACCATCAACCATGATTCAGCCGGCCGCCGCTTCACCACCGAAGTGGACGGCAGTCACGCGGAACTCGAGTACAGCTTGAGCGGTGATGTCATGTCCATCACGCATACCCGCGTGCCGCCCGCCATCGGTGGGCGGGGCGTCGCCGCGGAACTCATGGCCGCGGCCTTGGCCGCGGCGCGCGACGCCGGTTGGTCGGTGCATCCGGTCTGTTCGTACGCCGTTGCCTACATGGCAAGGCAACCCGAGCACAGCCGGCAACATATCGACGAGCTGCTCGATGAGGCGCTCGACGAATCCTTTCCCGCGAGCGATTCCCCTGCGGTGGGCGGAAGCAGTTAACCCGGCAGCATGGGGCGCCCTTCGTGCGCCACGAGCAGATCGTGCATGTCGTTCGCATGCTCCTCTTCGACCTTCAATATCTCTTCCAGCATGCTGCGCGTGCCCGGATCATGGTTGCCGAAGTAACGAATGAGTTCGCGATAATGATCGACGGCGATTCGCTCGGCAATCAAATTTTCCTTGATCATATCGATCAAGTTGCCGGCAGTTCCATATTCGGACGCCGCACGCGTTGCCAGGCCCGCCGGATTGAAATCCGGTACACCGCCCAGCTGGTTGATGCGCTCCGCCACCTCGTGCATGTGCTCGGATTCCTCCTTGGCGTGCTGCGCGAATTCGGCCTTCACACCTTCGCTCGAAATGCCGGTGGCGGCGACCGCATGCATGGTGTAGCGCAATACGCAGACGATTTCGGTGGCGAGCACCGACTGCAGAATCTCGATGGTTTTCTTGACATCGCCTTCATAGGTGAAGGTCACGCCGCCCGTCGATATGTTCTTGCGCGCGCGCTCGCGCAGAGTCTTCACGTCGGTCAGAAAGGGCTGGGAATTCTCGCTTGGCTTGGACACAGTTGTTCTCCTGAACGGCGCTCTCAACCGTTGTTTATACACGTTCACCCGATGGCCGATCATACAACGTGCACGCGCAGCGCGTCAGCCGGGCGCTTGAATCAGTGTCCGTCGTCAGCCGACAGGGCTGCATCGAGCGCCGCCACCAAGGGCCCCAACTTGGGTGGATCGGCTTCGAGGGATGGCTTGATGCCATGTTCCATCAACGCTTTCGAACATACCGGTCCCACCGAGGCGACGATCACCCGTTGCAGCTGGCCCGCGAGTAGCGGTGCGCGGCCGGTCTTTTCTGCAACGGCATATAAATTGTGAATCTGCACCGCGCTCGTGAACACGACGGCATCGACCGCCGAGCGCCCCAGCGCGTCCAAGAGGTCGACGAGCGGCTGGATGTCGGCCGGCAAGGCCCAGCGGTAGGTTGCAATCTCCTCGACACTGGCGCCGCGTGCCTCGAGCGCGGCGCGCAAGTCCCGGTTGGCCGCACCGTAGCGCTGAACCATGATGCGCTCGCCCTGCACCGGCGTGTCCGCCACGGCGGCCAGCACGGTTTGCGTGGTGAACGGCGTGGCGGCGCGGATGTCGATGCGCACGCCCCGCGCATTCAACTCTCCCACGGGCTTCGGTCCCCTGACCACGACCAGGCAGGTCTCGAGCCGCTGCTTGAGCTCGCGGGTTGCACCGGCGGCATCGCTGGCCTGGAACAACGCCCGGGTGCCCACGCCGGTTTGAAAAATTGCGATCTTGAACGGCGCCTCGCGCCAGTGGGCGAGCAGCGCGCCGACCGCGTTCGGATCGGCGTCCGGCACTTCTTCGAGCGCCGGCGCGAGCATGGGGATGCCGCCGCGGCGCGCGATCAACTCCCCGAGGTGCGCACCCGTGCGGGTTTCGAGAATGGCGACGATCTTGGATTTCATGCTCGGCGTATTCAACCACGCCGGCACGCCCGATGCAGCGCGAATCGCGCGTGGCCCGCTCTCGTTCCGCTGCTGTGCGTTCCGCTGCTGTGCGTTCTGCTGCTGTGCGCCCATCCCGCGCCGGCGGCCGACATCGACGGCGTGCGCCAGGAATTCGTCGCCGCCATGCAGAAGGTCCGGCAAAATCTGCCGGACACGCCGGACGTTCAAGATCCGCCCGAACTCGCGGGCTACGTGATCCACGATTATCTGGTCGCGGCGCGCATGCGGCGCGATCTTGCCAGGATCACGGACGATGCGCTCGATACGCCCATCGACGCCTTCCTGCAGGCGCATGCCAATCAACCGGTCGCCCACGGTCTCAAGCACGATTGGCTGCTGAGCCTGGCGGCGCGGCGCCGCTGGGATTGGTTTCTGCCCCGATCGGTGGATGTCACCGACCCGCAACTGATCTGCGATCGGCTCGAGGCGCGTTTGGCGGGCGGCGACACCGAGGGTCTCGGCGCGGCCGCGCTCGCGCGCTGGAGCCAGCCGCAGAAGCAGCCGGCCGAATGCAACGATGTGTTCACCTGGCTGCACCAGCAGAATCTCGAAACGCCGGCGCTCGCCGAAGCGCGCGCGCGCGGCGCGCTCGCCGCCGACAATCCGCGTCTGGCGCGCGAATTCGCCGTCGACGTGCCGGTGGCTCGAGCGCTGCCGCTGCTGCAGTGGTCGGACCTGCTGGAGTCGCCCAAATCGGCGCTCACCGTGTTGGCGGACCATCCTGCGTTCAACGTGGAATCGGACGCGCTGGCCGCAGGCTTCGACAAGCTGGCGCGCACCGATTCGGCCGCCGCGCAAAGCCTGTTGCCGCAACTGCTCGCGCGTCCGGGCGTGACGCCGGCGCTGCAGGCTCGCCTGCAGCGCGCGGCCGCGCTCGCCGCCGCGTACGACCGCGATCCGCGCGCCCTCGGGGAGTTCGACGCATTGCCCGCGGACGCAGTCGACGGGCCGGTCGAGGAATGGCGGGTGCGCGCGGCGCTGTGGGCCGGCGACTACGGCAAGGCGCTCGGCTGGATCGATGCCATGCAGGGGAGCCTCGCGGCGCAGCCGCGCTGGCGCTATTGGCGCGCCCGCGCGACGGCGGCGACGGCGGGCAGCGAAGCGGCCAGACCGCTGTACGGCGAGATCGCCGGCCTGCGCGACTACTACGGGTATCTGGCCGCGGACCGCCTGCACCGGAGCTACAGCTTGAATGCACGCGCCTCGCCGGACGACGCGAAGGCGCAGGCCGCCATCGCGGCCGACCCCGGCATGGTGCGCGCGCGCGAATTGTTCGCCTGCGATATGACGGATGAGGCCGGGCTCGAATGGGCGGTGGCGATCGGCGGCGCCGACCCGGCGCTCAGGGTTCAGGCGGCGCACCTCGCGGCGCGCTGGGGATGGTACGCACAATCGATCGCCGCGTTGGCGCAGGCCGGCGAATGGGACGACGTGCGTCTGCGCTATCCGCGCCCCTACGCCGAAGCGGTTGCCGCGGCGAGCGGACTCGCGGCCGTGCCCGGCGATTGGATCCTGGGCGTCATGCGCCAGGAGAGCCTGTTCCGCAAGGACGCGGTGTCGCGCGCCGACGCCCGCGGCCTCATGCAAATGCTGCCCGCGACGGCGCTGGCCGTCGCGCGCCGCTGGCACCTGCCGCCCCCGCGCAAGGATTCCCTGTTCGATCCGGCCGTGGCAGTCCCGCTCGGCGCGGCGTATTTGCGCGAACTGCTCGATCGCTATGCGGGGCAGCTCGATCTGAGCCTCGCGGCCTACAATGCGGGCCCGCAAGCAGTCGCGCGCTGGCTGCCGCCCAAACCGATGGATGCCGACGTGTGGATCGAAAACATTCCGTACGGCGAGACCCGCGCCTACGTGCAGCACATCGTGGAACACATCGTCGCGTTCGCCTACGTGCGCGACGCCGAACCGCCGCGTCTCGATACGCTCCTGCCGCCCTTTGAACCGGCGCGGCCGGCCCTGTGATAGGGTTTGACCCAGTCAATCTCAACGGGAACGACGATGACGACAAAACCTGTCTCGCTGGCGATCGGCGCCTGGATCGCATGCATGATCGCTGCAGCCGCGCATGCGGACACCGTGGTGGTGAGCGCCGATCGCATGGTCGACGTGTTGGCAGGGCGCGTGCTCGAGCATCAACAGATCACCATCGTCGACGGACGCATCGCTGCGATCGCGGCCCAGGGTGCGGCCGTTGCGGCAGGCGCGCGCCGCATCGATCTGCCGGGAATGACGCTGCTGCCGGGACTGATCGACATGCACACCCACCTCACCTCGGATCCGCGCTACGGCGGCTATCGCGGCTTGGAATTCACCGACAATTTTTGGACGGTGGTGGGCGTTGCCAACGCCAAAAAAACCCTGGAAGCCGGCTTCACCACGGTGCGCAATGTCGGCTCGGGCAATTTCGACGACGTGGCCATCAAGCAGGGGATTGAACAGGGCTTCGTTCCCGGCCCGCGCATCGTGCCGGCGACCTACGCCATCGGCGCGACCGGCGGCCATTGCGACAGTACGGAATTTCCGCCCTCGATCACGGTGCCCAGTCCCGCGGTCGCCAACGGACCCGAGGAGATACGCGCGACGGTGCGCAAATTGCGCAAGTATGGTGCGGAAGTGATCAAATTCTGCGGCACCGGAGGCGTGTTCTCCAAGACCGACACGGTCGGCGGCCAGCAGTTCGATCTCAACGAGATGAAAGCGCTGGTCGATGAGGCCCATATGCTCGGCTTGAAAGTCGCCGTGCACGCGCACGGCACCGCCGGCATCAAGGATGCCATCCGCGCCGGGGTGGACACCATCGAGCATGCGAGTCTCGCCGATGCCGAGGCCTTTACACTCGCCAAGCAGCATGGCACCTGGTTTTCCATGGATATATACGACGATGATTACATCCTGGCCGAGGGCAAGACGAACGGCGTGTTTCAGGAGTCGCTCGACAAGGAGCGCGTCATCGGGCTGAAGCAGCGCCAGACCTTCCAGGCGGCCGTCAAAGCCGGCGTGAAAATGGTGTTCGGCACGGATGCCGGCGTCTACCCGAATGGCTTGAACGCGCGTCAATTTGCGACCATGGTGCAATGGGGAATGACCCCGATGCAGGCCATCCAGGCCGCCACCGCCAACGCCGCGGAGGCGCTCGGCCGCACGGCCGATGTCGGGGCGATCGCGGTCGGGCGTTACGGCGATCTCATCGCGGTGGCCGGGGACCCGCTCGCCGACGTCACTCTGCTGCAGTCGGTGGCATTCGTCATGAAAGGCGGAGAGATCGTCAAGGCTCCTGCGCACTGAGCGCTCAACTGCCGCCGATGAGGCCCGCCGTCACGTTGATGGCAAATCCCAGAATCGAGGCATTGAACAGAAACGAAACCAGCGTGTGCGCGACCACAACCTTGCGCACACCCGCCGTGAGTGTCGAGACATCCGCCGTCTGACACGCGGCGGCGATCGTGAACGAGAAATAGACGAAGTCCCAGAAGACCGGCATGGGCGTTTCCGGAAACCGCAACGGCCGCTCGTCCGCGCCCGTGCTGTAGAACATGTCGGCATAGTGCGTCGTGAACATGGTGGGCACCAGAATCCACGAATTCACGAGCGTCAGACTCGCGAGCGCGAAGTGCGCCGCGCGCGCGGCGCCCGTCACCTGCTTGAGCGTCGCCAGCGGCTCGACGATCGCCACCAGACTCAACAACGCGGCGATCGTGACCACGCCGACGAGGATCGGCGCCGTTTCGTCCTCCTCGATGTATCGCGTGCAGATCTGCTCGGCGCTCAAGCCGGACATCCACCAGAAGATCAGCGTCAGGAACAACGCGACGCCGCAGTTCCAGCACACGAGAACGCGGCTCAGCGTCGTCCAGTGCTGCGGCAGGAGGAAAAAAATCGTGCTGCCGACGGCGAACGAGATCCACAAGCGCGGATGGTACGTCAGCAGTTTGTGCATGGTGTCGCTGCCCGCCGCTGACCGGCCGCGCCAGGCCTACTTGGTTTCTTTGGCGACCAGGTAATTCACGAGTTCGATCACCTGGTCGTTGCCGCCGGCCGATTCGACGTTCAAGCGATACTTGCCGTTGACGACGATGGTGGGGGTGCGATCCACCTTGTACTGCTGGATCAAAGCCTCCGTGGCGCGCACCTTGACGTCCACGCTGAAGCTCTTCGAGGTCTCGATGAACTTCTCGACCGGAACTCCGGCCTTGGCCTTGTAGAATTTGGCGACATCCTCGATGGTCGGCATGTGGCTCTTGAGTCCGGACGTCGCGGGATCGATGACCGCGAGGTCGCCCCCCTGCCAGACGGCGTTGAACATGGCATCGTGAGTCTGATCGGCAACCCCGAGAGTCTGGGCGGTCAGGTAGCCGAGCTGAAACACCGGCCAATCCTCGCTCGGATTGAAGGCCGCCGGCAGGTAATCGAGCACGGCATTCGGCGGCAACGCCGCTTTGAGCTTGTGAATCGTCGGCACGAATAAATTACATGCGGGACAGGCGTAGGAGAACACCTCCGTCACCTCGACCTTGCCGGCGGTCAACGAGGGAATATGCTGGGGCACGACCGGGAAATAATTCACTCCCTCGGTCCAGGTGCTCTGTCCCGGCGCTGCCTCGGCAGCCGCTGCGCCCACCACGATCACGGCCGCCAACGCGGCGCAATTCAAGAGTTTCATCAACGCTCCTTCGTTCGGTAATCACAGATGCCATTTTCCACCGAGTCGTTCCAGCCTGTCGAGAACAATACGCGCGGCCTCGGCCGCACCGTGTTCGGCGGCGAGCACATCGCCCACCTCCCGCGCCCGGTCGAGGTATGCGCCGCCGTCGAGCAAACGCGCGATTTCGCGGCCGGCGGAAGCTGCGCGATACCCTCGCGGCGTGACGATGCGCGCCACGCCGAGCCGCGCTGCGCGCGCCGCATTATCCGGTTGATCGGCGAAAAACGGCACGATCAACTGCGGCCGCCCGGAGCGAAGCGCCTGCGCCAGAGTGCCGATGCCGCCGTGATGGATGACCGCGGCGGCGCGCGGCATCAGCAACGAGTGCGGCGCGTAGCTGCAAACGAAAACGTCCGCGGATTGCAACTGCGCAAACTCGCCCCATCCCGCATCGCCCACCAGCAGCACGGCGCGCCGCCGCACGGCGCGCGCCGCACCCAGGCTCTCTCGATAAAAGCTCCCGGGACTGTGGATGATGAGACTGCCGAGCGTAAACACCAATGGCGCCTCGCCCGCATGCAAAAACGCGGTCAATTCGGCGGCGAGACCCTTCGCTAGACCGTCTTCACTGTCGAAAGTTGCGAAACCCGCGATGGATGTCGGTTGCGGGTGGTCCGCTTGCGCTTCGCCCAGCAACCTCGAATACAGCGCGATCGCACCTGCCGCGCAGAATTGGCCGTCGAACAAAGGGTCTTTCACGGCCCGCGGCAGCCCGATGGCCGCCCGCAGGCCCGCGAGCGGCCGGAATACGCCCGCGACCGCCTTTTTGAGCATCCACAGTGCGCATCGAGTTGGTTTGGGGCCGAGCCGCCGCAGCAGTGCGCTCAAGGCTTCGGCCTGCGGAATCAGCGGCGGATCGTACGCGGACAGAAACATCATGGGTTGCAGCACCACCCCGATCCACGGGATTGCGCGCTTTTCGGCGGCCAATCGCGCGCCGAAGGCGAGGCTGCTCGGCAGCACCAGGGCGGCGCCGGCCGTTGCTTCCAGCATGTCGTCGTATGCCATCCGCACGTAGGGCAGCACGAGTTTGCGAAACAAGAACCCGCTGTGTTCTATCGCGCGTTGCGTGAGCTCTGCGCGATCCATGCCAAGATCCCGCTCCACTTGCTCGAAGCTCGGCCGCAGCGCGTGGAAGGCAAGACCCGCCGCCTGCACCTTGCTCTGGTATTCGCGCGCGCAGGCGAGCACCACGTTCGCTCCGCGATCGCGCAAGGCACGACCGAGCGCGATAAACGGATGCAGGTCGCCGAGTGAACCCATCGTTGCCAGAACAATCTTAGGCCGCATGCGATAAGTACTTCCTGAGGGGAGTGGTCGTTCGCCGGCAAATCTGGTTATAGTCCGCAATCGCCCGAACGTCCCCAATCGGCAGTGTATGCCGGACGTGGGCCTGACTGTGACGAAGTGTGAAGTAGTGTTAAACGATCCGGTATCAGATCCTGCAGAACCTCGCGCGCGCGGCCCCATGGCATTCATCCGCCGGCACTGGGTTGCGCTCGCCATCGTTCTCATCGTGCTGCTGCTGCTGGTGGGACTGATGCGTCATATCCACCAGAAGCAACCGATGGCGCAGGGAGGCCCGGGCGGACCCGGCGGCGGACGCGGTGGACAGAATGCGCCGGTCGCCGTGACCGTGGCGCAGGCCACGGTCGGCGACATCCAGTTGCGCATTCCGGCTCTCGGCACGGTCACGCCGCTCGCCAACGTCACGGTGCGCACGCAGATTTCCGGAGTGATGCAAGAGATCCTGTTCAAGGAAGGTCAGATCGTGCACCAAGGCGACTCGTTGGCGCAGATCGATCCGCGTCCCTACGAAGCCGCCTTGCAACAGATGCAGGGCAACCTGAGGCGCGACCAGGCACTGCTCGCGGATGCGAAGCTCGACCTGAAGCGCTACGAAGGATTGATCAAGGAGGATTCGATCGCGCAACAGCAGCTCGACACGCAGAAGGCGCTGGTCGATCAATACACCGGTACGATCGAGTCGGACGAGGGGCAGGTAAAGACCGCCGCGGTCAATCTGCAGTACACGCACATCCTCGCGCCCGCGACCGGGCGCGTCGGTTTGCGCCAGGTCGATCCAGGCAACTATGTGACGCCGGGCGATACCAACGGCATCGTGGTCATCAACCAGCTGCAGCCGATCACCGTGATCTTCCCGATTCCGGAGGACGATGTGCCGTCGCTGATGCAGCGCCTGCGTGCCGGCCCCGCGCTGAAAGTGGAAGCCTACGACAAGGCCAACACAACCAAGCTCGCCGACGGCACTCTGCTGACGGTGGACAATGAAATCGATGTGACGACGGGCACCGTGAAGCTGCGCGCACAATTCGACAACACCGATGATCAGCTGTTTCCCAATCAGTTCGTCAACATCCAGTTGTTGCAGGAGCTGGTGCAGAACCAGATCATCATCCCGAACTCGGCGGTGCGGCGCGGCGCGCCCAACGGCACGGTCTCAACGTTCGTCTACGTCGTGAATTCGGACCGCAGCGTGCAGGTGCGGCCGGTGACGCTCGGTGTCGTCGACGGCGAGCGCGTCGCGGTGACCAAAGGGCTCGCCGCCGGCGAACTCGTGGTGACGGAAGGCGCCGACCGGTTGCGCGAAGGCGCCAAGGTGCAATTGCCGGATGCGACGCCGGCTCCTGCGACCGCGCGGCCCGCGGCCGGCGCCAGGACGGGTGCTCCGGCTGCACCGGGGTCGAAACGGCGCACGCGCCCCAAACCATCGCAATGATGCCGGACGCGGTGGCGCGCGCATGAACCCTTCACGCATTTTCATCCTGCGCCCGGTCGCCACCACTTTATTGATGGTCGCGATCCTGATCGTGGGCGCGATCGCCTACCTGCAATTGCCTCTTTCGGCATTGCCGGAAGTCGCGTACCCGACCATCCAGGTGCAGACCTTCTATCCGGGCGCGAGTCCCGAGGTCATCACCTCGGCGATCACGGCTCCGTTGGAGAAGCAATTCGGCCAGATGCCGGGCTTGAGCCAGATGTCCTCGACGAGTTCGGCCGGCGCCTCGGTGATCACGCTGCAATTCTCCCTGTCTCTCGCCATCGATGTGGCCGAGCAGCAGGTGCAGGCGGCCATCAGCGCGGCGCAAAATCTGCTGCCGCAAGATCTGCCCGCGCCGCCGGTTTACGCCAAGGTCAATCCCGCCGATGCGCCGGTGCTGATCTTGGGCTTGACCTCCAAGGTGATGCCGCTCACCGAGGTGGAGGATCTCGCCGACACGCGCGTCGCGCAGAAGATCTCGCAGATCAAGGGGGTGGGCGTCGTCAGCATCAGCGGCGGACAGCGGCCGGCGGTGCGCGTGGTGGTCAACCCGCGCGCCATGGCCGCCTATGGGCTCAATCTCGACGACCTGCGCACCACCATCAGCAACGCCAATCAGAACGGGCCGAAGGGAACGCTCGACGGGCCGAGCACCGCCTACACCGTCAACACCAACGATCAGATCAGAAACGCGGACGACTACGGAGCGATCGTGGTCGCGTACAAAAACGGCTCGGCGGTGCGGCTGCGCGACGTGGCCGACCTCAAGTCCGGCGCGGAGAACGCCAAGCTCGGCGGTTGGATGAACTCGGTGCCGGCGCTGATCTTGAACGTGCAACGTCAGCCGGGGGCGAACGTCGTCGACGTCGTCGATCGAATCCACGCCCTGCTGCCCTCGTTGCAGGCGGCATTGCCCTCGGGGGTCGATCTCGCCATCCTCACCGACCGGACCACGACCATCCGCGCCTCGGTCGCCGACGTGGAGTTCGAATTGGTGCTGGCCGTGATCCTGGTGGTGCTGGTGATCTACGTGTTCCTGCGCAATGTTCCCGCGACCATCATCCCGAGTCTGTCCGTGCCGCTGTCGCTCATCGGCACCTTCGCCGTGATGTACCTCGCGAATTTCAGTCTCAACAACCTGTCGCTGATGG
>Ga0181537_10001800_pt1 | contig 19378 bp, 11 predicted proteins | sample PEATcosm2014_Bin_39_FD_119765 | JGI IMG/M metagenome (GOLD analysis project Ga0181537, IMG submission 119765) | Peatland microbial communities from MTU Mesocosm Facility, Houghton, MI, USA - PEATcosm2014_Bin23_10_metaG | ecosystem: Environmental > Terrestrial > Soil > Wetlands > Peat | place... | reverse complement strand
GAGGTCTGGAACGACCAGAATGTCGGCCTGGCCGGTGACCGGAGAGACCAGATTCTTAATGGTGGCGGCCTTTTCGCTGACAGCAGTATCGAAGGCCAGCGGTCCGTCGAGAATGCCGCCGGTGATCTGTCCGCGATCAGCCATTTTGCAGAGGGCTGCCGCATCGAGTGTGGATTTGATTTTGGGATTCACGGTTTCAATGGCGGAAAGCAAGGCAACCTTGGGCTCCGGAATGCCGAGCGCATGGGCCAGGTCAATGGCGTTCTGGACAATGTGGACCTTGTCTTCAAGCTCGGGAACAATGTTGATGGCCGCGTCCGTGATCAGCAGGGTCCGCGCATAGGCCGGGGTATCCATGATGAAGACGTGGGAGATGCGCTTGTTGGTGCGCAGGCCGGTATCGGCCTTCATGGCCGCCTTCATCAGCACATCGGTATGCAGGCTGCCCTTCATCATGGCCTGGGCAACGCCGGAACGGCAGACAGAGACGCCGATTTCGGCAGCCTTCGCTTCCGTGTCGGCCTGGAGGATGGGGTAAGCGCCGATGTCCACGCCGATTTTTGCGGCGAGGGCTTTCATTTCTGCTTCGTCTCCAATCAGGGTAGGCTCAATCAGGCCTTCGACCGCGGCCTCGACCGTGCCCCTCAGGGCCACGTCAGAAAGCGGCCAGACGACCGCAGTTGAAATGGCTGGGAGGTTCTTGCAGCGCTCAATGAATTGGTGGAATACGTGGAAGTCAGCGGGGTGGCCGACCAGTGGATCGAGGGCTACACCTTCAGCCAGTGTTGCAAGATCGCTCATTGGATAGTCTCCTGGCCGGGACGGCGGATGTCTGGCGGCCTCACGCATTCATTCTCACTCCAGGACAGTGAAGCGCATGTGCGCGGAGTCACAGTACGGGCCTTTGTATCGCATAGCGGTAGTGCTGCACGCAAATTGCCATCGATAGCTCGCACTGCTATGCTGCGTTCGCCGGGAAAAGCGATTTACGTGAAGGGGAGAACGTTTATGTGGTTCCTTGGAATGGATGTGGGTACGGGTGGCACGCGGGCCGTGGTGGTGGATGGAGCGGGGAAGCTGATCGCTGGAGCTGCAAGCGAGCATGCGCCCTTCAAGACGGCTCACCCGGGATGGGCTGAGCAGGATCCTGAGGACTGGTGGCGCGCCGCGAAGGAGGCGATTCGCGGAGCGCTGGCCGCTGCGCCGGAGCCGCGCGAACCCATCGCGGCCATCGGGCTGACCGGGCAGATGCACGGGGCTGTGATGCTTGACGAGGATGGCGCGGTGCTCAGGCCCGCTCTGATCTGGTGCGACACGCGCACCCAGCCCCAGTGCGATTGGCTCACGGAGAAGATCGGTTATGAACGCCTGATCGAGTTGACCTGCAACCCGGCGTTGCCCAACTTTACATTGACCAAGTTGCTTTGGGTGAAAGAGCACGAGCCGGAGATCTTCGCGAAGATCCGGCACATCCTGTGTCCCAAGGATTATGTACGGTACCGGTTGACCGGCGAGTTTGCCATCGATGTGCAGGAGGCCTCGGGGACACTGCTGCTAGACGTGACGCATCGGCGCTGGTCGCAGGAAGTGGCCGAGGCGGCGGGGATTCCGGAAAGCTGGCTGCCTACGGTTTATGAATCGCCGGAGGTGTGCGCGCGCATCAGCGAGTCGTCGGCGGGGGTGACGGGGTTGGCGGCAGGAACGCAGGTGGTGGCCGGAGCGGGCGACCAGGGAGCAGGTGCTGTGGGCATGGGTATTCTGCAGCCGGGGTCGGTTTCGGCGACCATCGGGACTTCCGGGGTGGTGTTTGCGGCTACGGCGGCGCCAACCAAAGACCCCAGAGGGCGGCTGCATACCTTCTGCCACGCGGTTCCTGGGTTGTGGCATGTGATGGGCGTAACGCAGTCGGCGGGGTTGAGTTTTCGCTGGCTGAAGGAGACGTTCTTTGCGGGCATGGACTACGACGCACTTACTTACGGCGCGGCCATGGTTCCTGCAGGCAGCGAGGGTCTGGAGTGGGCGCCTTATCTGCTGGGCGAACGGACACCGCACCTCGATCCTCAGGTGAGGGCAGCATTTGCCGGGATTTCCACTGTGCATACCGCGGCGCATTTTGTGCGGGCGGTGCTGGAAGGCGTGGCCTATTCGCTGCAGGACACGTTCACACTTTTTGCCGAATTGGGGATTCCGGTGAGCGGGATCAGGCTGGGCGGCGGCGGTGCGCGCGGGACCTTGTGGCGGAAGATTCAGGCCGGTGTCTACGGACATGCCGTCGAAGTGCTTACCGCCGAAGAAGGCGGGGCGTTCGGTTCGGCGCTGATGGCTGGCGTGGGCGCGGGGCACTGGGCGAACCTGGATGAGGCTTGCGGGCAGGCTATTGAAGTGGCTTCCCGGATTGAGCCGGACGAGGGCGATCTGGCGGCTTACAGGGCCGGATACGAGAAGTGGCGCAGGCTGTATCCGGCGCTGAAGAGCCTGGAATAAAAGGCAGCAGGTCAGCGAGTCAGCAAGTTAGCAAGCCAGCGAGTCAGCGAAGTAGCGAGAGCATACTTACTGAAAGTCGGCGAAGATGAAGCCGTCGCGATTGACTACTTCGCCGGCTTCGAGGGCGAGCGGGCGCGTGAACATGGGACCGGCGTAGACGCAGGTGTGGAATTCGCCGCGCTCCGCGCAGGGGTCGGCGCCGGGCGGCAGATCGGCAAGAAACGCCTGGTCGAAGTCGCGGCCGGCAAATGACTCGGGCAGTTTGTTCGAGTCGACGCAGACGACGCGGGCGCGTAAGCCGCCGGCGATCATGGTGCGGGCCAGTTGATCTGTGGGGATTTCCCATAACGGAAACAGCGGTTCGAGGCCGGTGGGCTTCAGCTTCTCCTCGCGATATGCCCGCACATCCGTCAGAAACAGGTCGCCGAAGGCAATGGCGTCAATGTGCTCATCGATGGCTCGCTGGCAGGCTTCCGCCATGCGCGCCTCATAAATCTCATTCGAGCAGGGCCATGGTAGCGGCACGGTCCACAGCGGCAACTCCGCGGCTTGCGCCTGGGCTTCGAGTACCGAGAGCCGCGTACCGTGCATGGCTACTCGCTGGAACTCGGTGTTCAATGTGGTGAGCAGGCCGACAACCTCGATGTCAGGCTGCCGGCGCAGGATATGTAGAGCCCAGCCGCTGTCTTTCCCGCTGCTCCACGACAGGAGAACTCGCTTCATGTTGCGATGATACCCTTCCACCCCCCCCGGCTTCTGCAAGCAAATCCCTTGTTTTCATCGGGATAGGGGAAGTCTGTTGCTCTAAATTCTTGATTCTGTTCGGGTTATTCGCAGAATATAGATTCAAAAGGAGTTACGTAGTCTTTCCCGATGTTTGTGAGTGTTTTCGGAGTGGTGCAGAAATTCCTGTGCTTATGCTCCACTGACGATTGTGCATCAACGGAGGGTAATTATGTGCAAATTGCCGGGCGGCGATGGAGATAAGGACTTACTGGCGGTAGCTGGGAAGTATCCCATTGTTACTCCGGCGGCTTTTTGGGAGCGGCATGGAAGTTAGTCAATTGCTGCTGGCCGCACTGTGAAGGTTCAGGAACGTTAGCGCTAATTGAAGATTGCTTCTTGATTGCCGGTCATCCGGACGCAATTCATTTCCTCCTCTGCGAGCCCCACGCTTCTGGCTTCCACATTCCTCGCCGCTCGACTGTCGGCAACACCCTGGACCGTCCCGGCCTGTCTTGACCTAGATTGACCGTGCGTTCAACTCATTGGAGTGATGTACATCACGTCTGATGAGGCAATTTTCCCCAAAGCGATAGAGCGAATATGAAAAAAGCCGATACTCGAATTGTCTGAGCGGTTCGAATAGGGACTTCGACAAAAGGTCAAACAGTCGCCAATGATGCTTCGCCTTCTTCAATTTTTGAATTCGGAACGTCGAGTAGTCGCGATCCTCGCGGTCTGCATCGCTCTCCCTTTAGCGGGGGGGATGTTTCTTTGCCAATCACTCTTGGAGAGAATGCTGCGCGAGGATGCGAAGGCAACGTCCAGCGCATGGGTTTCGATGCTGGTAGAGAGAAATCCCGATATCTTGAACTTTTTCTCAGATGGCGCTCCTGCCGTCCAGACCGTACACCTCCTTGATGAGGCCAGCCATGTTGGCGACATTTATAGATTTCGGATATGGAACGCTGCGGGACATCTTGCCTTCATGTCCGAACGAATGACCTCAGCGGGAGTGCCGATGAACGAGAAGCAAGTAGCCGAAGCTTTCGACTCGGGATCGATCATTAATGAAGTACACGCAGGCGTCTCACCGCAGAACGTGCCCTTTTTCGTTCAATCGTTTATACCTGTCAAGCAAAATGGGACCGTCCTCGGCGTTTTCGAAATCTATCTCGATCAGAGTGACGACGAGATTCTTTACAAGAGGTCTCTTTTCCTAACCGAGTTCATCATTGGCGCATTGGTACTGTTGGCTGGCGGTATTCCCGGATATATCCTCTATCGCCAGATGGTTCAGCTGCGTGATGCCAGGGCGGAAACCCAATTTCTCTCCGAATACGACAGCTTGACCGGAATTTCCAATCGAAACCGGCTGAACGAAGCGGGAAAGCGCGCATTGGCTTTAGGGCGTGGCAGCAAGAGGCGGGTTGCGATACTGATGATCAATATGGATCGATTCAAGGACGTTAACGACGAATTCGGACACGTTATAGGCGATAAAGTTTTGAAAGAAGTTGCCAAGCGCCTCCGGTCATCGATTCCAGAAGAACACATTGTGGCACGGTTTGGAGGCGACGAATTCGCGGTTCTTCAGATCGGCATGTATCAGCCCAACGGAGCGAGTTCTCTTGCGCACCGCCTAATAGAGATCCTCTCGGCACCGTACCGGTTTGGCGACACAGAATTGGTCTGCGGAGCCGGCATAGGCGTAGCGATTTCGCCCCCTGATGCCGACGACTTCGACGCCCTGGTCGCTTGCGCAGACTCTGCTCTCTATAGAGCGAAAGCGGACGGTCGCAATTCCGTGAGATTTTTTGAGCCCGGAATGGATGCAAAAATCCGCGAACGACGCCAGATTGAAAATGACATCCGGCGAGCGCTGGCCACAGAATCCTTTCAACTGGCATATCAGCCGCTTCACTGCTGTCACGATGGCAGGCTACTGGGGTTCGAGACCCTATTACGCTGGCCCGAGGGCTGGGCTCCGCAGTCTCCCGCCGATTTCATCCCTGTGGCGGAGGAGTCTGGGCTGATCAACTGCCTCGGGGCGTGGGCACTTGAGACGGCTTGCAAAACAGCCGCCAAGTGGACGAATCCACTGAATGTGGCTGTGAATCTGTCGCCGGTTCAATTTCGAGACGGCAGTATCGTTTCAATCGTCGAGGAGGCGTTAAGAACTTCAGGACTCGATCCTGCTCGCCTGGAGCTGGAAGTGACCGAGAGCCTGTTAATTCATGAGACGGATTCGGTGATCGCGCAACTGAATCGCATTCGCAGAATGGGAGTCTCGATTGCCCTGGATGACTTTGGGACGGGCTATTCCAGCTTGTCCTATCTATGGAAATTCCCCTTTGACACGGTAAAGATAGATCGATCGTTTGTTATCGGGATGGACACCGATCCCAAAGCGGCTGCCATTGTTCGCACAATCGTGTCATTGGGAGAGGTGCTCAATCTCATGATAACTGCGGAAGGCGTGGAGACTCCGGCACAGGCAAAATTCCTCAGGGAAGTTGGTTGTGATCGGGCGCAGGGATTTCTGTTTGGCCGCCCGCTCCCTGTCGCATCGGCCAACGCATTGGCCAATTCGGGCAGTGTGGTCGGCAAACCGGAAGTAACCTCGCTTTTTGCCGCCTAGCGGCTCCTGGTAGGCCGAAAACCGAGTGATTTGCGGATTGCCGGTGACACAGGAATTACTCCAAGAACACTCAAGAAATGCCATTAGCAACATCGGTCAGTTTGGGGCCATCCTTGTAGGCCTAAAGCCGGGGCTATTGAAGGGAAGTTTGCGTTTCGAAAGTGACTGTGTTTGTGCGCAGCCACGCTCCCGACTTGTCTCGGGCTTCCAAGTAAACTGAGTATTTGCCAGGAACGCTGAGATCGTAGAATGCTCTTAACAAAAACGTTCTGTCGACCGACTTTCCCGGAAGAATGTCGCGTGGGAATGCTGGCACCGTGATTTCTAGAGGCTCTAGGCCGGGTTCGCCTAATAGCCGTCGGTGCCACAACGTCTTGGGAGGCTCGCCCATTTCTCCTTTAACACGGAGGCGGTAGTTGCTTGGGTCACCGGTCTCTACCGCGATGCCGCTTCCGATATTCTTCATCGTTAGAATTGCCTTAACCTCTTGTCCAACGAGAACACGGTTGCTTGCCATTGCGACGCTTACGGAAATCGAAGTTGATTGGCTAACGGGTGAAGCGGTCTGGGCGGCAAGAGAGATGCAACTCGGGGCAATCACCGCGACCATTGACACGGAAAAAGCGAGACCGCGAATCCCTGTCATCTCATCTCCTCACTTGATTGGTCCTTCCAGACAATTCTATGCAAAAGACCTCTCAGCGGACGTATCGTCGCCAACCCGGAAGCTATCTTCCGATTAACAGTACCCTTGAATCGGGGAGTAGAGGTGATCCTTGTCTTCCTGCCGGGTATTGTTTTTGCGGCGTTGGGATCCCCGGTCCGTCCGCCGCGGGGACGAGGGACCGGTGGCGCCCTCATTTTCAGCTTGGATAGAACCAAAGGACCAGCGCCACCCGCCGATTTGGCGGTCATTCAAGCATGAAACGCGAAATTGTCTCTCCATGACCTGCAAGATATGACTTGCAAGATATGCTCGGCGTATAAGATTCTCACATGCTTCACCGCGCGACCGGGCTCATAGCCCTTTTGACAGCTCTTTCGGCAAGCACGGTTGGGTTGCTGTGTCCTGCGCAGCAAGCACAACCGGGCGCGGCGGGGCGCTACCATCTGGGCGACGACGCGCGCTGGGCCGATCCCAGCTTCGACGATAGTGCCTGGCCTATTGCCGAGAACGGCAAATGGCCCATACCGCCCTTCAACTCGGACGGCTTCATTTGGATTCGCTTCCACACTCAGGTGCGTGCCGACGCTTCCGGCCCGCTCGCCGTCCGCAGCACGCAGAGCTATACCCGCGAACTCACTTTGGCGGCCGAAACGTATGTGAACGGCGCGCTGATAGCTCGCGAGGGCAGCCTTCCACCTCATGTGAGGCTCGACCCTCAGTGGGACATGGTTTCCGGCTTGCCGGTTACCGCGGCGACGCCGGGAAAAACCGCTGTGGTGGCGCACCGAGTCTGGATTCCTCCGTGGGTGCGAATCAGGACGGCCACCGGAGCCCTGCACATTTCAATCGGTGAAAGCCGCAATCTCGAGCTTGCCCAGCAGGCAGCACAGTGGGCATATCTTTACGCCAATGGGCTGGACATTGTGCTCAACACCGGCATTGCCATCCTGGGTTTTGGGATGCTTATCGCCTGGCGGTGGACCGGCGAGCGCGACTTGCGGTTAGTGGCCTGGGTCATGGTTTGGCAGGCACTCGGCCTGCTTGCGTGGAACCCAACCCTGGAGAGGCCACCAGTGCTACTGGCGGTGGCGGTGGTTGTGGTACCAGTGACGCTGTTCGAGCTGGCCCTGATAGAGCTGAACTGGACGGTGCACCGCCTGCGCGCGCCGGCGCTGAAGCATATCTGCCAGGCTGCTTCCGTGGCTTGGTGTCTGGGATATGTGTTTCTGGCCGCAGCGACGGCTCCGGGGCCCATTGCTATCTTGTCCGCGCTGGCGCTTTTCGTTGGGGGGGTGACTTGGTCGTCGGTTCTGATTACTGTCGGCGTCTGGGCAATTCAGGCGAGGAGAACCAATCCGCTGCTTGCACTGGGGCTGCTCGCGAACCCACTCATATCGTTGCTCACGGACGGCGTGCACATCTTGCCCTACGGAGTGACGGTAGGCCCATTTTACGAACACACGATTGCGTCCACTACCTTCGTCCTGGATGTCGCTCTTTTCATTCTCATCGGCCAGAACGCCTGGAAGGCGTGGCGCGCGCGCGATGAGCTTCGAGTGGAATTTGAGGCAGCGCGAGAGATCCAGGAGCAGATGGTTGCTCCGGCAATGGATGCGCCGGGGTTCAGACTGGAAAGCGCCTACGTGCCGGCGAAGCGGGTGGGCGGGGATTTCTTCCGCACGCTGCCGGAGGCCGATGGCAGCGTGTTGATCGTGGTGGGGGATGTGAGCGGCAAGGGGCTGAAGGCGGCAATGACCGTAAGCGCGATTATGGGCGCTTTGCGCGACTATCCATCGCGGCAACCATGTGAAGTTCTGGCCCACCTGAACCGCGCGCTTTATGGGCAAATTGGCGGATTTGTTACGTGCTGCGCGGCGCTTGTGGCCGAGGACGGCACAATGACGCTTGCCAATGCGGGCAACCCTCCTCCGTATTGCAATGGCGAGGAGCTCGCAGTTGAACCTGGTTTGCCGCTGGGCCTGCTTGAGGAAGTCAGCTACGCGGAGAAGCGCTACCGGCTGGCTCCGGGCGACCGGCTCACGTTTGTGTCCGATGGCGTGGTTGAGGCGACCGGCCCGGGGGGAGAGCTCTACGGATTCGAGCGCACGCGCGCAATCAGCAACCAGCCCGCGAACACCATTGCGGAAGCAGCCGCGCAGTTTGGGCAGGAGGATGACATTACCGTCGTGACCCTAACGAGGGAGAGTGTTGGGGCATCTGCCGGCAAACGGCTTTCTGGTGCGTCAGTGGCCGTCTAGGTTTGGTTCTGCTGGTATTGTTTGTCGCCTATCCGGAAGTTTTCTTCCGATTAACAGTATCGCTGAATCGGGATGTGGCGGTGAGCCTTGCCATCTTGCCGGGTATTTGATTTTTGCGCCGTTGGGATCCCCGACGATATGTCTTCGCCGCCGGGGTGTCAAGTTTGCGGGTCTGCGCAGTGGTTTTCGATCCGGCGGATTGCTAGTTCAACGTGACGTCCGCATGGAGCGGGGTGTTTTCGCTGGAGTCGCCTACGCGGATTACGAATTTCCCGGGGTCGATGGTCCACTTGTGGGCGGTTTCGTCCCAGTAACTGAAGGCTCGGGCGTCTAACTCGAGAGTTACATGTTTGGTCTCGCCGGGAGTTAGGCGAACTTTCTCGAAACCCTTTAACTCACGCTCGGGACGGGTGGCTTTCGCTGATGGATCGGAGATGTATAGCTGCGCTACTTCGGCGCCTTCGACACTGCCGGTGTTGGTTACATCGAAGCTGACGGGAATGGTTGAACCGGAGGCGGCTGATTTGGGGACTTCGAGTTTGGAGAAGGTGAACGTCGTGTAGCTCAGGCCAAATCCGAATGGGTAAAGCGGGTGCTTGCCGGTGGTGGTCCAGTAGCGATAGCCGACCATGAGCTTGTCGTCGTATTTCACGTGGGGGATGACGTAATCGACTGGCTTGTGATCGGGCTCGGTGACGTGAAGGCTGGTGTCGGCGCCCTTGACTGGATAGTAGTAGGCGTAGGAAGGATCCTCCTGCCAACTGCGGTCGAAGCTTACAGGGAGTTTGCCTTCTGGATTGTGTTTGCCGAAGAGGACTTCGGCTACCGCGGTTCCGCCTTCCTGGCCGGGGTAATAGATTTGCAGCAGTGCGGGAACCTTGCCGAGCCAGGCGCGGGTGTCGGTGCCGACGCCGCCGGTGAGGGTGACGATGGTGTGGGGATTGGCGGCTGTGACGGCCTGGATCAGCGCGTCCTCGCCCCAGGGAAGTTCGAAGGTGCGGTCGCTGCCTTCGGTCTCAGTATTTGGAGTGAAACCGACGGCGACGACTACTACATCGGCGAGCCGGGCAAACTCTGTGGCGTCACCCATGACCAGATCCGGCTCATAGGTGATGCCGAGGCCGAAGCGGGCTCCGTAGCCGGGGACGTAGTCGGCCTGCAGGTTCACGGTCTGGCCGGCTTTCAGGTCGAGAGTCCAGAACGGGGGCACCTGGCCCTCGGCGTGTGGCGGCGTCTCAAGTTCTTTGCCGTCGGCGAGCACTTTGACGCTGGTGCCCCAGCCTTGCGATGCGGTGAGTACGAGGTACTTGCCGTCTTTGGCGGCCTTGTAGCCGGCTGTGTAACGGATGCTGCGCCCGGTATTGTCTGGCGGCGTTGGCGCGCGCCTTCCCTGGCCGGTGTCGCCGAAGGGTTGCTGCGTTGCCGTCTCGGGAGTGCCGGTGAAGTCTTTGCTGGGGAAGTTGGTTGCGGTGACGGGGCCTTCCCAGTGGGTATTGCGAATGACAGTGGCCGAATCAGGCAGGCCGCGGCTGTAAAGCACGTGCACATTGGGGCCGAGCAGGTTGGCGATGCCGGTGAGTGTGCTGACGGGCTCGAATGCCTGGGCTTCCGACGATCCGCCGCCGCCGGTGATTGCGGGCCAGGCGTTGGGGCCGATGATGGCAATGGTCTTGATTTTGGCGGGGTCGAGCGGGAGGAGATGATCCTCATTTTTGAGCAGGGTGATGCTTTCGCGGGCGCCTTGAAGAGCCACAGCGCGATCGGCGGCATAGGTGGCATCGGCGGGGTCGAATTGAGGCCGGTCGAGGAAGCCATAGCGCAGAGCGGTGCGGAAGAGCCGAAGGATTTTGTCGTCAATGGTGGATTCTTTTACCGTGCCATCCTTGACGGCGGAAAGCAGACCCTTGGCGTTCATGAAGCGGGGGCTGGGCATTTCGAGATCGAGGCCATTGTTGGCAGCGCCCACGGAGTCGTAGGTGGCGTCCCAGTCGGACATGAGAATGCCTTGAAAGCCCCATTCTCCCTTGAGGACTTTGAGGTTGAGAAAGTCGTTCTGGGTGGCGTGGACGCCGTTGATCAGGTTGTAGGAGTTCATGACCGCGTCGACGTGGCCTTTGGTGACGGCCGCTTCAAATGCGGGCAGGTAGATTTCGCGCATGGTCCGCTCGTCGGCATCGGAGTCCACGTTGTGGCGGTTGTACTCCTGACTGTTGAGCGCGTAGTGCTTGACGGTGGCGATGACGCCCTGGGATTGGACGCCTTCGATGTACGGGACCACAATGACCGAATTCAGATAAGGATCTTCGGATAGGTATTCAAAATTGCGGCCGGCGATGGGTGAACGCGCGATGTTGACGCCGGGGCCGAGGAGGAAGTTTACGTTGCGCGCGCGGGCGTCCCTGCCAAGACTCTCGCCAAGTTTGCGGGCGAAGCCGGTGTCCCATGTGGCGGCCAGTGCTACACCGCCCGCATACGCGGTGGAGGGTCCCCAGGTGCGCACGCCGACGGAGGCATCGGACATTTTGAAGCGCGGCAGGTTGATTTCGGGAATTGCGTGGGTATACATGCTGTCGACGCCGCCGATCAGCTCGATTTTTTGTTCGAGGGAGAGCCTGGCGAGCATTTCGTGGGCTTTGGCCTCGATTGCCGGAGAGCCGGGCGCGGGTGCCTGCGCCTGTGCGTGCATGGAAGCGGCCAGGATGCATGCGAGGAAAACGATCATCCGAACGGAAACCCAGGATGCAACGCGAAGAGGCGGAATCGATTGAGCGGTGGTTTTCGGTGAGGTTTTCATGACGCGGGAAAGGCTACCGCATTCGGCCTGAGGATGTATAGCGGCGAGGACACGCTGTTGGGCGGGTTGTGCGGGAAGAGTTGAAAAGAATCATCGCGATGTGAGCGGAATCACAGGGCGCGGTGCATCGTGTCACTGATTGCCGTTCGGTGTAAGGCGCAGACTCTGAATCCACAAGGGTTGAAAAGGTATTGACGCGCGGGGCGTCTGGAGGAATCGATGAGCTTTGCAGCCGGGATGAAGACGATTGTGGTGGCCACCGACCTGCACGGCCAGGCGGAGGCGGCGCTGGAATATGCGCGCAAGCTGGCAGGCGGGTATGGGGCGCGCATTGTGCTGGCTCACGGGATTGACCCGGTGGAATATGCGGTCGTAGACACAGTTCCAGGGCGCGTACTGAAAGAGATGACTGAAGAGGCGCGGGCTGCGCTGGATCGACTGTCCGGCGATCTTGTGCGGGAAGGGATTCCCAGCCACTCCGAGATTCGGCAGGGCGCCGTGGCACAAATGCTGGTGGATGTGGCGCGCCAATATCAAGCAGGGCTTGTAGTCATTGGCACAAAAGGGATGCAGGGAGCGGGCCCGGTAGTTGTGGGGGCGGTTGCCGAGCAGCTGGTGCGGATGTCGCCATGTCCGGTGCTGGCCGTTGCGGCGGACTGGAACGCGGGGGAGTTCCGCCCAACACCGGGAGGACCGGTGCTGCTGGCGATGGAGCGCAACGAGGCGACACCGGCGGCGGTGGCAACCGCCTATTCGCTGGCTGAAACGTTTCATCGCACATTGCTTGTACTTCATGCGCGCGGACCGGCCGAGGCGTCCGCGTTTCTGAATCCGGGCGCGACCACTCTCGAAGAGTTTGGCATCAAGCCGAGCGGGCGGTTTCCGGTGCGCTTCATGGTGAAGGACGGCAACGCCGCGGACGCGATCATGGAAGCGATCGCGCAGTACCATCCGAGCCTGCTGGTGGCCGGAGTGAAGCGGACGAGCGCGACACCTGGAGCGCATGGGACTGCGTTTGCGCTGGTGGCCCGCTCACGCGTGCCGGTCATGTGTGTTCCACCGGCGGTAACTTCTGCGCGTGTGGCCACAAATCAGGAGGCTTGTGCGCCTTTGGAAGCCAAGTAGCGCAAGATATGCGTGGCCGACGATGGTTGGCCTTCGGTGGGAGACCGGCGGGTGGCAGCCGACAAGGAACCAGCCGATCCGATTTGATTTGATTTTATGGATTCCTCGCTTATGGAGCGATGTTTTACACGAAGGGCTGAATGACTGCAAACCCGCATGACCAAGCGACTTTTTCCTTTTCCGGCCAGCAGGTGGATTGAGGACAAGCATGCACCGCGGGACCGATTTGCGGCAAGGTTCACTGGAGATGTAACCATGCAACCTGAGGCGAGATCCGCACAAATGGATGGTTTGGCAGCGCATCCGCTGGCAGAGCTCCTGAAGTGCCCTCCGGAGACCGGCCAATTGCTGAATGGCGCGGCTGATTGCCTCGCTTTTGAATCGGGCGGGGTTGTCTTTCGCCAGAACGGGATCTGCCGCGGCCTCTTCGTAGTTATTTCAGGACAATTTGTGCGCAGGGCGGAGCGACAGGAGATGCGACTGACGCTTGGACAAGTGAGAGCGGGCGAGTTGGTGGAACTGGGAGCCGCGCTTGGCGATGGGCAACATACCTATACGCTCAGCGCACTGATTCCGGGGTCAGTGTTGCTGCTGCCTATGGACGCTCTGACTCGGGCATTTCAGAGCTATCCGCCGCTGCGGATGCAATTGCTGGAGGAATTGGCCCGCGAGGTTTCCCGGGGGTACTTTGCGACTAGCAAGGACCGCCTTGGGAGAATCCGCCGGCGCGGCTCAGCTGCCACATCGGTGTAGACGAATCGAGTGGTTTTGACCGAATGCCGCTTCAGGGCCAGGCCGGAGATGGGACGGGAAACCTGACGGAATTTGGCTGAAAAATCCGGACTTGAACCTGATGAAATAACCTAGGCCGCGAATCTGCGCTATACTCAGATGTAATCAGCGGAAAACGTATGGCATCGTTCCACCCTCATCACCCCCCGGAAGATTGCATCAATTGTGAGCATCGCCATCTGCGGATGTTCTGCAATCTCACGCCTGAGGCGTTGCGGGATTATGACGGAATCGGGATCATGATGAGTCATGCGCGCGGCGCCAAGCTGTTTACTGAGGGCGATCCGGCGCGGAACGTTTTCGTTGTCTGTTTTGGCCAGGTAAAGATCTCTTCGACTTCGCGGGACGGCAAGACGATGATCTTGAAAATCGCGGGTCCGGGCGATGTGATGGGCCTGAGCGCTGTGCTGGCAAACGTACCGCACGAAGTGACCGCCGAAGCAATTGAACCTTGCCAGGTAAAGACCGTGCGTAAACAGGAGTTTGTGGATTTCCTGGGCCGGCACGGTATCGCCAGTATGCACGCGGCGCAATCACTTTCGGGAGAATACCTGACCGTCTTCCATGACGCCAAGCGGTTAGCGCTCTCCGGTTCGGCGGCGGGACGGTTGGCGAGGCTGTTGCTCGACTGGGGACATTCAGCCGCCAATGGCAAGCCTGAAATCCGGTTTACCATGGCCCTGACTCACGAGGAGATTGCCAACATGGCTGGCACTTCGCGTGAAACCGTGACCAGGCTGCTGAACCAATTCCGGCGCGACCAGTGGATTACCATCAAGGGCGCGAGCATGACGATTGTCAAGCCGGACCAGTTGGAACGGCTTACGGCGTAGTACTTTCTTTTCTTTCGATACCCCACAAAATCCACGCGCATGCCAGCATTTATTTGACACGCTGGGCGATGCAATGCCTCTCGGCCGATGGGGAGGCAGCCAACGGCTCGCGCAGGGTGAGTACGGGGCATCGCGCGTGGGCCAGAACGCGGTAAATGGTGCGGTCGCGGGTGAGATTTGCAAAGGCCGAGCGGTCGGTGGCGCCGAGCACGATCAAGCTGGCGCGCGTGTCGGCGGCCGCGGCCAGAATTTCGATGGACGGATTGCCGTGTACAACATGGGATTCAATGGCGGAAGAGCATTGGCTGGCAGGTTGGGAAGCCAGCGTCTGGCTGGCAAGTGTACGCAACCCGTGCAGTGCGGCCGAATCTTGAGCGGCAGGTTGGCCGCTGGCTCCCACTCGACGGGCTTGCTGACCGAAAACCTCGGGTTCGAACCCGCCCGGTTCATCCACCGGGGGGAGCACGTGAAGCAGAACAAGTTTTGCGCCCTGATTGGCGGCGATCTGGAAAGCAAGGGCTGCGCTCGTGCGGGAGGTCTCCTTCAGAGTGGTGGCATGCAGGACAACGCGTTCGCTATGCGCCACCGAGATATGAGCCTCGGGGCCGACGGTAATGACCGGGAGGTTGACCGAGCGCAGCACTTGTTCCGCCACGGAACCCAGGAGCAGCTTGCCCAGCCGGCTTCGACTCCGGGTACCGAGGAGAATGCGATTGACATGGAACTGTCGGATGAGGGCTGCGATATTCTGCGCGGGATGCCCCTCGCGCACCAGCACATCGCAGCCAATGCTCTGCCGGCCGGCAAACTCGCACCAGGGAGCCATGGTCTTTTCGACAAACTCCAGTGCGCCAGCCGGATCGAAATAGGGCACGCCGCTGGCATCTGCCGCCATGGCCACTCCGGATGCCAGCACATGCAGCAAGAGCAGGCGGGCGCCGGTTTCAATTGCCTGCTCGAGGGCAAAGGGCATCAGGCGATCAAGATCGCTTAAGTCGGTGGCGACAAGAATCCGTTCTGGGCGAATCCATGGATTAGGGGGATTCGATGGAGTCCGGACGAAGCCGGGGCCATTGTCTGGGGAAGAATCCGGCATGGAATTCACCTCGCACAGGACAGGTTGACACGGGCCTTGGTGTGGGGTACGTGCGAGCGCGCACGCGGGCAAGTGAGTCGGCTCACCCCGAAAATGCGGCAATTGGATGATTCCGGCGGCGGGTATTTCGTTGCCTTGAAAGGCCAATTTTCCAGCGTTTCTTTATTGCTTCTTTATGGGAATTCTTCGTATATTTGGGAATGGAAGTCAAACTACCAACATTCCATCCTTGTAGAAACCCCAAGAAAAAATAATCCTTTGTGTGTTCATGGGCGCCCGCTCAACTGCACTTATTCGACTTTTTAAATGGGCGCGCAAAACCACAACTTCACCTGCATTATCTGGAGGATAGGCGCAATGAATCAGCGACTCAATCGAAGTGTATTCACTTTCTTGCTGCTGGCTTTGGCGGTGCTGATCGCGGTGCCGGCCACGAGCATTGGCCAGACTTTTCGCGGCGGAATCAGCGGCTCGGTCACCGACCAATCGGGGGCAGTGGTTCCTGGAGCCCAGGTATCGGCTGTGGAATCGTCCACCAACACTGTTTACAAGTCGGTGAGTTCCAGCGCAGGGGAATTCGCATTTGCGGACCTCCCGTTGGGCAGTTACACGGTCTCGATAACCGCCACCGGGTTCAAGAGCATCAAGATCGACAAGGTTCCGGTTTCGGCAGGCGCCACCTACACGCTTCCAGTCAAGCTGGCCGTGGCTTCAGCGGGCGAGACGGTGGAAGTAACCGCCGATTCGCTGGCCCTTGACACGGTCACCGACACCCAGTCAACCGCGCTCCCCGAAGAGGTGGTCCAGAACCTTCCCAACAGTGGTCGGGATTTTACCCAGATGCTCTCACAAACTCCTGGATTTGCCGGTCTCTCAACCGGCGGCGGCGCAGGTGTTGCCAGCGTGAATGGCACCCGCTCTAACTCGGTGAACTGGCAGATTGAGGGTACTGACAACAACGATTTGTGGTGGAACATTCCCGCCGTCAACCAGGGCGGCGTCTCATCGATTGCGGGCGTGATTCTGCCGATCGATGCAATTGAAAACTTTTCGTTCGTTACGGCGGGTTCAACAGAGCTTGGCCGCAACTCGGGCGGCACAGCCAACCTGACAATCAAGTCTGGAACCAACAGCCTGCACGGTTCGGCATACTACTACAACCACAACGAAGCCTTTCAGCACTCGAATCCATTTACCGGAACAACAACGGAAACCCGGAATCAGCACATCGGGTTTTCCGTCGGTGGTCCAATCTGGAAGGATAAGACCTTCTTCTTCATCGCCGGCGAGCATCAGGGCTTCCTTATCGGCGCCGAGAGCAAAGCCACCGAGCCCTCGGCCGCATATCAGGCGGAAGCGTATGCCGTGCTCGACGCGTACGGCGTTCCGCACAATCAGGTTGCAATCAACCTGCTGAAGGGCAACGGCACCTACAAGTCCCTGTGGCCCTCCGCGGCGTTGACAGGACCCTCTTCCACGGATAACTACACCGCGACCGGCAACCTTACCGGCCATAGCTATAACAGCATTGTGAAATTTGACGAGCAGCTTACCGCCAAGGATCATATTGCGGCCAGCTGGTTTGCCGGCGAGGGAACGCAGACTGCACCCACCTCCTCCGCGCTCGCGCCCTACTTCGAGAATGCCCCCATACATGTGGAGAACTACTCCCTCGTCTACAACCGGGTGCTCTCCACGAGCATCACCAACCAGTTATCCGCAGGGGTCAGCTACTTCAACCAGGTCTTCTCCGATGCGGAAAACGACTTCAATCCCGTTGGGCTTGGTTTGAACACGGGCGTCACCGATCCATCGCTGGCAGGCTCACCGCATCTCATCATCGGTCCCACCGCGGCAAGCGTTGGATTGACTGCTGGGGGCAGTGGGTTTGACCCTATCGGTGTGACGGCTCCATCAGGCCGCAATGACATTACCGGACATCTTGATGAGAGTCTGTCCTGGATCAAGGGAGCGCACCAATTCAAATTCGGCGGTGAAATCCGTCAGGCCCAGGTGGACGACTTCTACCAGACCGGTGAGCGCGGCACAATCTACTTCGATGGATCGCAGGGTCCGTGGGTTTCCACCACTTCAGCTTGCGCGGCCCTGGGGAACGGCACCGCGCCATATACAGCGGCCAATGCGCCTTCAGATCCCAACATTCTCTTTCTGGCTGATTTTCTTGCCGGCTGCTTCGATTCTACCAACTCTGAAAATGTTGTTGGAGACCCCAAGCGTCAGGTCTTCGTCAACACATTTTCCTTGTCCGCCCAGGATAGCTGGCAGCTGAACAAGAGACTGAGTGCGGATTATGGCATTCGATACGACTACGAGGGACCGGTTCATTCCGCCCTCCCTAATCTCTCCGTTTTCAATCCCTCGGTGCCAGGCGGATTGTCTGTCATCGGTGCGAATCAAGGAGTCTGGAGCAAGTTCTGGGGCGGCGTCAGCCCGCGCGTTGGATTCTCCTGGCAGGTTGACGATACAGGCAAGACAGTCCTGCGAGGCGGCTATGGTTTCTATTACGACTCCATTTACATGAAGTCCGTTCTGCAGAACAACGGTGCTCAAAACATCTCCGTCTTCGGCCCCGGCCTCAACCCGGCTGGCTCCGAGTTGGTTGCCCAGGCCGGCGGCATCGCCAACACGGTCATCGAGCCCGGAACTCCGATCTTCCAGACTCTCGCAGAGGCGGTGGCTGGCGCGGGTGTGATTAAAATCTCCACTTTCGACAAGAACTTCCGTCCCTCCTACACTCAATCATTCGACTTGAATCTCGAACACAGCTTCACTCCGTCGGTGATTTGGCAGTTGGGTTATGTCGGAACCAAGGGTACACACCTGCTGGGCTTGTTTGACATCAACCCGGCTCAGCCTGGAACCGCAACCCTGGCCAACCCAAACCTGACTCGGCCTTACTACAGCCAGTTCCCAAACTTCTCTGTGATCGACGAGGCGCGCAGCAACCTAGGCTCCATCTACAACTCGCTCCAGACCACCCTGCGTGTACAGAGTTACCATAATTTGTCAGCGCAGTTAGCTTACACATGGGGTCATGCCCTGGACTACGAGACCGGATTGCTGCCCTATGTTCCGCAGGATCCCACCAACGAGAGGGCGGAGTACGGTAACTCGGACTTCGACGTCCGGAACACACTCACCGGCTACCTCGACTACCATGTTCCGGCCCTGCCGGGACCGGAGCGCCTGACCAAAGGTTGGGAAGTCAACTCCGGCTTCTCCTTCCACGGTGGAACGCCGTACACGGTGGTTTCCGCTACCAACCCCAGCAACAATGGTGAAGGCGCTGATCGCGCCGTACAGGTGATGAGCAACCCGAACAGCGAGTCGCACGCCATTGTCAACGGCACAGTCCAGTGGTTCAATCCGAACGCATTTGTGGATTGCGGCACCCCCGGCGTCAACTGCGTCTATTCGCCGACACGCCGCGGCCAGAACTACAATCCTGGCTACTCTGCGGTGGACCTTGCCCTCTTCAAAACGACGAAGATCACCGAACGAGTGAACGCTCAATTCAGCGCCAACGTCTTCAACATCTTCAACCGCACCAACCTCGCCCCTGTGGGCTTCCCGCAGGCCGGTGAAGGTGGCGTGATCGGATCGACGCTCGGACCGTACCTCGGCAACCCAGGGATCGGGCCCGGCGAGCCGCTTAACGCCGAGTTCGCGTTGAAGATCCTATTCTAAAAACGGTGGTTAGCGAATAGTGATTAGTGGTTAGTTTGTTTGCCGCTGATTTGTTCGATTCAGAAAACTCCAGGGCAATGAAAAACCCCGTCAACCGACAGGGTTTTTTCGTTGGTGCGCCCGGCAGGGCGCACTCACTTGGGGGTGCAAGTCCCCTACACACCCGGCAAGGGGAAGTGTTAGCTGAACGGCAAGGGTGTCCGTCGCGAGGCGGGATCTGGAGGAAGCTGTAGGCAAAGCGCTGGCCTGACGAACAG
>Ga0181537_10001799_pt1 | contig 19387 bp, 18 predicted proteins | sample PEATcosm2014_Bin_39_FD_119765 | JGI IMG/M metagenome (GOLD analysis project Ga0181537, IMG submission 119765) | Peatland microbial communities from MTU Mesocosm Facility, Houghton, MI, USA - PEATcosm2014_Bin23_10_metaG | ecosystem: Environmental > Terrestrial > Soil > Wetlands > Peat | place... | reverse complement strand
CTTCAACATATTCTTCATGATAGGCATCGGCCTGCTGACCCCCGTCGCGATATTCGCGTCCAGGGCGCGCGGCGCGGGACGCCACGACGAGGCCGGCGAGTACCTGAGGCACGGCCTGGCGCTGGCGGTGGTCTCCGGCGTCGCCGAGATCGGCTTCATCGTTTTCCTTGGGCTGCATCTCGCCTGGTTCAGCCAGCCGCCGGAGGTCCTGGCGGCGGTCAACCCCTTCTTCATGCTGATAGGGTTCTCGCTCGTCCCCGTGCTTGCCTACCTGGCGCTGCGCCAGTTCGCCGAGTCGATGGGCCGCCCCTGGGTCCCGGTGCTCGTCATCCTCGCGGGCGTCGTGGTCAACGCCTTCCTCAACTGGGTCCTCATCTACGGGCACCTCGGCGCGCCCCGCCTTGGGCTGACCGGGGCGGGGATATCGACGCTCGCCTCGCGCATCCTGGGCTCGGCCGTGATCTTCGTGTGGCTGCGCGTCGACCCGTCGATGCGCAGCGCCTGGCCGCGGCGCTGGTTTGCGCCGCTCTCCCGCGAGAGGCTCCGGCGCATGCTGGCGGTCGGGCTTCCCGCCTCGGGCAGCCTCCTCTTCGAGGGCGGGGCCTTCGCGGCGGCCACGGTCATGATGGGCTGGCTCGGCGCCGTCCCCCTCGCCGCCCACCAGATAGCGATCTCGTGCGCGGCCATGACCTTCATGGTGGCTCTCGCCTTGGCCATGGCGGTCGGCATGCGCACGAGCGCGGCGGTCGGGGCGGGCGAGCACTCGAGGCTGCGGCCGATCTGGCTCGGCGGCGCCGCCCTGGGCGCGACCTTCGCCGTCACGCTGACGGCGGTCTTTCTCGTCTTCGGGGGCACGATCGCCTCTTGGTTCATCAGGGACCCGCTGGTCATCTCGACGGCGACCACCCTCCTCGTGGTCGCGGCGGTCTTCCAGATCTTCGACGGGAACCAGGTGATCAACTCGTCGGCGCTGCGGGCGCTGACCGACGTCAAGGTCCCGGCGGCCATCACGTTCGTCGCGTACTGGCTCATCGCGCTTCCCGTGGGCTACCTGCTCGGGATAGGCCTCGGGTACGGGGCCGCGGGCATATGGAGCGGGCTCGCCGCCGGCCTCGCCGCGGCGGCCGTGATGCTCGGACTCCGGTTCCTGCGGCTAACCGAGGAAGGCCGCGCCCATTGATCCGGCGGCTGTCCGCTCAGCCCCCGCCGAGCGCGTCGCCAAGGGCGGCGATGATCTCGGCGGCGGGCTCCGTGCCGACCGAAAGCCGGAGCAGGTCCGGGTCGAGGCCGTTGGCCGTCAGCTCGGCGCGCCCCTCGGGCGTCCTCACGAGGTCGTAGTGGGCGAGGTACAGGAACGGGCAGATGAGCGACGTCCGCATCCCGAAGCTCGGGCCCTTGGGCAGGCGCAGCCTGTCGTAGAACGCGTCGAGCTTCCCCCGCAGGGTGAAGGAGATGATGCCGCCGGTCGCCCCCGGGGACCTGGCGATCCTCAGGTAGTTGTCCCGCGAGAGGGGCGCGAGCGCCCAGTGGGTCGCGCGGACGCCGGGATGCGAGGAGAGGAACGCGGCGACCCTCGGGGTGTTCTCCTCGATCCGCCCGAGCACCTCCCGGGCGTTGCGGATCTGAGCCGCCAGGCGCGCCAGGTCGCGCGGGTAGGGCGGCTCGACAATGATCCCGACTCGGCGCCGGAGGAAGTCGGCGTCCGGGCCGGCCGGGTTCACCGCCACGAGGCCGGCGACCACGTCCCCCTCGTTGCCGGTGTACTTGGTGAGGCTCGTGACCACGATGTCCGCGTGCGGCAGGCAGTCGACGCTGAACGCGGACGCCAGCGACGGGTCCAGGATCAGCTTGACCGAGTGCCTGCGGCAGAGGTCGGCGAGGGCCGCCACATCCGGGGTCTGGACGAGAGGGTTCGTCGGCACCTCCGCGACGAGGCCCGCTATCGCGCCGCCCCGCTCCGCGAAGAGCGCCTCGAGGGCGGGGAGGTCCATCACGTCCCGGACGTGGATGTAGTCGTCCCTTGACGCCGTGAACTTCCGGAGGATCGCGATCGTGTCGAGGTAGAGCCAGCCCAGCTGCACCCATGCGGTGCGGCCCCTCGAGGCCTGCAGTTCGTTGACCGCGCGGAACGCCGCGTGCACCGCGTTCATCCCGCTGTTCGCCAGGAAGAGGTCCCTGTCGGAGGCGCCCGCGAAGAGCGGCCCGAGGACGCGCAGCACCTCGCCCCGCGGGTCCCCCTCGAACAGCTCCTCTGTTCCGGGCACGGGGCCGGCGCCTATGGCCGCGAGGCGGTCCTCGGCCTCCCGCGACGAGAGGAACCCTCCGATGTTCTGGAGGTAGAGCTTGGCGAGAAGCGAGAGCTCGGGCGACTCGGGGTGGGAGACGCCGTACACGCCCCCGTCGGCGAACGAGGCGGCGGCCGTGCCCGCCGCGCCCGACGCCTGGAGGTGCGCCAGCAGGCGGCCGGCCATCCGGCGGGACGAGGCGAGCCAGAGCGTCCTGCGCCCGAGGCCGTTCCTCTCCGCGAGAACGGCGGCGAGGCGCCTCGCGAACGGGTGCACCACGAAGCGCGGGTATCCGCTCAGCAGGCTCGCCATGACCTGCGGGTCCTTCTCCTCGTACCCGCGCACCGACGCCATCGTCGGCAGGCTGCACGAGACGGCATGCGGGCTGTCGGGTATGGGCGTGCCGAGAGGTATGTGCGAGAATGCCTCCATTCAGCGCCAGAGTGGCGGGGCGGGCCCCCTTTTTGCAACCGGAAGCTGCGCCGCACCGTGTCATCGCGCCTCCCGAGGGATTGCGCTTTTTTTCCGGGCCGGCCCCCCTATGCTGGCCGGGCCCGCCGTCCCATGAGCCCTTTCCACGCCGATGCGTGCCTCCCGAGGAAGCCCCCCGTCCGTGCCGGCGGTCGCCGCGGCGCGCCGAGCCCATGAGGATCGTCTCCTGGAACGTCAACGGCGTCAGGGCCGCCCTGAAGAAGGGCCTCCTTGAGTTCATGGAGGGTAGCGAGGCGGACGTGATCTGCCTCCAGGAGACGAAGGCGCACCCGGGCGACGTCCAGCACGTGACGTGGCCGCGCGGATACGAGATGTTCTGGAACAGCGCCGAGAGGAGGGGCTACAGCGGGACCGCGGTGCTCACCCGCGTGAAGCCGAGGAACGTCTGGAACGGCATCGGCGCCGCCGTCCACGACACCGAGGGCAGGGTGCTCGCCCTCGAGTTCGCGGACTTCTGGCTGGCCAACGTCTACCAGCCGAACTCCCAGCGCGGTCTGACGCGTCTCGACTACCGGGTGAGGCGGTGGGACCCCGCCTTCCGCAGGTACCTGAAGAAGCTCCAGTCCAAGGGCAAGCCCGTGGTGTTCTGCGGGGACCTCAACGTGGCGCACACCGAGATCGACCTCGCCAACCCGAAGACGAACAGGCGCAACGCCGGCTTCACGGACGAGGAGCGCAGGAGCTTCGGAAGGCTCCTCGACAGCGGCTACGTGGACACCTTCAGGCAGTTCGAGAAGGGCCCGGGCCACTACACGTGGTGGAGCCAGATGGGCGACTGCCGCGCCCGCAACATCGGGTGGCGGGTCGACTACTTCGTGGCCGCGGACAAGCTCCGTGCGGCCCTGAAAAGGGCCTGGATAAGCCCGGCGGTCATGGGAAGCGACCACTGCCCGGTCGGGCTCGAGGTCGGCTGAGCCGGCGCCGATTTAGCGGTTGGCCACCGGCGCATGCACGCCCATGCTCCCGCCGATGAAGCTGGTGGTAAAGGTATTCGGCGCGCTCTTCGCCCTTTGGCTCGTCCTCGTCCTGGTCGGCTTCGTCCTGCCGGGTCACTACCGGGTCCGGCGCTCCATCGTCATCAGGGCGACGCCGTCGGCCGTCTTCCCCCTCGTCGGCGACCTGAGGGCCTGGCGGGAGTGGGGGGTCTGGTTCGCCAGGGATCCCGCGATGCAGATCGAGTACTCGCCGGCGACCACCGAGGTCGGGGCCTGGAGCCAGTGGAAGAGCAAGAGCCAGGGCGACGGCAAGATGACGATATCGGCCGTGCATCCCGACGACGACTTCGAGTACACCATGGTCTTCGCGGACATCGGGATGGTCTCCCACGGGACGATGGCGCTGTCGGGCGGACCCGCGTCGACGACCGTGACGATGGGGATGGAGGGGGACCTTGGGCACAATCCGCTCTACCGCTGGTTCGGGGTGTTCATGGACAAGCTCGTCGGCCCCGACTTCGAGGCCGGGCTCGCCAACCTGAAGAGGGTCGCCGAGTCCCGGGCCCGCTGAGCCCCCCGCGATGAGCGACCTCAAGGCCCTCATGCTCGCGCCGCCGCGCCTCACGCTCGCGGTCGCAGAGAGCCTGACCTGCGGGAGGCTACAGGCGAGGATAGGCGCGATCCCCGGTGCGTCGGAGTTCTTCCTGGGGGGAATCACCGCCTACTCGCTGGCGCAGAAGGTGCGGCACCTCGGCGTCGACCGCGCGGGGGCGGAGGCGGTGAACAGCGTCTCCGAGGCGGTGGCGCTGCAGATGGCCCGGGGCGCCTGCGCGCTCTTCGGTTCGGACGTGGCCGTGGCCACGACGGGCTACGCCGAGCCCTCGCCGCAGTGGCGGGTGGAAGCCCCGTTCGCGTGGTGGGGGCTCGCCGGGACGCGGCGCGGCGAACTCACCGTCCTTAGCGCCCGCGTCGACTGCCCCGGCCTCTCGCGCGTCGAGGTCCAGGAGCGCGTGGCCCTTGCGGCCCTCGACGCGCTCGTCGGCTGGCTCAGGGAGACAGCTGGTCCACGTACTGCATGAGAGGCTGGACCTCGGGCGGCGGGCTCACCCAGTCGCTGTAGAGGAGCTCGGGCATCGTGTAGTTCGTGTTGTAGAGCGTGAAGTTGGCGATGTCGTTGCGCTGGACGTGCCCCGCCTTGACCGTGGCCCCGGCGAAGAGGCCGGCCGACCTCGTGTAGACGAGCACGGGGGCGATGAAGATGGTCTTTGCGTCGCTCTCGACCGCGGCGGAGGTCGGCCCGGCCACCGCCTTGGCGTCGACCCCGATGTTGTAGCGGCTCGTGAAGAGGAGCCTCGGCGTCGCGTCGTCCGTGAGGATGCACACCGTGTCGATCGTCTTCGCGCCGATCTGCGCGCCGATGCTCGCCTCGCTCGCGTCGATCAGCACGGGCAGGCTCCAGTGGCCGCTCGGCTTCTTCACCATGAGGACGCCGTAGCCGCCCTTCACCCCGAAGATGAAGCCGGCCTTGAACTGGCTCAGGATCAGCAGCCCGCGGGCCCTCTGCCAGACCGCCTGGGGGACCTGGGTGGAGGGGGTCGCCATGAATTCCCGCAGGATCGCCTCGCAGGTCTCGACCCGCACGACCAGGTCGGAGCGCGGCGTGCCGGAGTCGTTGGCGAGAACCGAAGTGGCCCCCAGAATGGCTATCAGGGGGAAAATGAGCAGTTTCTTCATGGCTGGATGTTTAAAACAGGCTGATGGGGTCTTGGAAAGCGCGGATTGGCGCTGGTTCCGGCCGGTTGGGCGGGCGACGGCGCCCCGGTCAGTCGAGTCCCCTCGCGGCGAGCTGGTCCTCGTCCCAGCCGAGGAAATGGCCGAGCTCGTGGAGGTAGGTCAGCCGCGCCTCCTCGCGGAACGCCGCCTCGTCCCGGTCGGCGTAGTCCCAGAGGTTGGCGGTGTAGAGATATATCCGGGGCGGCGAGGGGTCGTCGCCGCGGTGCCCCGAGCCGTGCGGGTGGCCGGTGAAGAGGCCGAGGATGTCGGGCTCGAAGCCCTCGGCGAGGAGGCCGCTGTCCGGCCGCGCCTCGAAGCGCACGGGCACGGACGCCGCGACGTCGCGGATCTCCGGCGGGAGCTCGCGCTGGGTCGCCGCGATCGTCTCCTGCGCCATCCGCGCGAGCCGCGAGGCCTTCACCGGTTCTCCAGCGAGAGGTCGAACCTCTCGAACCTCCCCCCGAGGAACCAGAGGCCCACGGCCGCCTCGGCGGCGAGGATGAACACGACGGCGACGGTCGCCAGGACGACGCCGGTGCTGATCCCGAGGACCCAGAAGGACGCGATGTACACCAGGACCGCGACCCCCGCCGCCGGCACGGCGACGAGGAGAGCGAAGAGCAGCTGGACGATGCCGAACATGAGCCGCTGGCCGAACATCTCGATACCCCCGCCGCGCGTGCGCGACGACTGGTACCACGCCGGCATGAGCACCATCACGGTGTTCGGCACGATGAGCTGGATCAGGCACATCATCGGCGCGGCCAGCGCCAGGCACCCGGCGACGGTCGCCCGCACGCCCGCCGTGAGCCACTCGACCCTGCCCGCGGAGTCGTACGTCGCCGCGGCAGCCAGGATCGTCGCCCACAGGATGACGGTCAGGATGGTGGTGGGCGCCAGGAGCTCCCCGAGGGCGAGCCGCCAACCCTCCATCGGGTAGGTCTTCAGCAGGTCGGCGTTCGGAAGGTCGCTCCGCAGGTCCTGCCGCGCGATCTGCGGCCCGAGGATAAGGGTGTAGCCGGCAATGATCGCGCAGAACATGAGGACGACAAAGCCGAGGGCGTCGCCCGAGCGCACCCTCATCAGGGGCCCCAGCCCGAAGTACGCCCACGCCCCGATTCCAAGGACGACGAAGAGCGCGCGCCTGCTGAAGAGGGAGCTCCTGAGGGACAGCAGGTTCTTCCAGAGGAAGGCGATCTCCGGCAGGCCGCGCGGCGGAAGCGGGAAGGGCCCGGGGAGCGCCTTCGGCTTGCGGCCGAGCTTCAGGACCTCGCCCCGCTGGGCCGCGCTTCGCATCGCCGCGCGCCTCTCCGCGATCGCGATGGAGCCCTCCTCGAACCTCGCCTGCGTGGTCGACACCCACCAGTAGTGGGCGGCGAGGACGATGAGCGCGGGGCCGATCGCGACGGCGAACTCGCGGTAGGTCGTCGCGAGATACGGGCCAAGCACGATCCGGAAGGGGAGCGTGAGCCAGTACGCGGCGGTCGCGCCCCTGAGCGCGCCCGAGAGCCCGTCAAGTCCGCCGCGGCTGCCAGAGTCCGAGAGGAACGCCTCCACCGGCCCGGCCACGGACAGGTAGACGGCGACGGCGTAGGCGGCGATCACCGCCACGCCGGCCAGCCGCCAGAGCCTGAAATGGGCGCTCGTCTCCCGCAGGCGTCCCAGCGAGAGGTTGGTCCCGTTGAGGTGGAGGTCGATCGTCGAGAGCATGATCCACCACCCGACGGCGTGGAGGGCGCGGTGGCCCCCCAGGAACCCGGACCGGTTGAACGCCACCGTGATGAGGACCGCGGAGAAGAGGATGGCGAACTGGGCGCTCAGGAGGCGGTAGTGGATGAGCGCCTTGCGCGTGACGGGGGCCGGGAAGAGGAACGCGATCTCGGCCTCGGTGAAGGCGAGGCCGGGCTTCTCGGGCGGCCAGATCCACGCGTAGGCGATCCTGACGACGGCGACGAGGCAGAGCATCGCGCAGATGGCCGAGGCCGCGAGCATCCCCGCGCTCGGGCCGCCCGCCCCCGCAAGGGCGACGGCGCCCCGCGCCGCGCCGAACCTGCGGATGACGAAGTAGTAGAAGTAGGCGACGGCGAAGACGGCGCCGAGGAGGTACTTCGGCTGGCGCAGGCGCCCCAGCCGGTAGGCGACGAGGTTGCGCAGCGAGGTCAGCCGCAGGTAGAGGAGCGCCCCGGTCATGGTGTGCGGCGTGGCGCCCCTAGCCCTCGGAGCCCCCCGTGGCGCGGATGAAGACCTCCTCGAGGCTCACGTCCGGCTCGCCGTTGCTGAACTGGGCCGCGACGTCGGCGAGCGTTCCGTCGGCGACCTTGTCGCCCCTCTTGAGGATGAGCACGTTCGTGCACACCTCCTCAAGGAGGTGGAGCAGGTGGGAGCTCAGCACGATCGCGGCGCCCCCGCGGGCCCGGCGCACGATCGAGTCCTTCATGCGGCGGATGCCGAGCGGGTCCAGCCCCGTCAGCGGCTCGTCGAAGAACATGACCTTGGGCGAGTGGAGGAGCCCGCACGCGATCACGAGCTTCTGCTTCATGCCGCGGGAGAGTTCGCCCGGCAGCACGTCCGCCTTCTCGGCGAGCTCCAGCTCCTCCAGGAGAGGCGTGGCGAGCGCCTCGTAGTCGGCGACGCCGTAGATCCTGGCGACAAAGGTGAGGTGCTGGCGGACCGTGAGGTACTCGAACAGGCGGGGCTCGTCCGGAAAGAACGCGAGCGCCCGCTTCGCCTCCACGGGCTCGGCCGACAGGTCGTGGCCCGCGATCCGCACCGTGCCGGCTGTCGCCGGTATGATCCCCGCGAGGCAGCGCAGCGTGGAGGTCTTCCCGGCGCCGTTCGGGCCGACGAGGCCGAGAACCTCGCCGGGCTTCACGCTGAAGGTGAGGCTCCGGACGGCGGTGAACGCCCCGTACTTCTTGGTAAGAGCCTCAACTTCAATCATTGGGCGAAACGCTGCGGGCATGTGGCCCGCGGGGCAAGCCCGCCACAAAATATCGGGAAACGAAATCCGCGCCCCAGCGTCTTACCTGGCATGAAACCCACGACCGCCTTCGCCCTTTCGCTGCTTTCGGCCGGCCTCGCGCTCTCGCTCCCTTCGGCCCTCGCCGACGACGCCTCCAACGCCCCCCCGGCGCCGCCGCAGGCCCCGGCCACGCCGCCCGCGCCGGATTCGTCCCAGGCCGACGGCCAGGCGCCCCCGCCCCCGCACCGCAGGCGCATGCACCCGGCGTTCGTCCTCGGCGAGCTCACGGCGAAGCTCAACCTGAGCGCCGAGCAGCAGAAGACAGTCGGAGCTCTGATCGTCAGCAACGACACGCAGCTCAGGGACCTCCGCGCCGACGATTCGGTCGCGAGGGAGGACAAGCGGGCGAAGATGGCGGCGATCATCGAGGCCACGCGGGCGCAGATCCGCGCGGCGCTGACCCCCGACCAGCAGAAGATCTTCGACACGCTGCCGACCCGGGGCGAGCACGGCGGCAAGGGCGGCGCGGCGCCGACGCCGACGCCGGTCCCGACGACCTGAGGGACGGCCCGGCCGCGGATCTTTTCGGCGTGCGTTCGCGCGCCTTTGGGTCATCCCTCGCACACGCGAGATGACCATTGGGGAGCTCTTCAGACTCATCCTTCCCGTATTCGCGCTGATCGCGGTCGGCGTCGCCCTGCGCCGTTTCCACTGGGTCGAGGGGGCCGCCGAGACGAGCCTGCTCCGGCTCGTGGTCTACGTGTGCATGCCGTGCCTCGTGTTCGACACGATCGTCGGCAACGCGTCGCTGCGCGAGCCCGGCAACCTCCTGCTGCCGCCGCTGGCCGGCTTCGCGGCGACCGTGGCCGGGTTCGGCGTCGCCTACCTGGCCGCGCGGGCGATCGGTCTCGGGAAGGGCACCGGGCTCAGGACGTTCGCGGTCTCCGCGGGCATCTGCAACTACAGCTACCTGCCGCTCCCGATCGTCGGCGGCATCTGGGGCGCCCGCGCGCAGGGCCTCGTGCTCGTGCACAACGTCGGGGTCGACCTGGCCCTTTGGTCGGTCGGGCTGCTCGTCCTGACGGGCCACTCGGCGCGCGACGGGTGGAGGAAGCTCGTCACGCCCATGCTGCTGACCCTCGCCGCCGCGGTCGTGATCAACGTCGCGGGCCTCGCGCCGGAGGTCCCGGGATTCGTCGGGAGCATGGCGCGCTCCCTCGGGGTCTGCGCCGTCCCGATCGGGCTCCTGATGACGGGGGTCAACCTCGCGGACTACCTCGACCAGCCCTCCCGGCTCCTGCACAGGAGCGTGGCGATCGCGGCCTGCGTGGTGCGGCTCGGGATCATGCCGGCCCTCATGCTCGCCTTCGCCCGCTGGCTCCCGTGCTCGGTCGAGCTCAAGCGCGTCCTTGTCGTCGAGGCCGCGATGCCCGCGGCCGTGTTCCCGATCATCATGGCGCGCTATTACGGCGGCCAGCCGCTGACCGCGGTGCAGGTCGTGCTGTCGACGACCGCCGGCGGCCTCGTCGCGTGCCCCCTCTGGATAAGGGCCGGCTTCGCATGGCTCGGCGTCGGCTAGGCTTGGCGTTCGGGCCGGAATTGTGCCATGGTTGCCGGATGATCCGAAGGATGCTCATCACCGCCGCCGCGGCCATGCTCTGGGCCTGCGCCGCGGCGGCAGCCGCGCCGGCACCGGTCGAACAGGAGCTGGCGGAGGCGACCAAGTCGCCGCGCGTCACGGTCGTCCACTTCTGGGCGCCGTGGTGCCCGAACTGCAGGGCCGAGCTTGCCAGCGGCGGCTGGAGCGGGTTCATCGCCGCGCATCCCGACGTGAACTTCATCTTCGTGACGATCTGGAACGCGGCCGACGGGCGGGAGCTGCTCGAGAAGAACGGCGTGGGCCCCCAGGCCAACTTCCGGCTCCTGCTCCATCCGAACGGGTCCAGGGAGCGCGGGCAGAAGGTGTCGGAGGTCCTCGGCCTTCCGATCTCCTGGATCCCGACGACGTGGATCTTCAGGGACGGCAAGCTGACCTACGCGATGAACTACGGCGAACTTCGCTTCCCGGTCCTCGCGCAGCTGATCAGGGACTCATCGGACAGCTGGGACCGCTGAGGCGCGCATGACGCAGAAGCCGTCCATCGCCTTCATAGGGACGGGTGTCATGGGCCGGAGCATGGCCGGGCACCTCATGTCGGCGGGGCACGCCCTGCACGTCTTCAACCGCACGCGGGACAAGGCGGGGCCGCTCGTCGACGCGGGAGCGACCTGGCACGACTCCGCCGGGGACGCCGCGGCGCAGGCCGACGTCGTCATCACCATGCTCGGGTTCCCCCATGACGTGGAGGAGACCTATCTCGGCAAGGGGGGCATCCTGGAAAAGGCGCGCGAGGGCGCGCTCCTCGTCGACATGACGACGTCGAGCCCGACCCTCGCCCGCAGGATCGCGCAGGCCGCGGCCTCGGGCGGCAGGGCGGCGCTCGATGCGCCGGTCTCGGGCGGGGACATCGGGGCCAGGGACGCGCGGCTCGTGATCATGGTCGGCGGGGAGCAGGGTGCCTTCGACAGGGCGCTGCCCGTCCTCTCCGTCATGGGCAAGAACATCGCGCTCCAGGGTCCGGCCGGCTCCGGCCAGCACTGCAAGATGGCGAACCAGATCGCCTGCGCCGTGGGCATGGTCGCCTGGTGCGAGGCGCTGGCCTATGCCAAGCGCGCGGGCCTCGACCCCTCGCGCGTGCAGGGGAGCATCAGCGGCGGCGCCGCAGGGAGCTGGGGCCTGACGAACCTGGGGCCGCGCGCCCTGGCCGGCGACTTCGCGCCGGGGTTCTATGTGAAGCACATCAGGAAGGACATAGGCATCGCCGTCGCCGCAGCGGACGAGATGGGGCTGTCGCTTCCCGGGCTTGAGTGCGCCCGAAGGCTCTACGACCTCGTCTCCGAGAAGGGCTGGGACGAGTTCGGGACGCAGGTCCTCTACCGCCTGTACACCTCCCTCTAGGACGGCTCCTCCGCCGGCGGCGTGAAGCCGCGGCGCATGACGTTCTCCGCCACGGCCCTCGGGAAGAGGAAGTTCTCGAGGTAGCCTTTGCCGCCCGCCTTTGTGCCGCCGCCCGACATCGCGAAGCCGCCGAAGGGGTGTCGCTCGACGACCGCTCCGGTGATGCCCCGGTTGAGGTAGAGGTTGCCGACGCGGTACTCGCGCTGGGCCCGCTCGAGGGCGCTCGGGCTGCGCGAGAAGAGCCCGCCCGTGAGCGCGTAGTCCACGTCCATCGCGATCCGGAACGCCTCGTCGAGGTCCCGTGCGCGCAGGATCGCGACCACCGGCCCGAAGATCTCCTCGCGCGCGATCGAGGCCGACGGGGGAACGTCGGTGAAGACCGTCGGGGGGACGTAGGTGCCCGACGCCGCCAGCGCGGGCGCAAGCTGGGTCTGGAACGCCAGCTTGGCCTCCTTCCTGCCGCGCTCGATGAGGCCGAGGATCTTGTCGCGCGCCTCGGCGTCGATCACCGGCCCGACGACGACGCCGGGTTCGGACGGGTCCCCAACGGGGACCGACGAGCACGCGGCCACGAACCGCTCCACGAAGTGGTCGTACACGCCGTCGAGCACGACGAGCCTTGAGAGCGCCGAGCACTTCTGGCCCGAGAACCCGAACGCGCTGTAGAGCGCCGCGGGGATGGCCTCGTCCAAGTCGGCGTCGTTGTCGATGATGAGGGCGTTCTTCCCGCCCATCTCGCAGACGACCTTCTTCAGGTTGCGCTGGCCGGGCTGCGTCCTGCCGGCGGCCTCCCATATCCGGCAGCCCACCGCCCGGGAGCCGGTGAAGGCGATGAAGTCCACCCCCGGGTGCGACACGAGGCGCGCCCCCACGTCCTCGCCCAGGCCCGGCAAGAAGTTGAGGGCCCCGGCCGGCACGCCGGCCTCGACGAGGATGTCCATGAGGGCGGCGGCGATGACCGTCGTCTGCTCGGCGGGCTTCATGATGACGCAGTTGCCCGCGACCAGCGGGGCCACGGTCAGCCCGCAGAGGATCGCGAGCGGGAAGTTCCAGGGGGCGATGGCCACGCCCACGCCGCGCGACGTCCACAGCTGGATGTCGCGCTCGCCGGGGACGGCCTGCGTGACGCGCGGGCGCTCGAGCTCGCGGATCTCCGCGGCGTAGTACCTGCAGAAATCCACCGCCTCCGAGATGTCCGCGTCCGCCTCGATCCAGGGCTTGGCCGCCTCGTAGACCTCGAGCGCGTTGAGCTCGAACCTGCGCTCCTCCATGAGCTCCGCCGCCCGCTCGAGGACCGCGGCCCGATCGGACACCGGGCGTGCCGCCCACGCGGGCCACGCCGCGCGCGCGGCGGCGACCGCGGCGTCCGCGTCGGGCACGGTGGCCCGGGCCCAGTGGCCGACGACCTGCGCGGGCCTCGCGGGGTTGACGGAGGCGATCATCTCGCGGTCGGAGATCCTGCGGCCGCCGATGACGATCGGGTGCCTGCGGCCGAGGCCCTTTGCCACGGACGCCAGGGCCTCCCTCATGCGCGCGCGGTTCGCCTCGACGCTGAAGTCGGTGTTGGGCGCGTTGCGGAAGGCCGCCGGGGCGGGCGCGACGGCCCCGCGCGCCGGCAGGAGGTCGACCGGGTTCCGCAGGAGGGCGTCGCGGGTCGCGCCGTCGGCATCCTTCGCGCGCAGGAAACCCTCGTTCGAGGTGTTCTCGAGGAGGCGGCGAACGAGGTAGGCCATCCCCGGCAGGAGGTCCCCGACGGGGCAGTATTCGCGCACGCGGTGCCCGCCCGCGACAAGGGCGGACTTGAGCTCGTCCGCCATCCCGTAGAGCGCCTGGAACTCGTAGGCCCGCTTGTCGACGCCCAGCCGGGCGGCCTGCGCGATCGCGTGGGCGCACGAGCGCACGTTGTGGGAGGCGAACGCGGGAGCGGCGACGTCGGCGTTCTCCAGGAGGAGGAGCGACAGCTTCTCGTAGTTCGCGTCGCTCTCGGCCTTCTCCGACCACACGGGCACCGTCCAGCCGCGCTGCCCGGCCAGCGTCGTCTCGAAGTCCCAGTAGGCGCCCTTCACCAGCCGGACGACGATCGGGCGCCGCGCCTTCCTGGCCCAGGCGATCAGGCCCGTCAGGTCGCGCTCGGAATCGCGCAGGTAGGCCTGGACCGCGATGCCGACGGCGGGCTGCTCCCGGAACTCGTCCTCCTCCAGTATCGAGCGGAACAGGGAGAGCGTGAGTTCCTTCAGGGCGTAGCTCTCCATGTCGAAGTTGACGAAGGCCGAGAGCTCGCGCGCCCGCCTGAGAATCGGCCGCAGCCGCTCCTTGAGGGCCGCGACCGAGCGTTCCGGGTCGGCGGGGTGGACCTCCGGGGTGAGGGCGGACACCTTCACCGAGAGGTTGAGGCGGGGCAGGGGCCCCGCCGGCCCGATGTCGCTGAAGCACGGCTTCCCGTCGCGGGCCAGCGCCGCGCCGACGGTGTCGAGGACGTCCAGGTTGCGGCGCAGGAACGTGTCCGCCTCCGCCGCGCTGACCACCGTCTCGCCGAGGAGGTCGATCGTGGTCGCGATGCCCGCGTCCGCGTTGCGGCGGAGGCGCTTGAGGAGGTCCCCCGGGGTCGCCCCCGCGACGAACTGGCCGGCCATCGACGTGACGTTCGCCTTCACGGGCCCGGCCACAAGGGCCGGGGCGAACGCCGCGGCGGCGAGGCCGGTCTTCATGGCGGGGCTCAGCTCCACCGCCTTGTCGCCAAGGTATTCCTGAAGGTGCCTGACGATTTCCGCGGACGAGCCGAGCGAGGGGAGCACGTCCACGAAGCGGAAGAGCTGCGCCTTGAACGCCGGGTCCTTCATCGACCACTCCATGATCCGCGCGTAGGCGCCCTTCTTGGAGAGGATGCCCGGCGACGGGTGGGCGTCCATGACGCGGAAGAGCTCGTCCCCGACGGCGCGCACCGAGGCCTCGATCGCGGGGTCTGGCTTCAGGAATTGGGCGGCGTATGTCATGGCTCGGCCGAAACCGGCGTCGTGGGTGAAAAATTGTCGCCCCCGCCACCGGCGTTTGCAAGGGCTCCGGACGGGTCGGAATTCAAACAACAAGCGCTAATCCCCGGGTTTAGGGATTCACCGCCCCTCCAAGGAGCTTCCCGGGGGCAATCGGCGGGCCATTGCGGCTTATCATGCTGTTGCAAAAATACTTGCGGAAGCGGGCCTGCGGCGGGGCCTTCGCGGCAGATCCCGCCGGTAATACCGGGCTTCTTAGTTGGCTCTATTTGTGCGACTTTGCGCCCCCGAAGGGTGTTCTCAGCATGAACGATGAATCCACAGTGCAAAACCAACCCTCGGGGCTAGCCCCGCCGGCGGACTTCACGACCTTCATGCGCAAATACCAGGACATGGTCTTCTCCACCTCGGCTCGCCTTGTCAGGAACGACGCCCAGGCGGAGGACATCTCCCAGGAGGTGTTCATCAAGGCCCACGAGCACTTTGAAATGCTCTCGACGAGCCCGTCCGCGGGCGGCTGGCTCAAGACCGTGGCGACGAACCTTTCGCTGAACCACCTGCAGCGTTACCGCAACAGGTGGAAGTTCTTCTCGGAGTTCGCCGGCGCGGGGGAAGAGGACGAGCCCGCCGTGGAGTTCGCGGCGCCCGACACGTTCTTCGATGGCGTCGACGCCGACGAGCGGCGCGCCTGGGTCGAGGAGGCCCTCTCGAAGCTTCCCGACCACCAGCGCGTCCCGCTGGTGCTCTACCATTTCGAGGACCTTCCCTACGACGAGATCGCCCGGAAGCTCGGGGTCTCCCTCGCGAAGGTGAAGACGGACATCCTGCGCGCGCGCGCCTCGCTGGCCAAGATCCTTTCCCGCGGCGGCGCGTCACTCGAGGCGGCAACCCGCTGAAGCCCCCCGTGAATCCCGAAGACCAACAGAAGCTTGAGGCCTCGATCCACCGGGTCCTGCGCGGCCTTCCCGACCGGAGGGCCCCGGCCGGCCTCGAGGCCCGCGTCCTCGCCGCGCTCAGCCGCCGCGCCGCCCTTCCGTGGTGGCGAAAATCCTTCGCCCACTGGCCGCCGGCCGTCCGCGCCCTCTTTGTCCTCGGTGCCGGGGTCGCCGCGGCGCTCGTCGTCGCCGGCGTCTTTGTCCTCGGCCGGAGCCCCGGCGCCAACGAGGTCGCGGCCGGCTTCTCGGCCTCCTATTCCTGGCTCGTCATCGCCCGCGACGTCGTCGCGGCCGGCACCGCGCGCGTGAGGCTGTTCGCCGCGTCGATCCCGCCGCTCTGGCTCTACGGCGGAGCGGCGGCGCTCGCCCTGTGCTATGCATCGGTCGCCGCCGCGGGCGCCGCAACCTACCGCGCCCTCCTTGTCGGGCGCGCCGCCCAGTGAACCGACTCCTCCCAATGAAACACACCTCCCACGCGCTGCGCGCCCTCCGCCTTCTGGCGGCGCTCCTGCCCCTTGCGGCCGCGGCATTCGCGGCGGACCAGCCCAAGGCCCCTGACGCGGCCCCGCCCCCGCCGGAGACCCCTCTCCACGAGATAGGCGCCCCGAACGACGCCACGACCAGCCCGACGCCGACCCCGACGCCGACCGCGGCCCGAAGGAACGACGATTCCAGGTCCTACGCGCACCACCACACCGACGATGACGACAACCGCGTCTCCGTGGGCGACTCGACGTACGTCGAGTCGGACGAGACCGTGCCGGGCAACGCGGTCGCGGTCCTCGGGTCCCTCAAGATCGACGGGACCGTCATGGGCAACGCGGTTGCCGTGAGCGGACCCTGCACGATCAACGGCACGGTGCACGGCAACGCCGTCGTGGTCCTCGGGTCCATGAAGCTCGGGCCGCACGCGCATGTCGACGGGAACGCCGTCGCCGTCGCCGGGACGGTCACCAGGGAGCCCGGCTCCTACATCGGCGGGCAGCTCGTGAAGCAGGGGGCCGGCGTGGACCTGTCCGAGGATTCCGGCGCGGCCTCGTGGTTTCACCACGCCCTGAGGAGGGGCCGGCCGCTGGCGTTCGGCCCGCACCTGCACGTCTTCTGGATCCTCAGCATCTGCACGGTGGCGCTCTACGTCCTCCTGGCGCTGGTCTTCCCCGGCGGCGTCACGAAGGCCGGCGAGGCCCTCGCGCAGCGCCCCGGCATCACGATCCTCACCGGCATCCTCGGCATCGTCGCGTTGCCGGTGGTCTTCATCCTCATCTTCATAACGATCGTCGGAATCCCGGTCGCCCTGGTGGTGCTTCCGCTCGGCGTCGTCGCCTGCGTCGTGTTCGGCAAGTCCGCGGTGTACGCGCTCATCGGCCGCTCGATCCTCGGCAAGCAGGCGCATCCGGCGCTTGCGGTGCTGCTCGGCGCCGCGCTGATCGTGGCGTTTCTGCTCGTTCCGTTCATCGGCGGGGTCATCTGGGTCACCGTGGCCTTCCTGGGATTCGCCTGCGCCCTCACGGCCCTCTTCACGCCGAAGAAGGCCGCCCTGCCGGCGACAGGGCCCGCGCCCACGGCGCCGTCGACGGTCCCCCCGGCGGCGATGCCCGTCGCGGCGGCTGCGGCGGTCGAGGCGCCGCCGGTGCCCGTCCCCTCCGAGCTGGCCAGCCCCGCCGGGGCGACCCCCCCGATGATTGCCGCGCCCCTCGCGCCGCTGCCGGAGGCGGCGCTTCCCAAGGCGGGTTTCTGGATCCGGATGCTCGCGATCCTCATCGACACGGTGCTCATCGCGATCGTGGTTCACGGGCAGGACTGGTTCCCGGTCGTCCTCGCGGCCTACGCGGCGATCCTCTGGAAGCTCAAGGGCGCCACCATAGGCGACATCATCCTCGGGCTGAAGGTTGTCCGGGTGGACGGCGCGCCGCTCGAATGGGTGACCGTCATCGTCCGCGCCCTCGCCTGCTTCTTCTCCCTCGTCGTGGCTGGCCTGGGCTTCATATGGATCGCCTTCGACCGGGACAAGCAGGGCTGGCACGACAAGATCGCGGGGACCGTGGTCGTCCGCCATCCCAAGAACCCCTCGCTGGTCTGAGAGAACGCGGTTGAAGTCCCGGCGCGGGACGGTGCAAGGTAGGCGCCGAATCCATGGCTTCGAAACGCAAAGCGGCCGCGATAACCCGAAGGCGGCGACCCCTGGTGGGCGTCATCATGGGGAGCACCTCCGACTGGGAAACGATGCGTTACGCGGCGGAGGCCCTGGAGGCGCTCGGGATCCCTTACGAGAAGCGGGTCGTGAGCGCGCACCGGACGCCGCGGCTCATGTTCGAGTACGCGACCGGCGCCGCGGCGCGCGGCCTCAGGGTCCTGATCGCCGGGGCGGGCGGCGCCGCCCACCTTCCCGGGATGGCCGCCTCGCTCTCGCCGCTTCCCGTCCTCGGCGTGCCCGTCGAGACCCGGGCGCTCAAGGGCCTCGACTCCCTCTGCTCGATCGTCCAGATGCCGGGCGGCATCCCGGTGGCGACGTTCGCCATCGGGACCCCTGGGGCGGTCAACGCCGCGCTCTTCGCCGCGTCGATCCTCGCCCTCGGCGACCCCGCGCTCGCCCGCAGGCTGGGGGCCCGCCGCCTCGCCCAGACCCGCAAGGTCCTCGCCGCGCGGCTTCCGTGATCGGCCCCGGCAAAGCGATCGGCGTCCTCGGCGGCGGCCAGCTCGGCAGGATGCTGGCCCAGGCCGCGCAGTCCCTCGGGTACCGCGTGCACGTCTACGAGCCCTCGGGCGCGTGCCCGGCCGGGGCGGTCGCGGACCGCCTGACGAGCGCGCCCTATGACGACATCGCCGCCCTCGAGGCCTTCGCGAGGTCCGTCGATGTCGCGACATTCGAGTTTGAGAACATCCCCGCGGGGCCGCTGAGGGCGGTGGAGGCGATCGTGCCGCTGCGCCCGGGGGCGGGGGTCCTCCACGTCTGCCAGAACCGCTCGCGCGAGAAGGCGTGGCTCAGGGCGAACGGATTCCCGCACGCGCGCTACGCCGAGGCGCTCGAGGGGGACATCGAGGAGGCGGCGCGGGAGCTCGGCCTGCCGTGCGTCGTCAAGACCGCGGACTTCGGCTACGACGGGAAGGGGCAGATGAAGGTCGAGTCCGGCGCCGACCTCGCGCGCGCCGCCGCGATCTTCCGGGGGCGCAGGTGCGTCGTGGAGCAGTGGGTGGCGTTCGACCGCGAGATCTCGGCCATCTGCGCGCGGACGGCCTCGGGCGAGACGCGCGTGTTTCCCGCCGCCGAGAACATCCACGCGAACCACATCCTGGACCTGTCGATCGTCCCCGCGCGCATCGCGCCGGCGGTCGAGGCCGAGGCGAGGCGCCTGGCGGTCCGCGCCGCCGGGGCCCTCGGCGTCGTGGGCCTCCTCGCGGTCGAGATGTTCCTCGGGGCGGACGGGAACCTCACCGTGAACGAGCTCGCCCCGAGGCCCCACAATTCCGGCCACTGGTCGATCGACGGGGCGCTGACGAGCCAGTTCGAGCAGCACGTCCGCGCCATCTGCGGCCTTCCGCTCGGGCCCGAGGGGGCGCGCAACCCCACGGTCATGGCCAACATCCTCGGGGACGCGTGGCCGCTGCGCGACGGAAGGGTCGCCGGAGAGCCCGACTGGGCGTCCATCCTCGGCGAGCCGGCGGCGAAGCTTCACCTCTACGGCAAGCCGGCGCCGAGGCCGGGCCGCAAGATGGGCCACTTCACGGTCCAGGGGCCCGACGTGGAGGCCGCCCTGGCGCTCGCCAGGTCCCTGAAGGCGGGGCTCTGAGCCGCGGCTACCTCGGGAGAAGGTCCGAGACGAGGGCCTTCTCCTCCTTCAGCTCGCTCTCGGTGGCGGCGATCCTCGCCTTGGAAAAGTCGGTCAGCCTGAGTCCCTGCACGATCTGCCACCCGGAGCCGTCGCTGCGGATCGGGTAGGAGAAGATCAGCCCCTTCTCGATTCCGTAGGACCCGTCCGAGCACACCGCGACGCTGAACCAGGCCCCCTCCGGCGTCGG
>Ga0181537_10001796_pt1 | contig 19400 bp, 16 predicted proteins | sample PEATcosm2014_Bin_39_FD_119765 | JGI IMG/M metagenome (GOLD analysis project Ga0181537, IMG submission 119765) | Peatland microbial communities from MTU Mesocosm Facility, Houghton, MI, USA - PEATcosm2014_Bin23_10_metaG | ecosystem: Environmental > Terrestrial > Soil > Wetlands > Peat | place... | reverse complement strand
CCGCGCGCGATCAGCGGCGCGGCGACATCCTCGCCCGGATCGTAACTCAGCGCGGCGTGCAGCCCCGGATCTTCGGGATCGCTCAAGCGCGAAAATTCTTCGCGGGCGCAATCCGGATTATCGCGCAACGTCTGCAGAGTGAACGACACCTCGCTCCAACGGCGGTGCAACATTGCGCGCGATGCGCGGTACAGGGTTGCGCCATTGATATCGAGACGCACCTCGTCCCCGGCTTGCGGCGCGCCGATATCGCGCACCAGCGCCGCCATCCCGTGGCGGGCTGCGATGCTCTGCGCCTCGGCGGCCCGGGCCGCCGGCACTTGCAGCACCGCTCCCAACTCTTCGGCGAAGCACGCGGCGATGGGATCGTCCGCCGCTCCCAGATCGATCGCAAGCCCGCAATGGCTGGCGAATGCCATCTCGAGCACGCTTTGCAGCACACCGCCGTCCGAGCGGTCGTGATAGGCAAGCAGCAAGCCCGCGTCCTTGAGCTCGCGCAGCAGCGCAAATGCGTCGAGCAGCAGGTGCGGACTATCGAGATCGGCCGGCGCGCCGCCGCTCTTGGCGTACACCTGGGCCCAGCACGATCCTCCCAGGCGGTTCTTGCCGGCGCCCAAGTCGAGCAGCAGCAGGCGCGACGGCTGCTCGAGGTCCAATTCCGGCGTCAGCGTGCGCCGCACGTCGCGCACCGGTGCAAACGCCGAGACGATCAACGAGATCGGCGCAACCACCGAGTGATCGCCGCCGGCGTCACGCCATGCGGTACGCATCGACAGCGAATCCTTGCCGACGGGGATGGTGATTCCGAGGGCGGCGCAAAGATCGACACCGACCGCACGCACGGTGGCGTATAGATCCGCGTCCTCACCCGGTTCGCCGCAGGCCGCCATCCAGTTGGCCGAGAGCCGGATGTCGCCGAGCCGCACGATGTCCGCAGCCAGGATATTGGTGATCGCCTCGCCGACGGCGAGGCGTCCCGACGCCGGTGCATTCAGTACCGCGGCCGGCGTGCGTTCGCCCATCGCCATGGCTTCGCCGCCGTAGCCATCGTAGCTGTTCAACGTGACCCCGGCGTCGGCAACGGGCACCTGCCACGGTCCGACCATCTGGTCGCGGCTGACCATGCCCCCGACGCTGCGGTCGCCGATGGTGATGAGGAAGGATTTATCGGCAATCGCCGGTAAATTGAGCAGCCGCTCGAGCGACTCGCCGATGCTCGGCCCGGCGGTCGACAGCGGCGTCACGGCTTTGTGAATCGCCCGCACATCCCGGGTCGTGCGCGGCGGCTTGCCGAGCAACACGCCGATGGGCATGTCGACCGGCACCGTGCCGAGCTTGGGATCGCTGACCACCAAGCGTCCATCCGCGGTGATTTCACCCACCACCGCGAAGGGACAGCGCTCGCGCTCGCACAGCGCCGCGAACCGCGGCAGGCTCTTGGGTTCGAGCGCGAGCACGTAGCGCTCCTGCGCCTCGTTGCACCAGAGTTCCAACGGCGACAATTCGGATTCGGCGCTTGGGATGGCGCGAAGGTCGATGCGCCCGCCGCGCCGGCTGTGCGCGATGGCCTCGGGCAGGGCGTTGGAAAGTCCGCCCGCGCCGACATCGTGAATCAACAGTATCGGATTCTCGTCGCCCATCGCCCAGCAACGATCGATCACTTCCTGGGCACGGCGCTGAATTTCAGGGTTGCCGCGCTGCACGGAGGCGAAGTCCAGATCGGAGGAACTCTCGCCGCTGCCGACGGAGGAGGCCGCGCCGCCGCCCAGCCCGATCAGCATCGACGGGCCGCCGAGGACGACCAGAGGCGCGCCGATCACCACCTCCTTCTTATCGACATCGGGACGGCGCACGTTGCCGAGGCCGCCGGCGATCATGATGGGCTTGTGATAGCCGCGCAGCACCGGGCGTCCGGATTCGAGTCCGTGCTGTTCGAAAGTGCGGAAATAGCCGCAGATGTTGGGCCGCCCGAATTCATTGTTGAAGGCGGCGGCACCGAGCGGCGCGGCCATCATGATGTCGAGCGCCGAGGCGATCCGCTCCGGCTTGCCGGACTCGCCTTCCCAGGGTTGCAGCATGCCCGGAATTCTCAAATTCGATACCGAGAAACCGACCAGCCCCGCCTTGGGTTTGGCGCCGATCCCGGTGGCGCCTTCGTCGCGAATCTCCCCGCCCGCCCCGGTGGCAGCGCCCGGAAACGGAGAAATCGCGGTCGGGTGATTGTGCGTTTCGACCTTGATGAGAATGTCGACCGGCTCGTGCCTGCCGGCGTAGCGCTGCGTCAGAGGATCGGGGAAAAATCGCGTGGCGCTGCCGCCCTCGATGACCGCGGCGTTGTCCCGATATGCGGACAGCACGCCGGCGGAGTTGCGCGCATAGGTCTCGCGAATCATCGCGAACAGCGAGGCCGGCATCGCCACGCCGTCGATGATGAAGTCGGCGTTGAAGATCTTGTGCCTGCAATGCTCGGAATTCGCCTGTGCGAACATCATGAGCTCGACGTCGGTCGGGTCGCGCCGCAACTCGCCGAACGCCCCCACCAGGTAGTCGATCTCCTCGCTCGAGAGCGCGAGTCCCCAATCGCGATTGGCAATCGCCAGCGCCGCGTGGCCGTCCTTCCCCAGGCTTACCATCCGCAGCGGCCGCGCGGCGGCACGGTGAAACAGGCCTGCCGGATCGAGGCAATCGATCCACACCGACTCGGTCATGCGATCGTGCAGCAGGACGGCCAGGCGCTCGAGCTCGGCAGGCTCGAGCAAGGCTTTCGATTCGATGAAATACAGAGTGCCGCGCTCGACCCGCCGCACCGCCTTCAAGCCGCAGACGTGCGCGATGTCGGTGGCCTTGCTCGACCAGGGCGATTCGGTGCCGACGCGCGGCGTGACGAGCAGGCGCTGGCCGCGATCGGCCGTGGCCGCCGCACGTGGACCGTAGGTCAGCAGCTTTTCGAGCAGCGAGCGCTCGGCCGCCTGCAACGGGCGGGATTCGTCGATGTAGTGCAGCCAACGGCTGCCGAGGCCGGTGACGCGGGGATCTCGCGCCCGAAGGGAACGGAGCAGCTGCTCGATACGGAATTGCGACAGCGCCGGCGCGCCTGGGAGACTAAACATGAATGGCGGGCATGCGGCTATTTACGCGCGTTGGAATCTCCGCCCGGCGTGTAGATGGGCACGGGAAACTGGCTCACGTTGGAGCTCTCGAGGGCCACGACCTTGCTGACGCCTTGCTTCTTGACCTCATCGATCCGCAGCACCGAATGCATGGGCAGATAGGTGCGCTTTACATCGTTGAATTCGGCCTTTATCTTCTCCTCCCCCGGATCCACCACCACGCTCGAACGCTCACCGAATACCAGTTCCTCGACCTCGATGAAGCCGAACAGGCTGCCGTGGCTCACTTTTCGGGCATAGATCTCGTAAACCTTTCCCTGATTGACGAACAGAACTTTAAAAATGTGACTCGCGGCCATTTAGTAGGCTCCAACCGTTGCTAGTATATTTCACCATATTATACGGGCACTTAGCGCAAACCTGTCGCCCCGTGGGAGGGATTGAATATGGCATTGCGCTTACGCGTTGTCAGCGAACATGCGATCCGGCTTGGTGAGCGATCCACCAAGGTCTTCGGCGTGCACGGCGGCACCATTGGACGTGCGACTGACAATGAGTGGATTCTACCCGACCCGGAGCGTTACCTCTCGGGCAAACACGCGCGCGTCGATTTCCGGGCCGGAACCTACGTGCTGGTGGACACGAGTTCCAACGGCACCTTCGTCAACGGCGCCCAGGTGCCGCTCGGCAAATTTCACGACTATGCGTTGAGGGACGGCGACTACGTGCGGCTCGGGCAATACGAGTTGATGGTCAGCATCGACAAGAGCAACGACTTTCCGCCCGAAGAGGGCGCCATTGTCGCCTATGATGGACAGCCCTCCGCGGCCGCCAAGAAATCCACGGCCAACGATTTGGGCGCGGACTTGGACTTGAGCCAGTTGCTCGAGCCGAGCGATAAGGCGGGGGTGGACTCCGGCATCCGGCCGCGCGATGCCTACGGTCAATCCCTGCCGAGAACCGCACCCCCGCCGCCGCGCGCCTCGGCGTCGCCCGAATTGGAATCCGACGGCTCCGGCACACCGTGGCACATGCTGACACGCCCGCTGATGGTGTCGGCCGCCAGAGCCGACAGCGCCTCGGCGCCTCCGCCCGCGCCTCCGCCCGCCCCTGCGTCCGCGTCCCCTGCGGCCGCCTCGTCGCCCGCCCCTGCGTCCGGGCCGCGCAGCCTGAGCATCACGCTGCATGAGATCGGCGAATTCGATGCCGGCCTGACGGCCCTTTGCCGCGGCGCCGGCATTGATCCGCGCGCGATCACCGGGGAAGTCCGCGGTGCCGTACTGCAACTTGCCGGTCAGCTGCTGCGTGAATCGGTCATGGGCTTGCTGGATCTGAATCAGAGCCGCAACGAATTCCGCAATCGCTTCCGTATCGCGGCGCCGGGCGACGCCGGCGACTCGCCGCTCGATTTCTCGCAGGGCGTCGATGAAGTGCTCATGCGGCTGATCACGACGCTGTCGAGACGCCCCGGGTCCGTTGAAGCCATACGCAGCAACTTTCGCGAATTGAAGGCGCAGAACACCGCCGCGCTCAGCGCCATGCACACGGCTTTCGAGGAATTTCTCGGGCGCGTCGACCCCAAGGAGCTGGAAGAGCGCTTCGATCGCGCCAGCAAGCGCGGTGTCTTCGGTTCACAGAACCGGGCCAAGTACTGGGATCTCTACGGCGAAATGTTCGCCGGCCTCGCGCACCGTCCCCCTGACGGTTTTCCGCACCTCTTCACCGAAACATTCGCCAAAGCCTACGAGGCGAAGTTGCGCACCCTCGTTCCGCCGCACCGCAGCACCTTCGGCGCCGATCGTTCGGAGGACAAGGATTCCGGCGATCAAGCCGTCGGCGATCTGTAATATCGGCCCGTGCGGCTACTCCTGGTAGAAGACGATGACATCGTGGCGGACGCGATCGCCCGCGGCCTGTCCGCCGCCGGGTATCCCGTGCACCGGGTCGCGAGCGCCGAGGCGGCGCTGGCCGCGTTGGCCGACGAGGAATTTGCCCTGGCCATCATTGATGTGGGACTTCCCGGCGCGGACGGCCTGAGTCTGGTGCGGCGTCTGCGCGGCGCCGGCAAGGGGCTGCCCACGTTGATTCTTACCGCGCGCTGCACTCTCAATGACAAGGTCAAGGCGCTCGACCTCGGCGCGGACGATTTTTTGAGCAAACCCTTCGAACCCGCGGAACTCGCCGCGCGCTGCCGGGCGCTGATGCGCCGCTCCAGCGGCGCGCTGCACGGAGTCATCAAGCTCAACCGGATGAGCGTCGATCTGTTGGGCAAGCGGCTGCGCATCGACGATGAGGAGATCGAGCTGACCGCGCGCGAGTGGCTGCTGCTCGAATGCCTGGTGCGCCGCACCGGTCAGGTCGTCTCGAAAGAACGCGTGCAGCAGGCGGTGGCCAATCCGGAACACGATATTTCCGCCAACGCGGTCGAGGTGCACGTTTCGCGGCTGCGCGCGAAACTCGGCGACGCCGCCGTCATCCGCAGCTTGCGCGGATTGGGGTATCGCCTGGAAGAAGCGAAAGCTTCGTGAGGCCGTCGATCAGCCGGCGGTTGGTGCTGTGGTTGGCCGTTCCGCTGATGCTGCTGGCGCTGTGCGGTGCGCTGGTGCATTACTTCAACGCCGTCGCGCCCGGTGTCATCAGCAGCGACCGGCGCCTGAAAGAAGCCGCCAATGCCATCGCGGCGCATCTGCGCGTCGAGGACGGCCGAATCTCGCTCGATCGCTCGGACGCGGCGCCGCGCCTGCCGGCGGCCGACTCGGTGCTGTACACCGTGCGCGACACGCAGGGGCACCTCATCGACGGCGATGCACGGCTGCCGCCGGCACCGGTGGCCATCACGCAGCTCGAGCACCGGAACATCCGCAGCGTCACGACGCGGTTCGGCACGCGCGGCGGCGCCGTGCTCGTGACCGTGGCCGACCTGCGCTCGACCGCCGAACCCGCGGCGCGCTATGGCTTGATGAGCACGATGCTGTGGGACTTCGTGCAGCTCGACATCACCCTGGTGCTGGTGTGGGTGGGTATTCAACTGGGCCTGCGGCCGGTGAAGCGCCTGCGTGAGGAAATCGCGGCGCGCTCGCCGCAGGATCTGCGCCCGATCGATGAGTCCACGGTGCCGCGCGAAATTGCGCCCGCGGTCGTCACGCTCAACCGCCTGTTCGCGGCTCTGCGTTCTGCCGTGCAGTCGCAGCAGCAATTCATCGCCAACACCGCGCATCAGCTGCGCACCCCGATCACCGGCCTGCAGGCGCAGCTCGAGCTGTTGATTGCGGAGTCCGCGGCAACGCCGGTCAAGGATCGCCTGCTCACCCTGCAAGAGGGGATCCGGCAGCTGGCGCATTCGGCCAATCAGCTCTTGACGCTGGCGCGCGCGGATCCGGCGGTGAACATCGCGGCCAAGAATCAGACCGTGGCGCTCGATGCCATCGTGGGCGAGGTCGCCGCGCGCTTTTTCGACCGGGCCTTGCAATCCCAGATAGACCTGGGCATCGACGTCACGCCCGCGTCGGTCTCGGCGGATCCTGCGCTGATCGACGATCTGTTGAGCAATCTGGTCGACAACGCCCTCAAATACACGCCGGCGGGCGGCAGCGTCACGGTGTGCGCAGGACAGCGGAACGGCAAGGCGCACATCACGGTGGAGGACACCGGGCCCGGGATTCCCGAGGCCGATCGCGAGCGGGTGCGGCAAAGGTTCTTCAGACTGCCCAATTCGCCCGGCCACGGCAGCGGCTTGGGGCTCGCCATCGTCGAGGAGATCGCGCACCTGTACGGCGCGGCCGTGACCATCGGTCCGGGTTCTGCCGGCCGCGGCACCCGGATCGTCGTAGGGTTCCCGCCCACAGTGTGATTCCCGTCACGTCTTGCGCTCGAGGAGAGCCCAAGACAGCTTCGTGCAAGGTTGGGGCAGTAAGGTGTCAGCATGATTTCACGGCAATCGGGTGTGACGTTGGTCGAGTTGATGATCGTGATTGCCATCGCGACCATCCTCATGGCCATCGGCGTGCCCTCCTACCGATACGTCACCACCTCGAACCGCGTCAGCGCCGAGATCAACGCGCTGTTGGGCGACATGACGTTCGCCCGCTACGAAGCGGTCAAGGAGGGATTGCCGGTCCAGGTCTGCCCCGCCGACGCCACTGCGACGACGTGTAACGCCTCGACCACCTGGAGCAACGGCTGGATCGTGCTGTCGAACGCGGGCGCGACCGGCGGCACCGCCATCGTACTGCGGCGTCAGCTGCCTTTTTCCAGCTTCAACAGCAAGGACACGCTCACCACGACCAGCACGCAGTCGGTGACCTTCAATCGCGAAGGATTTGCTTCGAATCTCGGCAGCGTGGTCAATTTCTCGTTGCATGACATCAATAACACGTCGTCATACACGCGTTGCCTGATGCTCGGGGTGTCCGGCGTGCTCGCGACGGGACTGTCCGGCGCCAGTGTTTTCGGAACGACGTGCTCATGAAGACAAAAGTTCGCGGCTTCACCCTGGTCGAGGTGATGGTGGCGCTGATCGTCATCGCCATCGGCATGCTCGGCATCGCCAAGATGCAGGGCCTCGCCCTGTCGAGCACCGGTGCATCGCGCTCGCGCGCGCTCGCGGCCATCGAGGCATCGAGCCTGGCGGGCGCCATGCAGGCGAATCGTGCGTATTGGTCCGCAGCGACCAGCATTCCGGGCACGATCGGAGTCACGACGTCGGGCGGCAGCGCCACCGTCACGGTGCCCGACTCGGCCACCATGCAGGCGGCGGTGACCGCGGCGGCGGGCGCTGCGTGTTCCGGAATGGGAATGACGCTGTCCTGCCTTTGCACCAGCGGCCAATCGGCGCCATGCACCACCATCAACCTGGCGGGCGCCGACGTCTATGACTGGGCTCAGAGTCTCGCGACCTTTCTCCCCAATGCCACGGCGCAGGTCACCTGTCACAACGCCGACCAACCGGTGGACTGCACGATTGTGATCAATTGGAACGAAACCGCCGTCGCCCTGACGACGCAGGAAGCGAACGCCATCGCGACCAACGGCGCCACCGTGCCCGTGAGCTTTACCTTGTACGTGGTGCCATGAGCGCACAGCCGCGGAATCGACCAGCACCCTCGAGGCAGCGTGGCTACACGCTGATCGAAATTCTGGTCGCATTGCTGATCGCGATCTTCCTGCTCGCCGGACTGTTCACCATTCTGCAGAACACGCGCCGCTCGAGTTCCAACCAGACCGGCCTAACGCAATTGCAGGACGAGCAGCGCATGGCGATGTCGTTGCTCAACGACGTCATTCAGAATGCGGGCTACTTCGATACGAACACCTATTCGACGCCCCAGACGGCCTGGAATGCGGCGGTCGCCGTCGGCGCGACCGGCACGTCATTGGCGGCCGGGCAGGCGGTGACCGGATCGCATGCGACTGCCGCTCCGGGCGATGTGATCGCCGTGCGCTACGCCACCGCCGGCGGCGACGGCATCATCAACTGCAATGGCGGGGTGAGCGCCACCGCCCAGAACTACATCAATACCTTCATGGTCGTTTCCAACCAGCTGGAATGCGCCACCAACGGCGTGGCCGCCAACGCGATTCCGCTGGTCTCGGGCGTGCACAATCTGCAGGTGTGGTACGGCGTGAGCACCTCCGCCGCCACCAACAATGTCGACACCTACTTCACCGCCGACCAGATGAGCGCCTCGAACTGGCAGAACGTCACCTCGGTGCGTGTGACGCTCACCTTCCTCAATCCCTTGTATGGCCAGGCGGGTTATACCGCCTCGACCAGCCAGTACGTCTATTTCACGCGCGTCATCGCACTGCAAGGACGCACCGGCGTCATTCCGACCAATCTATGAAAACTTCACGCTCCGAACCGCGCCGGCCCGCGCAAGGCGGCTTCGTGTTGATCACGGCGCTCTTGCTGCTGATCGTCATGACGCTTCTGGCCCTGGGGATGTTCCACAGCTTCGGCATTCAGGAGTTGATCGCCGGCAACGTGCGCGAAAAGCAGCGTGCGCTGCAGAGCGCCGAGTCCGCCGAACAGTACGCGGAGATCTGGCTGACCTCGCAGGGCAACGTGCTGTCGAACAGCGTCGACTGCAGCACGGTCAATCTGATCGCGTATTCGGCGACCTCGGTCCCCTATATTTGCATGAAGCCGGTGGCGTCCATCGACGATGCGCTCAACGCAGCGACCGTGCCGTGGACCATCAGCAACGTCGAAGTGGGCTTCACGTTCTTCCCGGGAACGACCACCGGCACCGGCGACATGCTGGTGTCGACCAGCGGCGGCATCAACTACTACTACCAAGTGCCGCGATTTTATATCGGCCTGGTGTCGAATTCGGCGATCCAGGCGCTGTACCGGATCGATGCCTGGAATTACGCCGGCACGACGACCACCTCGGCCGTGGTTGAAAGCAATTACGTGGTGACCTGCAGTACCTGTTCGGTAACCAATCCGTGATCTTAAAGGGTGATTCTATGAGAATGCGCGCACTGACCATTGCCAAGTTATCACTGCTGCTGGGTGTGCTGGATGTCTCCGCTGTCCTCGCGCAAAGCCCGGTCACGGAGGACTTCACGGGAGCCTCCACCAGCAACTCGTGGTACTACAGCGGCGGCGCCTGCCTGACCGCGAGCAGCGTGGCGGGCACGGGTACCGAGTTCACTTCAACCGTCACGGGCACCGCCGGCACCATTCCGGGCTGCATGGCGATCAGGTCGAATTCCGACGCATATGGCGGCGAGACGCTGGTGGGCGGCTATTCGGGCACGCTTCCCGACACCGTGAGCAACGGCGCGCTGCGCTTCACCAACGGTTGCATCAATGGCAATTGCACCTCCGGCTCCGGCGGCGGCCACAACCAGTTCGGCGCGATCATTTCCGGCAACACCTTCTCCAGCAGCGCCGGGGTGCAGGTGACCTTCAAGACGGTGACCTACCGCGGCGACTCGCAGGGCGCGGGCGGTGACGGCGCGGACGGTATCACTTTCTTCCTGATGGATGGCAGCGTTGCGCCCAACATCGGGCAGTACGGCGGCAGTCTTGCCTACACCTGTTCCAACCAGAACGGCAACTACGGCTACACCGGTATGGTGGGCGCCTACATCGGCCTCGGCATCGACGAATACGGCAACTTTTTGAACGGCTCGAGCAACACGCTCGGCGAAACGGGTTCGACCAGCACCAACGGCGGCGCGGGCGACAACACGGCCAGCGGCGGCCTGTACCAACCGAATCGCATCGGTCTGCGCGGCGCCGGCAACATTGCCTATTCGTGGCTCAGCGCAAAATATCCCACCTATTACCCGACCGGCGCGAGTTCCAGCACGCAGGCGACCGCGGTACAGAATACCTGCCGTACCGGTACTCTATGGAACTTCTCGAGCTCGTCCAGCGGGACCAATACCGGAACCACCTCGTACAACGGCACGACGTTGCTCGACTATCCGGCGATCCCGAACGCCTACAAGGTGTTGTCCGGCGTCACCATTGCCAATGAATACAGCAACGGCGGCCTGACGCGCGGCAACGCGACGCCGATCTTGTACAAACTCAAGATCACCACCGGCGGTTTGCTGAGCCTGAACTACAGTTTCAACGGCGGGGCCTGGCAGTCCGTTCTCCAGAATCAGAACATCACGAGCTCGAACGGCGCCCTCCCCTCGACCTTGCGCTTCGGCTTCGCCGGTTCCACCGGCGGCAGCTCGAACATTCACGAAGTGCTGTGTTTCAAGGCGGCCTCGGCCAACACTTCGAGCAGTTCCGCCACCACCAACCAGACGCAGTCCTCGAGGGTCACGAGCAGCACGCAGGCCTACTTTTCCTACTACGACCCCAACGACTGGACCGGACGGCTGACCGCCAACGCGGTGACTTCCGACTCCTCCGGCAATCTCTCGATCTCGACCGTGGCCACCTGGGATGCGTCCTGCGTCCTGACCACGATCCCGACCGGTTCGAGCTGCACCAGCACCGGCGTCGCGGGTCCGACCACCGGCCAGAACCCGGTGGCCGGAGGGACGCTCAGCCGGGTGATCTTGAGTTGGAACGGCAGCGCCGGCATTCCCTTCGAGTGGAGCAGCCTGAGCACCGCACAGCAATCGGCCCTGGACCAGGGCGACGCCGCGGCAACCGCCAATCGTCTCAATTATCTGCGCGGCGTGCGCACCAACGAAGTCGATGCCAGCGGCAACGGGCTGTACCGCGATCGCGATTCGGTGCTCGGCGATATCGTGGACTCGAGTCCCGTTGCGGTCGGGCAGCCGGTGTTGCCGTATGCGATCACCTGGAAGGACAAGCTCAGTCCCACCACGACGATGCCTGAGAATGCCTCGGGCGTTCAGACCTATGCGCAATTCATCACGGCCGAACAGCAGCGCGAGAATGTCGTTTACGTGGGCGCCAACGATGGCATGGTCCACGGCTTTCGCGCCGGCGCATACAACAGCAGCAACACGTATAGCAACACCACCAACGACGGCACCGAGGTGCTGGCGTATTTCCCCGGCTCGACACTGCTGAGTGCCGCCTCCTCCAGCCCCTCGACGAATTGCGTCAGCACGGTGGCCACCCAGACCACGGTGCAGAACATTCATGGCGAAACCCCGGCAATCACCGTGGGTTCGGTGACCGCGCCGGCCTGTACCCAGGCCTCTCTCGATTACTCCAATACGCAGTACGGCCACAATTTCTTCGTCGATGCGACTCCGGGCACCGGCGATTTGTTCTATGCCTCGTCGAGCACCTCGACGGGTGCGTGGCACACGTGGCTGGTCGGCGGCCTGGGTGCCGGCGGCGCCGCCTTGTACGCGCTCGATGTTACGACTCCCGCCAATTTCAGCGAGAGCACGACGCCCACCAATTATCCGGCGGCCGTCGTGGTCGGCGAATGGAATGCATCGAACATCACCTGCCCGAGCACCACCGGCTGCGCCAACAACCTGGGCAACACCTACGGCACGCCGCTGATCCGCCGCTTGCACAACGGTGCATGGGCCGTCATTTTCGGCAATGGCTTCGGCAGCGTCACCGGCGATGCCGGTGTCTACATCATGTCGATCAGTCCGACCACGGGCGCGCAAACCTTCTATTACCTGAGCACCGGCACCGGTACGGGTACGACCGCTGCGCCGTGCTCCTCGAATTGCAACGGTATCGCCTACGTGTCCTCGGTGGATCTGGACGGTGACCACATCACCGACTACCTCTATGCCGGGGACTTGAAGGGTAATGTCTGGCGATTCGACCTGCGCAGCAGCTCCCCGAGTTCCTGGGCCGCCTCATCCGCGCCGCTGTTTTCGGCGGGTACCGGCCAGCCGATCACCTCGGCCTTGTTGGTCGGCGTCGTGACCACGAATGCCCCGGGCAACCAGGTCATCGTCGCCTTCGGCACCGGCCAGAAGACGCCGCTGACCAACGTGACGAGTGCGACCTACGCCAGCGCCCAGCAATATCTGTACGCGTTCTGGGACTGGAACTTCTCGGCTTGGAACACGGCCGTTCCCGGTATCCAGTACGCGAGCCTGGCGGCGAGTACGGCCGCAACGGGCTTGAGCTCGCCATTCACGATCACCCCGACCAATCTGACCTCGCAGGGATTGGCGGTGCAAACGTCGGGCAACGTCGACCTCACCTCGCATACGATTTGTTGGCAGGGACAGACTGTGTGCAGCACGGGCAACACCAGTTTCGGCTGGTCCGCGGCGCTGCCCGGCACGTCTGAACAGATCATCTACAATCCGCTGTTGGTGGGCGGCGCATTCCTCGTGAATTCGATCATTCCCGCGGCGAACACCGTGCTGTCCTGTTCCACCACGCTCGATTCCGGTTACACCTATGCCATTTCGCTCGCCACCGGCGGCGTGGCGCCGGCGACTGCCGGCGCGACGAGTTTCTTCATCAACACCTCGCAGACCAACGCCAGCACCGGTGTGACCACCACCGTCACCAACACCGACAGCAATGCGGCCGGGATACCGACCAACGCCACCGGTACCTCCACCGTGATGACGACGTCGACCACCGCCAGCAGTGCGAGCATCGGCAGCACCGGCACGGGCACGAGCGTGAGCTGCACGTTGAGCGGCACATGCAGCAACATGCCGACGAACCTGGTCACCTCGCCGAGCCCCTTCGCCGGCGTCGCTGGATGTTCAGGCGGGAATACCTTCCTTGTGTATCAGACCACATCGGGCAACGCCGGATTTACCAGCGTCACGCCGAAATGCCCCCTCACCGGCAGCCGGCTCACGCGGTCTCAAGTGCGGTAACGGAGAACGATCTTGGAAATCAGGGCAACAAAACGCGCTGCAGATTCGGGCTTTACCCTGATCGAGCTGATGATCACGGTGGCCGTGCTGTCGATCATCGTCGCGATCGCGATACCCACGTACCAGAATCAGATTCGCCACTCGCGGCGCACCGATGCAAAGACCGCTTTGCTGGATCTGGCTGTGCGCGAGGAGAAGTATCTCTCGCTCGCCAACACCTACAGCGCGACGCCGGCGAACATCGGCTACACCGGCACCTTTCCGCAAAACGTGGGCAGCGGCTACTACGAAATTTATGTGTGCATGGGGACCGCCACCACGAGCACCAGCAGCACCGCCTCCTGCACCGCCACCAGTGCGGCGACGACGGGCACGAGCTTCGTGGTGGCGGCGATCGCCAATGCCGGTACGAGCCAGGCCAAAGATACCAGTTGCCAGTATTACGCCGTCGACAATACCGGCACGCAGTACTCCTCCAACAGCACGGCCGGCACCTCGGGTACCAATACCACCTCGACCTGCTGGCAGTAGCCTCGCCTTATCGCGCCTTTATCGCGCGCTGTAACCGCGCCCTTCGACACAGGCGGTCATTGCGCGCTGATAATCCGGGGCGTTTTGCGCCACCTGGCCCGCCTGCTGGGCGGCCCACTGTTGACACTCCGCTTTGTCCGTCGCCTGCTGCTCAGCGCTCTGGCCATTTTTCGGATACATGAAAATCCCGCCGGCCACCGCACCGCCGGCGCCCGGCGCCGGAGCGGCTGCGGGTGCCGCAGCGGGCGGCGCGCCCGACGCATCGGCAGCCGCCGCATTCGGATCCGCCACCGGGGGCGGATCGGTCGCTACGTAGCCGTCGTACGAGGGGTTATAGGTGTAATACACGTCATTGGCGTAGTAATAAGGCACGCCGCCCCACCAGTACGTGGCATAGGCCAACGGCAGGACGGGCAAGAACCAGGAGAATCCCACGCCATAGTAGGCTCTGGGCCAAAACGCGCCGCCCCAATAACCGCCGCGCCAATAGGCACCCGTAGAGTAGCCGTGCCCGTAATAGGCGCCGCCGTGATAGCCGGCGATCGTCGAGCCGTGGAAACCCGCGGGGTAGCCGTGCGAAGCAGCATAGCCGCCGCCGTAATGGCCGGCAGCGGCGTAGTGAGCGGCGCCGCTGTAATGCGCGGCACCCCCGAAATGAGCACCTCCACCGGAGACGTGTGCGCCACCGCCCATGTGCGCGCCGCCACCGCCGCCATGACCGCCGCCGCCGCCGTGACCCTCCGCCATCGCGGGCGCCGCACCCAGGAGAATCGAGCCCAGCGCACCGGCCGCGAGAACCCAGTTTTTGAACTTCATGCTCATAACCGTCACCTTTTGCATTGATCGCTCACACCGTAAAGAATGAGACCTATCGTATATAACGCGGTTCAAGCTCTTCGGTGTACATGGGCAAGGCTTAATTCCGCAATGCCGCATTGAACATAATGTAGTCCGTGCGCCCAGGCGCAGGCTCAAAGAATCGGGAATTGGTTCATTCATCACAGATCCGACATAGGCCCGGTCGGCGAGGTTGTCAAGGCGAACTCGCTAAAGCGCCAGTGTCTCGTTTCCCGCTCAAATCCGGCGCGCTCGACCCGGTCGTCGCTAGCGATATTCATTAAAGTACCCGCGCTAAAGGTCGATATGGTTGAGGTGACGACCAGAAACCCGATGAAAAGCGCTGCGTTCAACGGCTTGGTGGCCGCCGCTGCCTGGCTGCCGTTGCTGGCCGCGGCGGATTCGCATCTGCAGAGCAAGGCGCCGGGCGCCGCGTTCCGCGCGGCGGCGCACGTCGACTTCAAGATCGTGATTCCCGAAGTACTTTATTTGCGTTCGGGCGCCGCCGCGAAAGTGTCCATCATGAGCAACAGCCGCAACGTGACCTTGAGCGCGAGCGCGCCCGGCAGCCTCGTGCAGCCGGGCAGCAATGTCATCCTGCGGGCGTCGGCGGGCAAGGTGATTGCGCAGGATGCGGATTGCACGCTGCCGAATCGCCCCGTCCTCTGCACCGCCTCGATGCCCTAAGGCGCTCCGGCGCCTCACCACCGTTTCCACTGCTGCGCAGCGCGCGGCCGCTGCGCGCCAAGCGCCGGTCGCGTGCGCCTTGCTGCCGCTCGCGCGTGGTTTGTGCGAACTGGCCCACAAAAACCCCGATCTATCGGCAGCTGCGCGCGGAACTTGAGGACTCACGAAGCGAACTGCGAACTGGTTCAACGTGCCATTAAGGTAAATCCCTAGTATTGGCACCGCGCTTAGGCGCATGCATACCTCACAGCACAGGAAGCAGACATGAAATTATCGATCGCCTTGAAGAGTTTGTTGGGCGCAGGAGCTCTGACGCTTCCGCTCCTGGCATTCTCCGAATCTAATGTTCAGACGGGAGCCGCGACCGCTTCACCCGGCGCGACTGCCCACCTGGATTTTTCCATTGTGATTCCGAAAGTTCTCTACCTGCGCGTCGGTACCGGCTCTGCTTATGCGACCGGGGCGCTGACGTCCGTCAACACCATTGATTTGATCACGTTCACTCCGGCTGCCGGCACCGTCGGCAACGGCACGGCAGTCGCCGGCACGGGCGGCGATCTCACCGGCGGCGTCGAAACCGCGGCCATCGTCAGCAACAGCGGCAACGTCACATTGAACGCCACTGCATCCGGTGCGCTGACCGACACCACCAGCGACACCATTCCGTTCACGCAGATCACGACGGCGGCATCGACATTGACGTCGACGACCGCGCTGCCTGCGCCGACGTTGTCGAACGGCACGAGCTCGAACGTGGTTCTCACCGCGCCGGCCAGCAAGCTGATCGTACAAGACGCGAAGTGGACCTACAGCTACGCCAACGCTGCCAACGTGCCGGCCGGTACGTACGGCGGTGTCAACACGGGCAACAGCCGCGTGGTTTACACGGCAACGATGCCGTAATTCCCGCAAGCACACGGCACTTCCATGCACGGCAACCCTGCATCGCCGGCACGCCATGTGCGATTCGAGAGACGCGAGCTGCGCCGAACGGTCGGCGCAGCTCCCTCACGCGCAGCTCTCCTGAGCGCGGCTCTTTGCGGCGCGCTGCCGGGCGCCGCCTGCGCCTACACGGCAACGCTGGGCGCGGCTTCGCCGCAGACCGTGTTCCTGCAAGTCGGCGTCGGCACGTTCACCAATCCGCCGTACATCAACGGCGGTCAGCCGGCGAACAACACCACCATCAACACGGTGTCGGCCACGGTGGCTTCGAGCGCAGTCGGCACCGGCACCGCGCAGGCCATGACGACCAACAGCACGCAGACGCAGAGTTTTTGGGATAACTACATCTACTGCAGCGTTCCGGGCCAGGTATACATCGGCGGCTTCTATCGCACCGCGGGCGGGACCACGGCCGCGGCGTTGGTCACGGCCACGGTGCCGGCCGCATTGACCGACACCGCCGGCGACACGATTCCGTTCTCCAAGATCCAATGGACCTCGAGCGGCAACGGCGACAGCGGCGCAGAACCCTTTCCCGCGGGCACGTTCGTGAACGGCGGCGTGCAAAACGTCGGGTCGATGGCGAGCAATACGTGGAACGAGAGCTGCTGGACCTTCTCCTATCTGAATAATTCCATCCCGCCGGCCGGCACCTTTACCGGCGTGGTGCGCTACACGCTGAGTGCGCCGTGATTGCGCTGAGGCGCGGGGCGCCGTTGTCGGCTTTTTTTTTGGCCTGCGCATTGTCCATAATCTGGGCGCGGCCGGCTCAGACCAGGACGATTCAGATCGATGACACGGGCACGCTGGCGCTCGAACCCTCGGTGAGCTTGCGTTGGAAGAGCGTAGCGCCGCCGCGGTCGGGCAGCGACAACCTGATGCTCGGAACGTCGACGCTTCGGGTGCGGCTCAACGTGATGCCCTGGCTGCACCGCTCGCTGCGCATCTACTTGAACCTGCCGGCGCAGCAGCCGGGTCCCATCGCAATCTCGTGGCTCACGCAGGGGCGTTTCATCCCCGGTCAGCTGCGCTCCGGCAACCGTGTGCTGCTCTACGCCGGGCCGATCACCACGCCGTTTTTGGAGGACACGCTCACCGTGCAGTACAGCGTGGACGGCTCGCTCGTGCGGCACACCTTCCCGGTGACCTTTCATTTTGAGACGGATGAGGACTGATCATGCGAGGACTTGTATTTTCTTTGTCGCTGCTCGCGCTGGCCGCCGGCTCCGCCGCGCATGCTCAAGGCTTCGCAGCCTTGGTGTCGCCGCCGCGCTTCGAGCTCGCCGCGGCGTCCGGAAAAACGGTGCGCAGCGTGATCGAGGTGAGCAACCGGTCGACGGCGCCGGCCCACTACTTGATGCACACCGCGGATTGGACTTTCTCGCCTGATTTCAGCGTGAATTTCACAGACGCGCTGCAACCCGACAGCTGCCGGCCGTGGGTTGCGATCGAGCGGCCCGACATCGTGGTGCCGGGCGGCGGCACCCTGCGCTACCGCTTCGAAGTCGCGGTGCCGGCCGATGCGCCTGCGGGTGAATGCCGGTTTGCCATCATGATCGAGGGCGCCGACCCGTCGATCGCGCGCAGCAACGGCCTCGACATGCCGGTGACGGGGCGCATCGGCGTGATCGTGTACCTGACGGTGGGCGATGGTGCGCCCGAACTCGAGGTGCTCGGGCCCAAGGTCGCGGCCTTGAACGGTCAGCGGATACCGGTTCTGCGCGTCCACAATCACGGCAGCGCCCACGGCCGTGTGACCGGGTTTTTGACGGGCACCGACGCAAAAGGCGTGTCCTACGATTTCACTCCGTCGGATTTCCCCATCCTGCCGCACGAAGAGCGCGAAGTGTTCTTGACTCCGTCGACGCCCAAGGATGATCACCCGACTCTCGCCTTCCCGGTGACCGTGCAGGGCACGCTCGAGTGGGGCAAGCACAAGGCCGAGCTGAATCAGCGGTTCGACTGAATGAAACGCCGCGCCGACCTCGCCGTGCAGCTCGCGTTCGGCTTGTGCGGGTTGTCGGGACTTGCCTGTCCGGACACCGCCGGCGCGCAAGCCGCGGCGCCGGCCCCGCCGGCGGCGCCCGCGTATCAAGATCGATACATCGGCGGCGGCTCACTCAAGCCGGACATTTCCACGGGCGACAATGCAACCAGCGACATCGATGGCCTGGCGCGTTCGCTCGAGGTCGATGCGGTCGCGAGCGTGTTGAGTTCGCGCGGCGGCGGCTCGTCCGACAACGTGACCGAGGACGGCGTGGTCTTGAAGTCGCAATGGGAAACGGCCACCTATGGCGCTTGGTCGCTCGACGCGGCATTGCGTACCGGCAGTTCGGATCAAGGGCCGGCCGAGCAGGGCCAGGGCGGCGTCATCACGTTGCGTCAGCGCGGGATGCCATTCGACGGCGATTGGCAGGCGGATAATGGCCTCGGCGACCTGAATTCACCGGACATCAATCTGGCGCGCATCCAGCAGCGCTTTTATCTGCCGACGGCGCCGATGCAAGGCCTCACCACCGAGTGGCGCGGGCCTTCGGACCTGCAGATCGTCGCGGGCGGCGGAGTTCCCGGCCTGTACGACGGAATCGTCGTGCCCAATTTCCGCACCTTGGACGGCTCGACCGCGACCGCGGGCGCGGAGTGGTCGCCGGCATCGCATTGGACGGTGGGCGGCCAGCTCATCGAGGCTCACGACGTCGATCTGGCGATCGGCCCGGTGATCGATGGGCCGGCGCTCATGTCCTCCACCACGGGCCTCGTGACCGCGGCCTTCGCCGATCAAAACGAGCATCTGCAATTCAATCTGCTCGATGGCGACGTCAATGGCAAGGCCCATGGAGTCGGCACTTGGATCGACGGCTCGATCGTCGATGGCCGGTTCCTGCAAAACGCCGGCGTGTTTCGCATCGACCCGAATCTCACGTGGGGCAATCAGCTGATCTCGAACGACATGCAGGGCGGTTACTACCGGCTCAACTATCAGAGCCGGCAATGGTTGGCGGACGTCGGCGTCGACGAAGTGCATTCCGT
>Ga0181537_10001794_pt1 | contig 19401 bp, 15 predicted proteins | sample PEATcosm2014_Bin_39_FD_119765 | JGI IMG/M metagenome (GOLD analysis project Ga0181537, IMG submission 119765) | Peatland microbial communities from MTU Mesocosm Facility, Houghton, MI, USA - PEATcosm2014_Bin23_10_metaG | ecosystem: Environmental > Terrestrial > Soil > Wetlands > Peat | place... | reverse complement strand
GCCGCCATCAAAATCTACGGCGACATCATCGCGAACAGTTCGGCGACGGAAAACCAGGTGGCGCAGGCGCTCTACCGCCAGGGCATGTGCTATCTCAAGATCAAGGACGACGCGTCCGCCCGCGCCGCGCTCGAAAAGCTCGTCGCCTACCATCCCGGCCAGGCTGATCTCATCGAAAAAGCCCGGCCCGTGCTTGATGACCTGACGGATTTCGACCCCGCCGCGCTGATGCCGCCGGGCACCCTCGTGTATGTGGAGTTCGGCAGCCCCGGGCGGCAGATCGAGACCGTCCTGGCCATGCTCAAGGGCACGCCGTACGAAAACCCGCTCGCCGCCATCGGCAAATCGGCGGGCAACCCCGGCCAAAAATCGCCCGGCGACATGATGGCCGCGCTGCTCAATCCCAGCATGATGGCTGAATTCAAAAAAATCCGCGGCTCCGCCATCGGCATCACCAGCATCGTCCCGAACAACCCGCCGTTCGTCGCCGTCCTGTATCCGGGCCGGAGCGACGCCCTGCGGGGGTTGATCCTGGCCGGCCTGGGCATGGCGGGCACGCCGGGCGGGGAGATCGAAGGCATGCAAACCGTCAACTTCAAGGGCGGCGCCGTGGCCGCGGCCTACGACGACACGGTCATCATCATCGCCAAACCGCCGGAGCAGCTTCAGTGGAGCGTGAAACAATACAAACACGCGGGCTCCGAGCCGACGCTTGCCTCGAGCAACCGGTCCTTTCAGAAGCTGGACAAGATTCAGAGACAGAAGAATGCGCAGACCATCTGGGCCAACGCGGGCGAGGTTTACACGCAAGTGATGAAACTGATGCCTCCCGGCAATGTCCCCCCGGGATTCCTCAAGGCCAACGCGCTCTTTGATTTTACCAACATCGACGATTTGATCGTGACGGAATCCATCGAGTCCAACCGCGTCGGGCTGCAGGCCGGGATTTATTTCAAGGACGGCCATCACTGCCTCGCGTATGACCTGGTTCGCACCCCCAATATCAGCAAGGCCGCGCTCCAGGCCGTGCCGGCCGGGGCCGTCGCCGTCGCCAGCTTTTCCCTGAGCCAGACGGACCCGGCGCAGACGGAAAAGGTCCGGTCCCAAATCCAAAGCCTCACCGGCCTTGATGTCGGGCGGGAAATCTTCGCGAACATCGAGCAGATCACCGTTTTTGCCATGCCCGCCAAGGGTGACGAGGCCCGCCCGCCCATGCCCCAAGTGATGCTTGGCCGCCTCGGCATGACCATCACCAGCCGCAACCCCGCCCAGACGCGCCAGCTCCTGGAGACCGTGCTGGGCGTCATGTCCGCCGGGCAGAGCGATGCCGGGCCCGGCCGTTATCAAATCGCCGTGAACGCCCCGCAGCCTCTCACTATCTATATGGAGCAGGCGAAGGGCATCACCCTCCTTTCGCTCAATTCAGAAGTCATCGCCGATGCCGCCGACGCCGTCACCCAACACGCGTCCATTGTCGACTCGGGTCCTTTGCATGACGCCGTCAACTTAATCGCCCCCACCACGAGCAAGCTGCTCCTGGTCAATGCCGGCGGCGTCATGCGTCTCATTGGACCCCAGGTGGACACCAAGTCCCTGGACGCGGAACACCTTAAACAATTGAACGACAGCTTCGAGCAACTTGCCCGCGCCGCCGATGCCACCGCCCTGCAGATCCTCTCGGACGAACAGCCGGACTCGTTCACAGTGAACGCGGACGTGGTCGGGATACCGCCGCTCAACCAGGTGCTCGGGCCCATGACGCAATTCAGCCAGATCCGGGACCAGGCCCGCGGCGAGTCCGCGGCCAGGCATCTGCGCCAGCAAACCGCCGCCACCATCAGCCCGGCCGCCCGGCCGCCAAGAATTGACGGCAGCATGGACGACGCCTGGAATTCCGCCCATCCATTCCAGATTGCGAATGTTCTCATTGATTCGCCCACTGGAAAACACTGCACCGCGGAATACCGCGGCCTGTGGGACAAGAACAATCTTTACCTGCTCGTGGACGTGACCGACAGCACCCTGACTCACGACCCGGCCTTGAAGGCGTGGGAAAGTGACAGCGTCGAAGTCTATATTGACGCGAAGGACGGCAAATCCACGGAATATGGCGACACGGATTATCAATACTTGTTCAACTGGGACCGGACCGCCCCGGCGATGCAGGAGAGCAAGCACAGCCAGACCAACGGCGTCCATTACGCGCTGGTCACGACGGACAAGGGCTACCGTGTGGAAATCGCGTTCCCCTGGTCCACGCTGGGAACCGTGCCTTCCACCGGCGCAAAAATCGGCCTGGACGTCCACGTCAACGACAACCAGGGAAACGGAAAACGCGAAGCCAAAATCTCCTGGCACGACACGCACGACCTGGCCTGGACCAATCCGCAGGAGTTCGGAAACGCCGAACTCGCCGGACTGGTCGGCTGGTGGAAATTTGATGAAACCCAGGGCACCAGCGCCAAGGACAGCAGCGGGGGGAACCACGACGGCACCCTGATCGGCCATGCCCGGTGGGCGCAAGGCAGGGTTGGCGGTGCCGTCGCTCTCGACGGCACCGGCAGCTACGTCAAGATCGCCGATAAATCCGCGTTCGACTGCGCCGGCCAGCTCACCCTGGCCGCGTGGGTGAACATTCACTCCGTCCCCTCCAAATGGATGGCCATCGTGACGAAGGGTGACAGCGCCTGGCGATTGTCCACCTTCAACCAGGACCGGAAGATTCACTTCTCCGTCAATCACTACGACCATACCGACGGCGTGAATGGTTCGACCGATCTGACGCCCGGCGAATGGCACCACGTCGCCGGGGTTTACGACGGCAGCACCATGCGCGTCTATGTTGACGGCAAGCTCGATTCAACCCAGCCGTGGACGAGCGGCATTTCCCGGAACGATGCCGAGGTCCTCATCGGCGAAAACGCGGAACGAACAGGCCGCTCCTTCGACGGCCTGATTGACGACGTCCGGATCTATGACTACGCTCTGTCCGAGGGCGAGATCAAGGGTCTTGCCACCGGTCAATAAAGGAAACCTCTTTGAAATTCGGCGGCGGTTTCATCACCCGGCGTAACCAGTTGCAGTGGGCGGTCCTGCTCGCGGTGGCGTTGCTGCTGCCCACGGTGAGCCTGCTCTGGTTCATGAGCCGGGTCATCGCCAACGAGCGGCTGGTGGTCCAGCAAAAGCTCGCCGCGCTTTACCAGGACAAGCTCGACGACGCCACCGCCGCCACCAAGTCGCTTTGCGCGGCCCGGCTCGCCACGCTCGACAAAATCCAACCGTCCCCCAATCCGTACGGCGTGTTCCGCCGGCTGGTGCTCGAGGAGAATTTCCAGGGCGCGGTCATTTGGGACGCGGATGGAACCCTGGTGTATCCGGGGTCGGCTGATCCGGCGGAAAGCGGCGCAGCATCGGACAGCCCGTTGGCCGATGCCTGGCAGCAGGAGTTCGCCAAAAGCGACTATGCCGGGGCGGCGCAACTTTACAGCCGGGCCGCCACTGACCTCAATCCGCGCGTGGCCGTCCTGGCGCGCGTGGGCCAGAGCCGCTGCCTCGCCAGGCTGGGCCGGACGCCGGAAGCGGTTGAAGCGTGTCAGAAGGCCGCCTTTGTCGAGCTGCCCGACCAGCCCGATCCGGCACTGCTCCTCGCCATCGAAAACGCCCGCCTCTATTTGCTGTCACTGCTCAAGGACACCGCCCGGTCGCAAGCGCACGCCGAAATCTTTCAGCGTGCCGTCGGCGCCTTGAGCCAGGATCTTTATAATCCCGCGGGCGACCGCGCCCTGCTGCCGGCGAATCAAAATCTTTTCATCGCGAAAAAGGTTCTCGAGGCTGTGAAACATTCCGGTCTTCCCGCGGAAACGGCCGCCACGGCCGAACTCGAAAAGCTGGCCGCCGCCGAGGACTGCTCCCTGGCTGCCGCGGAATCGTCGCACCCGGCGGACACACAGCTCGACACCTTCTTTCAAGCCGGCCCCAACGAAAAGCAAATGTACGCCCTCCGCCACCGGGCGCCATCGGCGACGGTGCTGGTGCTGCTGTCCGATGCCGGGCTCGCGTCGGTCCTCGCAGGTTACCATGACGCGTTCGCGCGCACGGAATCGGGCTATCGCATCCTGGACGCTTCCGGCCAGTTTGTGGCGGGCATCCCGGAGCCCGCCGGCAAACCCTTCCTCAGCGCGGATTTGCCCGGGGCGTTCCCGGACTGGAAGGTGCAACTGTATTTTCAAGGCGGCGACGTTTTCGAGAAGGCCGCCCGGCGGCAGATTGCCGTTTACATCTGGACCGCCGGGCTGGTTATCCTGCTGATGCTGATCGTGGGCGCCTTTGCCGCGCAGGCGGTCAGCAAACAAATCCGGTTGAACAGCATGAAAAACAATTTCATCGCCACGGTCTCGCACGAACTCAAAACCCCCCTCGCCTCGATGCGCGTCCTGGTGGACACCCTGCTCGAAGGCCGCGTGCGGGATGAGGCGCAGGTGGCGGAATACCTGCGCCTGACCGCGAAGGAAAACGAGCGGCTCAGCCGGATGATTGACAATTTTCTTTCCTTCTCGCGCATGGAACGCAACAAGGCCGCGTTCGCCCTGGTGGATGCGCAGCCGGCGGCCATCGCCCGCGACGCCGTCGAGTCCCTCAAAACGAAGTTCACGGCGCAGGACTGCAACCTGACGGTAAAAATCGCGGACGGCCTGCCCGATATCCTGGCCGACCACGACGCGATCGTCACCGTCCTTGTCAATCTGCTCGACAACGCCTGCAAATACACCACCGCTAACAAGCAGGTCTCGCTCCGGGTTTTCGCCGCCAACGGATCGGTTTGTTTTGCCGTGTCGGACAATGGCATCGGATTGGCCCGCCGGCATCTGCGCCGGATTTTTGACCGTTTCTACCAGGTGGACAGTTCGCTGGCGCGCAGGGCGGAGGGCTGCGGCCTGGGGCTGAGCATCGTGAAATTCATCGTGGACGCGCACCGGGGAAAAATCGCGGTGGAAAGCAAGCCGGACCAGGGCAGCACCTTCACGGTCAGCCTGCCCGTCAATGGAAGGAACGGCGATTGAAAAACATCAACGATCGGAATGCCCATGGAAACCGTGCTCATCATTGAAGACGACCCGACGATGTTGATCGGGCTGAAGGACAACTTCGAGTTCAAGGGTTACAAGGTCCTGACCGCGGCGGACGGCGAGAAGGGGCTCAACGCCGCGTTGAACGCGAAGCCCGACCTCATCATTCTCGACATCATGCTGCCGAAGATCAACGGGTACGAAATTGCCCGGCTGGTCCGCGCGGAGAGGCTCGACATGCCGATCATCATGCTGACCGCGAAGGGCGAGGAATCGGACATTGTGCTGGGCCTCAACCTCGGGGCGGACGATTACGTGACCAAGCCTTTCAGCATCAAGGAACTGCTGGCCCGTTCCGCCGCGTTCCTGCGACGGGGCCGGAAGGAGGCGCAGGACGCCGTCGAGTTCGGCTGCTTCCGGCTCGACCTTTCGGCGCGGCGCCTCACGCGCAAGGGCAAGGAGGTTGAATTGTCCCCCAAGGAATTCGATCTGCTCGCCTACTTCCTCAAGAAACCGGGCCGGGCCCTGACGCGCGATGAAATCCTGAACGCCGTCTGGGGCTACGATTGCGTCGTGACCAGCCGCAGCATCGACCGGTTCGTCACCACGCTGCGTAACAAAATTGAGGCCAACCCCGCCAACCCGGTTTTCATCCACACCATCCGCCGGATCGGGTACCGCTTCGAGCTGCCGGAGCAAAAGTGATGACCACGCCCTCTCACTTCCCCTTTTCCCCGTAATTGATGCTCATGATGCCGCCCATCAGATTGATGACGCGCACGTTCTCAAGCTGCAGCCGGTTCATCCCGTCGGCGACGCCTTTTTGCGCGACGTAATGCGTCAGTGATTCGAGAATGTAGCCGTGCGTGTCGGCGTCGCCGCAAAAAATGCGACCGAGCACCGGCACAAACCGCCGCAGGTAGGCGAAGTAAATTCCGCGCCACAACGCGTTGTCGGGCCGCCCAAAATCCAGCACCAGCAGCCGGCCGCCGGGCCGCGCCACGCGCCGCATCTCCCGGAGTCCGGTTTCCCAGTCGGCCAGGTTCCGCAAACCGTAGCTGATGGTCACGACGTCGAAGCTGTGGTCGGGAAAGGGAATTTGCTGGGCGTCGCCCTGCAGAAATTTCACCGACGCGCCCGGGAACCGGTCCTTGAGGCGCTGATTTGCCACGGCCAGCATGGGCGCGCTGAAATCCAGCCCCGCCACGTCCAGTCCGCGGCGCGCCAGCGCGAAGGCGACATCGCCGGTGCCGCAGCACAGGTCCAGCGCGCGCTGGCCCGGCCGGGCGTTGGCCTCCCGGAGCAACCGCCGCTTCCAATACCGGTGCAGCCCGAAGCTTTGCAGGTCGTTGATGAGGTCGTACCGCGGGGCGATGGTGTCGAACAGGTCGTTCACCCGCGCCGCGCGTTCGGCGCCCGGAGCATAATATTTATTGGTCACACCGGGCGCAGGCTACCATAAAGCGCCGGGCTTGGCCAACGATGGCACGAGAAAGGCTATTTGGCACGTGTTGAGCTAAATAGCGACGACAGCATGGCAAAAAACCATAAAATGCGCTTTTTGGGCAGAAACGGGCCGGGGTTGGAGCGCAGACAGGTACAAGCGCCGGCCGGTTGTTGTCCAGAAATAGTACAAGTTCGCTGGTTGGAACTGTCCGCATAATCAAATAAATCGCATGAAACTGTTTGGAAAATGGCGAAAAGAAACCGAGCCGACGGTGGAGTTTCCTCCGTTCAGCCCGGACGACCCGGCCAAGGCCGCCTTCGGCAAACCCAGCGCGCCGACCATCGGCCAGACGCCCGGCGATGACACGCCCATCGGCAAAAACCGCACCATCCTGGTCGTGGACGACAACAATGTCGTGCTCAAAGCTTTTGAACTCAAACTGAAGGCCCTCGGTTTCAAGGTGCTCACCGCCAGCGACGGCTCCGGCGCCGTCAGCACCGCGCGTCAGGACCGTCCCGACCTCATTGTACTGGACATCAATTTCCCGCCCGAAGTCGGGAGCACCGGCCTGCAATGGGATGGATTCAACATCATGGAATGGATGCGCCGTTTTCGCGAAGTCGCGGAAATCCCGGTGATCGTCATCACCTCCGGCGACCCGGCCAAATACAAGACCCGCGCGCTGGCCGCCGGCGCCTCGGCCTTTTTCCAGAAGCCCATCAACCACGAGGAATTCATCATCGCCGTGCGCCGGATCCTGGGCCAGAACAAGACCGACCAGCCCGAGTCCGCGCCGACCGCCTGATTGTCCGCCCGATTTGCAGTGGAAGCGATTAAGATTCGGCACGTCTGACAGACCTTGTTCCGACAATGGATACCCTGTCACCCAAACTGATTTGTCCAAGCTGCAAGGGGACGAGGCTTGTCGCAGGTAATTTCTGGGAGAAGTCATTCCGCAATTTTGCCCCGAAAGGGAAGATGATGATGCTGGGATACACTCCGCTGTCATTTGTTTGCCGTGACTGCGGTTATCTCGGAATCTGTTTGACCGAGAAGGAGAGAGCCGAACTAGATGCGAAGGTTGTCGGATCCTGACCAAACCCGGATTCAAACTGATCCGCCAGCCGCCTTTCAAGGCCTTCTTAAAACCGTGTCGCGCTGCGCCCAGGCGGGGTCGGCGTCCGGGTAATCCAGATTGTAATTCAACCCCCGGCTTTCCGGCCGCAGCAGGGCGCTGGCCACGATGAGTTCCGCCACCAGCGCGATGTTGCGCAACTCCAGGAGGTCGCTCGTCACGATGAAGTCCCAGTAGTATTGCTGGATTTCCTCCTGCAAATTTGCGATGCGCGCGCGCGCGCGCTGGAGCCGCTTGTTCGAGCGGACGATGCCCACGTAATCCCACATCAGCCGCCGGATTTCATCCCAGTTGTGGGAAATCACGACCTGCTCGTCGGGATTGGCGGCGTTGCCGGATTGCCAGCCGGGGATTTTGAAATCCACCGGCGCGGGCGGATGGTCGAGGACGTGTTGCGCCGCGCGATGCGCGCACACGAGCGCCTCCAGCAGGGAATTGCTCGCCAGCCGGTTCGCCCCGTGCAATCCCGTGCAGGCCACCTCGCCCACGGCGTAAAGCCCCGGAATGCCGGTTTCGCCGTCCACGTTCGTCTGCACGCCGCCGCATTGGTAATGCGCCGCCGGGACGACGGGAATCGGTTCGCGCGTGATGTCGATGCCGTATTCCAGGCAGGTTTTGTAAATGTTGGGAAAACGTTCGCGGATGAACGCGGCGGGCTTGTGCGTGATGTCGAGGAGGACGTGGTCCGCGCCGCTACGTTTCATCTCGCCGTCAATCGCGCGGGCCACGACGTCGCGCGGCGCCAGCGATTTCAGCGGATGCTGGCCGTCCATGAACTCGACGCCGTTGACGGTTTTCAGAACGCCGCCCTCGCCGCGGACGGCTTCGCTGATTAAAAACGACTTGGCCTTCGGATGATACAGGCAGGTGGGGTGAAACTGGATGAACTCCATGTTCGCCACGGCCGCGCCCGCGCGATAAGCCATCGCCACGCCGTCGCCGGTCGCGATGTCGGGGTTGGTGGTGTACAAATAAACCTTGCCGCAGCCGCCCGTGGCCAGCAGCACCACCGGCGCGGAAAATGTTTCGACCGCGCCGGTTCTTTTGTCCAGCACGTGCGCGCCGGCACAGCGGTTCGGCCCGGGCCGGCCCAGCTTCCGGCTCGTGATGAGGTCGATGGCGACGTGGTCTTCAAAAATCTTGATGTTCGGCTGCGCGGCAGCGGCGGCGAGCAGCGCGCGCTCGACTTCCCGCCCGGTCACGTCCTTGTTGTGCAAAATCCGGCGCTTCGAATGCCCACCCTCGCGGCCCAAATCCAGCTCGCGCACGCCGGGCGCGGACGGCACTTCGCGCTCGGAAAATTCCATCCCCAGCTTCATCAATTCGGCGATGCGCGCCGGGCCTTCGCGGACGATGGTGCGGACGACATCCTCATGGCAAAGACCCGCGCCGGCTTCGAGCGTGTCGCGCACGTGGATTTCCACCGAGTCCTCCTTGCTGGTGACGGCGGCGATGCCGCCCTGCGCGTAGTTGGTGTTCGATTCCGCGCGATTTTTCTTGGTGATGATGGCGACGGTTCCCCGTGGCGCCACTTTCAACGCAAAAATCAGCCCCGCGATGCCGCTGCCCAGGATCAGATGGTCGAATTGTTTCATTGATGACGGGCAGCCGTGGGCGTCGGAGTCGCGGAAGATCTGGTCGCCTTCAGTTTCGCACCGGCTTCCTTCCCGTCGAGCGGGGCGTTGTCAATCAACCGGGTCTTGCCCAGGAAAACCGCGAGCGCCATGTGGCTGCCCGAGGTGACCTCGGAAACGGGCTTCAATGTGTCCGGTTCGAAAAACTCGACGTAATCCAGCCGCGCCGCCGGTTCGTGCTCGATGAATTTTTTTAATTCCTCCTTCAAATCCGCCGCCGCGACCGGCTCCTCCGCCCGCCGCACGGTGTCGCGCGCCTTTTGGATTGCGCGCCACAGGACGACCGCCTGCGCGCGCACGTTGCCGACCAGGTATTTGTTGCGCGAACTCATCGCCAGGCCGTCCGGTTCGCGGTGCGTGGGCGCCACCTCGATCTTGATGGGAAAATTCAAATCCTGCGCCATCCGCCGGACAACGGCCGCCTGCTGGAAATCCTTCGCCCCAAAAACCGCGACCTCCGGCAGCACCAGGTTGAAGAGCTTGGCGACGATGGTCGTCACTCCTTCAAAATGCGTGGGCCGCGAGGCGCCCTCCATGCCGCGCGACAGCGCCCCCTCCACGACGTAGGTGCTGTAAAGCCCGGCGGCCTTGCCGGGATACATCTCGGCGTCCGTGGGCGCGAAAATCACGTCCACGCCGGCGGCGCGGCATAATTTCGTGTCGCCTTGGAAATCGCGCGGGTATTGGGAGAGATCCTCGTGCGGGCCGAATTGCACCGGGTTCACGTAGATGCTCACCACCACCGCGCCGCGGGGGCCGACGATTTTTCGCGCGCGCCGGATGAGGCTCAAATGTCCTTCGTGCAGGAAGCCCATGGTGGGAACAAAACCAACCGGCGTTCCGGCGCGCCGCCAATTCCTGGCGAGACGCTGCATGGCGGCGGGGGCGGCTACAATGCGCATGGGGAAAAAAGTGAAGTGCCGGCGCTTAACTGGCAATACAAATCAAAACGCGAAGGCGGGGGGCCTTCGCGTTATGAAATCCGGTTTTCTGCCGAAAGCCGCCACGCCTTCCCGTCAGTGGCGGAACTGCATGGGCGCGGCCTGGGGCATTTCGTGGGCGCAAGGCTGGTTCGTGGGGGCGCTGGCCTCGCGCGCGGTGGTGCCGACGAGCTTGTTGGCGAGCAGATAGGCCTCGACTTCTTCGCCGCTGATGTCCGGCAGCATCTTGCCATCGATTTCGACGCAGGGGCTGAGCATCTGGCCGCTCTTCTCGATCATCTCCTGGCGCTGGGCCGGGTCGTTGATGATGTCGCGGTCCTCGAACGGGAGCTCATACTTTTGCATGATGGCCCGCACGCCCTGGCTCCAGCCGCAGGTGGGTTTCAGATAAGCAATGATTTTGGGTTTGTTCATAAAAGTTAATCCGCCCATACACTGCCACAACCCGCGAATTTCGCAACTTTTTCCTGCATGGCAGAATTCGGGGGCGCCCCTCTCCCTGTCCCTCTCCCCACTCCTTTGTCGTGGGGCGAGGGAATCAAGCAATCCAGTCCGTTATTGCCGCGTCACGACACACCACGATTTGGATTGCGATTCGGGCAGCGTCCGCTGATAAATCCGCCATGCCGCTCAGGGTCTTGATCGTTCCCGATAAATTCAAGGGCACGCTCACGGCGCAGGCGGCGGCCGCGGCCATCGCACGCGGCTGGCGCCGGGCGCGGCCCGCGGACACGCTCGACCTGCTGCCGATGAGCGACGGCGGCGACGGCTTCGGCGCGGTGATGAGTGAGTTACTTGGCGCGAAGATGCAAACCGTGACGACGATGGACGCCGCGCATCGGCCCATCCGCGCCCGCTGGTGGCTCGCCGGGAAGACGGCGATTATTGAATCAGCACAAGTCGTCGGGCTGGCGAAACATCGCGGGATTCATCCATTTGAGTCGGACACATTCGGGCTGGGGGCGGTGCTGCGCGCGGCGGCGCGGAAAGGGGCGACCCGCTGTTTAATTGGCATCGGCGGCAGCGCCACCAACGACGGCGGGTTTGGTGTCACCCGCGCGCTGGGCTGGAAGTTCTTAGATGCGAACGGCGGATTGATTGAATCGTGGACGAAGCTTTACAGGCTGGCCGCGTTGCGCCCGCCGCGTGAGAAAAAATTGTTTGCGGAATTGATTGTGGCCGTGGATGTGCAGAATCCGTTGCTGGGCGCGCGCGGTTGCACGCGGGTTTACGGACCGCAAAAGGGAATTGGCGAAGGAGATTATGAGGAGGCCGAACGCAACTTGCGGCAACTTGCCGTAGTCGCCACCAAGCAGTTGAAGCGGGAGTGCGCCAAGGAGCCGGGAGCCGGCGCGGCGGGAGGGTCGGGATTTGGGTTGCGCTGTTTTTTGGGGGCGCGCTTGGAACCGGGATTTGAGTTGTTCGCGCGTCATGCGCGGCTCGAACGGCGCTTGCGCGCGGCGGATGTCGTCATCACCGGCGAGGGGGCGATTGACCGGTCCACGTTCATGGGCAAGGGTGTGGGGGAGATTGCGCGTCGATGCAGGGAAATGAAGATTCCGTGCATCGGATTGGCGGGCGTGATTCACCCTGGCCGTGGCGGGGGGAAATATTTTACCGAGCAACATGCGTTGGTGCAATTCACCACGATGAAGAATGCGAAGCGACGTCCCAAAGAATCGTTGGAACGCCTGGCCCGGCAAGTCGCGCAAGACTGGCGCCAATAAATGGAGGGAGTTCCTGGCAGTCGCATCTTGTTTTTGTTCGCTTTTTTAGGTCGGTGCACATTAGCACCCGGCTTCAGCCGGGTGTCGAGCGGAGTGGCATCGTTTCAACCGCTTCAGCGGTTTCCGTCCGTGCTCAATAAACCGCTGAAGCGGTTCTTCCCCCGCGACCTTCTCAATCACTCTGCTGAAGCAGGGTGCCAATGCTGGGACGGTAGACGCCGCGATTTTCGATGGTTTCATATCGCTCGAAATACTGAGGCGGGCCCTTCTCGCGCCCATGCATAACCTAAAGCTTGCGACGGCATGGCATGGCTGGCTAACTGGTGGGAATGAATTTGGAAGATCACATCGGCGACATCCTGCGCAAGTCGCGAAAGGCGGCGGGCGTCTCCGCTCATGCAGCGGCGGCCGCGGCGGGGTTGTCGGAATCGGAACTCACCGAATTGGAGGGTTCGGGCAACATCGCCAAAAGGCCCGACTTCGCCAAGCTGGCGCCGCTGATTGGATTGCATCCCGCGAAGCTGGCGGGCATTGCGGACGGCTGGCTGCCGTCGGTCAAAGACCTGGGCGCGTGGCGCGAACTGCGGCGCATCGAGACCATGCAGGACAGCGCGGGCGTCAATAATTACCTGATCTGGGACGAGGTTTCGCGCGAGGCCGCGGTGTTTGACACGGGCTGGGACGCGCAACCCGTCATCGCGCTGGTTGAGGAAAACCAGCTCCAATTGCGCCACATCTTTCTCACGCACACGCACGAGGACCACATCGCCGGGCTGGCCAAGTTGCGCGAGAAATTTCCGAAGGCGCACGTGCATACGAACGCCAGGAGCGCCCCGCCGCAGCAGCGCAACCGCGCGAACGATTTCACCCATCTCGGCAGCCTGCGCATCACCAACCGCGACACGCCGGGCCATGCGGAGGACGGCGTCACCTACATCGTCGGCAACTGGCCGGAGGACGCGCCGCACGTGGCGATCGTGGGCGACGCCATCTTCGCGGGGTCCATCGGCAACGGATTTCAGTCATGGGACCTGGCGAAGCAAAAAATCCGCGAGCAAATTTTCACGCTGCCGCCGGACACGTTGATTTGTCCGGGGCACGGCCCGTTCACGACAGTTGCCGAGGAGAAGGCGCATAATCCGTTTTTTGTTTAGGGCAAGCCGACCCTTATTAGTTCCATGAAAGAGTCAAATAGAATTGGCATTCGCGACGCCGAGGTTGAACGAAATATTCAATTGCATAATAAGTTTTTTGCGCATCGCCGGGACTGGTGCGCGGATTTGGCCGGCTTCTTCCAGTGCAGCCCTATAACAATTGGCAAATGGGCTATTGGGCAGGCATTTCCAAATGACAAACAACTTGCCGAACTGTCAGCCATCAACAGCGTATGGGAACGGAAAAAGCCGTTTAGCCGGTTCGCCGCACAAGATGCCGAACGGCTTAATTCTATCAGATCAACTGGAATCCGGTTCGTTCAAGTTCAGGGTTGCAACAATCCGGGAGATGACTGCGAGGAGTGTCTAGCCTTAAGGAATCGCAACATTAAAATCGATCTGGCACCGACTTTACCCCTCGTAGGTTGTGATCTTCCATTTTGCAAATGTATTGTGTTGGCCTCAGAGTGAAAATCTTTCAGCGGCAGTTTTGTAGCGCCGCTGCCGGGCATGCGCAATGGAAGGCGGGTAAGGTTTAACTCCGCACCCACGGCCCCAACAGCTTGACCAATTCTTCCGGCAGGCGGCGGGGTTTTTCGTCGAGACCGGTGCAGACGTGACGGGTTTCGGCCTCCAGAATCAGCACTCCGGACTGGTTGAGGATGCGGGAGCTAAAATCCAGGCGGATGCGTTCGGCCGCCGTGGGCCAAAGTTCTATCGTGAGAACGTCGTCGTAGCGCGCCGGCGCCTTGTAACGGAGGCGGCATTCAACGACGGGAAAGATGATTTCCTGCTCCTGCCATTTCAGGAAGGTCGCGCCCAGGTGACGGAAGAATTCGCCGCGCGCGGCTTCGAGCAGGTCGAGGTAGCGGGAATAGTAGATGTGATTGCCGACGGTGCAATCGGCGTAAGTCACGCGATGGACGTGTCGGAACGATGGCTGGTCCATGGGCTCAGTCTGGCGGGCGGGCGGTGGAAAGTCGAGGCGGAAGGCGCGGCCGGGCGGGCGGTTGCCGGCCATTCCGGGCGTGGGTTGAGGCAAATTCCGGCCATTTTCCGGCTTCAAGGAAGCGGTTCCGTAAAAGACCGGTTGCGCGACGGGCAAAATGGGTTATGTTGCAGGAGTGGACTGGCAACAGATGGTTTCATTGACGGTCGTCGGGGTCACTGCGGGAACGATGCTCTACAGCAGGTTCCGCCCCCGGAAGTTTGCGCTGGCCCGCGCGACCCATTGCGGGTGCTCGGCGGCCGGCGGGTCCCAGTCCGGAAGCAGCGTGGTATTCCGCGCGCGACGGGGCGAACGCCCCCAGATCCTGTTCAAAATGAAATGAACCGGCGCTTGCATTGGGCGGGTGGCTGAGTTAATTTCACTTCTCGATCATGGCAATGTGTAAAGTCACCAGTGTGCATTTCTCCCAGCAGACCTCCGTGGTCGGCAGCGACCACGACACCCCGGCGCATTGGGCGCCGAACACCGATGTTTATGCGACGGACGAGGGTCTGGTCATCAAGGTGGAACTGGCGGGGATGCGGAGCGAGAACCTGCAAATCACGGTCGAGGGGAGCAAGTTGCGCATTGCCGGGGAGCGGCCGGACGGCTGCCGGGCGGCCAAGTTCAATTTTTTGGCGATGGAGATTTACTACGGGCCGTTTGAAACCGTGCTCGAACTTCCTCCAGGCTACGATTTGACCCAGGCCAAGGCTTCCTATCTGAACGGTTTCCTAAGGATTGACGTGCCGCAGGCTGCTCCGTCGCACTTGAAGCACGCCAAGGCGGTGGCGGCGGTGACGGGAAAGTAAAACTTTCCCTGAACCTTTCAGCTCCGCGGCAATCCAATAGTTGACGCTGCGATCATGACATCGCCCGACACAGAATTTATAAGCATTTTGGGCGCGACATCCGGCGGAACGGAAAACGTTCCCGGCCGGATTTCGTCGCGTTCGCTGCCGGAGGTGCTGCCCGTGCTCGGGCTGTCGGACATCGTGATTTTCCCGGGCATGGTCGCGCCGTTGCTGGTCGAGACCTCGCAAAGCATCCACCTGATTGACGACGTCGTCGGCGGCAACCGCCTGCTGGGCGTGGTGTTGCAGCGCAAGCCGGAGGTGGAAAACCCGCTGCCGGCGGACATGCACGAGGTGGGTTGCGCGGCGCGCGTGCTCAAGATGCTCAAGTTTCCCGACAACACCGTGCGCGTGCTGGTGGAGGGTTTGTGGCGGATTCGCATCAAGGAATACGAGTCGCAGGAGCCTTATCTGAAGGCGAAAATCGAGTTGCAGCGGGACATCAGCGAGGAATCCATTGAGATTGCCGCGCTGACGCGCAACGCGCAAAGCCAGTTCCAGGAAATCGTCAAGCTTTCGCCGGCGATGGCGGACCAGGTGAAGATTGCGGCGTTGAACACGGACAATCCGGGGCATTTGACGGATTTGATCGCCGTGAACCTGAATTTGACGCTGCCGGAACGCCAGCAGATGCTGGAAACGCGTTCGGTCAAGGAGCGCCTCACGCGCCTGCTGCCCATGCTCAACCGCGAGCACGAGGTGCTGACGTTGAGTTCGAAAATCCAGACGGATGTCGCCAGTTCGATGTCCAAGACGCAGCGCGATTTTTTCCTGCGCGAACAGTTGCGGGCCATCCAGCGGGAACTGGGCGAGGGCGACGTCAACGCGACGGACACCAAGAATTTGCGCGAGCAGATCGAGCAAACTCCGCTGCCGGACGAGGCCCGGAAGGTGGCGCTGGCGGAACTCGACCGGCTTTCCCAGATGTCCCCGGCGATGGCGGAGTATGGGGTTTCGCGGCATTACCTGGACTGGATCATCAACCTGCCGTGGGGAAAGACCACGGAGGACCAGCTTGATTTGAAGGCGGCGCGGCGCATCCTGGACGAGCAACATTTCGGACTGACGAAGGTCAAGGACCGGCTGCTGGAGTTTCTGGCGGTCATCAAGCTGAAAAAGGAACTCAAGGGGCCGATCCTCTGCCTGGTGGGACCGCCGGGGGTGGGCAAGACTTCCCTCGGCAAGAGCGTGGCGGACACGTTGGGCCGGAAATTTGCGCGGATTTCCCTGGGCGGAATGCGCGACGAGGCGGAAATACGCGGGCATCGCCGCACCTACGTGGGTGCGTTGCCGGGACGCATATTGCACGCGTTGCGCCGGGCGGAGAGCAGGAATCCGGTGATTTTGCTGGATGAAATCGACAAGGTCGGCGCGGATTTCCGGGGGGATCCGTCGTCCGCGCTGCTGGAAGTGCTCGACCCGGAGCAGAACAACACGTTCACGGACAATTACCTGGACCTGCCGTTTGACCTGTCGCGCGTGCTGTTCATTACGACGGCGAACTGGCTGGACCCGATTCATCCCGCGTTGCGCGACCGGCTGGAGGTCATCGAACTGCCCGGCTACACCGAGACCGAGAAGATGCAGATCGCCCGGCAATACCTGGTGCCGCGGCAACTGGGCGAGAACGGCCTGACGCCGAAAAATTTCAAGATACAGGAACCCGCGCTGCGGCGCGTCATCCAGGGATACACGCGCGAGGCGGGTGTGCGGCAGTTGGAGCGGGAAATTGCCGCAATGATGCGCAAGGCGGCGCTGAAGATTGTGAGCCGGAACGGCGACGGCCAGCAACTGGTGCTGGCGCCGGAATCCGTGGAGGAATATCTCGGGCCGGCGCGCGTGTTTTCCGAGTCGCTGGAAGCCATCACGGAAAGCGGCATCGCCACGGGGCTGGCGTGGACGCCGGTGGGCGGGGAGATTTTGTTCATCGAGGCGACGCGGATGCCGGGGAAGGGGCATTTGATTTTGACGGGGTCGCTGGGCGAGGTGATGAAGGAAAGCGCGCAGGCGGCGTCGAGTTACCTGCGCAGCCAGTCGCACGCGCTGGGCATCGACCTCAGCAATTACGACAAATACGACCTGCACATCCACGTGCCCTCGGGCGCGACGCCGAAGGACGGCCCGAGCGCGGGCGTGACCATCGTGGTCGCCTTGGCGTCGCTGCTGACCCAGCGGCGGGTGCGGTCGGACATGGCGATGACGGGCGAAATCAGCCTGCGCGGCCGGATTTTGCGGGTGGGAGGCATCAAGGAAAAAGTGCTGGCGGCGGCGCGTTTCGGCGTGAAGCACGTGATTTTGCCGGACCAAAACCGCACGGACTGGGACGAAGCGCCGGATGAAGTGCGCAAGAAAATCACGCCGCACTTTGTGAAGCACATTTCCGAGCTGTTTCCGCTGGCGTTGCGGGGCAAATGAGCGGCCGCCATTCAGCCTTCCTGCGGGCGGCGATTTTTCTGGCGGTAATCCTCTACGGCGGTTCCACGCGCGCGCAGGAATCTTATCCCACGGGACCCGGCGCGGGCAAGGAGCTCGCGGCGGCGTTGTGCTCCATGCAGCCGGCGGAGGACGCGAACTGGCGCGGCGTCATGAAGATATCCGGGCGCGGGCATCAGACCATCGCCGTGCCCGTCACCTGCCAGACCAGTTTGGGGGAATCCGGCTGGTCGGTGACTTACACCACCGGCGCGACCAACGGCGTCGCCGCGGAAAAGCTCGTGATTCATTTTTCCACCAACGCGCCGCCGCAGTATTTCTACGCGCGCGCGGCGTCGGCGGGAGCGATGCCGGGCGAGCCGAAGGCATTGACGGGCGCGGGGGCGGACGTTCCGCTGGGCGGGTCGGATTTCTGGCTCTCGGACCTGGGTTTTGAGTTTTATCATTGGCCAGAGCAGAACCGGCTCAAGGGCGAGATGCGGCGCGGCAAGCCGTGTTTCGTTCTGGAAAGCGTGAATCCCCAGGCCACGGCGGAAGGATACGGGCGGGTCAAGGTGTGGATTGAGAAGGAATCCGGCGCGCCGCTCCAGGCGGAGACCTACGGGGCGGACGGCCGGGTGCTCAAGGAATTCGAACTGGGCAGTGTAAAAAAGGTCGGTGACCGTTACGAATTGAAGGACATGGAGATCCTCAACCGGCAGACCGGTTCGCGGACGCGGCTGATTTTTGATTTGGACGCGCGGTAGATTGCTTCCGGCGCTGGAAGGCGACGAGCAAACCGCCGAGCGCAAACAAGCCAAGGACGCCCGGTTCGGGAGCGGGGGTGGCGAAAATGGAAAACTGCCCTATACCTTGGTACGAAGTTGGGGACCAACCCGATGTGCCATTATTAGACAGAAGAATGCCATTTTGAGTGAACCAGCCGCCCGCGGTGAATCCGGGAGGGTACGCGCTCTCACTCCAACTATAGGCGCCACTGGCAACCGCCGTGCTGGCGCTCAACACAATAAAATAATAGCTGCTAGGCGCTAGGGCGAGGCTAGAAGCAGTGTTGTAGGAGTATGTCCCGGCAGTCGCAGGATCGGCAGAGCCAACAAGAGTTCCAAGGCTGCTTCCGGGAAAAACGCCGCCTAACGCATTAGCCGAATAAAGCGAAACTTGAAAGCCGCCTGGACTGCCCGAGGCGTCCGTCATGGCCAATTGCACCGAATTAAGGAGGTACCCTCCAGTACTATTTCCAGTAGAAAAGAATGAGGCAAGCCATGAGTTGCTGCCCACAGCTACGCTGCCGGTTGACGTTGGGCTCAAACTTGACAGGTAAAGTGTGCCCTGGGCCTGCGCGGATTGCAGCATCAACACTCCGAGCGCGAGGATCAAAATGTTTCTGATGAATTCGTTTTTCATTTACCCGTTCTTGCTTTCCGGCGCAGGAAGGCGACGAGCAAGCCGCCAACCGCAAACAGGCCGATGATGCCCGGTTCGGGAGCGGCGGTGGCGTAGATCGCCAATTGAAAAACGTCCTGGCGAGCATGAAGCGACCAACTTGACCCGTCATTCGAGCTAAAGTAACCGTCATCGATAGTAAAAGTGCCCGGTGTATAACTTTGCGCGGCACTCCAATCATAGGCGCCCTGCGCAACCGGCTTTGCGGCCGTGACCACCACAAAATAGAACGTTGAAGGGGAAAGATCCACGCCCGAGGAAGAATAGCTGAAAACTCCGCCAGCCGAAGGATCCGAGCCCACAAGATTACCAAGATTGTTGTAAGGCTCGCCGCCTAGGCTGCTGTAAATCGAAATATTAAATCCGCTTGGACTCCCGGTAGCGGGGTCCATTAGCAATTCAACGGAATCAAGCGAGTAGCCGCCGGGGTCGGTTCCAGTGATAATGCGTTGAGCTATCCAAGAATCACTGCCAACCGGTGCGCTGCCGGTCGGCGTTTGAGCAATGTTCGATACATAGAGGGTGCCTTGGGCCAGCGCCATCGTGGGCCCTAGCAGCCCCATTGTCGAAATGAGGGTC
>Ga0181537_10001793_pt1 | contig 19408 bp, 14 predicted proteins | sample PEATcosm2014_Bin_39_FD_119765 | JGI IMG/M metagenome (GOLD analysis project Ga0181537, IMG submission 119765) | Peatland microbial communities from MTU Mesocosm Facility, Houghton, MI, USA - PEATcosm2014_Bin23_10_metaG | ecosystem: Environmental > Terrestrial > Soil > Wetlands > Peat | place... | reverse complement strand
AATTAGTAGCAGCGGGAGAATAATCCATGGCGCAGTCATAACGACTGTCCATTGATCATGCCAAAACTGGCCGGTAAATAGCTGGTCCATGACGCCTCCATGCGCTTGGCATTCAGCCAAGCGGCAGAAGCAGTCAGCTTAAGTTGAAGAGGGCTTGGCTGCCACATTTCAAACTGACCCACTACCCCCGCTTGACTCCAGAACAATAAGTGAACTATGTTCTCTGTTCGTTCCCTATGGGGAGCGTCAGTCGATAGGGGAGCAACATGGTTCGGTCGGTTGTCGAGGAAGCGATGGCTTTGGCTTCGATAGGGCTTTTCCTGGCCACGGTCGCGGTTTGGGCTCAGGTGCTTGGCGTGCTGTGAACCGGCGGCCGGGTGTGCCAAACGAAGTAATGCGGGGACAAGTGCGCGCCGCGGGCGGGGAGCGCGCCGCCGGCATGGACAGCCGCGCTCACGATCCCCCATGCTCATCGGCTTGAGAATCGGGTTCGCGAATGACGTTCGCAAACCGATCGTAGCCCTGCCGCGGCTGGCGAGCGCGCGGCGTCAGGAGTCCATCCGCAATGGCCGCTGAGCCCGGCTTCGTCCATTTGCATGTCCATTCGTCCTATTCGCTGCTGGAAGGCGCGCTCACGATTGCGCGCCTGGCGGAGCTCGCCAAGAAAGATCGCCAGCCGGCGCTGGCGCTGACCGACACCGACAACATGTTCGGTGCGCTCGAGTTCTCAGAGAAGCTCGCCGGCTACGGCATCCAGCCGATCATCGGCTGTGCACTCGGCGTCGACTTCGGCGATCAGGAAAATCGCAATTCCGCGCTGGAGCAGGCCTGGCCGCGGATGGTATTGCTGGCATCAGGCGAGGACGGCTATCGCAGCCTGCTGCGGCTTTCCTCGCGCGCCTATCTCGACACGGCGCAAAACGAGCGGCCGCATATCAAACTCGATTGGCTCACCGGCGAAACCGACGGCTTGATCGCACTTTCCGGCGGACCCAACGGGCCGCTCGACATGGCGATCGTCGGCGGCCAAAATCCGCTTGCCTTGGTGCGCTGCGAAGCTTTGCAGAGCATGTTTGGCGATCGCCTCTATGTCGAATTGCAGCGCCACGGCATGTCGGCCGAGCGTATCGCCGAGCCTAGCCTGATTGATCTCGCTTATGCGCGCGGCATTCCGCTGGTCGCGACCAACGAGCCATTCTTCGCCACCCGGGAAGACTACGAGGCGCACGACGCGCTTCTGTGCATCGCCGAAGGTAAGCTCGTCAGCGACGCCGAGCGGCGCCAATTGACGCCGGAGCATCGTTTCAAGAGCCGTGCCGAAATGACGGCTTTGTTTGCCGATCTACCGGAAGCGCTTGCGGCCACGGTCGAGATCGCTGAGCGCTGCGTGTTCCGCCCGCGCGTGCTGGCACCGATCCTGCCGCGGTTTTCCGCGGGCGAAGCCGATGAGGCGCAAGGGCTGCGCGACGCCGCCATTTCCGGCCTGAAGGCGCGTCTTGCCCGTTATGGCGCGGCGCTTGGCCATACCGTCGAGGAATACCACGAGCGGCTCGACTTCGAACTCGGCGTCATCGCGCGGATGAAATATGCCGGCTACTTTCTGATCGTCGCCGACTTCATCCAATGGGCCAAGGCGCAGGGCATTCCGGTGGGACCCGGCCGCGGCTCCGGCGCAGGCTCCTTGGTCGCCTATGCGCTGACCATCACCGATCTCGACCCGATCCGCTTCGGTCTTCTGTTCGAGCGCTTCCTCAATCCGGAGCGCATCTCGATGCCGGATTTCGACGTCGATTTCTGCCAGGACCGGCGCGACGAGGTGATCCGCTACGTGCAGGAGCGCTATGGCCGCGACCGCGTCGCGCAGATCATCACGTTTGGCACGTTGCAGGCGCGCGGCGTGCTGCGCGACGTCGGCCGCGTATTGCAGATGCCGTACGGTCAGGTCGATAAGTTGTGCAAACTGGTGCCGCAGAATCCGGCTAACCCCGTCACGCTCAAGCGCGCGATCGAAGACGAGCCGCGGCTGCAAGCCGAGCGCGATCGCGACCCGGTGACGCGTAGAGCCTTCGATATCGCGCAAAAGCTCGAGGGATTGCACCGCCATGCCTCGACGCATGCCGCGGGCATTGTCATCGGCGAGCGATCGTTGAACGAGCTCGTGCCGCTCTACCGCGATCCGAAATCGATGATGCCGGTGACGCAGTTCAACATGAAATGGGTCGAGCCGGCGGGCCTGGTGAAGTTCGATTTCCTCGGCTTGAAAACGCTCACCGTGCTCGATCTCGCCGCCAAGCTGGTGCGCCGGCGCGGCGTTGACATCGATCTTCCAAGCCTGCCGCTTGACGACGGCAAAACCTACGAAATGCTGGCGCGCGGCGAAACGGTCGGCGTGTTCCAGGTGGAAAGTCAGGGCATGCGCCGGGCGCTCGTCGACATGCGCCCCGACCGCTTCGAAGACCTGATCGTGCTGGTGGCGCTCTATCGGCCGGGGCCGATGGCGAACATCCCGACCTATTGCGCGCGAAAACTCGGCCACGAGCGCACGGATTATCTGCACCCCAAGCTCGAGCCGATCCTGCAGGCGACTTACGGTATCATCACCTATCAGGAACAGGTCCAGCAGATCGCGCGCGACCTTGCCGGCTATAGCCTCGGCAAGGCCGATATCCTGCGCCGCGCCATGGGTAAGAAGGACCGCAAGGAGATGGCGTCGCAGCGCGACGATTTTATCTCAGGCGCGGTCGAGCGCGGAATCGGCCGCGCCGATGCCGAAGTAATCTTCGAGACCTGCGCCAAATTCGCCGAATACGGCTTCAACAAATCGCACTCGGCGCCTTATGCGCTGCTGACCTATCAGACCGCCTATATGAAGGCGAATTATCCGGTCGAGTTTTTGGCCGCTTCGATGACGCTGGACATGGGCAATACCGACAAGCTCGCCGAATTCCGTGCCGAGGCGGTGCGGCTCGGCATCAAAGTCGAGCCGCCCTCGATCAATCGTTCCGGCGTGGACTTCGACGTCGATGGCAACACGATTTATTACGCGCTGGCCGCGCTGCGCGGCGTCGGCCGCCAGGCGGTAGACAGCATCGTTGCCGTGCGCGCCGATCGGCCGTTTGCCGACCTCGGCGATTTCGGCCGCCGCGTCAATCCGAAGAGCATCAATAAGCGCGTGCTGGAAAGCCTTGCCGCCGCCGGTGCCTTCGACTCGATCGAGCCGAACCGTGCCCGGGCCTTTGCCGCGGTGGATGCGCTCCTCGCCACGGCGCAACGCACCCAAGACGACGCGGTGCGCGGTCAATCGGAATTATTTGGCGGCGCGGCGTCGCCGGCGCCGATCATCGCAGTGGCGCCCGAACCGTGGCTGCCGGCCGAGCGCCTGCAGCGCGAATTCGAGGCGGTCGGTTTTTTCCTAACCGGCCATCCGCTCGACGATTATGCCGCGGCGCTCAGGCGGCTGCGCGTGCAGCCGTGGGCCGAGTTCGCCCGCGCGGTCAAAGCCGGCGTGGGGGCGGGCAGGGTCGCCGGCACTGTGGTGGCGCGCACCGAGCGCCGCACCAAGAACGGCAGCAAGATGGGGATCATCGGGCTGTCGGATCCGAGCGGTCATTACGAAGCCGTGCTGTTCGCCGAAGGCTTGGCGCAATACCGCGACCTGCTGGAGCCGGGAACCGCCGTGCTGTTGTTCCTCACGGCCGAGGTTCAGGCCGACGAAGTGCGCGCGCGCATTCAATCGGTCGAACCCCTCGACGAAGCGGCGGCGCGCATGCAGCGCGGGTTACGCGTGTTCCTGCGCGACCAAGAGCCGCTCGCTATTGTAGCGCGGCGCCTTGAGCCGATGCGCAACGGCCGCAGCGGCGCGGAACAGGGCGACGGCGAAGTCAGCGTGGTGCTGATGCTGCAAAACGGCAGCGAGGTCGAGGTCAAGCTGCCCGGCCGCTTCAAAGTCTCGCCGCAAATCGCAGGCGCCATCAAGGCGGTCGCCGGCGTGGTCACCGTTGAAGCGCTGTAGGCGCATCAGTCGACCTTGATGTCGGCGAATTTGATGACCTTCGCCCATTTGTCGGTTTCGTCGGCGATGAATTTGGCGAATTCCGTTTTGGTCATCGGCTTCGGAACAACGCCGATGGCGACGAGCTTCGATTTTTCTTTCGCATCGTTGGCCCCGGCGATCACTGCGGCCTCAAGCTTGTCGATGATGGCTGACGGTGTGCCGGCGGGCGTGCAGACGCCGTACCAGCCGGCGGCTTCATAACCCGGCACGAACTCGCCGATGGCGGGCACATCCGGCAGCGCGTCCGAACGCGCAGCCGTGGTGACGCCGAGGCAGCGCAGCCTGCCATCGCGCACGAATTCGATTTCCTGTGCAATCGAGGCAAAGGCGAGCAGGATCTGGCCGCCAAGCAGATCCGCATTGTAATTGCCCTTGTACGGCACGTGCACGAGATCGGTCGCGGTCATCATCTTAAACAGTTCGGCGGCCGCGTGCGGCCCGGTGCCGACACCCTGGCTGGCGAAATTGACCTTGCCGGGATTGGCTTTGGCATAGGCGATAAGGTCCGGAATCGTTTTCGCCGGGAAGGACGGATTGGCGACCACGACGAAGGGCGTAATGCCGACGCGGGCGACCGGCGCAAGATCGTGGATGAAGTTGAAATTCAGGCTGGAATAGAGCGTGGAATTGATGGCGTTGGTCGACACCGCGATCAACAGCGTATAGCCGTCCGGCACCGAATGGGCGGCGAATTCGGTGCCGATATTGCTGGCGGCGCCCGGCCGGTCGTCAACGATGAATTGCTGACCGAGCCGTTGCGACAGATCGTCGGCGACGATGCGGGCGATAATGTCGGGCGAGGCGCCCGCGGGGTAACCGGTGACGATATGCACCGGCCGCGACGGATAATCGTCGGCGCGGCCGACGCCGGGCAGCGTCGGCAACGCGGCGGCGGCCGCCGTCAGACTCAGGAATTTTCGGCGCGGAAGAGCCCTCATTGAATCCTCCCCATATGCTGTTGTTCTGCCCCGGCTGCCTCCGGTCAGAATATATCAGGCAACTCCAGGGCAAAAGGCGCCGCCTTGCAATCGAACCGAGTCATAGCGACATCTCCTCTCGCTATTTGGCGTTCCGCGCGATAAGGAACGGCCGCGTCATCACCCGACATTCCATCGGCTTTTGGGCCCCGACATGCTTCGGATTGAGAATCTTGTTTTCGATGCGTGGGGCCGCCGCTTCTTCGACGGCGCCAGCGTCTCGATTCCGAATGGCACCAAGGTCGGGCTGGTCGGGCGCAATGGCATCGGCAAATCGACGCTGTTCAAGCTGATCCTGGGCGAACTTGCCGCGCAAAGCGGCGAGATCGTGCTGCCGAAAAACGCCACCATCGGTTCGGTCGAGCAGGAACACCCGGCAACGCCGGTGACGCTACTCGACACGATTCTTGCAGCCGACATCCGGCGGGAGGACTTAAACGCCGCATTGGAAACGGCCGAACCCGAAGAGCTTGCCGAAATCTACCAGCGGCTGAACGCCATCGACGCCGATCGCGCGCCGGCCCGCGCCGCGGAAATCTTAAGCGGCCTGGGTTTTTCCAATGACGATCTTAGCCGGCCGATGGCGGAATTCTCCGGCGGCTGGCGCATGCGCGTGGCGCTCGCGGCGGCACTGTTCGCCGAGCCCGACCTGCTGCTGCTCGACGAGCCGACCAACTACCTCGATCTTGAAGGCGCGCTCTGGCTCGAAGCGCGGCTGCGCAAATATCCGAACACCGCCGTGATCGTGAGCCACGACCGTGAGCTTCTGAATAATTCCGTCGACGCCATTTTGCATCTGAGCCAAGGCAAGCTCGATCTCTATACCGGCGGCTACAACGATTTCGAGACGCGGCGGGCGGAGAAGACGCGGCTGCAATCGGCGACCAAAGCCAAACAGGAAGCCGAACGCGCCCATTTGCAGAAATTCATCGATCGGTTTCGCGCCAAAGCGAGTAAGGCCGCCCAGGCGCAATCCCGGATCAAGCGCCTCGCCAAGCTAGAACCGATCGCCGAAGTGATCGAGGCGCGCGTGGCGCCGTTCACTATCCCGTCGCCGACCCGGCCGCTGGCGCCGCCCTTGGTTCAACTCGAAGGGGCGGCCGTCGGCTACAACGGCAAGCCGGTGCTGCGCGGGCTGAACCTGCGGCTCGATGTCGACGACCGTATCGGGCTCCTCGGCGTCAACGGCGCCGGCAAATCGACTTTCGCCAAGATGCTGGCCGGCGCATTGCCGCTGCAATCCGGCGACATCAAGCGCGAAGGCCGCATGAAGGTCGGTTGGTTTCACCAGCACCAGATTGAAGCGCTCGATCCGGCCGATACGCCCTTGGAGATCATCCGGCGCGCACTGCCCGAAGACAGCGAGTCGGCGCGCCGCTCGCGCTTGGCCCAGTTCGGCCTGTCATTCGACAAGCAGGAGACGACCGTCGCCAATTTGTCCGGCGGCGAGCGCGTACGGCTTCTCCTCAACCTCGTCGCGATGACGGCGCCGCATTTGCTTATCCTCGACGAGCCGACCAATCACCTCGATATCGACAGCCGCCGCGCATTGCTTGATGCGCTTAACGATTATGAGGGTGCCGTGATCCTCATCACCCACGATCGCTCGCTGATCGAATTAGTCGCCGACCGGTTGTGGCTGACCGCCGACGGCCATATCAAGCCGTTCGCGGGCGATATGGAGGATTATGCACGCTTTGTGCTCGATCGCGCCAAAGTTGGATCGGCACCCTCGCAGGAGATCGCCATCCCGGCCACAGCCGACGAGGCGGCGCAGGCCGCAGCCCGTCTTGCGGCTAAGAAAGCCGCCAAAAAACGCCGGCGGCGGGGCTATTAGACCACCTTAACTGGTCTATCCAGCCCGCTGTTTAAACATCATATTCATCGCCTTGAAGCCGCTGCGACCACAGCAAACGGACCAGCCGGAGTGTGGGCGAAACCGCCCAAAGGCTTTGGCCACGAGGTTGGGCGCAATTGTTGCACCCGCACCCGCCGCCCTATATAAGCCCGGCAATCTCACACGCGGGCCTTGGCGTAATAACCGTCCGGTGTTCGGCCAAAAGGTTGACCCAATTGGCTGAGCTCTCGGTCCGCGGCGGATCAACCGGAGAACTGACTATGTCGCTGCCTGACTTCAGCATGCGCCAGCTATTGGAAGCTGGCGTGCATTTCGGCCATCAGTCCCATCGCTGGAACCCGAAGATGGCTGAGTACATCTTCGGCACCCGCAATAACATCCACATCGTCGACCTGACGCAATCGGTGCCGATGCTGCATCGCGCCTTGCAGGCGGTCAGCGATACCGTAGCGCAAGGCGGACGCATCCTGTTCGTCGGCACCAAGCGGCAGGCGCAGGACGCCATCGCCGAAGCTGCCAAGCGCTCGGCCCAATACTACGTCAATTCACGCTGGCTCGGCGGCACGCTGACCAACTGGAAGACGGTGTCCAACTCGATCAAGCGGCTGCGCACGCTGGAAGAGATGCTCGCGTCTAATGAGGCGCAGGGCTACACGAAGAAAGAGCGCCTCACGCTGCAGCGTGAACGCGACAAGCTCGACCGCTCGCTTGGCGGCATCAAGGACATGGGCGGGCTTCCCGACCTGGTCTTTGTCATCGACACCAACAAGGAAGACATCGCCATCAAGGAAGCGCGACGGCTCAACATTCCGGTCGCCGCCATCGTCGATACAAACTGCGATCCGGACGGCATCACCTATCTGGTGCCCGGCAATGACGACGCGAGCCGCGCCATCACGCTGTATTGCGATCTCGTCGCCAAGGCCGCGATTGACGGCATTTCGCGGGCGCAAGGCGCCCACGGTGTCGACGCCGGAGCACAAGCCCAGCCCCTGGTCGAGGAATTGCCGCCGGAGGTCAATCCGCTTGGCTTTGAGCCCTTGTCCGGGCCGCGTGGCGTAGCCGACGATCTCAAGAAGCTGTCCGCCGTCTCGCCGACCATCGAAAAGAAGCTCAACGACCTCGGCATTTTCCACTTCCAGCAGATCGCGGAACTCTCGCCCACCGCCGCGCACAACGTCGGCGAAGAGGTCGGGCTTCCGGGCCGCGTCGAAGGCTGGATCGCCAAGGCCAAGGAACTGACCGCCGAGGAAGTGTAGGGGCGCGCAACAATGGCGACTATCAGCGCATCCATGGTCAAAGAGCTCCGCGACCAGACCGGAGCCGGCATGATGGATTGCAAGGCCGCGCTCAGCGAGACCGCCGGCAATCTCGAAGCGGCAGTCGACTGGCTGCGTAAGAAGGGGCTTTCAAAGGCCGCGAAAAAGGCTGGCCGGGTCGCCGCCGAGGGTCTCATTGGCATAGCCGTCAGCGCGAACAAGGGCATTATCGTCGAGGTCAATTCCGAGACCGACTTCGTTGCCCGCAACGACCTATTTCAAGGTCTGGTGAAAATGATCGCCGGCGCGGCGCTGACCGCCGACTCCGACGTGGACAAAATCTTGGCCGCGAAGGTCGGTAGCGTCACCATCGCCGACGCGGTGGCCGACACGATCGCCAAGGTCGGCGAGAACATGACGCTACGCCGCGCCGCCGAGCTCTCGGTCGGCAAAGGCGTGGTGGCAAGCTATGTGCACAATTCGGTGACGGACGGGCTCGGCCGGATTGGCGTGCTGGTCGCGCTCGAATCCACCGGCAATGCCGATGAGCTCAAAGCCTTCGGCCGCATGGTCGCCATGCATATCGCGTCCGCCAATCCGCAGGCCATCGACCCCTCTGGCCTCGCGCCGGCGACGGTCGAGCGCGAGAAGAATGTTCTCGCCGACAAATTCAAGGCGCAGGGCAAACCGGCCAATGTCATCGAGAAGATCGTCGAATCCGGGCTGAAGACTTTCTACAAGGAAGTCTGCTTGCTCGATCAAGGCTTCATCTTCGACGACAAGAAAAGCGCGGCCCAAGCCGCCAAGGAAGCCGAGGAGAAAGTAGGCGCGCCGATCAAAATTGGCGGCTTTGTGCGCTTCGCGCTCGGCGAAGGCATCGAGCGGCCCGGCGAGGATTTTGGCGGCGAAGTCGCAGCACTTGCCGGCGCCCGCTGACGCGTCATCCACCGCGTCCTGTTGGGTTTGGCGCGTAAATGCGATAGCCCTAGAGGCCGCGCGCGGGAATCGATGGCGAGGGGCGGGATATCCCGATGGCTAAACCGAAATACCGGCGGGTCATCGTCAAGCTCTCCGGCGAGGCGCTGAGCGGTCCTGAAAAATTCGGCATCCACCAGCCGACTATCGACCGTTTTGCCGGCGATCTAGTCGCCGCCCATAAGCTCGGCATCGGTCTGGGCGTCGTCGTCGGCGGCGGCAACGTGTTACGTGGCGCCAAAGTGTCCGAAGACGGCCTGTCCCGTCCGACCGCGGATGCCATGGGCATGCTGGCGACCGTGATGAATGCGCTGGTTCTGGTCGCGGCGATCGAGCGCGCCGGAACGAGCGCGCGCGCCATGTCGGCGTTGATCATGCCGCAAGTCTGCGAAACCTACGAACGCCAGAGCGCGTTGCGGCACCTTGATGACGACCGCATTATCGTTTTTGCTGGCGGCACCGGAAATCCTTATTTCACCACCGACACCACGGCGATCCTGCGCGCCGCCGAGATGGAATGTGACGCCGTTCTCAAGGCTACCGACGTCGACGGCGTTTACACCGCCGATCCCAAGCAAGATCCGAAGGCTAAGCGTTACGATCATCTCGATCATCAAGAGGCGTTAGACCGGCGCCTCAAGATCATGGACGCGACGGCGTTCGCGCTTGCTCAGGAAAATCGGATGCCTATCATCGTGTTTTCGATCCGGGAGCAGCGCGCGATCGAGAACGTCTTGTGCGGGAAAGGGCACTTCACCACAGTCGGCTAGCACGGCGTGCGCGGAGCCGTGTGTGTGTGGCTGAACGGTTTCCATGGTGGCCTAACGCTGGGAGGTTGTAATGGCAACGACAACATTTGACGTGAACGACCTCAAACGCCGCATGCAGGGCGCCATCTCGTCGCTCAAGCAGGAGCTGTCGGGGTTGCGCACCGGGCGGGCATCGACGGCGTTGCTTGAGCACGTCCAGGTCGAAGCCTATGGCAATCATATGCCGCTTAATCAGCTCGCCTCGATCAGCGTGCCGGAACCGCGGCTCCTCAATGTACAGGTCTGGGACCGCTCGATGGTCCACGCGGTCGAGAAGGCGATCTCTGCGGCCAATCTGGGACTGACACCGTCGACCGAAGGTCAGGTGCTCAGACTACGCATCCCGGAACTCAATGAGGAGCGCCGGCGCGAGATCGTAAAGCTCGCTCACAAATACACCGAAGCGGCGCGCGTGGCCGTCCGCCACGTTCGGCGCGACGGCCTCGACCTGCTCAAAAAGCTCGAAAAGGATCACCAGATCAGCGAGGACGAGCACAATCGCCAATCGGGGGAGGTGCAAAAAGCGACTGACGCGACGATCGCCGAGGTCGAAAAATTGCTGGCCCATAAGGAAAAGGAGATCATGACGGTTTGAGCGACGCGGCGAGCCCAATTGCCAAAGTGACACGGCCGTTGAGCGCAACGGGCGACGGTTTTGTCGTGCCGCGCCACGTCGCCATCATCATGGACGGCAATGGTCGCTGGGCGGCCGCTCGCGGCCTGCCGCGGGTTGCAGGTCATCGGCGCGGGGTCGAGGCGCTGCGCAAGACCGTCCGCGCGGCGAGCGATGTTGGCATCGCGGTGCTCACCATTTTCTCCTTCAGCTCGGAGAACTGGTCGCGCCCGCAATCGGAAATCCGCGATCTCTTGTCGCTACTGCGCCGTTTTATTCGCAACGATCTCGCCGATCTGCATAAAAGCAATGTGCGCGTCCGCATCATCGGCGAACGCGACGATCTTTCGCCCGACATCCGCGGCTTGCTTGAAGAGGCGGAAGACCTCACGCACGGCAATACCGGTCTCACGCTGGTGGTCGCTTTCAATTACGGCGCGCGGCATGAAATCGCACGCGCGGCGCGCCGTCTCGCGATCGAAGTGGCGCAGGGCCGACTGTCGGCCGACGCGATCACGCCTGAGCTTCTGGCCGGGCAGCTCGACGCGCCCGATCTGCCTGACCCTGATGTGATCATTCGCACCAGCGGCGAACAGCGCCTGTCTAATTTTCTGCTGTGGCAATCCGCCTACAGCGAACTGATATTCGTTCCGATCAATTGGCCCGATTTCGACCGGGCGGCGCTTGAAGGCGCTATCGCGGAGTATCGTCGGCGTGAACGGCGGTTCGGCGGGTTGATCGCTCAAACAGGATCGTGATCCCCCTGATTAAGCTCGATCCCGGCGCCGCGGCCAATGCGAGCGACACAAGCAATCTTACGCGGCGCGTCTGGTCCGCGCTCGTGCTCGCGCCGATTGGCGTGGCTGCAGCTTATCTCGGCGGCTGGCTGTTTGTGCTGATATGCGCGGCGGCGGCGGTGATTATGCTCTGGGAATGGACGCAGCTCGTAGTCCGTAGCCCGGATCTTCGGATTTTGGTGCCGGGCATCGCGGTCCTGCTAGCCGCAACGCTCGTCGCCGGTGAGAACCAGGCGGGCGCTGCCGTTGGGATGATCGTCATTGGGGCGGCGCTTGTCGGCGGCGTCATGGCCGCTTGGCCGCGCCGTTACCCGGCCTCGGATCCCGCGCTGTGGGCGGGGAGCGGTGTCATCTATGCCGGGATCGCCATGGTTAGCCCCGTGGTCCTGCGTAGTGATCCCGAATATGGCTTTACGGCGCTCTTGTTTTTGTTTGGCACTGTCTGGGCGACCGACATTTTTGCCTATTTGACCGGCCGCGCTATCGGCGGCCCGCTGCTGTGGCCGCAATTGAGCCCGGGAAAGACCTGGGCGGGGGCGGTTGGCGGCCTGCTCGGGGGGGTTGCCGCAGGCACGGCGGTCGCTTATGCGAGCGGGGGCACCAGCCCGGCGGCGGCCGGAATTCTCGCCGTGGTGCTCTCGGTTGCCGGGCAAAGCGGAGATCTGTTCGAATCCGCGATCAAGCGCCGCTTTGGCGTCAAGGATGCGGGCAACCTCATTCCGGGCCATGGCGGCGTAATGGATCGGTTGGACGGCTTCTTGGTCGCGGCTTTGGTGGCCGTTTTCATCGGTGTCGCGCACGGCGGGGTGGCGGCGCCGGGCCGGGGACTTTTGGTGTGGTAATGCGCTTGTGGACATTCGGATGAAGCAGAAACGGCCCTTGGCGAAAGTTGAATTGGCGTCCGTGCCGCGGACGGTGACGCTGCTTGGCGCCACCGGCTCGATTGGCTCGAGCACGGCCGATTTGTTGCGCCGCGATTCCGCGCGCTATCGGGTCGAGGCCGTAACGGCGCATCGCGATGCGCCGGCGCTGGCGCGTCTGGCGCGCGAGTTTGGCGCCCGTTTCGCGGCGGTTGGCGATGCCGCGGCTTATAATGAGCTCAAGTCCGAACTCTCCGGCTCCGGGATCGAAGCGGCAGCCGGGCCGCAGGCCCTGATCGAGGCTGCGCAACGCCCTGCTGATTGGGTGATGGCGGCGATCACCGGCGCAGCCAGTTTGGCGCCGACGCTTGCTGCGGCCGAGCGCGGCGCGACGGTCGCGCTGGCCAATAAGGAATGTCTCGTGTGCGCCGGCGCGCTCTTCATGCGCCGCGCTGCGGCTGCCGGCGCTACCGTTTTGCCGGTTGATTCAGAACACAACGCTATCTTCCAGGCGTTGGGTGCGGGGCGTCGCGACGACGTACGTCGCATCGTACTCACCGCGTCGGGCGGGCCTTTTCGCAGTTGGCCGCTCGAGGCCATCCGCTCGGTCACGGTGGAGCAGGCGCTAAAACATCCGACTTGGTCCATGGGACCCAAAGTGACAATCGATTCTGCAACCCTGATGAATAAAGGGCTCGAATTGATCGAGGCCCATCACTTGTTTCAACTTACGCCCGACGAACTCGATGTGGTGGTTCATCCGCAGTCCATCGTTCACGGGCTGGTAGAATTCCGGGATGGCTCGGTAATCGCCCAGCTCGGCTCGCCGGACATGCGTATTCCGATTTCGCATTGCTTGGCGTGGCCGGTGCGGATGGGGACGCCGGCGGCGCGGCTCGATCTGGCCAAGATCGGGACTCTGAGCTTCGAGGAGCCCGACATGGTCAGGTTCCCGGCGCTCGCCATTGCCCGGAGGGCGCTCGCGTCCGGAGGGTCGGCACCCACCGTCCTTAATGCCGCAAATGAGGTCGCCGTCGGCGAATTCATCGGAAAACGGCTGGGATTCAGCGGAATTGCGGCGCTCGTGGAGGCGACGCTCGACCAAATGGAACGGCGCGGTGAGGTTGCGGAGCCACAATCGGTCGACGACGCGCTGGCCATTGACCATAATGCAAGAAGGTTAGCCTCCGACCTCATGCCCGAAATTGCCGCAATGGCGTCATAGCGTTAAGAATTCCGGGCGGGACACTTACCGGGGCCGTGGGGACAAGCGTTATGGGCTCTTATTTATTGTCGCATTTACACGCGCTCGGGGGCGGCGTGGTCGGCTACCTAGTCCCTTTTATTTTTGTCCTCAGCCTGGTCGTGTTCTTCCACGAGCTCGGGCATTTCCTGGTTGCGCGGTGGTGTGGCGTTCGGATTCTGGTGTTTTCCATTGGTTTTGGCCCCGAGCTGGTCGGCTTTAACGATCGTCACGGCACGCGCTGGAAAATCGCGGCGATTCCGCTGGGTGGCTACGTCAAGTTCTTCGGTGACGAAAATGCCGGCAGTGTTCCGGACGCACCGCGCCTCGAGGCCATGAACGAGGGCGAGCGCGCACACAGCTTCTTCTACCAGCCGGTGTTTAAGCGCGCAGCCATAGTCGTGGCCGGTCCGATGGCAAACTTTATTTTGGCTATCGTGATTTTCAGCGCGATCTTCATGTTGTACGGCAAGCAAACGATGAGCGCGCGGGTCGATGCGGTGCAAGCCGATAGCGCTGCGGCTACAGCGGGTTTTCAACCGGGCGATGTCGTGGTCGCAATCAATGGGCAAGCCATCGACAATTTTGCCGACATGCAACGCATTGTCAGCGAAAGCGCCGGCAATACGCTCGACATCAAAGTGGATCGTAAGGGTACGCAAGTGGAGCTGACGGCCACGCCGGCGCTCAAAGAGGTCAAAGACAATTTCGGCAATGTCCACCGGATCGGAATTCTCGGCATTAGCCGTTCGATGGCTGCGGAAGACCAGAAATTCCAACCGGTTTCGCCGCCGCAAGCGGCGTGGATGGGCGTACAGGAAACCTGGTTTGTGATCGACCGGACCCTCAGTTACATCGGCGGTGTTGTCGTTGGACGTGAAGCTGCCGACCAACTGGGCGGCCCGATCCGGATTGCCCAGATTTCAGGTCAGGTCGCGACGATAGGATTTGTGGCGCTTATCCATCTTGCTGCCGTACTTTCAGTCTCGATCGGGCTCTTGAATCTATTCCCGATTCCCTTGCTCGATGGCGGTCACCTTTTGTTCTATGCAATCGAAGCGACGCGTGGCAGGCCACTGTCCGAGCGGGCCCAGGAAGTGGGCTTTCGCATTGGTCTCGCGATCGTCGTGATGTTGATGATATTTGCAACTTTCAATGACATCGTTCATCTGGCGACGTCGTAATTGGGGCATGGCAATAGCGTTTGAGGGGTGGTAGAAGTGAAGGAAATATCAGAACAAATTCGATATTGAGCAAGGCGAAACGAGGGAGATCTAAGTAGCCCGCCACTGGGGGCGGCCACGAGGGTAAAGGGCGCTTTGCGCATGGACATGTGTGTGCGGGTAAAACGAGGGCTAGTCGTGGCCGGCTTGCTCCTCGGGCTGGGTATGTTCGGGTTGTTGTCCGGCGCTGCCGTCGCGGCGCCGGCGGACGACGGTCTAACCGCGAGCTCCATCGTCGTTCAGGGCAACCGCCGGGTCGATACCGACACGGTGCGCTCGTATTTCAAAGTAGCCCCCGGCGAGCACCTCGATGCCGCCAAGATCGACGCCGGCCTGAAGGCGCTCTACGCCACGGGCCTGTTCCAGGACGTCCACATTTCGCAATCCGGCGGCAAGCTGATCGTCACGGTGGTGGAGGCGCCGGTAATCAACCGGCTAGCCTTCGAGGGCAATCACCGGCTGAAGGATGAGCAGCTCCAGGAAGAAATTCAATCGAAAGAGCGCAACGCGCTGTCGCGTCCAGCGGTGCAGGCCGACACCCAGCGCATCATCGAAGTTTACCAGCGCAACGGCCGCTTCGACGTCACCGTGGTGCCGCAGATCATCGATCGGCCGAACAACCGTGTCGATTTGATCTTCCAGATCAACGAGGGTGAAAAGACCGGCATCAAGCACATCGTCTTTGTAGGCAACAAATCATATGCAGATTGGCGCCTGAAAGACGTGATCAAAACAGCGGAATCGAACTGGCTCAGCTTTTTGCAGACGACGGACGTCTACGATCCCGACCGCATCGAAGCCGACCGCGATCTGATCCGGCGTTTCTATCTCAAGCACGGCTATGCCGATGTGCAAGTCGTATCGGCGACTGGCGTGTACGATCCGGCACAGAAGGGCTTTGTCGTCACTTTCACGATCGAAGAGGGACCGCTTTACCGCTTCGGGGCAATCGACGTTCAATCGAACGTTCGTGCCGTCGATGCGCAAACTCTACGATCGAGCCTGCGCATGGCGGCCGGCCAACCTTACAATGGCGAGGCGATCGAGAAGACGGTCGAAGATTTGACCATCGAGCTCGCCAGGCGCGGCTATCCGTTCGGTCAGGTTCGGCCGCGCGGTGATCGAAATGCCACCACTAGGACGATTGGCGTCGTTTTTGTGGTCGACGAAGGCGTGCGGGCCTATATCGAGCGGATCAATATCCACGGCAATTACCGCACGCGCGATTACGTCATCCGTCGCGAACTCGATATCAACGAAGGCGATCCGTATAACCGCGCGCTGATCGATCGCGCCGAACGCCGGATCAAGAACCTCAATTACTTCAAGAACGTGAAAATCACGAACGAGCCGGGCTCGGCACCCGATCGGGTGGTGATTAATATCGACGTTGAAGAACAGTCGACGGGAGACTTCTCCGTCATGGGAGGTTTTTCGACGGCTAACGGCTGGCTGGCGTCGGTTTCGATCCAGGAGCGAAACCTCCTGGGGACCGGCCGGTTTGCGAAGGCTGCGGTCACCTATGGCCAGTATATTCGCAGCGTCGAGGTCAACTACGCGGAGCCATATTTTCTCGATACCAGGTCGAGCGTAGGCGTCGATCTGTTCGCCAAGGAAACGATCGCCAACAGTTACCTGTCGTATGGAACACAATCCTACGGCGGCACTGTGAAATGGGGCATTCCGCTCCGCGAGGATTTGGGCTTTCAACTACGTTATTCGGCCTACACGCAGAAGATTACGTTGCCGTCGTATTTGGATGACTGCAACAACCTCAATCCGGACTTTGCGACGACCTTCCCGACGCCGGCCGCCATTGCTGCAAATGCTGGAGGGGCGGGTTATGCGGGCTATGCTGCGGCCCTGGCAGCGGGTACCCAGACCAACTGTTTTTATTACGGCCAAGCCTCGCTTCCGGTGCGGGTGGAGCTCGCCCAGGGGGCCTATCTGACGTCGTTGGTCGGCTACGGCTTTTCCTACAGCACTCTTGATAACAATAAGCTGCCGACCAGCGGCATGTACGTCAATTTCGGCCAGGATTTCGCCGGCGTCGGCGGCGACGTGGCCTATATGCGCTCCACAGTGGACATGCGCACCTATTACGAGGTGGTCTCCGATCTGATTGCCAATCTGCATCTGCAGGCCGGTGATATGATCGGTTTGAACAACGGCGGCTCGGTGCGCATGCTCGACGACTTCAAGATGGGCCCCAATCTCGTTCGCGGGTTCCAGCCGGCCGGTATAGGTCCGCGCGACGTCACTCCAGGCACAACCGGTGACAATATCGGCGGCACGATGTACTGGGGCGCCAGCGTCGAAATGCAATATCCATTCTACTTCCTGCCGAAGGATTCTGGGTTCCGCGGCGCTGTCTTCGTCGATTCCGGATCGGTCTGGGGGTACAAGGGCGAGACCACCAACGCGGCCACCGGAGAAATTAACGGGCTCGTTGTGCCGGTAGCGCCAAATACGCCGTTTGTCTGCCAATGCGGCATGCAATACGCCGACAACGCGGCGATACGCGCGTCGGTCGGCGCGAGTCTGATCTGGGACTCGCCGTTCGGTCCGCTGCGTTTCGATTTGGCCTATCCGTTCCTGAAGCAAGGCTACGACCGAACCCAGTTTTTCGCTTTCGGCGGCGGCGCACAATTCTGATCGCGGCAGTAGCGCCGTCACGGACGGGTCTATGCCCGATTTTGTCATGCCGAACTGCGAGTTGACGACCGGCGAAATCGCCGCGCTGATACACGCCAAACTGCGTGACGGCGATCCGGTGGATCGCCGTATCGGCAATATTGCGCCGCTCGATACGGCGCGACCGTCCGACATCAGCTTTTTAGACAGCGCAAAATACATCGGCGCGCTGGCGGGCACCGCCGCGGGCGCCTTGCTGGTCGCGCCGCGTTTTGCGGCGGCGGCGCCGCGCGGACTGGCCGTGATCGAGACACAGCATCCTTACGCCGCTTTCGTCGCCGTTGCGCGGAAGCTTTTCCCGAACGCATTGCGTCCGACTTCGCTGTTCGGCACGAACGGCCGTTCCACCGCGGCGCAGATTCATCCGACGGCGCGCCTCGAGGCCGGCGTCACAGTCGATCCGATGGCGGTGATCGGACCACGCGCTGAGATCGGCAGCGGTACGCTGATCGGGGCGGGCGCGATCATCGGGCCCGACGTTCGCATCGGCCGCGACTGCGCCATCGCCGCCGGCGCCACCGTCATCCATGCACTTGTCGGCGATCGCGTGATCGTGCATCCCGGCGCGCGCATCGGTCAGGACGGTTTCGGCTATCTGCCCAGTCCGCAAGGGCATCAAAAAATTCCGCAGACACGGCGCGTGATCATTCAAGATGACGTGGAGATCGGCGCCAACACCACCATCGACCGGGGCGCGACCCGCGATACGGTCATCGGTGAAGGAACGAAAATCGACAATCTCGTCCAAATCGGACACAACTGCTCGATCGGGAGGCATTGCCTGATCGTGTCGCAAGTCGGCATTTCGGGCAGCGTGACCGTGGGAGATTTCGTCATGTTGGGCGGACAGGTAGGTGTCGCTGACCATATTACGATCGGTGCGGGCGCGATGATTGGCGCCCGCGCTGGGATTATGTCGGATGTTCCGCCGGGCGGCCGCTGGGCCGGCTATCCGGCGGTGCCCGCCATCGAGTGGAAGCGCGGCGTCGCCACTTTGCGCCGCCTTATCCGCGAGGGAAGAAAAGTTGCGGGGACCGACGAATGAACGGCGAAACCGTGGAGATCGCGGATATCCGGGAGATTTTGCGGTTGTTGCCGCATCGCTACCCCTTTGTCATGGTCGATCGCATCGTCGGGATTCGGAGCGACGAACACGGGATCGGTATCAAAAACGTCACGATCAACGAGCCGCAATTTCTCGGTCATTTTCCGGATAATCCGGTGATGCCGGGCGTGCTGTTGATCGAGGGCATGGCGCAGACGGCTGGCGTGATGTGTCTGCGCCGGATGAAGGCGAGCGAGCAGCGCCGCGCGATGTATTTTCTCACCATCGATAAAGCCAAGTTCCGCAAGCCGGCCGTGCCCGGCGACACCGTCGAATATCACGTCAGCAAGATCGCGCACCGCCGCAACATGTGGTGGTACCGTGCCGAAGCCAAAGTTGGCGATACGCTCATTGCCGAGGCCGAAGTCGGCGCGATCATCACCGAGGTCTAGATGGCGATCGATCCGACCGCGCGCGTCGCCGATGGCGCGCGCCTTAGCGACTCCGTTGAGATCGGGCCCTATTGCCTGATCGGGCCGCAAGTCGAGCTCGCGCCCGGCGTGCGGCTGCTCGCCCACGTCAACGTGACCGGCTCAACCACGATCGGCGAAGGAACTGTCGTTTATCCGTTCTCTTCGCTCGGCACGCCGCCGCAGTCGGTGCATTATCGCGGCGGTGCAACCCGGCTCGTCATTGGCGCGAACTGCGAATTGCGCGAGAGCGTTACCATGAATACCGGCACCGAGGACGGCGGCGGCGTCACTCGGGTCGGCGATCGGTGCTCGTTTATGGTCGGGTCCCATGTCGGTCACGATTGCCAGGTCGGCAGCAGCGTGACGCTCGCCAATAACGTGGTGCTGGGCGGACACGTCAGTGTCGGCGATCACACTTTCCTCGGGGGTCATGTCGCGATCCATCAATTCGTGCGTATCGGCGAAGGTGTGATGATGGCCGGAATGTCGGCGGCGCGCGACGACATCATTCCCTTCGGCTTTGCGCTT